>Ga0182748_1002546_pt1 | contig 16411 bp, 14 predicted proteins | sample eDN3rd37CKraftOP_FD_128877 | JGI IMG/M metagenome (GOLD analysis project Ga0182748, IMG submission 128877) | Enriched Organic Plus compost microbial communities from Emeryville, California, USA - eDNA 3rd pass 37_C Kraft OP (version 2) (version 2) ...
CGGATCATGCTCTATTGCACGTGCCCGCGCGCCGACTACAATTTCAGGTATGTCTGCACATGATCACGACCACGACCACCATCACGGCTCCGAGCTGTCGGACACACAGCTGCGGGTGCGCGCGCTCGAAACCATCCTGACGCAGAAGGGCTATATCGATCCGCAGGCGATCGACGCCTTGATCGAAGCCTTCGAGACCAAGGTCGGTCCCCATCGCGGCGCGCAGGTCGTCGCGCGCGCCTGGGTCGATCCCGCGTTCAAGGCGGCCCTGCTCGAGGATGCGACCGCGGCGATCACGTCGTTCGGTGTGTTCGAGCGGGCGAGCCAGCACATCATCGCGGTCGAGAACACGCCGCAGCGGCACAACATGGTCGTGTGCACGCTGTGCTCGTGCTACCCGTGGGACATGCTGGGCCTGCCGCCGGTCTGGTACAAATCCGCGCCCTACCGCTCGCGCGCCGTCATCGACCCGCGCGGCGTGCTCGCCGATTTCGGCGTGTCGCTGCCGGACAGCGTCGAGATCCGAGTGTGGGATTCCACCGCCGAAACCCGCTACCTCGTCGTGCCGATGCGGCCCGACGGCACGCAGGGCTGGAGCGAGGAACGGCTCGCCGGGCTCGTCACGCGCAATTCCATGATCGGCACCGGCCTGCCGCTGCGCCCGGACGAGGTCGCGGCATGAACGGCGTGCACGACATGGGCGGGATGCACGGGTTCGGCGCCGTCATCGAGGAGAAGAACGAGCCGGTCTTCCACGAGCCGTGGGAAGGGCGCGTGTTCGCGCTCAACCGCGCCATGGGGCTGACCGGGCTGTGGAACCTCGACATGTCGCGCAATGCCCAAGAGCGGCTGCCGCCCCACGTCTATCTCGCGAGCTCCTATTACGAGCGCTGGGAGCGCGGGCTGGAAAAGCTTCTCCTGGAATCGGGCCTCGTTGACGCGGACGAACTCGCCGCCGGGCGCGCGCTGCATCCGGCCAAGCCGGTGGCGCGCAAGCTCGCCGCCGCGGACGTGCCCGGGCTGCTCGCGCGCGGGTCCTACGCGCGGCCCGCGCCGGCGCCGGCGCGCTTTGCCGTCGGTGCGCGCGTGCGCGCAAAGAACATCAATCCGGTCACGCACACCCGCCTGCCGCGCTACGTGCGCGGCCACGTGGGCGTGGTGGAGGCGATCCGCGGCTGTCACGTCTTTCCGGACAGCACGACGACGGGGAAAGGCGACGATCCGCACTGGCTCTACACCGTCGTGTTCGACGGGGTCGACCTGTGGGGGCCGCAGTCCGACCCGACCGTGAAGGTGTCGGTCGAAGCATGGGAGCCGTATCTGCAGGCGGCATAGGATGGGTGGGGGCTATGCGGAGGCTGATCGGGGTGCTGCTGCTGGCACTGCAGCTCGCTGCGCCTGCGCGTGCGCTCGCCGACAACGACGAGGACTGCTTCAAGGCGACGTTGGACGAGACCGGTGACCGCGCCATCGCGATCTGCGGCCGCATCCTCGCCGAAGGCCGCCTGCAGGGCCGCAACCTCGCTCGCACGCACAACAATCGCGGGCTCGGCTATCTCGCGAACCAGGAGATCGACAAGGCGATGACGGAGTTCGATGCGGCGATCCGCGCCGACCCGACCTATCCCTTCGCCTACGACAACCGCGGCGACGTCTGGCGCCGGCGCGGCCAGCCGGACCGCGCCATCGCGGAGTACAACGAGGCGATCCGGCAGGATCCGAGCTTCATCAGCGCCTATGTCAACCGTGCCATCACCTTCGAGCAGATGGGCAACCGGAGCAGCGCGCGCGCGGACTACGAGGCGGCGCTGGAGATGACCGGCAACGGCCGGGCGATCGACACATGGGCCAAGGAGGTCGCGCAGCGGCGTCTCAAGACGCTCGGCGACACGAATTGAGATGCGAGCGATGACGGACGATGCAGCAACACAGGCCGCCCTCGCCACCCTGCGCGACGTCCCGCGCGACAGCGAAGGGCCGGTGTTCCGCGAGCCCTGGGAGGCGCAGGCCTTCGCGCTCGCCGTGACGCTGCAGAAGCGCGGCCTGTTCACCTGGGGCGAATGGGCGGCGACGCTGGGCGAGGAGATCAAGCGCGCGCAGGCCGGCGGCGATCCCGACACGGGCGAGACCTACTACCGGCACTGGCTGGCGGCGCTCGAGCGCATCATCGCCGAGAAGGGCGTCGCCGACCGCGCCACCATGGACCGCTACCGCGACGCCTGGGACCATGCCGCCGACCGCACGCCGCACGGCCAGCCGATCGAGCTGCGCGCGGAGGATTTCAGGTAAGTCCGGCGGAGGTCAGAGCACGCGCTCGGTGCTCATGTAGCCCGCGAGCAGGGCGAGGCCGAAGGCCAGCACCAGCAGCGCCGCCGCGACCTCCACGCCGCGCATGACGAGCACGCCGCTGCCGTCGCCTTGCGCGGCGATGCGCTTGGCGAAGCCCTTGGCCCCGACGGCGAGCGTCGCGATCGCGGTGGTGGTGAGGGCGGTGCCGACGCCCATCACGAACGTCGCGGCGATGCCGGCCCAGAACAGGCTCTGCGCCAGCGCGAACACCAGCACCAGGATGGCGCCGGAGCAGGGCCGCAGGCCTACCGCGACGATGGCGGAGAGGCCGCGCTGCCAGCCGCCGGGGCCGGCGAGCTCCTGCGGCTCCGGTCCGTGGACGTGACCGTCGTGGACATGGCCGTCGTGGTCATGTCCGCCGTGCGCATGGTGGTGGTGTGCGTGCGAATGGGCGTGCGCGGCATCGTGTGCGCGGGCTTTGGCTTGTCCGGCGGAGGCGGCTGCGGCGTGATCATGCCGATGATCGCCGACAGGATGGCCGTGATGATCGGACTGATGGGATCCATGCGCGTGGCCTTCGTGATGGTCGTGCCCGTGCCGTCCCGCACGCCACGCCGCGATGAGGCCGCGGCCCTTCACCCACGTGAGCCGCGCGCCCATCAGTGCAATCAACGCGTAGCTCGCCATTTCGATCCAGCGCACGGTATCGCCCATGGCGCGCGCGGTGACGCCGATCACGCCCGCGGCGATGGCGACGAGCGCCACCGCGACCGCGGCCTGCAGCAGCGAGGCGGCGGCGGACAGGATGACGCCGCGGCGCCAGGTCTCGTCGTTGGCGACGAGGTAGGACGAGATCACCGCCTTGCCGTGACCCGGGCCGGCGGCGTGGAAGACGCCGTAGAGGAAGGAGATGCCGAGCAGGGTCCAGACCGCGCTGCCGTCCGCCTTGGTGGCGCGCACGAGGCCGGAGAGCGCGCGGTAGAACTCGGCCTGCTTGGCGAGGATCCAGCCGGTGATGCCGTCCGCCGGCGGCGCGGCCGGCGGCCGCGGCATGCCGAACGGGCCGGTCTGCGCCAGCGCGAGGTCGGCGAGGACGAGCGTGAGCAGCAGGACCAGCGCGAGGCGCACGGCCGACGCCGGAAACCGTCGCGCTAGGGGCATGTCACGAGGATCTTGCTGGCGTAGTGGGCGCCCATGCCGGCGTTCGCGTCGGAGGCCTGGAACGACTTGTCGAGCCGCTGGCTGGAGGGCGGCGGGTCCTCACCCGGGCGCTTGGTCGTCAGGCTGCAGGCGGCGGGCGCGCCGGCGAGCTTGACCGGCTCGGCGTCGGCGAACGAGAAGCTCACGAAGAATTCCGGGTCGTAGATGTCGATCCGCAGGTCCTTGGACGCGACCGGCTCCTTGAACGGCAGGGTGAAATTGAGCGTCAGCGTCTCGTTCTGGTAGTCGAGCCAGTAGTCCTTCGGATCGGCGATGATGTCCTTCGCCTGTTTGCCCTCGACGTGCACGTGGTTGAAGAACTCGTATTCCTTGAGCGAGGTGACGTTCTCCTCCGCGAGCGGCTTGAGCTCCTCGCGGGTGAACTGGCCCTTCACCTTCTGCTCGAGCCCCTGGGTCGCATATTCCGAGAACATGTCGTCGAAGGTCCAGGCGTGGCGCAGCCCGCTCACGCGGCCGTCGGGCGCGTAGAGGAGCTCGGTATGCATGGTGACCCAGACGTGCGGATGCGCCTGCGCGGGCGCGGCGGCGAGGCCGAGCAGGGCGGCGACGGATAGTCCCAGGGCGCGGATCATGTGGAGGCGGACAATAGCATGAACTGCGGCGGAACGGAGGCTGGCGCCGCGGGGCTAAGGTTAATTAGATGCCGGCCGCTCCGCCATCGGCGCGCGGATCGTGCGCGCCCTCCATCGTGCCGTCGGGGTGGAGGACGACGGCGCCGACGTGGCCCATGGTGTCGGAATAGCCGTCGGAGAGCACGTCGATGTCATGGCCGGCCGCGAGCAGGCGGTCGATCAGGTTGCCGTCGAAGCGCGATTCGAGCCGCAGGTTGGTGACGGTGGAGCCCCAGGTGCGGCCGAGCAGCCAGCGCGGCGCGTCGATCGCGCGGTCGAGCGGCTGGCGGTAGAGCACGTGGCGCGTGAAGAGGGCGGCCTGCGACTGCGGCTGGCCGTCGCCGCCCATGGTGCCGTAGGCCATGACGCGTCCGTCGGCCAGCACGGCGAGCGCGGGGTTGAGGGTGTGGAACGGCAGCCGCCCGGGCGCGAGCGGGTTGCGGGCGCGCGCATCGAGCGAGAAGCTGGCGCCGCGGTTCTGCATGAGGATGCCGGTGCGCGGCAGCACGCAGCCCGAGCCGAACTCCCAGTAGATCGACTGGATGTAGGAGACGACGAGGCCGGAGGCGTCGGCGGCGCCCATCCAGATCGTGTCGCCCTCGCCGTAAGGCGCCGGCCAGCGCGCGGCCTTGCGAGGGTCGATCTTCGCCGCCTCGGCGTCGAGGAAGGCCGGCGAGAGAAAGCGCGCAGGATCGCCGGTCATGTGCGCGGGATCGGTGACGACTTCGTCGCGCACGCGGAACGCGCGCTTGGTCGCCTCGACAAGACCGTGCACGTGCTCGAAGCTCTCCGCCTGCGCGGCGCGCAGGCGCTCGAAGAGCGCGAGGATCATCAGCGAGGCCAGCCCCTGGGTCGGCGGCGGCGTGTTGTAGAGCGTGCCGGCCTGCAGGTCCGCGCGCAGCGGCTCGGCGACGCGCGCGGAATATCTCTCCAGGTCGGTGCGCGTGACCGGGCTGCCGATGCGCTCGAGGTCGGCGGCGATCTCGCGCGCGACGTCGCCGCGGTAGAAGTCGGCGAGGCCGGCGTGGGCGATGTGCTCGAGGGTGTCGGCGAGCGTGCTCTGGGTGAGCCGCGTGCCGGCCGCCGGCGGCTTGCCGTCGGGCAGGAACGCCGCGGCGAAGCCGGGCATGTCCTTAAGTTCGGCGAGCTTGTCGTGCGAGAGCTGCGCCTGGCTGCGCGTGACGACATAGCCCTCGCGCGCCTGGCGGATCGCGGCGCCGAGCAGCACGTTAAGCGGCAGCCGGCCGCCGAACGCGCGCGCGGCCTCCTGCGCGAGCGCCCAGCCGGCGACCGCGGCGGGCACGGTGAGCGCCGCCAGCGGCCCGCGCGTCGGGATCTCGTCGTGGCCGTGGTCGCGGTAGAAGCCGATGGTGGCGCGCGCGCCGGCGGGGCCGGCGGCCATCAGCGCGCGCACGCGCCCCGAGGGCTCGCGCATGAGCCAGAAGCCGTCGCCGCCGAGGTGGTTCATGTGCGGATAGACGGCGGCGATCGAGGCCGCCATGGCGATCATGGCTTCGAGTGCGTTGCCGCCTTCGGCCATGACCGCGCGGCCGGCCTGCGCCGCGGCGGCATGCGGCGCGCAGCACACGCCCTGGCGGTGTCCGGCGGAGTAAAGGTCCATGGGCAAGCCTTACGCCGCGGCGGGCAGGAAGCCGCGCTTGCGCAGCAGCGCGTCGGGCGTCGGCAGGCGGCCGCGGAAGGCGATGTAGGCCTCGGCCGGGTCGCGCCGGTTGCCGGCGGCATAGATGTTGTCGCGCAGCTTCGCGGCGACCGCGGGGTCGAAGGCGTCGCCGGTCTCGGCAAAGGCCGCGAAGGCGTCGGCGTCCATCACCTCCGACCACATGTAGCTGTAGTAGGCCGCGGCATAGCCGCCGCCCGAGAACACGTGGGCGAAATGCGGCGGGCGGTGCCGCATGACGATCTCCTGCGGCATGCCGATGCGCGCGAGCGCCTCGCGCTCGAAGCCGGGCACGTCGAGATTTTCCGCCGAGGCGAGCTCGTGGAAATCGAGATCGACGAGGGCGGAGGCGACGTATTCCACGGTGGCGAAGCCCTGGTTGAAGGTGCGCGCGGCGAGGAGCTTGCCGAGCAGCGCCTCGGGCATCGGCTCGCCGGTCGCGTGGTGGCGCGCGAAGCCGCGCAGCACCTGCGGCTGCTCCAGCCAGTGCTCGTAGAGCTGCGAGGGCAGTTCGACGAAGTCGGTGGCGACGCGGGTGCCCGAGATGGCGGGGTAGGTCACGTCCGAGAGCAGGGCGTGCAGCGCATGCCCGAACTCGTGGAACAGGGTGCGCGCGTCGTCGAACGAGAGCAGGGTCGTCTGCCCGGCCGGCGCCTTGGAGAAGTTCATGACGTTGACGACGAGCGGGCGCACGTCGCCGTCGAGCCTGCGCTGGTCGCGCAGTGTGGTCATCCAGGCGCCGCTGCGCTTGGAGGGGCGGGCGAAGTAGTCGCCGAAGAACAGGCCGAGGTGGCGGCCGTCGGCGCCGCGCACGTCGAACGTGCGCACGTCCGGGTGCCAGACCGCCACGTCGCTGCGCGGCGTGAAGGTCAGCCCGAACAGGCGGCCCGCGCAGTCGAAGGCGGCGGCGATCATGTTGTCGAGCGCGAGGTAGGGCTTGATCTCGCCCTCGTCGAGGTCGAAATGCGCCTTGCGCAGCTTCTCGGCATAGTAGCGCCAGTCCCAGGCGGCGAGCTTGAAGTTGCCGCCCTCGGCCTGGATCAGCGCCTGCAGGGCGTCGCGGTCGGCGAGCGCGCGCGCCGGCTGCCACACCCGCATGAGCAGATCGCGCACCGCCTGCGGGCTCTTGGCCATGGCGTCGTCATGGCGGTACTGGGCGAAATTGTCGTAGCCGAGCAGGCGGGCGCGCTCGGCCCGCAGCGCCACGGTCTCGGCGATGATCGCCTTGTTGTCGGTCTTGTCGTTGTTGTCGCCGCGGGCGATCCAGGCGCGGAACGCCTTCTCGCGCAGGTCGCGGCGGCGCGAGGACTGCAGGAACGGCTCGACGCTCGAACGCGACAATGTGACCACATGCTTGCCGGGCAGGCCGCGCTCCTCGGCCGCCTCGCGCGCGGCGGTGCGCAGGACGTCGGGGAGGCCCGCGAGGTCGTCCTCCCCCTCGAGCGGCAGCGTCCAGGACTGCTCGTCGGCCAGCACGTTCTGGCTGAACGTCGTGCCGATGACGGCGAGCCGCTCGGTGATCTGCGCCAGCCGCTGCTTCTTCGCCGCATCGAGGCCCGCCCCGGCGCGGCGGAAGCTGGTGTGGTAGCGCTCCAGCACGCGCGCCTGCTCGGCGTTCAGGCCGAGCCTCTCGCGCGTCCCCCAGAGTGCGTCGATACTCGCGAACAGGGCGTCGTCGAGCCGGATGCGGGTCCAGTGCGCCGCCAGGCGGGGCGACATCTCGCGCTCGACCGCCAGCAGCACATCGTTGGTGTGCGCTCCCGCCAGCGCATGGAAGACCGACGAGACGCGGTCGAGCAGGCGCCCGGACCGCTCCAGCGCGACGATGGTGTTCTCGAAGGTCGGCGGCGCCGGGTCCGCCGAGATGGTTTCGACTTCCGTGTCGTGCTCGGCCAGCGCCCGTGCGAAGGCCGGCGCGAAGTGCTCGGGCCTGATCGCGCCGAAGGGAGGCGCGTCCTGCGACGTCGTCCAGTCGGCGAGCAGGGGATTGGCGTCGGCGTCTGCTGTCGTGCCCATGGCGTGTTCTGGCCCTGTCGGAGGTGATTCTGGCCTTGATATCGTCGCACAAATCCGAAAAAGTCCCGGCTCGCAACGAGGTAAGCCATGCTGGACCCCGCTTCAACCAAGCCCCGCCGCATCCTGTGGCAGAATGTCTCGACGGTGATCTCCGCCGCGATCCTGCTGGGCGCTGAAGTGTTCGGCGCCGCCTTCGCCGGCGGCTGGGCGCTGGCCAACCTGTTCAGTCTCGGGGTCTACGGCGAGTACATCCTCACCGGCCTGTTCTTCCTCGGCGGCATCGCCATCATGGCGGCGTTCGTGCGCAACGGCATGCGCGTCGAGCCGTTCACCGCCGCGCGCTGACCGGCGCCGGCCTCGCCTCTCTCCATCGCGAAAACGTTAACGCCGCTGCCGCCGCCGTCCGTCGGCACGCCGGCCGCAGGTTGCGACGGCTCGTGCTCAGTCTCGTCACAGTGCCGCCACGCATCGGGCTACGCGAGGACAGCGAGCGTCCTCGCGCGCCGACTCAGCCGCGCGAATCCGCCGCCTGACGCGGCGTGCGAGCCGCCAAACTTTACGGACTGTTAAAGGTGCGACGCGCTCGAACGCACGCAGCGGCGCGCATCGCAAAAAAACTCTTGCGTGGCGAGAGCAAATTACTTATCTGCCCACTTGCTCAATTTCGCACGTGCCTGTGGCCGTGTGTCGGTCGGTGGGCATCCGGACAAGAGGCCGGACAGCCGCCCGGAGTGAGACCGGAAGACAGCACGTCGCGAGACCGCTGATCAACTGGTCGCCAGCAGCTCCGAACACTTGACCGGCAGCCGGAGGCGAAACCGGCATACCTCGTTCTCAACGAGGGACGCGGCTTAAAGCAACGACGGGATGAGCTTCTTTGGTCTCTGCCGGTCTCCACCACCGGCGCGGGTCACCGTTGAGGCTTGTTCATCATTGCCGGCCGTGCGGAGCGGGGCTCTCCCCACTCCAATCCAAGGCAGAATGAGCGGGTAACGAGCGCTCTCGCCATCGCGGTTCCATCGCGCGCGGGCGACAGCATCGCCATCCGCATCATCCGGGCGGTCCGCCGCCCCAGCGCCGTGGGGAGTAGCGCCATGACCGAGCGCATCCGCGAGTTTCTGCGCAATCGCCGTGCCGAGGGCCTGGAGGGCCCTTGCCTCGTCGTCGACCTCGATGTCGTGCGCGACAACTACAACGCCTTCGCCAAGGCATTGCCCGACACGCGCGTGTTCTACGCCGTGAAGGCCAATCCCGCGCCGGAGGTGCTCAAGCTGTTGGCCGGCCTCGGCTCGAGCTTCGACACCGCCTCGGTCGCCGAGATCGAGATGGTGCTCGCGGCCGGCGCCACGCCCGACCGCATCTCCTATGGCAACACCATCAAGAAGGAGCGTGACATCGCGCGCGCCTTCGAGCTGGGCGTTCGCCTGTTCGCTGCCGACTGCAAGGCCGAGGTGGAGAAGATCGCGCGGGCCGCGCCCGGATCGCGCGTGTTCTGCCGCTTCCTGCACGACTGCGCCGGCGCCGAATGGCCGCTGTCGCGCAAGTTCGGCTGCGAGCCGGCGATGGCGATCGACGTGCTGGAGCACGCGCACCGGCTGGGCCTCGTGCCGCATGGCGTGTCGTTCCACGTCGGCTCCCAGCAGCGCAACACCGGCGCCTGGGACGGCGCGCTGGCCGCGGCGGCCATGATCTTCCGCGAGTGCGCCGAGCGCGGCATCTCGCTGAGCATGGTCAACCTCGGCGGCGGCTTCCCGACCAAGTACCTGAAGAAGGTGCCGACGGTGAAGCTGTACGGCAACGCCATCTTCCAGGGCCTGCGCAAGCACTTCGGCAACCGCATCCCGGAGACGATCATCGAGCCGGGCCGTGGCATGGTCGGCAATGCCGGCACGATCGAGGCCGAGGTGGTGCTGGTCTCCAGGAAGAGCGAGAAGGACGAGGTGCGCTGGGTCTATCTCGACATCGGCAAGTTCGGCGGCCTGGCGGAGACGATCGACGAGTCGATCCGCTATCCGATCCGGACCCCGCGCGATGGCGACAAGGTGGCGCCCTGCATCCTCGCCGGGCCGACCTGCGACTCGGTCGACGTGCTGTACGAGAAGAACCCGTACCCGCTCCCGGTCAGCCTGGAGATCGGCGACAGGGTGCTGATCGAAGGCACGGGCGCCTATACGGCGACCTACTCGTCGGTGGCGTTCAACGGCTTCGCGCCGTTGCAGACGTTCCACATCTGACGCTCGGGAGCCGGTACGCCGGCTCCCATTCCGCAAACCCGGAATTTGGTTCCGCCCTCTTTGGGCCCGCGCTCGCGCGCGCCCGTCAGGAGCTGACCATGGTGACCATTCGAAACGAGACATCGGCGGACGTGCGGGCGCGCAACGCGCTGCTCGACCTGGCCTATGGGCCGGTCCGCTTCAAGAAGCCTTCCGAGAAGCTGCGGCGCGGCCGGCTGCCGGCCGACGGGCTGTCGCTCGTCGCCTGCGACGGCGGACGCATCGTCGGCACGGTGCGGCTGTGGAATGTCGATGCGGGGGGCGGGCGCCCGGCGCTGCTGCTCGGCCCGCTCGCCGTGCATCCCGACTGGCGCAACCGCGGCGTCGGCGGCGAGCTCATGCGGCGCGCGCTGCGCAATGCGCGCCTGACCGGGCACCGCGCCGTGCTGCTGGTGGGCGATGCGGACTACTACGGCCGCTTCGGCTTCACCGCCGACAAGTCCGGCGCTCTCGTCCTGCCCGGCCTGCATGAGCGGCACCGGCTGCTCGGCCTCGAACTGGCGTCCGGGGCGCTCGACGGCGCGCGCGGCCTCATCGCCGCCAGCGGTCGTCCGGCGCGCGCGGCACGGCCCGCGGCCTCGGGCGTTCCCTTCCACCGGGCGGCCCGCGCCGCCTGACATCCACAAGAATCAGGCATCGGGGCGCCGCGTGACTTGCGCGGCGTCCCGTCGTCGAGTTTTTACCCCAGCAAGACCACCGGAGCTTGACGCATCATGACCATTTGGCCCGTCCACGCCCGCATCGATGGCCCGATCGTGATGATCGGCTTCGGCTCGATCGGCCGGGGATTCCTGCCGCTGCTCGAGCGCCACTTCGAGTTCGACGCCAGCAAGCTCGTGGTGATCGATCCGGTCGACACCGACCGCGCGCTGCTCGACGAGCGCAAGGTGCGCTTCCTGCAGCAGGCCGTCACCAGGGAGAATCACCGCGAGGTGCTCACGCCGCTGCTGACCGTGGGGCCGGGGCGCGGCGTGGTGGTCAACTTGTCGGTCGACACGTCGTCGGCGGCGCTGATGGAGCTCTGCAAGGACCTCGATGCGTTCTACATCGATACGGTGATGGAGCCGTGGCCCGGGTTCTACGCGAACCGCAGCGCGTCGGTGTCGCAGCGCTCGAACTACGCCCTGCGCGAGAGCCTGCTCGACCTGCGCCGGCGCCGCCCGGGCGGCATCACGGCCGTGAACTGCTGCGGCGCCAACCCCGGCATGGTGTCGTGGTTCGTCAAGCAGGCGCTGCTCGACATCGCCCGCGATCTCAAGATCGACGCGCCGGAGCCGACGACGCGCGAGGAATGGGCGCGGCTGATGCAGCGCGTCGGCGTCAAGGGCATCCACATCGCCGAGCGCGACACCCAGCGCGCGCGCAACCCGAAGCCGCGCGGCGTGTTCGTCAACACCTGGTCGGTCGAAGGCTTCGTCTCGGAAGGACTGCAGCCGGCCGAACTCGGCTGGGGCACGCATGAGAAGCAGCTGCCGGTCAACGGCCACCGGCACGATTTCGGCTGCGGCGCGGCGATCTATCTCATGCAGCCGGGGGCGGGCACGCGCGTGCGCTCGTGGACGCCGACGGCGCAGGCCCAGCACGGTTTCCTCGTCACGCACAACGAAGCGATCTCGATCGCCGACTACTTCACGGTGCACGAGAACGGCAAGGCGGCGTACCGGCCGACCTGCCATTACGCCTATCACCCCTGCGACGACGCGGTGCTATCGCTGCACGAGATGGCGGGCGCGGCGTGGGAGCGGCAGGACGAGTGGCGCATCCTCGACGAGCACGAGATCGTCGACGGCATCGACGAGCTCGGCGTGCTGCTCTACGGCCACGGCAAGAACGCCTACTGGTACGGCTCGCAGCTCTCGATCGAGGAGACGCGCCAGCTCGCGCCCTACCAGAACGCGACCGGCCTGCAGGTGAGCTCGGCGGTGCTGGCGGGACTCGTCTGGATGCTGGAGAATCCCGATCGCGGCATCGTCGAGGCCGACGAGATGGACTTCCGGCGCTGCCTCGAGGTGCAGCGGCCCTATCTCGGGCCGGTGATCGGGCGCTACACCGACTGGACGCCGGTGGCGGGGCGGCCGGGGCTGTTCCCCGAGGACATCGACCACGACGATCCCTGGCAGTTCAAGAACGTGCTGGTGTCGCACTGATCCGACGCGGTGTTCCCGTCAGGGAAAGCCGCGTCGCGACAGGCGATTAGCCGCCTCGCCGTCCTGCGGTGAGGCGTGGCGCCGCACGCGGCTTGGCCTTTGCGGCGCGATGGCTTATCCCGTGCTTTCCACTGCGGCGGGCAACACGAGGTACCATTATATGACAACCGCGTTCTCGAGATGGTCGGCGGCCGCCCTGGTGACCGCCGCATTGGTCTGGCTGCCGCAGGGCGCTCAGGCGCAGGAGAATCCGCTCAAGCGTCTGGCGGGAAGCTGGTCGGGCAACGGGACCATCACGATGAACGACGGCACGCGCGAGCGCATCCGCTGCCGCGCCAGCTATCGCAACGATGGGCAGGGCGGGGCCGACACCGATATCGAGCTGCGCTGCGCCAGCGACAGCTACAAGTTCGAGCTGTCGGCGCAGGTGTCGTACAGCGGCGGCCATATCACCGGGAACTGGAGCGAATCGACGCGCGGCGTCGCCGGCAACATCTCCGGGACGGCGAAGCCCGGCCGCATCGACGTGCGCGCCATCGGGCAGACTTTCGCGGCACTGCTCACCATCACCAGCCGCAGCGACAGCCAGTCGGTTTCGATCCGCTCGCCCGGCAGCACCATGCAGGAAGTCGCGATCACGCTGGCGCGGCGCTAAATCGGGACGCTCTCGGCTCGTCATCGCAAGGAGCGAAGCGACGATGCGAGTGCCGGTTTGCCATGGCTGCAGGGTGGCAAATCGACATGCCGGGCCGTAGCCAAGCGCATCGCATGCGGCCATTTGCCCACGTCACGTCCGGCGACGACATGCGGGCCTGATCGTTCGCTCTCGCGCGCTATTTGACCATCCGGTGCTCGAAGTGCCGGATGATCTTGCGCAGCGACATCACCGTCGCGGGCAGGATCAGCAGGTCGCCGACGAGCGCCGCGATCATGGCGAAGGCGCTGAGCCATCCGAACAGGCGCAGCGAGGGCAGGTCCGAGAACACCGTCACCGCCAAACCGCACGCCAACACGATGGAGGTGAGGATGAGGGCGGGACCGACCAGCACGGTCGGGCGCTTGACGCCCATCGCAGGGTCTTCGCCCGGCCGGTACTCGAGCCGCAGGCGATTGAGGTAGTGGATGGTCGCGCTGATCGCGAGGCCGAACGAGACGGTGAGCGCGACGACGCTCGCGAACTGCAGGCCCTCTCCCATCAGCCACAGCACCGCCCCCGAGATCAGGATCGGGAACACGCCGGGCATGATGCTGACCAGCATCACGAACAGCGAACGGAAGGCGATGCCGATCAGCGCGGCGACGAAGATGATCTCGATCGTCAGGGCGCGGTTGAGCTTGCCGATCATGGTGGCGCTGTTGCGCGCCGCGATCGCCGACAGGCCGGTGACCGCGATCTTGTAGCCGTGATGCTTCACGCGCGCCGCATCGAGTGCCTTGTCGAGCTTCTCGATGACCGGCAGCAGCTCGTTGGCGTCGATGTCGGGGATGCGGCCGGTGACGACCGCCGCGTCCTGCTCGGCGGAGAGGAACCGGCGGGTGAGGTGCTCGGGCAGAAGGTCGACGTATTCCTTGAGGCTGGCGACGTCGGTCCGGCCGGCCTTCTCCGCCAGCCAGCGGCGCAGGGTCTCGAGCGACCAGACGTTGCCGACGCCGGCGGCGGTCTCGACGATCGCATGCACGTCGGCAAAGGTCGCGAGCGTCTCGGGCGCATAGAGCGAGGCCCCCTTGGGGAACTCGATCAGCACGTCGACAGGATTGGCGCCGGTCAGCTTGGCGTCGAGCCTTCCGCTGGCGGCGACGGCCTGCTGCTTGTCGGGCACCTGGTCGGCGAGCCGGTAGCGCGGGTCGAGGTTGACGTAGATCAGCGCCAGCGAGGCCACCACCAGCAGGCTGATGACGCTGTAGGTGTAGGGGCGGCGCACCATCCGGTCGGCGATCCAGCCGCAGATGCGGCGCAGCGCGTTCACCGCCGCGTCGGAATCCTTGATCTTGGCCGCAAACGCATCCTCGCGGCGCAGCAGCAGCACGCCGAGCAGCGGCACCAGCGTGAGCACCGCGACGAGCGCGATGGCGGTGGAGATCAGGCCGGCGGCGCCGAACGTGCGGATCAGGCTGGAATCGGAAAAGAGCAGGGCGGTGAAGGAGACGGCGGCGGTGCCGTGCGTGAGCACGCAGGCGGGCCCCACAACGAGGATGGCGTTGCGCAGCGCCTGGACCTTGCGCTCGCCGTTGAGCAGGCGGTCGCGCGCGGCGAAGGTGAGCTGCATGGTGTCGGAGAAGCTGATCACCATGATGAGCGGCGTCATCACGTTGAGGAACATGTTGAGCCGGAAGTCGAGCCAGCCGAGGGTGCCGAGCGCCAGCAGGATCGCGATCAGCGGCGGGCCCGCCGCGATGACCATGAACGAGATGCGCCGGAAGAACAGGATCGCGATCAGGCACCCGGCGACGAAGCCGATGGCGTTATAGATCAGCCTGTCGCGCTCGACCGCGTTGCGGATCTCGAGCTGCATGACGGGAACGCCCGCGAGCTGTCCCTGGAGGTCGGTCGGCGCGAGGTCCTCGGCGACGACCTTGCGGATCTCGCCGATCGTATCGCTCAGGCTGCGGCTCGCCACCACCTTGGGCTCGAGCGAGAGCACGATGAGCGCGAGCTCGCCGTCCTCCGACAGCAGCTTGCCGCGGATGATCTCGTTGGCCAGAACGCGCTTGACGAGGGCGTCATAGGCGGCGCCCTGCGGCAGGTCGGACGGGAACAGCGGGGCGGGAACGCGATCGCCTTCGGGGGGCTGGCGCGCCGAGAACAGCGAGATGATGCCGCGCGTGCCGTCGATGAGCTGCAGGTCGGTGACGAGATCGCGCAGGCTCATGACGGAATTGCGCGCGAGCAGCGACTTGCCTTCCACCACGACGAGGACGTCGAACTCGCTCGAGGGGAAGCGCTTGGTGACTTCCTCGTACTGGCGGAACTCGGCGCTGTCGGACCGGAACAGCTGGCTGAGCGAATCGTCGATCTGGATGCGGCCGACCCCGAAGGTGGCGCCGATCGTCAGCAGCACCAGGAGGACGGTGGCGATGGCGGGGAACTTGAGCGAGATCAGCCCGAGTCGCTCGATGCCGAATGCGATGTGGTGAAGTCCGCGGCGACGCCACGCGTGTCCGCTTTCGGCGTGGAAAGCCGCTTCAATCTTGTTGGAGTCCAATACATCCCCCCGACTCGCCCCGACAAAGGAAACCTCTGTTCGCGGTCGTTGGTCAATAAGCGCTCACGTCGCAGCAACGTCCCCGCGGCAACGCTTCCGCGACGTCGCCGCACCAACAACCTGCCAGCCGAATAGGGCGGTTTCGCGCACGATCAATAATTATGCGGCGGCGAACGCTGCCGCATTTCACGCCAGGTCGATCACGCCCGCGCTGGCTTGCTCGGTTCCGAACGCGAGCAATGTTCCCGTTGGGTTCCATGCGAGCGCCGTGACCGGCGTCGAGTCGGGGTGCCGCGCCACTACTTCAGCACCGTCATTGATGCGCACGAGCAACACCATGCCGTCCTCGTAGCCCACCGCCGCGATCTCCTGGCGCGGATGGCAGGCCACCACGACGACGCGCGCATCGCGCGGCGCGAGCAGCTCCGGCTGCTTGCCCATCGGCCCGTCCTTGCTCTGGAACGGCCACAGGATGAGCTGGGTGGAGCCGGACGTGGCGAGCCACTTGCCGTCCGCCGCCCAGGACATCGAGCGCACCTTCGCGCTGTAGCCGGACATGCGCATGTGCTTGCCGTCGGCGAGGCGCCAGCCATGCAGCGTCGCCTCCTGCATCGCGGTGACGAGGAAGCGGCCGTCCGGGCTGAACGTGACGTCGAGGTGCGAGCCCTTCCATTCGAGAACGTCTGGCTTTGCCGCCGCGTTGGGGAACCAGAGCGTCGCGCCGTTGTAGTGCGCGATGGCGAGGCGCAGGCCCTTGGGCGCGAAGGCCAGTCCGCCGACCGAGGAGGGAACCTCCTGCATGCGCTCATCGCCGCGCGCGGTCTTTACGAAAGCCTGCTTGCCCGCCGACCACGCCACGGCGCCGTCGGGACCGAGCGCGAGGTGATCGATCCAGCGCCGCTTCGCGTCGGTGGCGATGACGGTGGTCTCGCCGCTCACGGCCGTGGCGACGACCTTGCCGTCGTCGCCGCCG
>Ga0182748_1002548_pt1 | contig 16393 bp, 13 predicted proteins | sample eDN3rd37CKraftOP_FD_128877 | JGI IMG/M metagenome (GOLD analysis project Ga0182748, IMG submission 128877) | Enriched Organic Plus compost microbial communities from Emeryville, California, USA - eDNA 3rd pass 37_C Kraft OP (version 2) (version 2) ...
CCAGGCCCTCCTGCTCATCGTCCAGCGCCTGTTCGATGGCGCCGACACCAGCATCGATGCCGCCATCGAGCACACCGTCCATGCCCTGATCGCACCCTACCGCAAAAGCCTGATCTGATGGCCAGGATCACCGCCAATGCCCTGCGCGACCGCGTCAGCCTCGAAAAGCGCGAGGAGATCGATGATGGCTATGGCAACACCTATGGCCAGTGGGTGCCACAGTTCGAGCGCGACGCCTGCATTCTACTCTCCAAAGGCGGCGAGACCGTCATTGCCACACGCCTGCAAAGCGTCCAGCCAGCCCTGATCATCGTGCGTTACGATGCCGAGACCGCAACCATCACCGCTGCCTGGCGGCTGATCGAGACACGCTCCGGCACAATCTACAACATTCGCACATCCGCCGACATGGAGCGGCGTCGCCGCTTCATCACCATGCTGTGCGAATCGGGGGTGGCGACCTGATCACCAGCACTGCACGTCGACATCCCCTCCGTCTGCGCGGTTGAAGCGCTGGCCGTGAATGGTGACGTCGCCCAGCCCGGAACATCTCATACAGGGAGAAAGACCATGGACCGTTCGCGTTTCTACGCGGCGCTGCGGCGTCGTGATTCCGGCGTCTTTGGCACATCGCTCACGCAAGCGCAGGTGGATCGGCTGGAAGCAATCCTGGCGCGGCTCGACGCAAAGCGCATCGAACTGGCGCAGGCCGCCTACATTCTCGCCACTGCCTATCATGAAAGCGACCGCTTCCGCACCATGGAGGAATACGCGTCGGGCGCTGCCTATGAAGGGCGGGCGACGTTGGGCAACACGCAGCCGGGCGATGGGGTTCGGTTCAAGGGACGTGGCTTCGTCCAGATCACCGGCCGGCGCAACTATACCGACTGGGCAAAACGTCTCGGCGTCGATCTTGTCAATAATCCGGCACTCGCCGCCCGCATCGATCATGCGACCACGATCCTGATCGACGGCATGATACTCGGCACCTTCACCGGCAGGAAGCTGCCGGATTACGTGACCGGCGCGAAGAAGGACTTCGTGAATGCACGACGGGTGGTGAATGGGACGGATCGGGCGGCGATGATCGCCAACCATGCGCGCGCGTTCGAGAAGGCGCTGGCTGGTGCCGGCTACGATGCCGCCACGTCGCGGTCGCCGAGCGCGCCGACACCGACGCCCGAGCCTGCACCCGTCGATATCGTACCCGGCGCCGGAAGGCGCGACCTGCCGGCTGCTGTGATCCTCGTCCTCATCATCCTGATGCTGATCGTGGCTGCCGCGTCCATATTTGGAGGTTGATATGAGCGCCCTTGCATCCATCCTGCTCACGGCGGCCGGCGATCTTGCCGTGCCCGTCATCAAGAAGATCCTTGGCGACAGGCTCGGTCACGCAGGCGGCGATATCGCCGGCAAGGTGATCGACGTCATTGCTGAAAAGGCTGGCGTATCTCCCGACAGATTGCCCGACGTGCCGGCTGGCGAGCTGCAGGACGCCATCGTCGCCGCCGAGCCGAATGCCGCCGACATCCTCATGCATCATGTCGAAAGCCAGCGCATGATGAACGAGACGCTGAAAGCAGAACTGGACAAGGGCGGCCCGCTCTGGACTTGGGGCTGGCGACCGGGCTGGATGTGGCTGCTGGCCTTCGTCTGGCTCTACGCATTGATCCTGCGCCCGCTCACCAATGCAGCCTTCGGCGCTGCAATCGAGGCCGTAGATCTCACCATCCTGATGACGCTGACTGGCGTGTTCACCGGCCTCTATATGGGCGGCCACACCGCCAAGAACATCGTATCCGGACTGCGGAGGAACCCCGATGACTGAACCGGCACCGAAACGCTTCGAGGACCTGCCCGAGGAAACGAAAGCCTTCCTGCTTGCCCTGCGCCCCGACGAAGTGAAGACGCTCGATGACGGCATTCGCCTAGTCCGCTCGATCAGCACCGTGTCCGCATTCGTCAAATGGATCATCGTCGGCATTCTCGGCATTGCCGTCGGCATCGCCATGTTCGGCGAGAGCATCGCCAAGATCGTTAAATGGTTCCAGTCGTCAGGGTGATTGGGACTGGAGAATGGCGGAGGCCATGCTTGCTGCCGACACATATCTTTTCGGCCCAACTGTGCGTGGGTGGTCAGTCCCCGCTTACTGCCAAACCCTGTTCCGACGGCCCATTCGCGGTTCCCTGATCCGCCTCCCAATCCGCATAGGTGCGTCCATCCGGAAGCTTCCAGAGGATTCTCCCGTTTGCGCTTGCACCGATCACGGTCGCAGCTGCCGCTGATGCCGAGGAAAAGCTATAGTCGCTGGTGAAGAAGAGAAAATCCTCCTCCTGCTTCAACACGCCAGAGTCGAGCAGTGTCTTGCGCATGGCGATGGTTCCGCGAGGTATCGTAGTCGTTGTCCGGACCCGCGCTCGAGATCCAGCAATTACGACGAAGTCACCGGAGGCCCCGAGTTCCATCTCTGCGGCGAATCCTTCCCCACGGAAGAAGAACCGAAGACCGGGGGAAGGAGTGAGTGCGGGAACGGCCGAAGCGATGGTCGGGAAATCGGCGCTGCGTCCTCGCATCTCGCGAAATAGATCCCAGCCCAATGCGCCGACCAGTGTTTTCGTCTGATCCACGAATTCGTCCATCGCCGCCCGGTCGGGTAGAGGCAGTTTTCCGGCATCCCCGGCAGGGAGCTTGCTATTTGGAAGCGACCAGCGCGGATTTCCGCCTGTGCTTCGGATCAGGCAGGCCTCAACATAGCGTGCGTGGCTTTTCGTCAGATTCTCGTCCTTGCTGATCAGCACGACCGTATCGGTCCAGAATTCCTTGCTGTCGCGTCCAGCCCTGTTCGAATTCCAATAAGCCAGTCGGTCACCAACGCCTTCGGACTCGCCGATATAGGACAGCTGCCGGTCGGTCTCGCTCTCATCCTCGCCAATCAGGATATAGACACCCGGCCGCTCGATCTCGGGGAAGGTCTTGCGCACCTCGCCCAGCTTGTTGCGACGGAAGGCGATGGCCTGGATCGTCGACATCATGATCTGCGCCACCCGAATGCCGTTTGGATCGCCGTCGAGAAGGAAGATGTTGATCGAACGGGGTTTCATCCGAAGCACCTAATCGTGCAGTGCCTTGCGAAGCGCATCAGGCGCATCGGCATAGAACAGAACTTGCACCTTCGTCGCCACATCGTCCGAAAGGTCGATCAATGCCCTCCGGCTGGACACGGGCACGAGCACAGCGTTCGCGCCCTTTTCCATGGCCAGCTCGACAACGTCGATCGGGTTGTGGATCGGCTCGATGGTGCCGCCCAAGGTAATGCCGCCGGCGATGACGAGGCCGCCCTTCAACGGCTTCCCGAGGAGGGCGGAACAAAGCGCGACGAGAACACCGACGCCAAGCTGTTCGCCGCTTTTCGCGGCATCGAAGGATCGAAGCTGGAGAGCAAATTCGTGCTCGCGCGGATTGCGCTCACCCACCAGCTCCCGTGACCGTGCATAGAGGTTCTGTTCCGCTATGCGCGCACTTTCCCGGAACGGCCCAGGGGGCGACTGGTTCAGGATACGGACGCCGCCCCCGGGGCTTTCCGTCACCTCAATGCGAAACAATCCGGTGCTTTCGTCCTGGCCGCCTGGGCTGATCGACCAGACCTGACCGGCAGGCAGAGGGTCGGAGCCGATGCTGTCCTCGCTTTGTAACTCGGGGGTCGAGACGAACTTCTCGACGCCATCCAAGCCCATCGCGAAGCTGAACTGCGTGTTGCGAAACTCGGCCGAGCCGATGCGCTTCTGCTGCTCCTTCACACGTCGTCGCACTTCGAGGGCGAGACGCACCGCCCATTCAAGATCGTCGTCCGGCACGGCGACGGTCGGATCGGGATAGAGAAGCTTCAACAGGCCGGAGACGGTCTTGTTGACCGCGTTCTGATCGCGGCCGGAAAGAGCGCCGCCGAAATGGACCCGTCCCTGGAGGACGTTGACGCGGCTTTGCGAGCGAAGGCGCGAGAAGCACTCGGCGAGGACGTCGCTGACGAGGCCGAAGCGGTCTGTGAAGAGCTCCTTGCTAACCTTGGGAACATCCCATCCGGGCAGGTAGCAGTGGATGCGGTCCATGAAGGCGGTGTCGTTCCGCATCTCGGGTGGCATCGGCCCGAACAAGTGACCCACCCGCTGCTGGTGCTGCACGTCCACGTCGAAGTTTCCGACCATGACGATACTGCCTTCGGCGCGGATGCTCTCCCGGCCGCGCGAGAACTCGCCCGACTCCATGTAGCCTTTCATGATGTTGACGCCGTCCTTCTGGTCGAAGGAAATGCCAGAGACCTCATCAAAACAGACGACGTCGTACTGGCAGACAAGACCGCGCTGGCCGTTCGCCATGTTGACGAACATGCGGGCCACCGTCGCCTTACCGCCGGAAACGAGGTGGGCGTAGGGTGAAACTTGTTGGAAAAGGTGGCTCTTACCGGTCCCGCGCGGGCCGAGTTCGACCAGATTGTAGTTGCGCTCCACGAAGGGGACCATGCGCAGGAGCGTCGTGTCCTGGGAGCGGGCGCTAAGAGAGGCGGGCTCCAGGCCGATACTGCGTAGGAGGAGTTCTTTCCATTCGCGCGTGGTAAGTTGGGCACGACCGGCAGCTATCTTGTCCAGTATGTCGCGCGTGGATAGCTGGATTTCACGGAGGCTCAGGACTTCGAACGGCCTGCCGCCCTTCTCCTGTGCGATGCTGGCGTCGTAGCCGAGTTCGATCTCGGCATAGAAGCCGCCGGTGAGCATGCGTTCGTGGTCCCGGACGATCTTGTCCGAGATGCGCACGTCGTTGAGGCGGAGGCTCGGCAGGGTCGCCAAGTAGCTGTCGGTCTTGGCGTCAAGCCGGGCGGTGATGATGTCGATGATGCGAACAGACCCGCGGTCGCGCGCCTTCGATTTGAATAGTTCCTCTTCACCCGCGCGCACCGTCCTATCGGAAAGTTGCGACTGCACCATCTGGAGACCTTCTTCGATCTCCTCGGGCACGGTGCTGGCGCAATAGCGGCCGAGCATGAACTCGACCACATAGGTCGGTACGGGGAACTGCCCGCGAAAACGGCGAACTAGGTCCTTTCGCACGATGTGTCCGGGAAACGCTTCCGCTGCCTTACGGTCCAGGTCGTCGAGCTCGATCACGTCAATCCTCCCCGACCATCAGCGTGCGGTGGGCCAATACCCGACCATCGTCATCCAGTACCACAAGGCAGGCGGCTTCACGCTCATGTTCGTCGCTGACCAGGAACGACGTGCGGCCATGCTCGTCGAGAACCCTGCCGCCCTTGATCAGGCTCAGTCCGCTGGTCTCCGAACCGAGGCGCAAATCGACGCGGATGTCGGCGCCGCCAGTCACTTCGACGCGCAGGCGGAGCCCCTCCCACCTGGTTTGTGCAATGGTGACGGCGCGCTGTCCGCCATCACTCGCCACCCTCAGGACGGGCAGGATGCATTCCTGCGGGCTGACGCCGCCGTGCGCATACTCATAGCCTGAATAAAATGACCGCGCGCCCGTCGCCGTCGCCACCGAGACCTCGGGGTTCCAACTCCACGGAACCTGGAGGTAGGACGTTTGCGCCTTGGCTTTGACGAGGGCGCAACGCGTCCGCTTGCCGTTGGGCTCCACCAGGCCGACATCCAGCGCCGCATGGGGCAGCCCGCCCGGCATCAGCAGCCAGCCATGGTCGGTAACGATGTGAAGGCTCCGTCCGGCGCGCACTAACTGAAGGATACGGTCGACCGCATCGCGGACACCTGCTGCAAGCCGCTCAGCTAGTCGCGCCCCCAGCGCATGCCCTTCTTCATCGAACCTGCCGGTCTCCGCCCAGAGCTTCGCGTCGGGGAGAAGTGCGCGGTCCGTTTCCCAGCCTTGCGCTTCCATTAGCTTGAACAGCACGGGTTTCGTCGCCGGCTTGCCTTCTGGGGACAGTGGCAGAACGTCGGAGGTGGTCGGCGGGCCGCTCAGCAGGGAGGCCACCGGCGAGACCATCGGCTTGCAAGTCGCCGTGACGGTGGGGAACCCGGCCCACATCCAGCTCAGCGAGACCTTCACGCCCTCATCCTCCAAGCGGCGGACAAGCTCACGGGCAAGGTCCATGCGCAAGCCGTCCACGAACAGGATCGTGATGGCACCGGGTCCAGCCTTGGGTGGAGCGGCGAGCTTTACCTTTCCAACCCGGATCAGCTCCTGGAGCGCGAGGGCGCCCTGATCCATCCAGGGCAGATAGACCGCACGTAGCGCTGCGGCGACGGCCTCGCGGTCGAGCTCGCGCGGCGCGACCGCCAGCGCGCGCATAGCGGCCCAGTCCACATCGGCGCCTGCCGCGACATAGGCTTCGGCCAGCGCGTTGCCGTCATGACTCGGCAGCGGCTCGGCGGCGGCGATGTTCGCGATGAAGGCGAGAGCCTGCGCCAAGGGTGCTTCGCCGCGCCGCGCCCAGACTGTCTCTCGCCGCCAAGCGTGCTTCGCTTCCAACTCACCAATTCTGGCCTTGGCGGTCTCTGGCGAAAGCTCTGCCAGTTCGCGGAGTTGTTGGCGCAGGTCCTTTTCGTCCCGAGCATTCAAGCGGGGGTACGAATCCTGGTACTCGAACAGCGTTCCCGGCTCTTCGAGGCTGAGATAGGTGACGACCTTGTCAAAACCGGTAGAGGCGGCGAAACGCGCCCATACCTCCGCCCAGCGCCCTTCGCGCTTGGCCAAGCGCCGCGTAGCGTCCTGCGGGGACAGCTTGCGCGGATCGAACTTCAGCTGCTTTTCGGCAATGTTGGCGAAGGCCGCGAACCGCGCGGGATCGCCCAACTCGGTGAAGGCTCCGTCGATCCACTCGAGCATGTCGGCGGCTAGGTCGGGCGCGAGCAGCGCATTTAGCTGGTCCGCGTTCCAGCGTTGGCCGCGCAACTCCTCGACGGGGCGCGTGCAGATGCGCAGCGCCGCGTGGGAAAGCGCTGTGCGGGTCGCATTGTCGTCGGCCATGCTGAGCTTGAGCGGTCCGCGTTCGGAGGTGAGGAAGCCGCGCAGCGTCCAGTCTTTACCGTTGACGTGCCCGAACACGGTGCCTGCCACCGTGAACCAGACCAGCGGCTGTAGGAGAGCGGGGCAATCGTCAGCGCCCTTCAGCGTCTCGCGAGCGACGTCGGGCAAATAGAGGATGGGCGTGCTCTCCTCCGGGATGAGAACGGCGGGAACGGCTCCGGCAACTGCAGCGCGCAGCCAAACGGCCGGCCCCGTTCGTGTCGCCGCATCGAACTCGCCGTAAGTCAGCAGCTCCGGAAGCCGCTCGCGCAGCGCCGGCAGAAGGGGCTCGAACTCCCGATTGGCGTCGCACCACACCACCGCTTCCGGCGGCGCCTCGGCCGCGGCGTTGTAGCTTGCGGCGTCGTGCAGGGCGCTGACGAGGGCATCGAGAGGCGTCGTCACTTCACCACCTCCATCCGTTTCGCAGCGGCCTCACGCGCGGCGCGCTTCTCGGCCAAGGTGGTATGATGGTCGTTGCGGCGCTCACCCTTGAACACGTCGTACCAGGGCGCTGATGGCACGTCGTTGCCGCGATCCTTGTCCTTCAAGATCTTCGACAGGTCGTGCGTGAGCACGCCCGCCTTGATGAAGGGGCGGATGTTCTGGCGGACGCCGTCGTCGAGGTCCGGGTCCCAGCCCAGCGGCTGCTGGGCGAGCGACTTCCAGCGGACGAAGATGTCGAAGGGCTTTTCGCCCTCCAGGATCTTCTCCAGCTTCTGCTGAAGCTCGCGTCCTTTCTCGTAGCGCAGCGTCTTGTTCTCGGCCTTGGCGCGAGCAAGCCAGTCGCCGAGCAGAGTGTAGGTCAGCTTGCGCAGATTGGCCTGGTCGAAGCGGTGGTAGTGAACGAAGACCGAGAAGCCGTCCTTCAGCCCGTCCCAGATGTGCCAGAGGAAGGGTCGCTGGCCGAAGAGGGCACAATGCTGGCGGAAGGCGCGGTCGCGGACCCAGGCTTCGAGCGAGCCATCACGCGCAACCTTCTTGTCCAGCGCCTCGTCAGCCTCGGCGACAAGGCGGCGCTCCAGGGCATCGGACCATTGAGCGCCGAATGCGGCTGCAAGATAGGTCCGTAGGCGGTCGGCAAGCGGCTTTTCACCGGCGACTGGCGGAACACCAAGCAGGCCGTCATTATCGCCGGAAGGTAAAACTGCTGTTCTCGCGATCCAATCCCGCGCCTCATTGGACAGTCGTATTTTTTTATCATCCTCCGCTGGCCACCGATATCCGACGAGCCGAGCAAGTGCGACGTGGACGGCAGTCGATGATTTTGTATTCGCAGGATGTCCATGGAAGAGCCATTCCGTGGGCTCTATGGAAGAAGGTAAAGGCACCCCGGACGGATACCGAATTAACGCCTCAGACTTCCAATATTCAGGGTCGAATGGTACCTGAATTAGATCTCCCTGGACCTTCAGTGCCTTAGATATCTTGCGTACCTCTTTGCGATACGCCTCATCACTCAAAAAAGTCCAAAGTGCTGGTAGATCGTTTTCATCGATAGGGATGACTGCAACAGAGTTGCTGTCGTAAAGGTTCCCATCATACAGGCTGACGGGCAAATCACCCATAGCACTTACAAGAACTCCACGCCTTCCCCAGGCGTCTTCACCCCGAATCCACGATGAAACATTCCCATCAAGGCGCTCGTCTACAAATGCGAGAAGCTCCCCATTTCCAGAATCCCAGAGCAATGCCTTTTGATAGCCCCTGAATTCATCTGTAAACTTAATCGTCGTTTGTTGCAGCGACCATCTTCCCGATGGCTGATCTAGCTCCCAGAAATCTCTACCGAACCTTTCATAGTCACCTGTGCATATCCCAAGTTTAAAGAAAGCGATCTTCGAGAGCTTTGGTTTATTTGAGCGCGCCTCAACGCCAATCTTCTTCTCGCTGTCCCCAAGCTGCAAAGCCTGACTAACGGCAGAGAACGAACCTCTCTTGAGTATTTCTTCCTTTTCTTTGGAGTCGCCGCCGGGGTTTGCATCAACAGCTGCGTAATGTGAAGATTGAGCCGGCTTTGAATTTGAGAATGAAATCAGCGTAGTATTAACGACTTCCCCACTGATTGTTTCAAATGCCCGAGAGCCGAGCGCCGAGACCATGTTAATTTGACTCTTCGACAGGATGTCTCCGCGAAATTTTTTATAATATGCTTGGTAGAGCCAATTCTGAGGCGTCACGCCGCAAATTGATCCATCCGACATTGCAAGCCGCCGCATGCGCTCAAGCATTGCAGTGGCGAGATCCGGTTTCGCATTCTTGAAGCGAGCTTCTAGATAAGTCGTCAGATCGGATGATTGCTTAACCCTGGAAAGATAGGGGACATTTGTCACCTGAAGCCAGAACCGTTTGTACAGCATGGCCGCGGCATCCGACATGCCTCTCGCCGCAATGACGCCTTCTCGTTGGTCAGGTTCTGCACTTCTTGTTTTTTCAAGCAGTGGCGACAGCAAACGCTCGATTTCCCGCATTCTCTCTGCTTCGAACAAATCTCCGCCGGAAGGCTCGATTAAACTTCCCAGTATTGGCGCCTTGGCGAAGAGATGATGCAGTGCAGCCAACGCGTACCCGAGTTCTTCGTTGCCATCCGCAAGCGCAACGAATTCTCGCTTTGGCAACGGCGGCGGTGCGCCGACCCAAGCAATGTGTGGGAGCGGCAAAGTTTGCCATCCTCCAATTCGCCAAGCTGTTAATGCCACTGCAAACGCCGCGATCTGCACGCATCGTCCGTCGATCTCCAGCCCATGAAGGTTGTCGCGCAGCACCGCCGCGACCGCATCGTGCGGCGACAGATGTTCTTCGGTCTGCCGTAGCGCCGCTAGGATCGCCAGTGCCTCGGTAAGGAAGTGCCCGGACCCACAGCACGGGTCGAGCATTGTGATCGCCTTGGCTTCCTTGGGCCAGCCGGGGAAGGTGCCCGCTGCGGGTCGCCAAGGGCTGTCCTTGTCCTCACGCACAAAGCGCAGCATGTCGAAGCTGTAGTCGGGCAGAGAACACGCCGCGCGCAAGGTGTCCTCGTCTGCGGCGGTTTGCGCAAGAGCCGTATCGGCGGCGAGTACCTTGCCCGCCCACCACGCCCCTAGCGTGTTGTGCAGCAGGAAACGCACCATGTAGGGCTCGGTGAACAGCTGCGTGACCGCAGGCAGCTCGTCGGCCCCGATCTTCACGCCCGATTTGTTGACAGCATCCTTCTCGGCCGCGCGCCAAAACTGATAGGTCCAGCCAAGACTGTCCTCGGCTTGAAAGACTTCGGCATCGAGCCCTGTGACGAGGTGGTGCAATTTCTGCGGGTGGACCGGGTCGAGCTCTATCGCGAGGACCGGATCGTCGATGCGGAAGACCGCCGGCAGCATCGCGGCCGCATAGCGCTCGGCGATCACCCAAGGGTCCGTGAGGCCCTCGGCCTCGGCGAGCTCCCGGCAGTCCTCCAGCGAAACCGGCACGTCATACTCCGGATTCCGTAGCAGCCCGCGCTCGGCCAGAAACCGGGCGAAGAGCATACGGTGCCAGTGCGCGTAGGCGGCCGCTTCGACCAGCCGCTTCGTTTCCTGCGTCTCGTCCGACTTATTGAATGCGTCGCCCAGCGCACGGGCATGGGCGCGCAGGCGGCGGCGCAGTTCCTTCTCGGCATCGTTCAGGTAGGCGGGCGCCTTGCCGGCCGCCACGCCGAGGCGCTGGATTGCATCGCCCGCGCCTTCCTCGGCGATGATGCGTGCGTCCTTGACCGTCTTTTCGAGTGTCCGGCGCAGAGCGGTGGGGAGGTAGCGGTTCGTCATGCGTCACACCTTCGGGATCACGGGACCGTCGCCCAGCGACTTGGCGATCCGCTCGCGGACCTTGGCGAGCCAGTCGTCCAGCTCCGCCTCGCTCTTCAGCAGTGCGCCCGGCAGGTTCACGGCGCGCGCCTTGGGCTCCAGCAACGCGGCGGCGGCGGCCAGGGCATCCTCGATGCGCGCCGGCAGCGCCTTCACCATGTTCTCCCACTCCGAGAGGCCACGTCGCGACAGCGCCTCGGCGATTGCCTGCGGCGTGTCAACCGCGGGCTTGTCCACTATCAGCAGCCCGCATTCCTGACGGATGCTGTGCTTCTGTTCCGGGAATAGCTTCGCCCAGGTCGGATCGTCGGCGAGCCGCTGCTCGCCCTTCTGCCACGCCGCCTCCCAGGTCGCATGAGCGGCGTTCAGCTTCGCCCGCAACGTGTCCGCCGCCGCAGAGATCAAGGGCGGCACCGGATCGGGATCGTCGAGCAACCGCCGTCCGTCCCGCAGATCGTCGAGATCGCCCTGTTGTTCCGTGGCGCCCAAGGCGACCAGACGTTCCGCCAACCGCCAGTTGGGCAGTCGGTCGCCGATCTTCTGCGCGGCCGCCTTCCATGCCTTCAGCTTGTCGCGCAATGTCGCCGCGTCAGCCGCCAGCGCGGCAAGCAGGTCGTTGCCCGAAAGGCTCTTGTAGGAGGCGATGTTGGGGACCGTTTCCGGCTCCGGCGCGGGCGGTTCGCCACCGGACTGCCGGGCTGCCGTTTCGAGGCGTTCGAGAAGCGCCGTCAAAACCAGATGTTCCTGGTTGTTCTCGAAGGTGATGCTCGCGTCGGTCAGCAGGCCGCGCACCGGCATGCGTTGTGCGATAGTGATGATCGTCGTCTCGCCGCGGAAGGTGCAGGTGCCGAGCTTCTGACGTGGCAGATCTGGAAGCGAAGCGGGCTTCCCATCGTCGCCCGTAACGCGGACCAACCCGGCATTGGCGAGCACGATGAGCGCTCCATCGACGGTATCTTGCGACCAGCCAAAGGGCGGACTGGTGAACTTGGAGCGCAGGTCCGAACCTTTCCGGCCCGGGCCGAGCTCGGCGAGCAGCGCCTTGCACACGGCATGGTTCTCCGGAGCCCCGGCATGGTCCACCGCCTTCATGGCGTCCGGGTCCTTACGCATCGCCCGGTCGCGCACTTTGTCCCAACCTGGGTGGTCGCCATCGGCGAACTGCGGGTAAAGGCGAGCAAGTGCGTTCGTCGCCCCTTCCTTCACCGCCTCGCCTGGCGCACCGGCAATTAGTTTGCCGCCAGCCTGGTAGACACGGGCCTGCGCAACGGCCTCTCGGACGATCTCCTTGGCCACGGCCTGCGCCTTGTTGGCGCGGGATTGCATGGCGGACTGGGCCTCGCGCCCGGCGTCGGTCTGCGGCACCCCACGAACCTGCAGGACGTGCTCGGCGGCGCGCCAGGTTGTGAGCGCGGTCGTCAGTTCGTTGTCGCGGGTCGCATGGCGCGGGATAAGCAGATGTACAGAGGGGTCCGATGTCGATGCCGCCGCAATGTCCTTCTCCACCGCCGCCAGGTCTTCGTTCCACCCGCTTCTCAGGCGCAATGGGATGCCATCCGCCGGAGCCTTGTCATCGGGACGCAGGCGGTGGATGCGTCGTTGCTGACGGCTGGAGCCGTGCGTCACGCTTGCGGCGCCCGCCAAGGCGGTCTCGATCGCCTCGTCGAGCAGCTCACGTCTTGACCGGGTGAGTCCCGACTGATCGGCCAGGATGGCCTTCTCTTCGCTGCGATACGCGGATTCCCATTCCGCACTCTCCTTCGTCTGCAAGCGCCATTCCCCGCCGACCTCGATCACCGCTCCGTCGGCCTGGAGCTCCTGCAACAAATCGGGCACCTTGCGGCGCAGCTCATCCTCGCCTGCAAGATCGACGATCAGGAGGTCGGCAATGGTCTCTGCCTTTGCACGGACGCCGTGATGGTCTGCCTCCGGGGCAATGCGCCCCAGCATGTAGACCAGCATAAGGATGCGCGCCTTCAGCAGATCCTTTTCTGGCCCGCCGCGCAGCGCTTCGATACGATTACGTGTCTCTCCCGGCAGAAGGCCCGCGTTGTACGCCTCGGTGGAGAACCGCCCATAAAGGAAGTCGACGGGCACTGCGTGACCCAGCGGCTTGTCAGCATAGGTGCGCGCAGCATCCAGCGTGGTGCGCAGTTGTCCACGCAGAGTGCCGCCAAGTCCTGTGCGATCGAGCTCGCGCAGGATGCGCTCCCAGACACGGCGACGAGAGGGAAGCAGCGGCCAGTCGAGCACAGCTTCGTCGTCGTCCTGCACCGTATGCGCCAGACGGCTGCCATGCAGGTGTCGACTGATCTCCCCCGCGTTCGTGCTCAACATGCCGCGAATAGGCTTTTCGGCGCCCGTCTTCTTTCGCAGGACGGTCTTGCGGATAACGGCATCGACATCTGCTTCTCCGAGTGCGATCTGCACGGGGAACCGATCGAGAAGCTTTTGCAGATCCTGCACGTCGCTTAGCGCCTGTTGACCGGTCGCGACCAATAGCACGCGACCGTCGAACCGTCCCGCAAGCCGTTCGGCGATCGTCTGTATCTTCAGCGTCAGCCCCGGGTCTTGCCGGATGAACTGCTGCACTTCGTCGAGCACGATCAGGGTCAATGGCAACTCGGTTCGACCCAGCATTAGAGCTCGACGAACCATCGTTTCGAGGAGATCGACGGTCACAGCTGGCGGTTCGGGGAACTGTGAACGGAGCAGCCCGCTGAGGTCCTTGGGCGAGCCCGCCAGGTCTGGCTTGGCTTTCAGCACTGCGGCGCCGAAGCGAGGCGACAGAATGAAGTTGCGGATGTCGGTGTCGAAGGTGCTGCCCAGCGCCTCGCGTACGCTGTCCAATATGCCGAGATCGGCCAGCCAGAACGCGACCTGAGCCGCGCGGAGATCGCTTGGCAATCCGACTGCCCGCAGCACAATCCCAAGGGCGGCTTCGGCCGGATCGGAGGGGCCTGTCCCAAGGGTATCTCCGGCCGCCACAACGCCGCCCGCTCTTTTCGCCGCGATACGCAACTCCTTTAGCGGCGCGGCCACTTCCGGCGGCAAGTGATGGATCAGCCCTTCCGCCGTCGCGCCGTCGGAAAACTCAAGATTGGACCACAAGGCGGCGAGCATGCTCGCAAGGTGAGACTTGCCGGAACCGTAGAAGCCGGAAATCCAGACGGCTGGAGCGCTGCCGCCTCGACCAACGGAGCCAAGAAATGCCTCAAGAATGCGCGAAAGCCCGTTGGCGTAAGCGCCATCACAAACGAAGGTGGTGAGCTCTCCCCGCAGCGTTTCAAGAGCTTCCGAAGTGGGTGGAAATGAGATCTTGGCAACGCCTTGATTGGCCAGTCTGTACTCTGCCGGATCCGTGCGGAAAGTTTCGCGGTTAAGCATGGCGCCGCCCTTCACAATGCGTTGTCAGTAGGAATTGGGATGGCGTGGTAGTTCCAGCCGTCCCGTGCGTCGAGCAGACGGTACACGCCAGCGGAATGCTTTCCGGGAAATCCGACGAGGAGTCGCCCAGGGATGGACTCCGCGACGCGACTGATCAAGGTCGAGACCCGCGCGACACCGAACAGCGCACCACAGCCGTCCACTGCCAGGATGTCGTTCGCGGTGCAGGAGCGCAGGGCATCCTTGATCTCGTTGACGAGACTGTCTTCAATTTCGGGCAAGAGCCCTCGCAGTTCAGCCGGTTGCTCTACCAACGCATCGAAAAACTCGTGCTGCCCGATCCAGGAGCCGAACCACTTGGAAAGGGAGACTTGTCGCCAACCGTGCCCGGCCTTGAGCGTCGCATGCTCGAACTCCGCAAGACGCCCTGTGAAACGCCGTTGGAGCGACTTGTCGTACCAGACGATCCAGACACGGCCCGCCGGAGGCGTATCTTCTGCCCAGGGAAGACGGACTTGCTTGCTGTATGCGTTGAGGATGTCGTCAAACGTGTTCAAGTTCGGGCACCCCCAGAGCGGCCGCCATAGGCTGACGGACGGATATTTCGGTCACATCGCCCGCTGACCGGACGCGAGCTAGCCCGATAGCTTCAGCACGCCGCAATGCGTCGAGAGCTTGTTCGGGCGCGAGGTCCAGCACCTTCATCCAGCCGGAGCTAAGGATGGAAGGTCCACCAAACCCGGAGGCCGTTGCAATGAGCGCCGCGAGGGCGACGGTCGGCGGAGTCGGCATCACTCGCTGCCTGAGTTTCTTGACCGCCCCCTTCAGATGCCCGCTCTGGGTCCATGACGACGCGCAGTTCTGAGCGAGTGACCTCAGCATCTTTTCGCTGAAGCGTTCGGGAAAGGCTGCAACGAATGCTTCTCCAAACAATGGCCATTGCAGGGTTTGCCCCACAGAACCCGCAATAACGACAGGGGCTGTCTCCCGCAGCAACGGGTCGCGCGCCAGAGCCACGAGTAGTGCCTGCAAGCGGCGGCCCTGAATGTCGCTTTTCCAGATTTTCATGAGCGTCTTGGTCAGAGGCGGCTGATCGCCGAGCCCATAGAGCGACGCCATGTGCCTGTACGTCAGTCGCCGGGTGTTGCTAGTAGCCTTGCCGATTGCGTTCTCTTCTATGGCAGCTGACCGGAATTCTTCCGGTGTCGACACGCCGGCTCCCATCAGGGCTTCAAGCTCAGCGAACATCATGGTCTTGGACTGATGAGCTCCTCCCCCGGACAGCTTTATCCCGAAGGAGGAAAGCTTGGAGTCTTCAGCCCGCGCGCCGAACCAAAGCGTTGCCGTCTGACCAGCGTGGGTGGGCGATCCGCTGCTGCTCGCCATATCAGTCCTTGTTCGAAGCGCGAGCATGCAGAATGTCCTCTCCCTTATGGTCGGCCGATTGGGCTCGCTCGATAAATTGCCTGACCGCCTGGCGGATTAGCCACGAAAGTGACACGTCTCTTGCGACCGCGAGGTCAGCCAAGGCGTCATAGTCCTGCTCTTCGAGACTGACCGTCAGCCGTGTGGACTTGCGTGGGCGATCGGACATCGCATCCTCCAGCCGTGAATTTTCCTGAGACTATTCGTTTCGTCATCACTTCGCAACAAAATGATGCATTTTTCATCACGGATTCGGGTATCTTAACGCCCCGCCGACGGTGATCGCATATGAGGGCGCGGCGTCTAGCCTCACATGCCGAACAACCGCCATCCTGGAGCTATAGTCACGCGCCCGCTTGCTGAGCCTGGCCACGGTCGGAGGTGCTGGAGCGGACAATCGACTGCTCGTATTCCTCGACATCGGACAGGCGATAGACCACCCGGCCGCCTACTTTGAGGAACTTCGGCCCTTCACCAGTCCAACGCCACCGCTCAAGTGTGCGATGGCTGATCCCCCAGCGCACCGCCAGTTCAAGTTGGTTCATGCATGTTGCCTTCATTTTCGTGTCCTTTCGTCTTGGCAAGTTGGAATGCGACACGACGAAGGCATGGTCGGAAAACACTATCAAGGTAATACTGGCCGGAGCGCCCAACACCGGGCGCTGCGCCGCCCTATCTTGAACAGAGAATTTCTGCGGTGACGAAGATTATCTTAAGAATACGAAGGCGTGCTAGC
>Ga0182748_1002556_pt1 | contig 16367 bp, 12 predicted proteins | sample eDN3rd37CKraftOP_FD_128877 | JGI IMG/M metagenome (GOLD analysis project Ga0182748, IMG submission 128877) | Enriched Organic Plus compost microbial communities from Emeryville, California, USA - eDNA 3rd pass 37_C Kraft OP (version 2) (version 2) ...
CGAGCGCGCCAGGCGGATATCCTTGACGTTGGCTTCCATGCGGACTTCCAGCCGGCGCACTTCCGAAATGTCCTGCGCGATCCGCTCCTGGGATCGCACGAATTCGCTGTTTTCGCGGACGTCTTTGTTCGTCACGAACTGGGACACCAGCATCCCCACGATCAGCGCGATGCTGATGCCGGACATGATCGCGAGCTTCATTCCGATACGCAAATTCCGGATACGAGGCATGGCAGCGGCTCCTTGTGCCGTTGAGCAGTCGAGCGTCGCGGAACGGCCGCGGCCCGACCTGCAATTGCTTGGATCTGAAATGCCGGACCTCGGTTCGATCACGGCAATGCGGCGACCATTTCGCCCGGCTGGTCGTCGCCTTCGCCCGGCCGCGAACACAACAAATTCGGAAGATCGATGAGCGCGATCATTGTCTCTTCGGTCGTGACCAGGCCGCTCAGATACCCGGCGCGTTGCGAGCCCGCGACGCGCGGCACGGGCCTGATCTGCGCGGTGTCGAGCGCGACGATGTCCAGAACGCGGTCGGCGAGCAGGCCGACCGGCTTCTCCGCGATCTGCACGATGATTACGATGTGAAGCGGGCTCGCCTCCGTCCGGCCCTGGCCGAAGCGGCAGCGCAGATCGACGATCGGCACGACCACGCCGCGCAGATTGAGCACGCCGCGAACATAGACCGGCTGGTTCGGCAGCGACGTGATCTCGGTCCAACCCTTGATCTCGCGCACCGCCATGATATCGACGCCGAAATGTTCTTCTCCGATTGCGAAGCTGATGAGTTGCGCCGGGCTCGCACGTTCAGGCGATACGATGCCGGCGCCGGAAGCGGCCTGAACGGATTCGTCGGCGGCCGCCGCTGATAATGACGCGCGCATGAGCTCTCACAGGTGTCGAGAATGCGAGGAAAATGAAATTACGACACTGTCGAAAATCGTTCTTCGGCGCTTATTGAACGGTTAATGACGCGGGGCATTGTTGATCGATCCGATATAAGTTTAGGACTAATCGGTTTTTCTAATCTCGCATGTTTGCACGCCATGCCGCGCGCGACGAAGCGCAGCGGCCGCCCGCGCCGCGCTGCAAATTCTCGAACACGCCACGTCCATGGATGAGCGTCGGACGCCGCCGCGCCGTGCCGGCGTGCGGCGCGCGGCCTGCGTGACCGCGGGAAGAAAACCTAACCCATGCTCGCCAGGCGGCGCAGCGCCACGAGATCGAGAATCGTCAGAATGCGTTCGCGGAATCGAACAAGACCGTTGCGGCGCAGATCGGAAAAGACCTTGCTCACGTGAACTTGCGTCATCCCGATCGCGTCCGCGATCTGACGCTGCCTCAGCGGAAACTCGAACGCGATCGGATTGTCTTCCACCATGTCGCGCTGGCTCAGCCGCTCGACCAGGCCCAGGATCAACCGCGCGATCCGCTCCTCGCCCGACCGGCGCCCGAGATCGACGATCAGGTGATCGGCGCGCGTGGTTTCGGCGAGCCAGTCCTTCAACAGCCGTTCGAGCAGTTCGGGACGCTTGCACAGGAGCTTCTTCAATTCGTCGCGCTTGTACTTGCGATAGCGGACCTCGGTGATGGCTTCGACGACCCGGCGCGGCTTGGGCGCGAACAACAGGCCGGCCGAAACGATGTCGCCGGGCAACAGGAAGGACAGGACTTGCCGCCGTCCGTCGGGCAGCAATTCGACGGTCGCCGCCCAGCCGCTGCAAATGATCGGGACCGAGTCGCGAAAGTCCTGTTGGTGCACGATCAGGCGGCGTGCCCGCACCGTAAATTCGGCTTGCGGCACGAGGTTCGGCAGAAAGTCCGACGACCGCCAGGTCCCCTCGCGGGCGACCTCGCACAGGCCGTGTTCAAATGCTGGGCAGACCGGGCAACCGGGTTGGCGCCCGGTCAATTTAGGCACAAGCCTCGTATCATCGCAGCGAGCGATCATAACGCCAATTCCGATCATTCTTAGTTGTCGCCCCCTAAGAACAAACGAAATTACACGACAATTAATCCGCGACCGGCGCGGCCAGGAACGCAACAAACTGAAACGGACGAGAGCGATAGGACGCGTTCAAACTGCATCGGTAGCAACTTTGCTTCCAGCAGCCTGGCGTTGTAGGAATTCGGTATTTTAATAACGCATTTATAAATTTCGGCGCCAGCGCGCTCGCAAGGCACGGTGTTCGACCAAAGTCTGAGGCGGATGCCGGGGAGCGATCGGCTTGCCGGCCGGCCGCTCCGAGCGAACCGCCGGGGGGGGGGGCATGCGGCGGCCCTCCCCCGGAAGCCTCGCCGATTTCGGCCGCCCCCGCCCCAGGATGCTTGGCGGATCCGTAACCCTGGTCCCGGCTTTCGACCGGAATGGCAGCGGTCCAGGGCCCTTTCGGCGTTGATGAATTAACAGGCCGGCAGGGCCCGATCTGGCGGCACCGGCAGTGGTATAGTATTATTGGATTCGAAAGCCGATGCCGGAGGCTTGAACCGCACAATGTCGCAGGGCGCAGATACACCCCCGAGCGTGACGCCCGCGCTGTCCGAAGAACAGCGCAAATGGGTGCGCGAAATCGCCGAGCGCCTCAAGCGGCGCCAGCAGCAAGACGGTAGCCGCCTGCCACCCGGACCGGGCGCCGGCACCTCCAGCCGCCCCACATCGCTGCCGCCCACCACGTAACGGCGCGGCCGCTAGGCGCGGCTGGTCCGCAGCCGCATCTCCATGCGCACCAGTTCGGCCAGGTTGCGCGCATTCATGCGCTCCATCATCCAGGCGCGGTGAATCTCGACGGTGCGGAAGCTGATGCCGAGCCGCGCGGCGATCTCCTTGTTGGAATGGCCGGCGACGGCGAGATCGAACACCTGACGCTGGCGCTCGCTCAGACTGTCGAAACGCGCGCGCAGATCGGCGATCTCGGCCTCCGCGACCTGCTGGCGCTGCGCCTGTCCGCCGGCATTGCGGATCGCCTCGAGCAGGCGGCTTTCGTCGAACGGCTTCTCGATGAAGTCGAAGGCGCCGAGCTTGATGGCGGCGACCGCCATGTCGACGTCGCCATGACCGGTGATGAGGATGATCGGCGTGGCGCGGCCTTGCGCCGCGAAGCGGCGCACCAGATCGAGCCCGGACAGGCCCGGCATGCGCACGTCGGCGACCACGCAGTCGAAGGCCGGCGGCGAGGACGCGTCGCACGCGACGAAGGCGTCGGCCGAGGAAAAACAATCGACCGCGATCCCCTGGCGCTTGAGATAGAGCGCGAGCGAGTCGAGCACGGCCGCGTCGTCGTCGATCAGCGCGATATGCATTTCGTTCACCCGAGTTTCGCCGCCGGCAGCGTGAAGCGCACCACGGCGCCGCCCGGCCCGCCGCCGAGGCTGAGCGTACCGCCGTGCGCTTCCACGATCGAACGGCACAGCGACAGGCCGACGCCGAGCCCGTCCGCTTTGCTCGACGACAGCGGCGGGAACTCGGCCGCCAGAAATTCCGGCGGAAAACCGGGCCCGCTGTCGCGCACCTCGACCGCGACCTCGCCGGCTCCCGCCGCCGCGGCACTGACCGTGACGGTGCTGCCGGCCCGGTTCGATCCGCTCATGGCCTCGGCCGCGTTGCGCAGCAGATTGAGCAGCACCTGCTCGATCTGCAGCAGGTCGACCATCACCGGCGGCAGATTGGGATCGAGCGCGACGCGCGCGCTGACGCCGTGGCGGTCGAGCTCGGGCCGGCACAGATCGAGCGTCTCGCGCACGATGCGCTCGACCGCAACCGGCGCGCGCCCGCTCTGATCGAGCCGGATCAGCGCCCGCAGCTGACGTACCACGTCGGCCGCGCGCTGCACCTGTACGGCCGCCTTTTCCGCCGTTTCCGCCACGGACGCGTCGGGCGCGCCCGGCGCCCGCAGCGTGTCGGCGACCAGCCGCGTATAGGTGCCGGCCGCCATCAGCGGCTGGTTGATTTCGTGCGCGATCATGGCGGCGAACTCGCCCAGGCTGCCGAGCCGCGCGACATGGGCGAGCGAATCCTGATGCAGGCGCAGTTGCGCCTCGGTGCGGCGATGCTCGGTGACGACCGCGCCGGCGGCCAGCCCGGTCAGCGCCAGCACCAGCATGAGCGCCTGGTAGACGGCGACGTCGATGCCTTCGCGCGCCAGCAGTTGCGCGCTGGCGATGAGGCCGATCTGGGTCAACAGGATTCCGACCGTCACCAGTTCGAGGCCTCCCCGCACCGCCATCCAGATGATCGGCAGGAACAGGATATAGAAGAATTCGAAGCGGTGCTTTTCCGCGAAAAAGAACACGAAGGCGAGCGCCGCCATGATCGCCACGATCTGGATCGCGGTCTCGCGCGTCAGGCGCAGCGTTCGCCCGCGCGTCAGCGCGATCAGCGCGAAGGGCGCCACCACCGCCACGCCGATGATGTCGCCGATCCAGTATTGCAGCGCCGCGCTCGCGAAGGCCGCCGGCGGCAGCAGGCCGGCGGCGATCAGCATGCCGACATAGGCGAGCGCGACCGCCGCGCCGCTGACGGCGGCGACGCCGATCAGCACGATCAGGTCGCGCATCGAGGCGAGCGCCGGATTGAAGCGCGTGGCGGGCCTGAGCAACAGCATGAGGCCGGCCGCATAACCGCCGCCGATGATGATGCTGCCGGCGACCTCGACCGACCACGGCAAGGGCAGATGACGCACCAGGAGATCGGCGAGCAGCGGGGCGACGAACAGGAGCGGGATGAAACGCTGGCCGAACAACAGCACCAGGATGAAACTCAACCCGGTCGGCGGGTTCCACGGGGTGATGCCGAACGGCGCGAAGGGCTGGATGAAGCTCACCCAATCGAGCAGCACATAGCCCGCCAGATAGCCGACGGCGAGCACCGGATGAGGCAGCGAGAAAACGCGCGGGAAAGCCATCGCGGACGTTCGACCTTGGAGTCGAGGAACGTTCACCGTCGACCTCGCAATTCTCTATCTCCGTTTCCCCTGCCCGGCTGCTCCGGGCGTACCCCTAGGTGTTCGTACTCAGGTATCCGCACCTAGGCAGGCGAGCCTAGGCATGCGCCCCGAATTGTCAAAGCGCGACGTCGGCTGCCACGTTCGCGTGCATGGACACGAGCAAAACCCGCAAGTTCCAAGACAAGTCCCAAGAGAAGTTTCAAGACGCCGCGCGCGTAGCCGGCGACGTCGTCGTTCTGTGCGCCGACGAGTCGGTGCGTGACGTGATCGCCTATTGGCTGTCGTCGCAGCCGGGCCGCACGGTCGTCGCGGCCGACGGCTATCACGCGGCGAAGGAACTCGAGAACGGCTGCCGCTGGCTCATCACCGACCGCGTGCTGCCGCCCTGGCCCGGGCTCGACACCTTCATCACGCTGCGCAGCCGGCATCCCGATCTCCGCATCGCCTTTGTCGAGAGCGGCAACGTGCATGACGGAATTCTCGCCCGCGTGACGGGCGCGAGCGTTCTGCTGCCCCGGCCGCTCACACGCCAGGCGGTCAACGAGGCGCTGGCGCGGACCGATCTATCGTCATGAGCGGCGAACTCATGAATGCCGGCCCGACCACCGTGCAACTGGTCGCGACCGTGCTGTTCGCGCTCGCGGTCATCCACACGTTCTCGACCCGCTGGTTCGAGCACCTGGCGCATGTCCATCCGAAGCACGCCGGCCTGTGGCATCTGCTCGGCGAAGTGGAGACCGTGTTCGGCGTCTGGGCGCTGATCCTGCTCGCCTTCATGGCGCTCTACCTGACGCCGCACGAGGCCCTGGAATATCTCAACAGCCGCAGCTTCACCGAGCCCGCCTTCATCTTCGTCATCATGGTGATCGCGGCGAGCCGGCCGGTTCTCGATTTCTCCGGCGCCTTGCTGTCGTGGCTGGCGCGCTTGCTGCCGCTGGCGCCGCCCAACGCCTATTACGTGACCGTGCTGTTCGTCGGCCCCCTGCTCGGCTCCTTCATCACCGAGCCCGCGGCGATGACGCTGTCGGCGATGCTGCTGCGCGAGCGCTTCTTCAGCCCGCAGGCGCCGAACGCGTTCAAATACGGCACGCTCGGCGTGTTGTTCGTGAACGTCTCGATCGGCGGCACGCTGACGCCATTCGCGGCACCGCCGGTGCTGATGGTGGCCGAGCGCTGGAACTGGGACATCGGCTTCATGTTGCAGACCTTCGGCTGGAAGGCCGCGCTCGCGGTGTTCGTCAATGCGACGGCGGCGACCTTCCTGTTCCGCGCCTATCTGAAACGATTGCCGACCATTTCAGCGGCGCTCGCGCGGCTCGACGTGCCGTGGCCGGTCATTGCCGTGCATATCGCGTTTCTCGTCGGAGTGGTCGCCACCAGCCATCACGTGGTGGTTTTCGCCGGCCTGTTCCTGTTCTTCCTCGGCTTCACGGAAGCCTATCGCCGCTATCAAAGCCGGCTGATCCTGCGCGAGGGACTCCTGGTGGGCCTGTTCCTCGGCGGACTGGTTGTCCTCGGCGGCCTGCAGGAATGGTGGTTGAGCCCGCTGCTCGCCCATCTCGACAATTCCGCGCTCTATTTCGGCGCGACGGCACTGACGGCCGTCACCGACAATGCCGCGCTCACTTATCTCGGCTCGTTGGTCGACGGCCTTTCCGCCGAGGCCAAATATTCGCTGGTCGCCGGCGCGGTCACCGGCGGCGGCATGACGGTGATCGCCAATGCGCCGAACCCGGCCGGCTTCGCCATTCTCAAGAACACGTTCGAGGATGGCGCCATCAGTCCCTTGTGGCTTGCAATCGCCGCGACGCCGCCGACGCTGGTCGCAATTGTGGCGTTTCATTGGCTGCCGGGCTGAGCGGTATTGCTGAACGGCCAGTGAACGCGTCCGCCACAATCCGGCTGTCATTACCCGTAAGCTAGCATTATCCGTCTCGCCCCCAACGCGAACGCATCGCCGCCGGTGGGACGGCGAACACGAAACCAGCCTTACGTTTCCCCTTACATTCGGAGCCATTCGCCGATGAGATCGACACACTCGCTTCTGCTTGCCAGTACTGCCCTGCTCGTCGCCGCGACCGCGTTGCCGCCGGCTCAGGCAGCGGCAATGGAGCAGCCGCTCGTCGTCGCACAGGCGCCGTCGGGCAATCAATCGCCGCAGCAACAGCCGCAACAGCCGCAGAAAAAGCCGGCGCAGCAGCAGCCGGCCAAGCCGCAGGTGCAGGCACCGGCGAAGCCGCCGGCCGCCGGACAGCCGAGGCCGTCGGCGCAGACGCCCGCACCCAGAACCACGCCGCCGGCGCCGCAGCAGCCGGCCGCAAAGCCGCCGGGCAAGCCGCTCGCACCGACGGCACAACAGCCGAACAGCAAGCCGCAGCCGTCGACCGTACAGCAGCAGCAGCCCACTGGCCGCCCGACCCCGCCGCCGCCGGGCGGCAAACCGCAGCCTTTGATTGGACAGCAGCCGTCCGCCAAGCCGCCGGCGCCGACCGCGCAACAGCCGAACGGAAGGCCGCAGCAGCCGAACGGCAGGCCGCAACCGTCGACCGTGCAGCAGCAGCCCATCGGCCGCCCGACCCCGCCGCCGCCGGCCGACAAGGCGGCGACGGTCCCGCAGCGTCCGCGCGACGCCAGCGAATTCATCCGGCGCAACGATCAACAGCCCGGTCGCGGGCTGGATGACCTGCGCCGGGAGCGGCGCGAAATGCGCGAAGGCAATCGCGTGATCATCCGCGAAGGCAGCCGCACCATCGTGCGCGAAAACAACCGCGTCATCATCCGTCACAACGAGGCCGACCGCTTCGCGATCGGCGCCCTCAATGTGCGGGTCGACCGGCGCGGCGCCATGACCGAGACGATCATCGAACGCCCGAACGGCGTGCGCATCATCAACATCGTCGATGCCGACGGCCGTCTGATCCGGCGCGTGCGGCGCGACCGCGACGGGCGCGAATTCGTGCTCATCAACAACGTCTATCGCGGCCCGCGCGTGAACGTGTTCGTCGCTCTGCCGCCGCCGGTGATCCGCATCCCGCGCGAGCGCTATATCGTCGAGGTCGACCATGCGCCGCCGGCGATGATCTACGACGTATTCGTCGCCCCGCCGGTCGAACGCCTCGAACGCCACTACACGCTCGACGAGGTGCGCTACAGCGCGCCCTTGCGCGAGCGCATGCCGCGCGTCGATCTCGACATCAATTTCGACACCGGCTCCTGGCAGATCACGCCGGCCCAGATGGCCAAGCTCTCGGTGGTGGCGGAAGGCCTGAACCGCGCGATCCGTCGCAATGCGCGCGAGGTGTTCCTGATCGAAGGCTATACCGACGCGGTCGGCTCGACGGACGACAACCTCTCGCTGTCCGACCGGCGCGCCGAAGCGGTGGCGGTGGCGCTCACCGAGCAGTTCAACGTGCCGGCGGAGAACCTGGTGACGCAGGGCTACGGCGAGCAGAATCTCAAGGTGCCCACGCAAGGCGCCGAGCCGCGCAACCGCCGTGTCTCGGTGCGCCGCATCACGCCGCTGATCGAGCAGACCGCGCAGCGCTGAGGCGCTTGCGCGTAACACGACAAATCCCTCCCCCGCTCGCGGGGGAGGGATGAAGCCGAAGCAAGACTGGGCGATTGAGCGCGTGGCGGAAGTGTAATAGCGTCCCGCGCGCACACCCATGCCCCTCTCCCGCCAGAAACTCGGTCTCGCGCTCGGCTTCGCCGGCGTCTTCATGTTCGGCGGCACGCTGCCGGCCACGAGGCTCGCCGTCGGCTATCTCGATCCCTGGTTCCTGACCGCGGCGCGCTGGAGCATCGCAGGCGTGGCCGGCCTTGTGCTGCTCGTCATCCTGGGTCGGAAGCCGCCGCCGCGCGCGCTCTGGGGCGAGCTCGCGCTCACCGCCTTCTGCACCATCGTCGCCTTTCCGATCACGATGGCGCTGGCGATGGCGAGCGTGCCGGCCGCACATGGCGGCGTGGTGCTCGGCATCATTCCGCTCGCCACCGTCGCGGCGGCGACGCTGGTGGCCGACGAGCGGCCGAGCCTCGGCTTCTGGCTGGTGAGCCTCGCCGGCGCAGGCATCGTGGTCGCCTTCATGCTGAATCACAGCGCGGGGGGCGGCCTTTCGGCCGGCGACCTCTACCTGATCGGCACGGTCGTCGCCGGCGGCTTCGGCTATGCGCTGTCGGGGCGGCTGACCATGCACATGCCGGGCTGGGAGGTGATTTCCTGGCAGGTGGCGGCCTTCCTGCCGATCGCTTTGCTGGCGACCATTTGGCTCTGGCCCGCGCAACTCGCGGGCGTGCCCTGGCAAGGCTGGTGCGGTCTCGCCTATGTCAGCCTCGTCAGCCAATACGGCGCCTTCTTCGTGTTCAACGCCGCCATGAAATCCGCCGGCGTCGCGCGGACCGGGCAACTGATGCTGCTACAGCCATTCGTCATCGTGGCCTTGGCCGCGCCCGTCAACGGCGAGCCGATCCGCGTCACGACGCTCGCCTATGCCGCCGCGGTGGTAGGCGCCGTCCTTATCGGCCAGCGCATGCGGGTACGGCGCTCGTAGTCCGGGCGCGCTCCTGTCTTCCCCACGTTCGCGCGCCGGCGGGCTTGTTTTATCCCCGAGCGGGCGGACATAGTGGCCCATCCAGCGGGGAACGGCTTCTCATGGCAAAAAGAAAATCGCCGAGACTTTGGGATTTCTGGATCGATCGCGGCGGCACCTTCACCGACGTGGTCGCGCGGCGCCCGGACGGGACGCTGGTCGCGCACAAGCTGCTGTCGGAAAATCCCGAAGCCTATGCCGATGCCGCCGTGCAGGGCATCCGCGACCTCTTGGGGCTGAAGCCGGGCGAGCCGATCCCCGCGTCGCAAATCAATGCCGTGAAGATGGGCACCACGGTCGCCACCAATGCGCTGTTGGAGCGCAAGGGCGACCGCACGCTGCTGCTCATCACCAAGGGTTTCCGCGACGCGCTCAAGATCGGCTACCAGGCGCGGCCGAAGATTTTCGCGCGCCAGATCGTCAAGCCCGACATGCTGTACGAGCGCGTGGCGGAAGTCGACGAGCGCGTGCGCGCCGACGGCACGGTGGAAAAGGAGCCCGATCTCGCGGCGGTGCGGCGCGATCTGGAAGCCGCCAGGGCGGACGGCATCGACGCCGTCGCCATCGTGTTCATGCATGCCTACCGCTTTCCCACGCACGAGAAGCGCGTCGCCGCGCTCGCGCGCGAAATGGGCTTTGCGCAGGTGTCGGTCAGCCACGAGGTCTCGCCGCTGATCAAGCTGGTCGGGCGCGGCGACACCACGGTGGTGGATGCTTATCTGTCGCCGATCTTGCGCCGCTATGTCGCGCGCGTGGCGGGGGAGATGCGGGGTGGTGCGGCTCACCTCTCCCCCCTTGCGCTTTCTTCACCCTCCCCCTTGTGGGGAGGGTCGCTCGCCGAAGGCGAGCGGGGTGGGGGTGGTGCGGCTTCAACTTCGACCCCCACCCCTAACCCCTCCCCACAAGGGGGAGGGGAACAGGCTGCGGCAAGTGGCAAACTCAGCAACTCCATCCGCCTCATGTTCATGATGTCCTCGGGCGGGCTGACCGCGGCGGAGTTGTTTCAGGGCAAGGATGCCATTCTCTCCGGCCCGGCCGGCGGCGTGGTCGGCATGGCGGAGACCGGCCGCGAGGCCGGCTTCGACCGGCTGATCGGGTTCGACATGGGCGGCACCTCGACCGACGTGTCGCATTACGACGGCGAATACGAGCGCACCTTCGAGACCGAAGTCGCCGGCGTGCGCATGCGCGCGCCGATGATGCTCATTCACACCGTGGCCGCCGGCGGCGGCTCGATCCTGCATTTCGACGGCGCCCGTTTCCGCGTCGGACCCGACTCGGCCGGCGCCAATCCGGGACCGAAATGCTACCGGTGCGGCGGGCCGCTGGCGGTCACCGACGCCAATGTCATGGTCGGAAAACTGCTGCCGGACTTCTTCCCGAAGATCTTCGGCCCGCACCAGGACCAGCCGCTCGACGCCAAAGAAGTGCGGCACGCCTTCAACAATCTGGCGCAGAAAGTCGGCAGCAAGACGCCGGAGGAAATCGCCGACGGCTTCATCAAGATCGCGGTCGAGAACATGGCGAACGCGATCAAGAAGATCTCCGTGCAGCGCGGCTACGACGTGACGCGCTACGCGCTCAACTGTTTCGGCGGCGCCGGCGGCCAGCACGCCTGCCTGGTCGCCGACGCGCTCGGCATGACCAAGGTGCTGATCCATCCGTTCTCGTCGCTGCTCTCGGCTTACGGCATGGGCCTGGCCGATATCCGCGCCACACGCGAGCAGGCGATCGAGCTGCCGTTCGGCGCCAAGGCGCTGGCCGCGCTCGAACGCACCGGCAAGCGGCTGGGCAAGGACGCCAAGGCCGAGGTCGCCGGCCAGGGCGTCGCAGCCGACAAGATCAAGGTGATCGTGCGCGCGCATATACGCTATGCGGGCACCGACACGGCCTTGACGGTCGATGCCGGCACGCTCGCCGTCATGCAAGCCAGCTTCGAGAAGGCCCACAAGGCGCGCTTCGGCTTCATCGACCGTTCGAAGCAACTGGTCGTCGAGGCCGTCTCGGTCGAAGCGGTGGGCGGCGGCGCCAAATTCAGGGAGAAAGCCGCGCGGCGCTCGGCCGCGAAACTGCCGAAACCGGCGAGCCGCACGCAATTCTTCTCGGCGGGCGAATGGCACAAGGCCAATGTCTACACGCGCGACCAGCTCGAGCCGGGCGCGACGGTGAAAGGCGCGGCCATCATCATCGAGCCGCACCAGACCATCGTGGTCGAGCCCGGCTGGCAGGCGGAACTCACGCCCAAGAACCATCTCGTGCTCACGCGCGCGAAGAAGCTCAAGCGCGCGCATGCCATCGGCACCCATGCCGATCCGGTGATGCTGGAAGTGTTCAACAACCTCTTCATGTCGATCGCCGAGCAGATGGGCGTGTCGCTGCAGAACACCGCCTATTCGGTCAACATCAAGGAGCGGCTCGACTTCTCCTGCGCGGTGTTCGCGCACGACGGCACGCTGGTGGCCAATGCGCCGCACATGCCGGTGCATCTGGGCTCGATGGACCGCGCGGTGGAGACCATCATCCGCGAGAACAAGGGCAATATCCATCCCGGCGACGTCTACGCCATCAACGCGCCCTACAACGGCGGCACGCATCTGCCCGACATCACGGTGTGCACGCCGGTATTCGACGGCGAAAAGAAGCATATCCTGTTCTGGGTCGCCTCGCGCGGCCATCACGCCGATGTCGGCGGCATCTCGCCCGGCTCGATGTCGCCGAACGCCACCACCATCGAACAGGAAGGCGTGCTGTTCGACAATTTCAAGCTGGTCGACCGCGGCCGCTTCCGCGAGAAGGAGCTGATGGACGCGCTCACGCAGGCGAAATATCCGGCGCGCAACCCGGTGCAGAACGTCAACGACATCAAGGCGCAGATCGCCGCCAACGAGAAGGGCGTGGCCGAACTGCGCAAGATGGTGGCGCATTTCACGCTGCCGGTGGTCAAAGCCTATATGCAGCACGTGCAGGACAATGCGGCCGAGAGCGTGCGCCGCGTGATCGACCGGCTGCACGATTCCGAATTCGCCTACGAGATGGACCAGGGCACCGTGATCAAGGTGAAGATCACGGTCGACAAGAAGAAGCGCGAAGCGACCGTCGATTTCACCGGCACGAGCCCGCAGCAGCCGACCAATTTCAACGCGCCGGAACCGGTCACCCGCGCGGCCGTGCTTTACGTCTTCCGCGTGATGGTGGACGACGACATCCCGATGAACGCCGGCTGCTTGAGGCCGATCAACATCGTCATCCCGAAGAAATCGATGCTGTCGCCGGAATATCCGGCCGCCGTGGTGGCCGGCAATGTGGAGACCTCGCAGGCCGTGACCGACACGCTGTTCGGCGCATTGGGCGCGCTCGCCGCCGCGCAGGGCACCATGAACAATCTCAATTTCGGCAATGCCCGGTATCAGTACTATGAGACCATCTGCTCGGGCTCGCCGGCCGGGCCCGGTTTCGACGGTACCGACGCCGTGCACACGCACATGACCAATACCCGGCTGACCGATCCGGAAGTGCTGGAATTCCGCTATCCCGTGGTGCTGGAGGATTTCCACATCCGCAAGGGTTCCGGCGGCAAGGGCCGATGGCACGCCGGCGACGGCATCCGCCGCACCATCCGCTTCCTGGAGAAGATGGAATGCACGGTCTTGTCCGGCCACCGGCGCGTGCCGCCGTTCGGGCTTGCCGGCGGCGAGCCGGGCCAGGTCGGGGAAAACTGGGTGCGCCGCAAGGACGGCCGCATGGAACGCCTGGCCGGGTGCGATGCCACCACGATCGACGCCGGCGAGGCGATCATCATCCAGACCCCGACCGCCGGCGGGTATGGGAAGGCGTGAGCGGGCCAATTGGATGCAATCCGCTCGGCGCCCGTTAAGCATTCGCCCGGCCGGGGCTTGCTTTTGGCATTGCCGGTGAGAGGCTTTCCACATGCGTAGGATGTGTCTTATCGCCATCGCCCTCGCCGCGCTCACCGCGCCGGCGCGGGCCGACGATTATCCGATCTCGGGCCGCTGGGGAGAGAGTACCGGCAGCACCAAGGGTCCCATCAATTGCGCGGGAAAACGCGTGATCACGTTCAACGGCAATCAGCGCACCGACAGCAAAGGCGGCGTGCCGGCCTACCGCAACAAGTCGGTGACGCCCGAAAGCCGGACGACCTTTCGCGTGGTGGACGTGTTCAGCACCGGAATGCAGCGCAACGCCTTTGCCAATTACACGCTGCGCCTGATCGACGACGATCACATCGAGATGATCCAGCGCCCGGGCGGCACGATCAAGCTGCAGCGGTGCCAGTAAAACTGGTCCAAGTAGAACTACCTATTATCGTCGCCGCGAAGGCGGCGACCCCGACGCCGCAGCCGGTCAATCGTGCACGAACGATGGATCGCGGCGCGCGCGCTGACGCCCGCTTGGCCGGCACGGCCGCAATCTAATTCCTGGCGATGATCTCGCGCTCGCCGCGGTAAACCGGCGCCGACGCGGTGAGCTTTGCGGGCGCGCGGCGCATCAGGATCGACGGCCTCCGGCGCTTGAGCGCGCTGCGCCGGCGGCGGCGCGGGCGCGGACGTTCGACGCGAACCCCGCCCATGCGCGCGAAGGGATCGCGCAGCGATCCGTCCGCTTCGGTCACCAGCAGCGGCAGGCCGAGCACCTGGCCCCAGGTCCGCCATTCGGCGAATGCCTCCTCCGCTTCGGCCGACACGAACAGCGGCAGCGCCAGGCCGGGATCCCTGTGCGCCAGCACGACCGCGACCATGGGGGTCGCGCTCGCCTCGACGCGCGCAAGCCGCAAGGCCACGCCGGCAAAGGCCGCCACCGGCATGTTGAGCGCCATGCGCATGCCGTTCAGCCGGCGGCGCACGATGACGCGCTCGCGATGCAATTCCACTTCCCGTACCCGCCCGTCGGCTGCGGCGTCGCTCGCCGAGAACCGCAACGGCAGGGCATAGGGGTCGAGCCGCTCGACGCGGCTCGACCCGGCGGGACATCCGCCAACTCGCATTTGACGCCTCAAACTCTCCCGCGCCGGGCTTATGTGTCCGGTCGCGCAAGGATCGTGGCAGAAAAGCGTCCGAATTGGCTTAAGGTTCTGGGTTAATCGGAGGTATCGCCGGGCGCTTCGCGCTCACATGATTGACGAGGCGTTTCCATTCGCAGGGGAATTGTTGGTATTCAGGCGTTGAAGGCGCGCCGCCGAAACGCCATTTATGGCACAGGTTCAAACGGAAACCCGAAATGCTCGCACCCGCATCCTCGCTGTTCGACCAGTCCACCCTCCTCGACCGCGCCGAACGGCTGGTGAAGGCCGCGCGCGCCGCCGGCGCCGATGCCGCCGACGCCGTCGTCATGCGCTCGCTGTCGCTCTCGATCGAGGTGCGCGACGGCGCGGTGGAGGAATCGGAAAGCGCCGAGGGCGACGATCTCGGCCTGCGCGTGTTCGTGGGCCGCCGGCAGGCGGTCGTCTCCACCAACGACATGTCCGACAACGGAACCGCGGCGCTGGCCGAGCGCGCGGTCGCCATGGCGCGCGTGGCGCCGGAAGACAAATTTGCCGGGCTCGCCGACGAGAGCCTGCTGGCGCACGAATTCCCCGATCTCGATCTGATCGACCGCGCGCTGCCGACCGTCAGCGATCTGGAAAAAATGGCGCGCGCCGCCGAAGAAGCCGGCCTCGCGGTCGCGGGCGTCACCAAATCGGGCGGCGCGTCCGCCTCCGCCGGCATCGGCGGCATGGTGCTGGTGACCAGCCACGGGTTCCGCGGCGCCTATCTCGGTTCCAGCCACGGCGTATCGATGACGGCGATCGCCGGCGAAGGCACCGGCATGGAACGCGACTACGATTATTCCAGCACGCGCCACGCCGCCGACCTGGAGAGCCCGGCCAAGATCGGCCGTAGCGCCGGCGAACGCGCGGTGGCGCGGCTCAACCCGCGCAAGGTGACGACCCGCAAGGTGCCGGTGGTGTTCGACCCGCGCGTGGCGTCCTCGCTGGTGTCGCATCTGGCGAGCGGCATCAACGGCAGTTCGGTCGCGCGCAAGACCAGTTTCCTCAAGGACAAGATGGGCGAGAAGCTGTTTGCCGACGGCATCCGCATCATCGACGATCCGTTGCGGCCGCGCGGCCTGCGCTCGCATCCCTTCGATGGCGAAGGCGTCGCCGGCAAGCCGCTGGCGCTCGTCGACGACGGCCGCCTGTGCTCCTGGATCCTCGACTGCGCCACCGCGCGCGAACTGGGCCTGACGACGACCGGCCACGCCCAGCGCGGCGTCTCCTCGGCGCCCTCGCCGGGGCCGAGCAATCTCCATCTCGAGCCTGGGAAATCGACGCCGGAAGAGTTGATCGCCGACATCAAAGACGGCTTTTATGTCACCGACCTGATCGGCATGGGGGTCAATATGGTGACGGGCGACTACAGCCGCGGCGCCTCCGGCTTCTGGATCGAGAACGGCAAGCGCAGCTACGCGGTGAGCGAGGTGACCATCGCCGGGCATCTCATCGACATGTTCCGCACGCTGACGCCGGCCAACGATCTCGTGTTCCGCTACGGCACCAATGCGCCGACCGTCCGGCTGGAGGGGCTGACCGTTGCCGGCCAGTGAACACGCCAAGCTGAGCCGCGATCTGGAAAGCGTCATGCGCGAGGCGGGTGCGCTCGCGCGCGTGACCGCCAGCCGGCCCTTCAAGCAGTGGACCAAGGGCCAGGACCGTTCGCCTGTGAGCGAAGCCGACATCGCGGTCAACGAGCTGCTGCGCGAGCGGCTCTCGGCGCTGACGCCGGGCGCCGGCTGGCTGTCGGAAGAGACCGAGGACAGCCTCGCCGCGCGCGCCATGAACCAG
>Ga0182748_1002559_pt1 | contig 16356 bp, 16 predicted proteins | sample eDN3rd37CKraftOP_FD_128877 | JGI IMG/M metagenome (GOLD analysis project Ga0182748, IMG submission 128877) | Enriched Organic Plus compost microbial communities from Emeryville, California, USA - eDNA 3rd pass 37_C Kraft OP (version 2) (version 2) ...
CGATTCTCGATGTCGCCGTTGATATCCGCAAAAGATCGCCGACTTTTGGCAAGTGGGTGGCGCTGGAAGTCTCGGCTGACAAATGGAACCAGATTCTGGTGCCGAAGGGCTTTGCGCATGGCTTCATGACGCTCGCGGACAATACCGAAGTTATCTACAAGGTGACCAATTATTATTCTCCGGAGCACGACCGTTCGATCCGCTTTGATGACCCCGCCATCGGTATCGATTGGCCGCTTCCATCTTCAGGCGTCCAGCTTTCCGAGAAGGATCAGAAGGCCCCGCTTTTTGCCGATGCAGAAGTTTTTGCTTGAGGAAATTGTATGAATATTCTCGTTACCGGCGGAGCAGGTTTCATTGGTTCTGCAGTGTGTCGCCTTCTGGCTTCTGATCCGAAGATCAATGTCGTCAATCTCGACAAACTGACCTATGCTGGCAATCTGGCGTCTCTCCGCCAGATCGAAAACCACCCGAATTACAGTTTCCTTCAGGCTGATATTTGTGACGACACGAGCGTTCTGGAAGCTTTACGTGCCCACGAAATCGATGTGGTCATGCATCTGGCGGCAGAAAGCCATGTTGACCGTTCAATCGATGGTCCAGGTGCATTCATCGAGACGAATATCATTGGAACATTTCGCCTGCTGAATGCGGCACTTGCCTATTGGCGGGAACTGCCGGAACCGCGCAAGTCGAGCTTCCGTTTCCACCATATTTCGACGGACGAAGTGTTTGGCGATCTGCCTTTCGACAGCGGCATCTTCACGGAAGAAACGCCGTATCAGCCGTCTTCGCCATACTCCGCTTCGAAAGCTGCATCCGATCATCTGGTGCGCGCCTGGCATGAGACTTATGGCCTGCCGGTCGTGCTCACTAATTGCTCGAACAATTATGGACCGTTTCATTTCCCCGAAAAGCTGATCCCGCTCGTCATTCTCAATGCGCTCGATGAAAAGCCACTGCCGGTTTACGGGGCGGGGGCGAATGTGCGTGACTGGCTCTATGTCGAGGATCATGCACGCGCTCTGGTGCTGGTCGCAACCACAGGCAAGCTGGGCGAAAGCTACAATATCGGAGGGCGCGCAGAACGCACCAATCTGAATGTGGTGGAAACCATCTGCGCCATTCTGGACAAGAAGCGGCCTCGCGCAAACGGCAAGAGCTACGCCGATTTGATAACCTTCGTGACAGATCGCCCCGGTCATGATCGCCGTTATGCGATCGACGCTTCGAAGATCGAGCGCGAGTTGGGCTGGAAGCCGCAGGAGACCTTTGAGACGGGATTGGAAAAAACCATTCAGTGGTATCTGGATAACGCATGGTGGTGGGAGCCGATCCGCAGCGGCACCTATGCTGGTGAGCGTCTTGGCAGCACGCCAGTAAAAGAGGCCAAGGCATGAAAATCGCCGTCACCGGGAGGGAAGGGCAGGTTGTCCAGAGCCTTCTTGAGAAGGCATCTCTACGTCCCGATCTGGAAGTGATTGCGCTGGGCCGCCCGGAACTGGATCTGGCAAAGCCGGAAACCGTGGGCAGTGCCATTGAAGCGATCAAGCCCGATCTCGTCGTCTCCGCAGCCGCATACACGGCGGTAGATATGGCGGAGGATGAGCCGGAACTTGCCTTTGGAGTGAATGCCACCGGCGCTGAAGCAGTTGCCGAAGCGGCGAAGACTTGTGGCGTTCCCGTCATCCACCTGTCGACGGATTATGTTTTTGCAGGCGACGCTGACGAACCGTATGCTGAATCGGATTTTACAGGACCTCGCAGCGTCTACGGAAGCTCCAAGCTTGAAGGCGAGCGTCTGGTTGCGCAAGCCAATCCGCAGCACATCATTTTGCGGACGGCGTGGGTCTATAGCCCTTTTGGCAAGAATTTCGTCAAGACGATGTTGAAGCTCGCGGAGACGCGCGATGCTCTGTCGGTCGTTTCTGACCAATGGGGTAATCCGACCAATGCGCTCGATATTGCCGATGCGATTATCCGGGTGGCGGATCATTTGGCGGCAGTGCCGGACTTTTCAGCTTATGGCGTTTATCATCTGACTGGCACGGGCGACACGAACTGGAGCGGTTTCGCACGCGCGATATTTGATGAAAGTGCCAGGCTTGGCGGGCCGACCGCGACTGTTGCGGATATTGCGACGGCCGATTATCCGACCAAGGCGGCACGTCCTGCCAATTCTCGCCTGTCGACGGCCAAATTCAAACAGGTGTTCAACTGGTCGGCACCGCATTGGCAGTCGTCGCTGCGGGACGTCGTGTCCCGGCTGGTATAGTTTTCAGTCAAAGAAGCAAAACAGCAATTATTAACGCAGTCTGCGTTAAGGATTTGAAATTGCCTGCCTATACGGATTATGACCCACAATAAGGTGCATAGGATTGCACCATTGTGGGGATGATGATTTTCAGCTTCACGTTATAAGATGGCAAAACTTTCGAGCCGGGCGACGCTTGCAGGTGTTGCTTCATCGACATTGAAAAAGAGCTGGCGGAAAGCATGAGCGGTGCATCCCTTAAATTTGGCACAAGCGGTCTGCGGGGACTGGCGGACGAACTGAATGGTTTGCCCGCCTACGCCTATTCTCTTGCTTTCGTGGGAATGCTGTCCAACGCCGGAAAGCTGCGGAAGGGCGACAGGGTTTTCGTCGGTCGCGATCTTCGCCCGTCCAGTCCTGCCATTGCTGCACTTTGCATGGCGGCAATCGAGGATGCGGGGTTTCAGCCGGTCGATTGCGGCATCTTGCCGACCCCGGCGCTGAGCAATTATGCAATCTCGCAGCAGGCGCCCAGCATCATGGTCACCGGCAGCCATATTCCGGATGACCGCAACGGCCTCAAATTCTATCGCTCCGATGGAGAGATCGATAAAAGCGACGAGGCCGCCATCGGTGCCGCCTATGCCGCGTTGCCTGCAAATCTCGCCTTTCGTCATCTGCACGATGCGTCCTTTAGCAGCGATGCAATCGACCTCTATGTGAAGCGATATGTTGGATTTCTGGGGCGAGGGAACCTCGACGGTTTGCGGGTCGGGGTCTATCAGCACTCGTCGGTGGCGCGCGATATCATTGTCCGTATTCTCACCGAACTGGGCGCGGACGCCGTACCGCTCGGACGGTCCGATGTGTTCGTTCCGGTCGACACCGAGGCCCTTCGGTCCGAAGATATTAAGCTTCTCGACCAGTGTGCAAAAGAAAGCCGTTTCGACGCCATTGTCTCGACCGACGGCGATGCCGACCGCCCGTTGATCGCAGACGAGAAGGGCCGCTTCGTCCGGGGCGATCTCGTGGGGGCAATCACCGCGCGCTGGCTTGGCGTCAAAACGATCGTGACGCCCGTTACGTCCAATTCCGCTCTCGAAGAACATTTCGACCGTGTCGTCAGAACCCGTGTGGGGTCGCCCTATGTCATTGAGGGCATGGAGCGGGCTATCGATGAGGGCGCTTCTGCAGTTGTCGGTTTTGAGGCCAATGGCGGCGTATTGCTGGGCACGGATGTCAGCCGGGACGGTCGTGTGTTGATTGCCTTGCCGACCCGCGATGCCTTGTTGCCGATTCTTGGCTGCCTTGGTTCCATTAAGGAAACAGGCAAACTGTTGTCTGACATCGCGGCAAGCTTTCATTTCCGCGTTGCGTTGAGCGACAGGCTCCAGAACGTTCCGCAGGAAAAGAGCCTCGCCTTCCTGTCCCTGCTCGAGAACGAGGCGACGCGAAGCGCATTGTTTCCAATGGGCGACCCGATTGTCCGCTCTGAGGCAATTGACGGCGTGAAACTCTTCTTCCATTCGGGCAATGCAATTCACTATCGCGCTTCCGGCAACGCGCCGGAACTGCGATGCTACGTGGAAGCTTCCGATGAAAGCCAGGCAAAAAAACTTCTGGAAACGGGACTTGCCATCGCCCGCAACGCAACGAAGGACAACTGAGCAATGAGCTTTATTCCTGTCATCATCAGCGGCGGCTCCGGTTCCAGATTGTGGCCGCTTTCGCGCGATGCGCATCCGAAACCATTCATCGAGCTGCCGGACGGCAGCACCCTCATCGGCAAGACGTACAAGCGCGCGGCCGAGCTCGACGGTGTGGACCATCTCCTTACCGTCACCAATCGCGACTTCCTGTTTCTGACGCTTGACGCCTATGCCGATGCGAAGGCGCCCAAGGTCGATAACGCCTTTCTGCTGGAGCCACTCGGGCGCGATACGGCGCCTGCCGTCGCCGTCGCAGCACTCCATGCCGCCGCCACTTACGGTCCGGAGGCCACATTGCTCGTCATGCCGGCCGATCATCTGATCGAAGATGAGCTCGCATTTGCCGAGGCCGTTTCCAAGGCGCGGCAACTTGCCGAAACCGGACGCATCGTCACTTTCGGCATCGTGCCCGATCATCCGGAAACCGGCTTCGGCTATATCGAGGTCGAAGGCACGAACGTGCTGCGCTTTGTCGAAAAACCTGATGCCGAGACGGCGCAGGCCTATGTCGAAAGTGGCCGCTATTTCTGGAACTCCGGCATGTTCTGTTTCACCGCCGGAACCATGCTGGAAGCGATGCAGCGATTTGCGCCGGAAATCTTCGCAGCCGTTCAGGCTTCGCTCGAACATGCGCGCCGCGGGGTCAATGGCGAGACGAAGACGGTCGAAATCGCCAAGGACGATTTTGCGACGGCGCCTGCCATTTCCATCGATTATGCGATCATGGAAAAGGCCGACAACATTGCCTGCATTCCGGTGTCCTGCGGCTGGTCCGATATAGGGTCCTGGGCGGCGATGGCCGATCTCATCACGCCGGACGGCGAAGGCAACCGCCTGCGCGGCGAAACGGTCATCGAAGATACGACCAACAGCTTTGTTCTTTCGGAAACCCGTCTCGTCAGCCTCGTCGGCGTTCACGACCTTCTTGTGGTGGACACGCCCGATGCTTTGCTGGTTGCCCATCGCGACAAGGCGCAGGAGGTGCGCAAGGTCTTCAACAAGCTGCGCGCCGATGGTCACGAAGCGGCCAAGCTTCATCGCACGGCTCATCGTCCATGGGGCACCTATACGGTGCTCGAGGAAGGCGACGGCTTCAAGATCAAGCGGATCGAAGTGAAACCGGGAAGGCGCCTCAGCCTTCAGGCGCATCATCATCGCTCCGAGCACTGGATCGTGGTTTCCGGCACCGCGAAGGTGACCAATGGCGACCGCGAAATTCTGCTTACCACCAATCAGTCGACCTATATCCCGTGTGGCTTCCGGCACCGGCTGGAAAATCCGGGCATTCTGCCGCTCGTGCTTATCGAGGTGCAGAGCGGCGAATATCTGGGCGAAGACGACATAGTGCGTTTCGATGACGTCTACGGACGCACGTAAGCATTAGGAAACCGCCGGGCGCGGCATTTATTCGGGAACCATTCGCCGCCGCGGATGTTTGCCTTCTATGCCGAGCAACCAACAGGACACGGCTACCGATCTGATCGGTATGCCGGTCATCGATTTTCAGAAACACGCGTTTTTTTTCGACGTCGATGGAACCCTGCTTGATATCGCCGCCGATCCCGATGGCGTGATCGTTCCCGTCGACCTGCAAAAGTCCCTTTCGGTTATTTCCCAACATCTGTCCGGTGCAACGGCGCTCATCACAGGCAGGGCAATCGCGTTCATCGAGGAACGCTTTCCCGATTATCACGGACCGATAGCCGCGCTGCACGGTGCCGAGTTCAGGCACGCATCGGGGCTGGTCGAATTGATCGAGCCAGGTGAACATTTTCTGATCGCAAGGGATTTTCTGCGGCAAGCAGCGCTTCGCGTCAGCGGTCTTCGCGCCGAAGACAAGGGAAGTGCGGTTGCCCTTCATTATCGCGCCGCGCCCGAAAAGGCCGAACTTGCCCATGACCTCGTGGACAAGGCATGGAAGCTCGCCGGGCCGGACTGGATCGTGCAGGCGGGCAAGATGGTTTTCGAGCTGCGCCCGGCGATAAGTGACAAGGGGGCAGCCTTGCGTCGCTTCATGGCGGAAAAGCCCTTTGCGGGGAGGGTGCCGATCGCGTTCGGCGACGATCTGACCGATTTATCGATGCTCGACGCCGCGGACCAACTGGGCGGGACTGCCGTCGTGATCGGGCGCGCAATCGACCGTTCAGGGGCTGCACGGTTTGCAGACCCGGGCGAGCTTCGCCTCTGGCTCTCCCGCCTCCGGGATGAAGGACAAGAACAGCAATGAAAGGATTCGGTGTATGGGACGGCTGATCGTGGTCTCCAATCGTGTTCCCCTGCCTGATGAACAGGGCAAGGCGCCGGCAGGCGGTCTGGCGGTCGCCCTGCAGGCAGCGCTTAACGAACGCGGCGGCGTATGGCTCGGTTGGTCCGGCAAGACCCTTCCCGCGCGTCAGCCGCAGGAACTGACCATCCGCGACGAGGGGCCAATTCGCTATGCGCTTCTTGATCTCCACAAGAAGGATATCGATGAATATTATGCAGGCTTCGCCAACCGCATGCTTTGGCCGCTCTGCCATTATCGCCTTGATCTTATCGATTACACGCGCAAGGACATGGCGGGGTATTTCCGCGTCAATCGCCTGTTTGCGAAGCATCTTCTGCCGATGATCGAGCCGGATGATTTAATCTGGATTCACGATTATCATCTCATTCCCCTGGCTGCGGAACTGCGCAATCTCGGCATCACCAACCGCATTGGCTTCTTCCTGCATATTCCGTGGCCGCCCGCCGATATAGTTTTCACGCTTCCCGTGCATGAAACCATCATGCGTGGCCTCGCTTCATATGATGTCGTCGGCTTCCAGACCGAAAACGATGTCGATAACTTTATCAGCTGCCTGCGGCGCGAGAAGATCGGCAAGCCGCTCACAGATGACGGGCTGTTTGAGGCTTTCGGGCACCGGTTCCGTGCCGAGCGCTTTGGCATTGGTATCGAGACAGCCGCTTTTGCCGAGATCGCCGGCAGGGCGGAACGCCATTCGACAGTGCGGCGCATGCGTGAAAGCATGCTGGATCGCAGCCTCATCATCGGTGTCGACAGGCTCGACTACTCCAAGGGCATCACCAATCGCATGGAAGCTTTCGAGCATTTCCTGCAGGTCGATCCCGGCAATCGCGGCAAGGTTACTTTTCTGCAGGTCACGCCGAAATCACGTTCCGAGGTGCCGGAATACAAGGACATGCAACGTGCGGTGGCGGAACTGGCCGGGCGGGTGAACGGAGCGAACGCGACGGTGGACTGGACGCCGATACGTTATATCAACCGGTCCCTCAATCGCGACGTGCTGGCGGGGCTCTACAGACTTGCCGCTGTCGGGCTGGTTACACCGTTACGCGACGGCATGAACCTCGTCGCCAAGGAATATGTTGCCGCACAGAATCCCGAAAACCCCGGCGTGCTGGTGCTGTCCCGTTTTGCGGGCGCCGCGCAGGAACTCGATGGCGCGCTTCTCGTCAACCCCTATGATACGGAAGCCATGGCCTATGCCATGGCCCGCGCGCTCGCCATGCCGCTGGCGGAGCGCAAGGAACGGTTTGAAAGCATGATGGGCTTTCTGAATACCCATGACGTTAACCGCTGGTGCGACGACTTTCTGAGACGTCTTTCATCGGGCTGATGTCGTCTCACAGCTTGATGATGCCCAGTTTTGCAGCTTCTTCCGAAAGATGAACCGTATAGTCGAACTTGGCCAAAACCGGCTTTAGCAGATCGGTCTCGCATTCACGGGCCTCCTTCGGCGACATGCTGAAGCGGGTCTTGAATGCCTTGGTAAACTGCGTGGCGTCATGAAAACCGCAACGGTAGGCGATTTCCTTCAATGACACGTGCCGACCCCGTTCTTCCACCAGAATGCGATAGGCGCGATCCAGCCTTTTGTCGCGGATGATCTTTGCAATCCCGCCTTCCATCTCGAACGTCCGGTAGAGGCTTGAGCGGGAGACGCGGAGGTCCTTGGTGATAAGGTGTGGTCCAAGCAATGGATTGGATAGGTTCTCATCGATATAAGCGAGGATTCGCTTGCGCAGGGGCAGGTTGGCGGGAAGGCTTTCGATCACGCTGCCTTCGGTGCCGTTGATGCTTGCTCCGAGCAATGTGAACAGTGCATCCAGCACCGATTGTGTCCCAATCCTGTCCAGGTTGCCGCTTAACGACTGGAGAGTGCCGAGATAGCTGAAAAGCAGGCGCGTCATGGGGGCGTCGGCCGGCATGACAAGGCCATGCAGGTTGCGCCAGCCAACGGTCTTCTCCAACTCCTCGCGCGGAATCACCACCGTGATGCGCGAACCGCTCGATGCGCGGCTCTCCACCGTCTGGGTGAGGTCGATGACGACGATATCGCCCTGCTTCGCATCGACACAGACACCATTGAAATCGCCCTGCAGTTCACCACGGGTGATAAGTTGCAGGACATAATGCGTCAGTCCGCCCCGAGCGATGAGCTTGGGGGCACGCATATAGTTTTGAGCGTTGAACGAGGTTGCTCCAATCTGAATGGAGCCGACAGAGCGTGCGACGATTGAACCGGACAACTGGTAATCGTCGTCTTCATCCGTGATTTCGTACATGGGTTTCATGACCGCGCGCCAGAATTCATTGCGCAGCCTGGCTTCTATCATGTCCGTTGAAATTACTGTCTCGTTGCTCATTGCAAACCGTCAGGCCCAAGATCATGGCCATTGATATGGGAGCTAATCATTCATTAGAAATAAATACTATATTGATTTACCGGCATAGACTTGGTTGTTGCCCGCTAATAAATAGGGTTTGTATTCTTATTTTCAGAAAATAGAATTGTCCATGGCGTTTTCATGATTACAGTTTCATTATTTCGTGATGTGTAATTTAAATCTAATATAAATAAAATTTTCGCTATAAGGTCAGGACTGGTGTCTGTCCGCAAGGTGCGAAACCGTTTGGACTATCAATATTAACAGATAATATCTGAAAATATGTGCGGACCGATCCGAAAGGTAATTGCATAAAAGCTATTATTTAACATGCGCAAATTCGCGGATATTCAACTGGTTTGAAAGTGTTGCGACATGAGGTTGTTTTATATTGTAGTGGCACTGTCCTTCATCGGCGGCACGAATGTTGCCGCCGCCACGGGGTTGAGGAGCAATTTCGGGTTCGAATGCCGGCCCGTTCCGACGCAGGGAACAGGCTCGCCTAGCGCCGCCACAAGGCCATCCTGGGCCATGCCATTGTCGGATCCGGCGGGCTATCGATCGCAGCGCGCCATCGTCTATCCGCAGGCAACGCCGTCGCCGCAACTCTACCATTATGAATGTAGTCCGAAGCTCGCGGAGCCAAAATCTGCTCCGCGGACTCCGTCTGACGGTCAGTAAGGGCTGTCGACCTTGCCCATCTCCACATAGACGGTCTTGATCTGGCTGTAATGCGCCAGAGCTGCGATGCCGTTCTCGCGACCGATGCCAGATTGCTTGTAGCCGCCGAAAGGCACTTCCACCGGCGTCAGGTTATAGGCGTTGATCCAGCACGTCCCGGCCTTGATCTGGCCGATGACGCGATGGCCGCGGGCAATGTCGGCGGTAAACACGCCCGCCGCCAGACCGAATTCGGTATCGTTGGCGCGCGCAATCACCTCATCCTCATCGGAAAATTCCAGCACGCTCATCACCGGCCCGAAGATCTCTTCACGGGCGATGGTCATGGTGTCGGTCACATCCGTGAAGATGGTCGGCTCGATGAAATAGCCCTTGTCGAAGCCCTGCAGCTTGGGCACGCCGCCGCCATAAGCGAGTGTCGCGCCTTCAGCCTTGCCCTTTTCGATATAGGACAGCACCTTGTCGCGCTGGCTGCCGTTGACGAGCGGTCCCATCTGGGTCGCTTCGTCCAGCGGGTCGCCGATGCGGATTTTGCGCGTCCTTTCGACCAATCGTTCGACAAAACGTTCGCGCACCTTCTTATGGACGAAGACGCGGGTGCCGTTCGAACAGACCTGTCCGGTCGAATAGAAATTGCCGAGCATCGCGCCGCCGATGGCACTTTCAAGGTCGGCATCGTCAAACACGATGATCGGGGACTTGCCGCCAAGTTCCATGGTCACATGTTTCAGATGCTCGCCTGCCTGCGCCATGATGCGCTTGCCGGTCGGCACCGAGCCGGTAAGGGACACTTTGGCCGTCAGGCGATGATTGACGAGCGCGGCACCGACATCGCCGAACCCTTGCACGACATTGAACAAGCCATCCGGTAATCCCGCTTCCTTGTAAGCCTCTGCCAATGCCAGCGCTGAAAGAGGCGTGTTTTCGGATGGCTTGAAGATGAAGGCGTTGCCCATCGCCAAGGCCGGCGCAGATTTCCATGCCGCGATCTGGATCGGATAGTTCCACGCCCCGATGCCCACGCAGATGCCGAGCGCTTCGCGTTGCGTATAGGCGAACGAGCCGCCCAGCTCCACGAACTCGCCATTGAAACCGGAGATGATGCCGCCAAAAAACTCCAGCGCATCGGCCGCTGAGGCCGCATCAGCCACCAGCGTCTCCTGAAGTGCCTTGCCGGTATCGAGCGTTTCGAGCTTCGACAGTTTCTTGTTCTTCTCGCGCAGGATTTCCGCCGTGCGGCGCAGGATGCGGCCGCGCTCGACGGGCTTCAGCGCGGCCCATTCGCCTTGCGCTTTCAGTGCCGCCGCATAGGCGCTTTCGATTACGCTTGGCGTGGCGGAATAAAGCTTGGCGATTTCCTCGCCCGTCGCCGGATAGATGACCGGCAAGGGCTTGCCCGTCTTGTCTTCCACAAATGCGCCACCAATGAAATGGGAGGCTTTGGGTTGTGCTTTCATTGTTGTTTCCTTGTGTAAGGCAATAGGGCAGTAAGGCAATAAGGCAGTATGTTTTCAAGCGCCGGGAACACGACCTGACATATTCCCCTGCTGCCTTTCTGCCGTATTCCCCTGGACCGTGTCAGCGGTCCGCGACCTGCCACCTCGGATTGATCCACGGCTCCTGATTGGAGCGCGCCAGCGGTGTGCGGCCCAAAATATGGTCCGAGGCCTTCTCGCCGACCATGATCGAGGGACCGTTGAGATTGCCGTTGGTGATGCGCGGGAAGATGGAGGAATCCGCCACGCGCAAACCTTCGACCCCGATCACCTTGCATTCAGCATCGACCACGGCCATCGGATCGTCAACTGCGCCCATCTTGCAGGTGCCGCATGGGTGGAAGGCGCTTTCGACATGTTCGCGGATGAAATTGTCGATCTCATCATCGGTCTGGACATGCGCGCCGGGCTGGATTTCCGCCCCGCGATAGGGATCGAACGCCGCCTGTCCGAAGATTTCCCGCGTCAGCCGCACGCAATGGCGGAAATCCGCCCAGTCGTCTTCATGCGACATGTAATTGAACTGGATGACCGGCTTTTCACGCGGATTGGCCGAGCGAAGCGTCACGCTGCCGCGGGATTTCGAGCGCATCGGGCCGACATGGGCCTGAAAGCCGTGCGACTGCGCCGCAGCCTTGCCGTCATACCGGATGGCGACGGGCAGGAAGTGATACTGGATATCGGGATATTCCACGCCAGCCTTCGAGCGCACGAAAGCGGCGGATTCGAAATGGTTTGTCGCGCCGTCGCCCGTCTTGAAGAACAGCCATTCCGCACCGATTTTCGCTTTTGAAAACAGGTTCAGCTTGGAATAGAGCGTGATCGGTTGCGTGCATTCCTGCTGGATATAGACTTCCAGATGGTCCTGCAGGTTCTGGCCGACGCCGGGGCGGTCGGCAACCACGTCGATGCCGTGTTCTTTCAGGTGCGCGGCAGGGCCGATGCCGGACAGCATCAGGAGCTTCGGCGAGTTAATCGAGGAGGCGGCAATGATGACTTCGCGCCGCGCGCGGATGGTCGAGAACGAGCGCCCCGCCTCGATTTCGACGCCGACGGCGCGTTTTCCCTCCATGACGATCTTGCGCGCCAGTCCCTTGACCAGCTTGACATTCGGGCGCTTGAGCGCAGGCTTCAGATAGGCGTTGGCGGCGGACCAGCGACGACCGTTATGGATCGTCTGCTCCATGGGGCCGAAGCCCTCCTGCTTCTCGCCATTATAATCTTCGGTGACTTCAAAACCCGCCTGATGCCCGGCCTCCACAAAGGCATGGAACAGAGGGTTGTCGCGCTTGCCGCGCTGCACATAAAGCGGACCGCTGGTGCCGCGCCAGCCTTCCTGACCGCCTTGCGAATTTTCCATGCGCTTGAAATAGGGGAGCACATCGGCATAGGCCCAGCCGCGCGCGCCGCTTTCCGACCAGTGATCGTAATCCTTGGCATGGCCGCGCACATAGACCATGCCGTTGATCGAGGATGATCCGCCGAGCACCTTGCCGCGCGGCGTCACAAGGCTGCGCCCGCCGATATGCGGTTCCGGTTCGGTCGAGAAGCCCCAGTCATAGGTCTCCATGTTCATGGGGAAGGAGAGGGCGGCCGGCATCTGGATCAGGGGGCCGACATCCGGTACGCCATATTCGATGACGATCACCGAATAGCGTCCGTCTTCCGACAGGCGATAGGCCATGGCCGATCCGGCGGAGCCGGAACCGATGATGACGAAATCCGCTTCCATACTCATTTCTCCCCCGAAAGCCCTTCCAAAAGTGGGCCTGAAAGCTGAACCGCAATGTAGTCTTCCACCAGTGCTGTGGCCCGGGCTGCATCCGGCGCATCGGCGCCGAGCGCATGACGGATATAAAGCCCGTCGATCATGGCGCCCGCGCCCTCGGCAATGCGGTTTGCCCGTTCGCGGCTTGTAAGCTTTTCAAGCGCGAAAACGAGATTTGAATGCAGGCGGCGCGCATAGATGCGCAACAGCCGCCGCGTGTCTTCCGACTGCTGTGCGTGCACATAAAAGGTCAGCCAGGCCGCGATCGTTTCCTGCGTGAACTGCGAAGCCGAAAAATTGACGGCGATGATGGCGGCGATACGCGCTCGTGGCGTCTCTGCCTGACCGATTGCGGCGTTGAGATCCTGTCCGAGCTCGCGCAGCAGATGCCGCATCGTGGCGAGGATCAGCTTGTCCTTGCCGCCGAAATAATGGTGAGCAAGCGCGGGCGAAACCCCCGCCTCATGCGCGATCTGCGCGACGGTCACATCCAGCGAACCGCGCTGGCCGATCGTGCGAATGGCGGCATCGATCAACTCGCGCCGCCTTAAGGGCTCCATCCCGATCTTGGGCATTGTCGTCGTCCGTTCTCAAGCTGATTGACGTGCAGTTTATCTTTGATTGACTCATCAATCAATAAAAACCCGTCATGCAAATCATGCGCTTACCCATCGCAGAAGCGGGCGGGGATGGGAGGGGAGGCTTGCCGGAAAGGTTGCGCTTGCTTACATTGAAACAATGAGCAGAGCTTTCACCAAAGAACAGGATGATGCGCCGACCGACCTCGGCGAGCGCCCGGTCAGCCCGCATCGCAATCTCGTCACGCCATCGGGACTGAAGACGATCGAGGATGAAATCGCCCGGCTGCAACGCGAGCTGGCGGACGCCAATGTCGCCGGCGAGCGTTCGGCGGTCGCGCGCATTTCGCGCGATCTGCGCTACTGGACGGCGCGGCGCGAGAACGCCGAGCTTTCCGTTCCAGCTCCCGACAGCGATGTCGTGCGTTTCGGCATGACGGTGGAACTGGAAAATCTGGATGACGGCAAGGTTCGCCGCTGGACCATTGTGGGCGAAGACGAGGCCGACCCGTCAAACGGCATGATTTCCCACGTCGCGCCTGTTGCCATCCTGCTGTTCGGAAAGCCGGTGGGCGATGTCGTGAAAATCAATAATGTCGAATGGGAAATCGTGTCGCTGAAGGCTGTCTAATCTTTATCCAAAGCGACGGTATGGTCACGGAAAAACGCCGCAGCACCGGATTCATCGATTTCACCGGAAGCGATGCCCATCGTGAAGCTGTAAAGCAAGCCATCGTCTGCGGTTAGTGCATAGCCGTTCACGAGCAGAAACGTAACAGCGGTCACGATAGCGGTACGCTTGTTTCCATCCACGAAAGCATGGTTGCGGCCTATTCCGAAAACATAGGCGGCTGCGATTTCGGCATGATCCGGCTCGCCATAGACCAATTTGTTCTGCGCACGCGCCAAGGCAGACTCAAGGGCATTCTCATCGCGAAGCCCCTGAGCTCCGCCGTGGCGCTGCAATTGCTCGACATGGATCGCCTCAACGACGCGTCGCGAAAGAAAACGCCAGTTCATTCGGCGAGCTTCTGCAAGGCGACCTTGTACTTGTCCATTACTTTCCGGGCCGCTTCCATCTGCTGTTCGAAGCTGTCGTCCACCGGCTCCAGCGTCAGGCCGTTCTGTGTTTCGATAAGCTGGAGCTTGTCTCCGGTCTGGAGGTTAAGCCGCTCCAGCACTTCCTTAGGCAGGATCACACCATCGGAATTGCCGATCTTGCGCAGGGTCACGTTCATGGCTGTTCTCCTATGTTATAACGCGTGATATAACATGGTATGCCGCTCTTGTCACTACAAGCTACAGCCAGCCCTTCCTGCGGAAATAATAGAGCGGCAGCAGGGCCGAGGCGACCATCAAAATGAGCGCCATCGGGTAGCCCCACGGGGAATGCAATTCCGGCATGAAGGAAAAGTTCATGCCGTAAATGGAAGCCACCAATGTTGGCGGCATGAAGCCTACCGCCGCCACCGAGAAAATCTTGATGATGGCGTTCTGTTCCACGGAAATCAGGCCGACGATAGTGTCGAGGAGGAACGTCACCTTGTTGGACAGAAAGTCCACATATGCGGTCAGCGATTGCGTGTCTCGCTCCAGCGACTTGATCCAGCTTCGCGTTTCCTTCTTGCCGGATGCCGGATTGCTGGTTGCAGACAGATAGACCAGCATGCGGCTGATGCCCGCCAGACTTTCCCGCATGCGCGAGAGAAACGTTCCCTGTCCGCCGATCTGGGTCAGTATATGCCGGAAATCCTGCGTCGTCATCGGGCGCGCCTTGGGCTGGCGGCGATATATGGAATGCGAAGCCGCGTCGATCTTGCCTGCCACGCCTTCCAGAATATCGGCCAGCCGGTTGGTCGTGGCTTCGGTGATGCCGAGCATGATCGAAAGGCCCGAGCATTTGGGCGAAATGAGACCGTTGCCCGGCCTGGTGGAGCGCATCACATAGGTCGTGAAGGATTTCGGATTGGCGTAGCGCACCGTTATCAGCCGCGAACCGTGCAGGATGAAGGTGACCGGCGCCAGCTCGCGATGGTCGAGATCGACCGCATGCAGGATCGGGACGGTCAGATATTGCGCGCCGGTTTCCATATAGAAGCGGCTCGATTCCTCGATTTCCGTCATGTCCTCGCGCGTCGGGATCGAAATTCCCGTCCAGGCCTCGACAATGCTGTCCTCGTTCACGCCGGGGGCGAAAAGGTCGATCCAGATCACGTTCTCGGGCAGGGGAGTGCCCGGCTCCACCTCCACCGCTGCAAGGTGGTCTCCTGAAAGGCTGTAGAGCGTGATCATGCTGGCACCTGAAGTCTGGAATGAATGAATAATCCTGGAAGGGCACTTTGCGCCAAAATTGTTAACGGAATGCGGCAGTTCGCGCTATCCCCTTTGAGGCGCGTTCCGGTCGTTGACACATTGCAAATTGAAAGCTAATTCATCAAGTCATCAGATGACTTTGGTGAGGGCATGAAGGCATTATCCCGCAAAAGCCTGACGGATGCAGCCATGCAGTCGTTGCGCACGGAAATCACGTCGGGCCGTTGGGCCGTGGGCGATCAGCTTCCCAACGAAGCGGCGCTTTCCGCGAAGCTGGGAGTGAGCCGCGGCACGGTGCGCGAGGCGGTGCGGGCGCTGGTGGCGCAGGGTATGCTCGAAACCCGTCAGGGCTCGGGCACCTATGTTCGCTCGACCTCCGACGCGGCGCACAGTCTGGATCGCATCCGCCATTCCAGCCTTCGCGACCGGTTTGAAACGCGGGCTGTTCTGGAAACGGAAGCCGCGCGCCTTGCCGCGCTCCGTGCTACGCCGGAAACGATCGCGCATCTGGAAAAAATGTTGAAAGAGCGGGGCAGTCGCGAGCAGCTTGGCCGGGCGAACTTCGTCGCCCGCGATTTTGCCTTTCACGAAGCCATCGTTGCCGCATCAGGCAATGGTGCCCTGATCGAGGCCTATAATCTCTTTTCCGCTTCCATACGCGAATCCATAGAAGCCACGCTCGATGGCGAACTGCCCGAACCAAGCGATGAGGCGCATCGCCAGATCGTGGAAGCCATTGCTTCGGGCGATCCCGACATAGCCAGTGCGACCGTTCGCCGGTTCATGGCACCCCTGATTGAAGAACTCGAAAGGTTGCTGGCATCATGAGCCACACAAACACGGCACTGCCGGACATGGAAAGCCGGGATGCGGCGCAGCCCGAGGC
>Ga0182748_1002560_pt1 | contig 16353 bp, 13 predicted proteins | sample eDN3rd37CKraftOP_FD_128877 | JGI IMG/M metagenome (GOLD analysis project Ga0182748, IMG submission 128877) | Enriched Organic Plus compost microbial communities from Emeryville, California, USA - eDNA 3rd pass 37_C Kraft OP (version 2) (version 2) ...
CCAGATCTCGCCGATCCCGACGAGGGCGCGCAGGAACGCGTGCCGGAAGCGGACCGGGCCGCCGTCGTCGCGCACGACGCGGATGCCGAGCGCGAGCTTGCCGAGCGACCGCCCGCGCGAGAGGGTCTCGACCGTCGTCGGGACGACGACCATGACGAGCACGGCGATCGCGACGCTGATCGCGGGCGCGAGGTCGGGGTCGACGAGCTCGAGCGTGCCCGCCGTGGCCCACAGGAGCGCGATCAGCACGACGAAGATCGTCAGGAGGTCGAGGAACAGCGCCAGGCCGCGCGTCACGAACGACGCCGGCCGCGCGTCGAGGACCACGCCCTCGCCGATCAGGATCCCGTCGCGCACGCCCGCTCCTCGCCCTCGTCCGTCCCGGGCCCGCGCCCGTCCCTCGATCGGCGCACCGGCGGCACGCCTCGTGTGGCAGGGTATCGGTCGTGGACCTCGACGCCTTCACCGACGTGCACCGCGCGGAGTGGGACCGCCTGGAGACCCTCACGCGGCGCCGCACGCTCGACGGCGCCGAGGCCGACGAGCTCGTGCGGCTCTACCAGGCGGTCGCGACGCACCTGTCGACCGTGCGGTCCGTCGCACCCGACCCGGTGCTCGTCTCGCAGCTCTCCGTGCTCCTCGGCCGGGCGCGCACGCGCATCGCCGGCGCGCACGAGCCCGCGTGGCGCGACGTGGTCCGGTTCCTCACGGTGTCGCTCCCGGCCGCGCTGTACCGCATCCGGTGGTGGTCGGTCGGCGTGACGGTCGCGTGCCTCGTCGTCGGCCTCGTCGCGGGCGTGTGGGTCGCCACGACCCCCGAGGGCCTCGCGTCGATGGGCCCGCCGAGCGTTCAGCAGAACTACGTCGACGAGGCGTTCGCGTCCTACTACGACCCGGGCATCGACTTCGCCGCCGTCGTGTGGACCAACAACGCGTGGATCGCGGCGCAGTGCGTCGGGCTGGGCATCACGGGCGTCTTCCCCGCGTACGTGCTGTTCTCCAACGCGGTGGCCGTCGGGTCGATCGGCGGCATGATGGCGGCGCACGGCGAGCTCGCGCTCTTCCTCCAGCTCATCACGCCCCACGGGCTGCTCGAGCTCATGTCCGTGTTCGTCGCCGGCGCCGCTGGCCTGCGCATCTTCTGGGCATGGGTGGACCCGGGCCCGCTGCCGCGCTCGCGCGCGCTCGCCCAGGAGGGACGCGCCCTCGTGACCGTCGCGATCGGGCTCGCGATCGCGCTCGCGGTCTCGGGCGTCATCGAGGGCTTCGTCACCGGCTCGACGATGCCCTGGTGGCTCAAGATCGTCATCGGCGCCCTCGCTCTCGCCGCGTTCTGGGTCTACACGATCGTCCTGGGCCGCCGCGCCGTGGCGGCGGGCGAGACGGGCGACCTCACCGCGGATCACGCCGGCGACGTCGTGCCGGTGGCCGCCTGAGCCGTCCTCGACCCGCCGGTCACGCGCTCGCGTCGTGCACGACGACGCGCGCCCGGGCGTGCGGCCACGCGCACCCGACCCAGGACCGCGCCCGGTCCTCGATCCCCTCGCGGACGCCCGGTGCGCGCAGCCGGTCGGCGCCGAGCGGTCGGACCTCCACGAGCACGGTGTCCTCTCCGTCGGGGCGGGCCGTCCAGGCCCCGGCGACCCGGCCCTCGACGAGCACCGTCGCCGCCACCTGCCCGTTGACGCTGACGACGCTCTTCACGGGCACGTCGCCGAGGACGCGCGTGCGGTCGGCGTGCGACAGCACGAGGTTGTCGAAGTCGCCCGCGAGGACCACCGGCACGGGTGCCGTGCCGGGCGGCCGGGGCGCGTCGGGGAGGTCGAACAGCGGCGTGCCGTCCGGGCCGGTGAAGGTCGTGAGCTCAGGGCGCAGCGCGTCGAACGCGGCGCGCAGGCGCGTCAGGCCCGCCCAGCGCTGCGCGTCCGCGACGGACGCGGGCCCGAACGCCGCGAGGTAGCGGCGCACGAGCCGCACGCGCGCGGCGAGGACCGCGTCGGGGTCGGCGTCGTGCGCGACGGCGTCGAGCACCGGGTCGGACCGTCCGAGCCACGCGTGCGCCGTCGTCCACGTGGTCGTGGTGCCCGGGCCGCTCGCACCCCACAGGCCGCGCGGCGGGACCTGGACGAGCGGGAGGAGGCATCGCGCGGCGTACGCGAGGTGCGTGGGGTCCACGTCCTCCCACCGCTGCGCGAGGCGCCGCCCGAGCTCGACCGACGTGAGCGGCTCGGCGAGCAGGTCGCGCGCGGCGCGCTCGACCTCGTCGAGGTCGACGTGCGCGAGCGCCGTCCCGTGCTGGTTCTTCGACCGCAGGTACGTCGCGAGGCCCGGGCGGGCGAGCGCGGTGAGCTCGAGCGCGTCGTCGGCGGCCACGAGGTGCACCGTGCCGCGCAGGGTCGCGACGCGCACGACCTCGCGGTCGAGCAGGCGGTCGCCCAGGTCGGCCGGGGCGAAGGTCGCCAGGCGCGACCAGAGCGCGGGGTACGGCGACGACGGGACCTGCGACTGCAGCCCCACGAGGTGGCGCACCTCGTCGAGCACCGTGGCGTCGCGCGGCACGTCGAGGTGCTGCCGCGCGAGCAGCGCGCGGTTGAGGTCGTCGTGGCTCAGTCGCGGCCCGTGCCGCTCGTCGCCCATCGCCGGGTCAGGAGAGCACGATCGCGAGCGCGGGGATGAGGAACGTCGCGAGCAGCGCCGCCACGACGATCATCGCGACGCGGCGGTTGCGTCGGGCGCGCTGCCGGGGGTCGGTCGGCTGCCAGGCCACGGGGTCTCCTGAGGTCGGGGGACGTGCTCGACGACCCTACCGCCCGACCCGTGCGGTCCCGGCGCCGAGCATGCGCTGAGGGCTCGTCCCTGGCCGCGGACGAGCCACAAGCGCATGGTCGGCGGCTCAGGGGTGGGTGGGGGTCAGAGGCGGCCGGCCGCCTTGAGCGCGAGGTAGGTGTCGGCGAGGCGCGGGGCGAGGTCGTCCGGGAGGGCGTCGACGACCTCGACGCCGCGCTGGCGCAGCACCGTCGTCACCGCCGCACGCTCGATCTCGCCGCGCGCGGCGGCCGCGGCGTCGTACACCTCGGCCGTGCCCGAGCGCTCGTCGCGCAGCGCGGCGACCTCGGGGTCCCCGGCGGCCGCGAGGACGACCTGGTGCTTGGCGGTGAGCTGCCCGACGACGGGCAGCAGCCCGGTCTCGACCGCGGCGGGGTCGAGCGTCGACAGGAGCACCACGAGCGCGCGCTGCGACAGACGCTCGTGCACCGCGCCGACGAGCCCGGGCCAGTCCGTCTCGAGCAGCGCGGGCTCGAGCGGGGCGAGCGCGTCCGCCATCGCGGGCATGAGCCGCGGACCGGCGGCCCCGGCGACGCGCGAGCGCACCGTGCGGTCGTACGCGACGAGCTCGACGCGGTCGCCCGCACGGCCCGCGAGCGCGGCGAGCAGCAGCGCGGCCTCGATGCTCGCGTCGAGGCGCGGCTCGTCGCCCACGCGCGTCGCCGAGGTGCGCGACGTGTCGACGACGATCAGCACGCGCCGGTCGCGCTCGGGGCGCCACGTGCGCACGACCATGTCGCGGCCGCGCGCGGACGCCCGCCAGTCGATCGAGCGCACGTCGTCCCCGATGACGTACTCGCGCAGCGAGTCGAACTCGGTGCCCTCGCCGCGCACCTGGACCGCCGCGCGACCGTCCATCTCGCGCAGGCGCGCGAGCCGGCTCGGCAGGTGGCGTCGCGACGCGAACTCCGGCAGGACGCGCAGGCGCCCGGGCACGGGGATCGAGGCCTGGCGCGCCGCGAGCCGCAGCGGGCCGGACGACCGGATCGTGACACGGTCCGCGACGCGCTCGCCGCGCCGCGTGGGCACGAGCACCGTCGTCACGCGCGTCGCCTCGCCGGGCGGGAGGTCGACCGCGTGCCGGTTGCCCTGCGTCCCCGCCGACGGCGGCCACGCGTCGCGCACGAGCGCGCGCAGCCGTCGCGACGCGAGGTTCGTGAGCGTGAGGCGGGACGTCGTGGTGTCGGTGAGCCGCACCGAGCCGGGGACGCGGCGCTCGATCGCGACCCGCCGCGGGGACGCCGCGAGCGCGACGTCGAGCGCGCACAGCGCGACGACGAGCAGCGTCCACACGAGCACCGTCCCCGGCACGGGGAACAGCAGCACGGGGACGATCCCGAGCGCCGTCAGCACGACGGCGCGCCACGTCAGGGCCACGAGCGGCGCCTCAGCGGGGGACGGGGACGGACGCGAGCACGGTGTCGAGCACGCTCTCGGCCGTCACGCCCTCGAGCTCGGCCTCGGGCCGCAGCTGCACGCGGTGGCGCAGCGTGGGGTGCGCGAGCGCCTTGACGTCGTCCGGGGTCACGTAGGAGCGGCCCGAGAGCCACGCCCACGCGCGCGACGTCGCGAGCAGCGCCGTCGCACCGCGCGGGGAGACGCCGAGCGACAGCGAGGGGGAGTGGCGGGTCGCGCGGCACACGTCGACGGCGTAGCCGAGGACCTCGCGCGCGACCTGGACGCGCGCGACCTCCTCGCGCGCGCGGTCGAGCACGTCGCGCCCCGCGACGGCACGGACGCCCGCGGCCGCGAGGTCGCGCGGGTTGAAGCCCGCGGCGTGGCGCGCGAGCACCTCGACCTCCTGCTCGCGCTCCGGCAGCGGCAGCACGACCTTGAGCAGGAACCGGTCGAGCTGTGCCTCGGGGAGCGGGTACGTGCCCTCGTACTCGACGGGGTTCTGCGTCGCGATGACGAGGAACGGGTCGGGCAGCGGGCGCGGCGTGCCGTCGACGGACACCTGCCGCTCCTCCATGGCCTCCAGGAGCGACGCTTGCGTCTTGGGGGGCGTGCGGTTGATCTCGTCGGCGAGCAGGAGGTTCGTGAAGACCGGGCCCTCGCGGAAAGAGAACTCGGCGGTCCGCGCGTCGTACACGAGCGAGCCCGTGACGTCGCCGGGCATGAGGTCGGGCGTGAACTGCACGCGCTTGGTGCCGAGGTCGAGCGACGCCGCGAGCGTGCGCACGAGCAGCGTCTTGGCGACGCCGGGCACGCCCTCGAGCAGCACGTGCCCCTTGCACAGCAGCGCGATGAGCAGGCTCGTCACCGCGCCGTCCTGCCCGACGACGGCCTTGCCGACCTCGGTGCGCACGGCGGCCAGTGCCTGGCGCAGCTCCGGTGTCGGCGCGGGCGGCACGTCGTGCGACGCGGTGGCGGTCGCCGGGTGCCCCGGGGCGGGCTGCGCGTGCGGCGCGGGCCCCTGCGGTGCCGGGGCACCGGGCACCTGAGGCCCGGGCGGGCCGGGCGGGCCGGGCTGGTGCGCGGGCGGGCCGGCGGCCGCGCTCACGCGGTCGGCGACGCTCGGGTCCTGCGCGGGCGGCGGCGCGAAGCGGTCGGGCTGCGGCACGGAGCCGTCGGGGTGGTGCGTCACGAGTGGTAGACCTCGCTCTCGATCCGGTCAAGGTGACGCGCGAGCTCGAGCAGCGCCGCGTCGTCGGCGGGTGGTGGTCCGTACAGGAGCTGGGCGACCTGCTCGCCCGGTCGGCCCGTCGCGCGCGCGACGGCGTCGACGAGCGCGGGGGCGTCGGCCGAGCGGGGCAGGCCGAGGCGGTTCGCGAGGCGGTCGGCGGCGCTCGCGCGCAGACCCGCGGCGGCGTGCCCGCGGGCACCGGCGCGCCGGTAGAGCCGGCCGCGCCCGCGCGTCGTCTCCGCCGCGCGCACGACGACGGGCAGGTCCTCGGTCACGAGCGGGCCGAGGCGACGCCCGCGCCAGAGCATCACCGCGAGCACGACGACGAGGGCCTGGAGCGCGACGACGCCGAACCACGGCGGCAGGGACAGCGCCGGTGCCTGCTCGTCCTCGCCGCCCTCGAACGACGTGTCGAACGGGTCGGGCACGAGCCACACGAGGCGGTCGTGCGCGCCGAGCGTCCACAGGGCGAGGGCGGCGGCGCCGTCCTCGGCGACGGCGTCGTTGCGCAGCACGGAGGAGGTGTCGACCACGCGCACGGTGCGCCCCTCGGCCTCGTGCACGAGGTACGCGCCGACGCCCGGGTCGTCGGGCGAGGGGAAGCACAGCACGTTCGTCCCGTCGAGGTCGACGAGGCCGACGCCGTCCGAGCGCACGGAGCCGGCCGCCTGCGCGGCCGGGTCGTCGCAGCGCGCGCTGCGCGCCGCGCCGCCCGAGCCCCACTCGTAGGCGAGGCCGGCGCTCCCGCCGGTCGCGGCGTCGAGCAGGTGGTCCGGGGGCGCCACGAGGACGAGGTCGGCGCGCGTGCGCACGATCGCGTCGACCTGCTCGTCGAGCAGGAAGTCGCCCTCCGCGACGAGCAAGGTGCCGCCGTCGGCCGCCGCGGCGACCGCGTCGGCGACCGTGCGCACGTACGTCACCTCGACGCCTCGGTCGCCCAGCACCTCGGCGACGGCGCGTGCCCCCGCGGGGCCCGGGTTGTCGGGTGCGAGCGGCGTCGCCGACGTCGTGGGGCGCGCGATCGCGGACAGGCCCGCGAGCGCGAGCAGCGCGACGACGACGAGGAGGGGCCAGCGCGCGCTGCGCCACCGGCGCCGGGCGCGCGACCCGGCCGTCGTGCCGTCGCCGACGACGGGCACGTGGGACGTCGTGACGACGCGCCCGTCGTCCGTGGTCGTGCTCACGCGCCGTCACCCCCCGGGGCGGCGGCCGACGCGACCTCGGGGCGCAGCGCGGGGCGCGCGGCGAGCGTGCGCTCGTCGAGCGCACGCAGGAACGCGTCCGCCTCGGGGCCGACGACCGCCTTGCCGTACGCGACGTCGTCGAACAGGTGCGCGCCTCGTTCGAGCCCGTCCGCGACCTCGGGCACGCGCTCGCCCGCGGTCTGCGCGGCCTCCCACGCGGTGCGCCCCGGCCGGGGGTCGATCACCGCGCGCTCCTCGAGCGAGCGCACGACGGCGCGGAAGCGCTCGAGCGCGGCCGTCGCCCAGTCGCCGCGCGCCGCGGCGTCGTCGGCGGCGGCGCGCAGGTCGGACGCCGGGCGCGTGTCGTCGTCGAGCACGACGGCCGACGCCTTCGCGCGGCGCGACAGGCGCACCGGACCGGCGACCCAGTACGCGATCCCGGCGACGAGCGCGACGCCCGCGACGACGAGCGCGGCCGTGGCCGGACCGCCCAGGTCGATCCCCGTCGCGCCGTCGAAGAGGTCGGCGAGCCAGTCGAGGAACCGCTGCAGGAGCGACGGGTCGGTGCGGTACTCGGGCTTCGCGAGCTCCTCGACGAGCCAGCGGCGCGCCTCGTCGGCGCCGGGCTGCACGGGCACGTCGGCCGCGAGCGACCACGGCGTCATGCGCGCGGCTGCTCGCTCGCCGCGGCCGCGAGCTCGACGTCCAGCCCCTCACGACGCATGCGGACGTCGATGTAGAGCAGCGCGACGACGCTCCCGAGGAAGAGGGTCATGACGATCGTCGAGACGGCGATGCCGAGAGCGAGCAGCGCGTTCGCCAGGAACGCCTGGCCCGCGGCGAGGAGGAACGTGCTCACGAGGCTGAAGGGCGAGACGACGATCTGCACGACGACGTACATCGCGACGTAGGCGAGGAGGTAGATGCCGAAGAGCCGCCAGAAGCTGCCGCGCGTCAGGAGCCACGAGCGCTTCACGGTCGCCCAGAACGGCTGGCCCTCGAGCGCGAGCGCGGGCGGCACGAGACCGGTGCGGGTGCCGACCCACACCGCGAGCGCCAGGAGACCCGGGAGGGCGATGATCACGAGCGCGACGCCGAGCCCCGTCGACGCGGCGAACCCGAGCGCGACGAGGAGGACGACGAGACCCACGGCCACGCCCCATGCGAGGCCGAGCAGCAGCGAGAAGCCGATGAGGAACCAGGCCCGGCGCCCGACCTGCGACCAGACCTCGCCGGTCGTGGCCTTGCGCCCGATCACGGACTGCCCGATCGACACCGTCAGCAGGCCGCTGACGATCGGGGTCGCGAGGCTCGTGGTGAGGCCCGTGCCGAGCGTGCTCGAGTAGAGCATCGCGAAGTCGTTCTCCATGCCTCCGAGGCCCGACTCGTCGGGGAGGGCGAAGAAGAAGTCGGCGAAGTAGCCGGAGAACGCCCAGCCGAGCAGGGCGCCGACGACCGTCGCGACGACGACGACGAGCGAGCTCAGGCCGAGCATGACGCGCGGGTTGTGGCGGATGGCGCCGAACGCGCCGTCGAAGATCTCGCCGAGCGTCAGCGGCCGCAGGGGCACGATGCCGGGCTTGGCGGCGGGCGGCGCGTACGGCGCGCCCGCGAAGCCCGGGGCCGGTCCGTAGCCCGGCGCGCCGTACTGCTGCCCGTACTGGCCTTGCCCGTACTGCTGCTGCCCGTACTGGCCCTGCCCGTACTGCCCCGGTGCGCCCTGACCGTGCTGCGGCTGGCCGTAGCCGGGCTGGCCGTACTGCGGCTGGCCGTAACCGGGCCCGCCCTGCGTCGGGGCGGGCGCGCTGCCCGGCTGCCCCCACGCCCCGGGGGACGCGGGCGCGGCGGGCTGGTCCGGCGCCGGGCCCTGACCGGGCTCGTGCCCGGGCGCGTACTGGCCGTACCGCGGCTGCGGGGGAGTCGGGCCCGGGCCGTAGCCGGGCTGCCCGTACGTGGGCGTGCCCCACCCGCTCGCGTCGCCCTGCCCGGGGGTGGCGGGCGGCGTCGGGCCGGGCGTCGCCGTCGGCTCCGGCGTGGCACCGTCCGGCGTGCCGGAGGTGTCGGGTGTGCTCATGTGCTCGTGGTCCCCCGCGGTCGGCTCGGGCGTCGGTCCTGGCCGCAGGCGACAACGGCACCGGCGGCGAGGCCACCCTAGTACGGGCCCCCGCACGGCGGCTGGCCGGCCCGCCGCCGCGCACCGGGCCGCGGCTTCACCCGCGCCGCACCCCGGGGCCTCGCCGAGGGGCGGCCCGTCGATGGCAAGATGTCCGCATGAAGGTTCGTGTGCTCGTGGTGGACGACGACACCGCTCTGGCCGAGATGATCGGGATCGTCCTGCGCTCCGAGGGCTTCGAACCCGTCTTCTGCGCGGACGGCGACCTCGCGCTCGAGACGTTCCGCAGCACCCAGCCGGACCTCGTGCTGCTCGACCTCATGCTCCCCGGCAAGGACGGCACCGAGGTGTGCCGCCTCATCCGCGCGGAGTCGGGCGTGCCGATCATCATGCTCACGGCGAAGAGCGACACGGTCGACGTCGTGCTCGGGCTCGAGTCGGGCGCCGACGACTACATCTCCAAGCCGTTCAAGCCCAAGGAGCTCGTCGCCCGGATCCGCGCGCGCCTGCGCCGCACCGAGGAGCCCGCGCCCGAGCACCTGTCGATCGGCGACGTCGAGATCGACGTCACGGGCCACCGCGTCTCGCGCGGCGGCGAGCCGGTCGCGCTCACGCCGCTGGAGTTCGACCTGCTCGTCGCGCTCGCGCGCAAGCCGTGGCAGGTCTTCACGCGCGAGGTCCTCCTCGAGAAGGTCTGGGGCTACCGGCACGCGGCGGACACGCGCCTCGTCAACGTCCACGTGCAGCGCCTGCGCTCGAAGATCGAGCACGACCCGGAGAACCCGGAGATCGTCCTCACGGTGCGCGGCGTCGGCTACAAGGCGGGCGCGACCCGCACGTGAGCACGCCGGCCGGCTCCACCGACGGGCGCTGGCGAGGGCTCTGGCGCCGGGCCCGGCGACGGTCGCGCGCGACCGCCCGCCGCGTCGTGTGGCGGTGGCGCTCGTCGATGCAGCTGCGCGTCGTCACCTCGGCGCTCGTCGTGGGCGTCCTCACGGTCGGCGCGCTCGGCGCGTACCTCACGGACTCGATGCGCGACGGCCTCTACGAGCGGCGCGCGGCGGAGATCGACCTCGAGAGCGCGCAGTCGACGCAGCAGGCGCGTCGCACGCTCGACGCGTCGCCCGCGTCGACCGCGACCGAGGCGCAGTCCCTGCTGTTCGACCTCTTCTCCCTCCTGCAGTCCACGGGGTCCTCGCGCGACGTCTTCCTGTGGCAGTCCGGCGGGTCGGGCACCGTCGGCTTCCTCGACCAGTCGACGAACCCGCAGCTCGCCGACCTCGTCTCGCCCGAGATGCGCGAGGCGACCGTCGAGGCCGACGGCGGGCAGTTCCTCCAGTCCGTGGCCATCCCCGTCGACCCGATGCGACCCGAGTCGTCGGGCGTCGTGCCCGGGATCGTCGTGGGGTCCACGGTCGAGGTGCCCGTCGCCGGCACGTACGAGCTCTACTACCTCTACGACCTGCAGGCCGACCAGGAGACGCTGCGGTTCCTGCAGTCGGTGCTGCTGGTCGGCGCGCTCGTGCTGCTCGCGCTGCTCGTGGGCATCACGGCGCTCGTCACACGGCAGGCCGTGCTGCCCGTGCGGCAGGCGGCGAGCGTCGCGGAGCGCCTCGCCGACGGTCGCCTCGACGAGCGCCTGCCCGTCAAGGGCCACGACGAGATGGCGTCCCTCGCGCACTCGTTCAACGAGATGGCGCAGAGCCTGCAGGAGCAGATCGGGCGCATGGAGGAGCTGTCGATGCTCCAGCGGCGGTTCGTCTCCGACGTCTCGCACGAGCTGCGCACGCCGCTCACGACGATCCGCATGGCGTCCGAGGTCCTGCACTCCTCGCGCGAGGAGTTCGACCCCGTGTCCCGGCGCTCGACCGAGCTGCTGCAGGCCCAGCTCGACCGGTTCGAGGACCTGCTCGCCGACCTGCTCGAGATCAGCCGGTTCGACGCGGGCGCCGCGGTGCTCGACGCCGAGCGCCGCGACCTGCGCGACGTCGTCAACGCCGCCGTCGACCACGCCGCGCCGCTCGCCGAGCGCAAGGGCGTGTGGCTCTCGGTCCACCTCGGGGACGAGCCCGTGACCGCGGACATCGACCCGCGGCGCGTCGAGCGCATCGTGCGCAACCTCGTCGTCAACGCGATCGAGCACGCCGAGGAGCGGCCCGTCGAGATCACCGTCGACGGCGACGGGCACGCCGTCGCGGTCGCGGTGCGCGACCACGGGGTCGGGATGACGGCCGACGAGGTCCAGCACGTGTTCGACCGGTTCTGGCGCGCCGACCCCGCGCGGGCCCGCACGACGGGCGGAACGGGCCTCGGCCTCGCGATCTCGCTCGAGGACGCGCACCTGCACGGCGGCTGGCTCGAGGCGTGGGGCCGGCCCGGGCGCGGCGCGAGCTTCCGCCTCACGCTCCCGCGCCGCGCCGGCATCCGCCTGCAGTCGTCGCCGCTGCCGCTCGTGAGCGAGGCCGTGGTCGGTCGCGGGCTCCCGGCCGAGTGGAGCGCGGAGGCGCCCGTCGTCGAGGACGTCGAGGGCACGGCCGGGCCCGCGGACCTCCCGTCCGTCACGGGCGGCATCCCCGTCGTCCTCCCGCGCGAGCACGACCCGCACCCCGGGCGAGGGGCGGAGCCGGGACCGGGCGCCGACCAGGAGCCCGTGAGCACCGACGTCCAGGAGGCGCGATGAGCACGACCGGGACCCTGCGCGACCGTGCCCGGCAGGCGCTCGCGGCCGCGTGCGCGACCGTGCTCGTCGTCGTGCTCGGCGCGTGCGCGTCGATCCCCACGTCGGGGCCGGTCGTCGAGGGGCAGGCGACGCCCGAGGACCCGGGCCAGCCGTTCGTCAGCGCGCTGCCCCCGCCGCGCGACGGGGCGCCCGACCAGATCGTGCGGGGCTTCCTCGCCGCCCAGGCCCAGGGCGCGCGCTCGACGTTCGACGTCGCGTCCGAGTACCTCACGGACGCCGCCCAGGACGACTGGTCGCCCCTCGCGCAGGTCGCGATCCTCGAGGACGTGCCGCAGCTCGAGGTGGACGAGAGCACGCTCGAGGACGGCGCGACGACGGTGCGCACGACGGCGGACGTCGTCGGGATCGTCGACGCGCGCGGCGTGTACACCGAGCAGGTGCCGGGCCGCACGACGGAGATCTCCTACGGGCTCGTGCGCGACGACGACGGCCAGTGGCGGATCGCGACGGTCGACGACGGCCTGACGATCACCGCGACGAACTTCGCGCGCACCTACAAGCAGGTCAACCTCTACTTCCCGACGGTCGACCGCGCGTACCTCGTGCCGGACGCGCGCTGGTTCCCGAGCCGCAACTGGCAGGCGCTCGCGGTGCGCGAGACGCTGCGCGGCCCCGCGGAGTGGCTCGCGGGGTCGGTCGCGACGGTCGCCCCGGACGGCACGGCCCTGAGCATCGACTCGGTCCCGCCGACCGAGGGTGCGGTGTCCGTGCCCCTCACCGAGCCGGTCACCTCGGCGTCGCCGGCCGACCGCGCCCTGCTCCTGGCCCAGCTCCAGGCGTCGCTCGGCGGTCGCGTCGAGATCACCGTCGGCGTGGGCGGGTCGGTGCTCTCGGCCGACGACGTCCCCACGATCGGCGTGGCGACGACGCCCGACGACCCGGTCGTCCTCGCGGGCGACCAGGTCATGCGGCTCGAGGGACGCACGACGACGCCCGTGGAGTCCGTCGCGCCGCTGACCGGTCTGCAGCCCACGGCGCTCGCGTTCCGGGGCCGGTCCGCCGAGGCGGGCCTCGTCGTGCGCGACGGCGGCGACCGGATCGTCACCGCGCCCACCGCCGAGGCGGGGCCGACGACGCTGCTCACCGGGTCGAACCTCCTGGCCCCGTCGGTCGACCGCTTCGGGTACCTGTGGAGCGGCCCTCAGGTGCAGGCGGGGTCGTTGCAGGCCGTGAACCTGGAGGAGGCGGGCTCCGACCAGGCGGTGACGCCGGTCGCGGCGCCGTGGCTCGAGGGGCGGACGGTCATGTCGGTGCGCGTCGCGCCGGACGGGGCGCGGATCGCGGTCGTGAGCGACGCCGGGACGGGCTCGCAGGTGCACGTCGCGGGCGTGGTCCGCGACGAGGCAGGGCGCCCGACGCAGCTCTCCGAGCCCGTGCGCGTGGGGCAGCCCGTGGTCGCGGCGACGCAGGTGACGTGGCTCGACCGCGCGCTCCTGGGCGTGCTCGGGAGCACCGCGGGGGAGTCGGCGCCGGTCGTGCAGCGCGTGCCCGTGGGCGGGCCGACCGTGCCCACCTCGCCGGTCGAGGACGCGGTCTCGCTCGCGTCGGCGACGGGCGTGGGGACGGTGCTCGTGGGCACGAGCGACGGCAGCCTGTTCGCGGCGGGCACGTCGACGCTCTGGACGCGCGTCGCGACCGAGGTGCGCCTCGCCACGTACCCGGGCTGACGTCTCCCGGGCGGGACCGAGGGTCCGCGGCCGACCACAGGGGCCGGGGGCGCGGGGGTCGCACGACGGCGTCCACAGCGCAGGGGCCCGATGCCGCGCGCGGGCCGCGGTCACCGGCACGCTGGCGCCATGCTCGTACGCGCCCTCGACGACGTCGCCCGTCTCGTCCTGCCCGTCGCGTGCCCGGGGTGCGACCGCCCGGACGTGCGGTGGTGCGCGACGTGCCTCGGTCTCCTGCGCGCCCCGCTGCGCCGCCGCGAGGACGGGGCGCCGCGCCTCGACCGGCTCGACGGCGCGGGCCCGCTGCCCGTCTGGGCCCCGGCGGCGTACGCGGGTCCGGTCCGCGGCGTCGTCGTCGCGTGGAAGGACCGCGCGCGGGCGGACCTCGACCGTCCGCTCGCCGCGGTCGGGCGGGCGGCGGGTGTCGCGCTCGGCCCCGTCCTCGCGGCCGCGGCCCGCGCGGCACCCGCGGTCCGCGCGGCGCCGGGCGCGGTGCGGACCGACCTCGTCGTCGTCCCCGCACCGACCGCGCCCGCGGCACGCCGGGCGCGCGGGCGCGACCCGGTCGCGGTCCTCGCGCGCTCGGTCGCGGCCGGTCTCCGCGCGGCGGGCGTCCGCGCGCGGGTCGTGCCGCTCGTGCGCCAGCGGGGACGCGCGCGCGACCAGGTCGGGCTCGGGTCGCGGGCGCGCGGCGCGCGGCTCAGGGGGGTCGACGTCGCACGCCGCCCCGGGCGCGTGCGCGACGCCCTGCGGGACCGGACGCCGTGCCTCCTCGTCGACGACGTCCTCACGACGGGGGCCACGCTCGCGGCGTGCGAGAGCGCCCTCGCCGGTGCCGGCGTGCCCGTGCTGGGCGCGTTCGTGCTGGCCGCGACCCCGGCCCCCGGGGAGCGTCGCGGGCCGCGGCGCGTGCCGTCGTCGGGCCCCCGCGGAGGACGGGACCGAGGTCCCTCGGCCCGGGCCCCGTTGGTGCTGCCTGGAACCCGGGGCGGGGGTTAGTCTGAGGGCCAGTCGCCGCGGACGACGGACGTGCAGGGCACGTGCGACGCCGCGCGAGCGTACCGAGCGCGCGGCCTCGTGCCGCAAGGAGGTGGTAGCCCACCGCACCCGGCACCGGGTGCTCCTACCGAATCCGAACGAGGCGCCCGGACGCACCGGGCCGGGCGTCGCACAAGATCCTCGCGGAGGCTCACATGGAGATCGTCGTCGTCGGCAGGCACACGGAAGTGGCAGACCGCTTCCGCCGGCACGTGGAGGACAAGCTCGCCAAGGTCCAGCAGCTCGCGCCCACGGCGCAGCGCGTGGACGTCGAGGTCACCCACGAGAACAACCCGAGGCTCTCCGGGGTCCGCGAACGCGTCGAGCTGACCGTGCGCGCCAAGGGACCCGTCGTCCGCGCCGAGGCAGCGGCCGACGACCGGTTCGGCGCCCTCGACCTCGCGATGGACAAGCTCGCCGAGCGCCTGCGCCGCGCCCGCGACCGTCGCAAGGACCACCGCAACCACACCGTCGTGCCGCCCGTCGACGTGCGTCCCTACGACCCGGCCACGCACGCCGCACCCCCGCCGCCTGCGCCGACCGCGCCCAGCGAGCCCGGGGAGGCCGTCGAGACGACGCTCGGCGACTCGCCCGTCGTCATCCGGCAGAAGCTGCACACCGCGGAGCCCATGACCGTGGACGACGCGCTGTACGAGATGGAGATGGTCGGTCACGACTTCTTCCTCTTCGTCGACGTCGAGACCTCCCGCCCGTCGGTGGCCTACCGCCGCCGCGGGTGGACGTACGGGGTCGTCGCGCTCGACACGTCGTGCGACTGCGCGCAGGCCCCGGCCGAGAAGACCGCCTGAGCCGCGCCGACGCGCCCGGACCCGCGCGGGTCCGGGCGCGTCGTGCTGTCCGGTGTCCGACGACCAGGCGGTCCTGGCCGGCCGAGCAGGCGGTCCTGGCGCGACCGGCGGCCGGGACGCGCCAGGAGCACCTGGTCGGCGCGGGGCGGGCGGTGTGGGTGGGGGAGGGCAGGATCGGGACGTGGTCGCCACCTCGCCCCGGTCCGAGTCGATGTCCCTGTCCCAGGCGCGCCGCGTCGCGCTCGCCGCGCAGGGGCTGCACCGCGAGCGCCCGTACGGCGGCGGCGACGGCCGGACGCCCACGATGCGGCAGGTGCAGGGGGTGATCGACCGCCTCGGGCTGCTGCAGATCGACTCCGTGAACGTGCTCGCGCGCGCCCACCTCATGCCGCTGTACGCGCGGCTCGGCCCGTACGACACCGCGCTCCTCGACCGCGCCGCGGGGCGCGCGCCGCGACGGCTCGTGGAGACGTGGGCGCACGTCGCGTCGTACGTCCCGCCCAGCACGTGGCCGCTGCTCGAGTGGCGCCGACGCCGCTACCGCACCGAGGCGTGGGGGACGATCAGCGCGGTCGAGATGAGCCACTCCGACGCCGTCGAGGACGTGCGCCGCCTCGTCACCGAGCGCGGCCCGATCACGGCGAGCGAGGTGCACGACGTCCTCGAGGCCGAGGGCCGCGCGCACCCGCGCGACCGGTCGCAGTGGGGCTGGAACTGGACCGTGGCCAAGCGCGCGCTCGAGTTCCTCTTCTTCACGGGCGAGATCACGTCCGCGCGTCGCAACAGCGCGTTCGAGCGCTGCTACGACCTCACCGAGCGCGTGCTCCCGCCCGAGGTCGTCGCCGCCCCGCCCGTCGCGGACGCCGACGCCGTCCGGTCGCTCCTCGAGATCGGTGCCCGCGCCCACGGGATCGGGACGCTGCGCTGCTTCAAGGACTACTTCCGCCTCAAGGGGCCCGCCGTGCGGACGGCCCTCGACGAGCTCGTCGAGGCCGGGACGCTGCGGCCGGTGACCGTGCGCGGGTGGGACGAGCCGACGTACCTCCACGCCGACGCCGCCCTCCCGCGGCGCGCGACGGCCGTGACGCTGCTCAACCCGTTCGACCCGCTCGTGTTCGAGCGCACGCGCCTCGAGCGCCTGTTCGACGTGCACTACCGGATCGAGATCTACGTCCCCGCAGCGAAGCGCGTGCACGGGTACTACGTGCTGCCGTTCCTCGAGGGCGAGGACCTCACGGCCGCCCGGCTCGCCGCGGAGCTGCGCGTCCTCGGCGGCTGGCTGGGCGTCCCGGAGGTCGACGTCGCCCCGGCGGGCGACCTGGCGCCCGCGCTCGCCGCCGAGGTCGCCGC
>Ga0182748_1002565_pt1 | contig 16320 bp, 12 predicted proteins | sample eDN3rd37CKraftOP_FD_128877 | JGI IMG/M metagenome (GOLD analysis project Ga0182748, IMG submission 128877) | Enriched Organic Plus compost microbial communities from Emeryville, California, USA - eDNA 3rd pass 37_C Kraft OP (version 2) (version 2) ...
CAATGTCGTTCAGGAAACCAAGCTCGGCTTCCCGTTCAACATGCGTTTCGGCATTCGTGCATGGAACTGGCTGGCTCTCGGTCAGGAAGCGGGCTTCAAGGCCGCAGGCAAGTCTGAAGCGCAGGACCGCGGCCAGTATCTGGTCGAGGGCCCGGCTCACTGCGCCGCCTGCCACAGCCCGCGCAATCCGCTGATGGCGCAGAGCGGCACGCAGGCGGGCGACAAGGATTTCCTCACCGGCGGTGTCGTCGATGGCTGGAACGCACCGTCGCTGCGCGGCGCAAATTCCGCTCCGCAGAAGTGGTCGATCGAGGAACTGGCCACCTATCTCGCGACAGGCCGCAATTCCTACTCCACGGCCAATGGCGAAATGGGCCTCGCGGTCGAACATTCGCTGCAGCATCTCACCGATGCCGACAATTTGGCAATCGCTGCATTCCTGAAGGGAATTGACGGTGCTGCCGTTGAAGTGCCGCAGGACTTTGCCGTGAAGGCGTCCAAGGCGTTGCCAGCCGCTCCGGCTGATGCCGCCGGTGAAGCAACGACAAAGATGCTGACGGATGCTTCCCCGGATATGCCGCTTGGCGCGCGCCTCTACATCGACAACTGTGCTGCCTGCCATTTCGTGACGGGCAGGGGCGCGCCGGGAATCTTCCCTGAGCTTGCCGGTAATGATCTGGTGACAGGTTCGGAAACGAAGCCGCTGATCTCGATCATCCTGCACGGCGCCGAGGTTCCGTCCACGGCGAAGCGTCCGATGCGCCTGGTCATGCAGGGCTATGCCGACCGTCTGTCGGACGACGAGGTTGCAGAACTGGCCACCTTCGTTCGCTCCGCATGGGGCAACAGCGCAGGGGCGGTGAAGGCGGCGGATGTTACAGCGGTCCGCAATAGCCAGACCCACTGACAATAGAGCGCCGATCTGACCGGATCAGATCGGCACTCTATCTCTTTGTTTTGGGCGATCTTTTCCGAAAACCGTTTCACACTTTTCGGGATGCTCTTTAGAGAACGGCGGAACGAAAGTTCCGCTGTTTTGCCATTCAGGCTGCTTCGATGTCGCGCATGGGCGGGTTTCCATAGAAGCGGCTGTATTCCCGGCTGAACTGCGACGGGCTCTGATAGCCTACGCGATGGCCCGCCGTACCGGCATCCAGCCGCTCGACCAGCATCAGCCTGCGCGCTTCGTTGAGGCGAAGCTGCTTTTGATACTGAACCGGCGTCATCGCCGTGATCGCCTTGAAATGATGATGAAACGACGACGCGCTCATATTGACGTGCTCGGCGAGCTGTTCGATCCGCAGTGGCGCGGCAAAGTTCTGCCGAAGCCATGCGATGGCCCGCGCTATACGGTTGGCCTGGCTGTCGGCGGTTGCAATGTTGATCAGTCGCTCGCCGCCCGGACCCGTCAGAAGGCGATAGAGGATTTCCTCCTCGATCAGGGGCGCCATCACGGGAATGTCGTCGGGATTGTCGAGAAGGCGCAGCAGGCGCAAGACCGCATCCAGCAAACCCGCGGGCGCCGCATTGACGGTGATCCCCCATTGATCGCCATCGGTCATCATCCGTCTGCGAACATCGACACGTCCGATCAGGTCGGTCAGTTTCTCGCTGTCGATGGCGAGAGCGAGACACAGATGCGGCGCTTCCGGGCTCGCCTCGACCACCCGCCATGTGACCGGCAGGTCCAGCGACGTCACCAGATATTCGCCCTTGGTGTAGTTGATCGTCTCGGAACCGAGGCGCAGCGATTTTGCGCCTTGCAGCACCATGGCGAGGCAGGGACGATAGCTGCTGTGGCACGGTATGCTCGGCGTTGTCCGCCTGCTTATCCCCAGACCTTCGATTGGCGTACGGTATTCGCCGTCCTTTGCGGTAAAACGCTCCGCAAGAGCGGCCAGCTCCTCATAGGTGTCGGTCAGTGACGTCATGGATGATCCGCTTCGGATAAGATGGAATACAGTAGTTATCTATCAGGGAGGCATGTGTCGCAATCGTGAAGCAGGCAGTTTTGCAGGATCGTGCAAGAAGCTTGCAGGATCGGTCTACCGCTTCTATCCGCGTCTCCGGCATATTCCGACTGCTTCCCCAATCCAATAAATGGAGTCTATCATGGCCATAGCAAGAGGTTATGCTGCTACGGATGCAGATGAGCCGTTGGTTCCGTTCACGTTTGAACGGCGCGAACCCAACGCGGATGACGTGGTCATCTCGATCCAGTATTGCGGCGTTTGCCATTCCGACATCCATACCGTTCGCAATGAATGGAAGAATGCAGTTTATCCCATCGTTCCGGGACATGAAATCGCAGGCGTCGTCACTGCCGTCGGCGATGCTGTCACCAAGTTCAAGGTGGGCGACAAGGTAGGCGTCGGCTGCTTCGTGGATTCCTGTGTCGGCTGCGCCACCCGCGACGTCGACAACGAGCAGTATCTTCCCGGCCTCGTCCAGACCTACAACACCTTCGATGCGGAAGGAAAGGAACGGACGCAGGGCGGATATTCGGACCATATCGTCGTCAAGGAAGGCTATGTCCTTTCCATGCCCGACAATCTTCCCCTCGATGCGGCAGCCCCACTGCTTTGTGCGGGCATTACGCTTTATTCGCCGCTGCGCCACTGGAATGCAGGGCCGGGCAAGCGGGTCGCGATCATCGGCATGGGCGGGCTCGGGCATATGGGTGTCAAGCTTGCCAATGCGATGGGCGCTCATGTGACCGTTCTGAGCCAGTCGCTTTCCAAGAAGGAAGACGGCCTCAAGCTCGGCGCTCATGAATATTATGCCACCAGCGACCAGGCCACCTTCGAGAAGCTGGCCGGAACCTTCGATCTCATCATCTGCACGGTGGGCGTCGCCATCGACTGGAATGCCTATCTGGCGTTGCTCAAGGTAAACGGCACCATGGTTGTTGTCGGTGCTCCGGAACATATGGTGCCGGTGCATGCCTTCTCGCTCATTCCCGGTCGCAGGTCCCTTGCCGGATCGATGATCGGCTCGATCAAGGAAACACAGGAAATGCTGGACTTCTGCGGCCAGCACAACATCGTTTCCGAAATCGAGAAGATCAATATTCAGGACATCAACGAAGCCTATGAACGCGTTCTGAAGAGCGACGTGCGCTACCGCTTCGTCATCGACATGGCTTCGCTGGCAGCGTAGTCCCGAAAGCCTGCGCGGCGCTTCATAACGGCATCGCGCAGGCTCTATTCTGCTTTGGTTACATCATTATCCGCGCCGGAAATCGAGATCGTGGGTTCGGTGGAGCCGCCGGCAAGGGACCACGTCACCTGATGGTTCGCGCCGCTGACGTCGAACTGCGAAGGTCCGTCCACCTTCACATTAACGATATTCTCCGCGCCTGAAACGGCAAGCGACGAAGGTTCCGCATCGTCCTTCAAGGTGGCGGTAACTTCATTATTGGACACTTCAACGACCAGATTTTGCGTTGCTCCACCCGAAACCGTATTGTTCGTGCCGGAAATCGAAAGCTGCCGCGCCTTTTCAAAGGTCACGGTATGAGAAACGCCATGTATGGTGACGTGGCCGCAATCTCCCACGAGCTTGATTGTGTTTTCGGCGCCATAGATACCGACATCGCCAGACGCGCAGGTGACTTCCCTGCCGAGCCCCACGCCTTCGATCGTCTGTTCGCCGGCGAAGGACGATGCAGCCACAAGTGTCGTCAGGCTGCCCGCAATCAATGCAATTTTCAACCCTGCGTCCTCCTCTTACCTATGGCCCGATGCGGCGAATATTAACTATAGCGCGTCTCTTCTGTATAGATGTGACGTCAATCGCGCCTATGCCAGCTCAATATGGGCATATTGCTTATCGCTTATTATCGACAGCTGATTTACACTTGGTCGCGCAGCGGACGTGCGGCGGGGGGAACGCTACTTGGGACTCGACCAGAACACCTTGTTTTTTGCAGCAGGTATCTGCTCTCTGGCGGTCGCGCTTACGATCCTGAGCGTCTGGTACCAGAACTCGCACGACAGGTTCCTGTTGTGGGGCTGCCTCGGCATGATCCTGCTGGGGGCAGGGGCCGTGCTCTATTATGCAGGGCCTTGGCCGCTGGCTACCGCATCCGTTGTTGCCTTCAGCCTGGAAAGCATCGGCTTCGTATTGCTGATCCTCGGTTCGCGGCAGATTTCCGGCCGTGCGGTTCGCAGCCGCTTTCTGTTTCTTCTGGCGATTGCTGTCGTCTGCGCCACGGTCCTTCCCATTCTGGCAGGGCAGACCGGAACCGGAACGGCGATCTTCAATCTGACATCAGCCCTGTTGCTCCTACTGACGGCGAAGGAATATTTCCATGTCTACCGGGAAGCACCCGTGCCCGTCACGGGCATGATTGCTCTCTATGTCCTAACGGCGCTCACATTCTTCCTTTGCGGTGTGGTGATCCTGCACGAAAGGCAATGGGTGATGACCGCGATCCCCAGCAACTGGGCTGAAGACATCAATGCCTTGATGGCCATCATCGGGATCACGGGCATCGGCGCCCTGTCGCTGAATTTCACCCAGTCACGCATTGCGCGCCGCCATGCCAACGATGCACGCACCGACAGCCTGACCGGATTGCTGAATAGGCGTGCCCTTTACGATGTGCTGACCGACAATGAATTGCAGCTCGGGGATTCCGTCGTGATCTTCGATCTCGACGCATTCAAATCCATCAACGATACGCATGGCCACATTGTCGGCGATCAGGTGCTGGGGACCTTTTCCGACGTTCTGCGCACTCATGCCAAAGGCGAGGCCCTGATTTCCCGCGTCGGCGGCGAGGAGTTCGTGCTGGTCCTGAGGCAGAAACAGAATAGCGAGGTTCTCGCTCTGGCCGAGGCGATCCGCAAAGCCTTTGCAGCGACAGTTTTTGAAGCTTTGGCAGGAGATTTTTCCACGACGACAAGCGCGGGCATTGCTTTCTGTACGCCGGGAGATGCTGATTTACAGACAGTTTTTCGCAGGGCGGACGCCGCGCTCTATCGCGCCAAGCATCTGGGCCGCAACAAGGTATGCACCGAGCTGCACAGCGTCGCTTGAGTTTTTCGCAGGAAAAAGGGCCTGACATCAGGCCCTTTTATTCTACAATTCTTCGTTATGTGCCGAAGCGCTCTTCGCTGAGCGCCGCCGCCATCAGCGCTTTGGTATAGTCCTCGCGGGGATGATCGAAGACCTGTTCGGTATCGCCCTGTTCGACGATCTTCCCGTTCTTCATCACGATCACATAGTCCGACACCGCGCGGACGACGGCCATATCGTGGCTGATGAAAAGATAGGAAAGCCCGTGATCTTTCTGCAGATCGCGCAGCAGCGTGACGATCTGCTTCTGCACAGAGCGGTCGAGCGCGCTTGTCGGCTCATCGAGAACGATCACGCGCGGTTTGAGGATCATCGTGCGCGCAATGGCGATGCGCTGGCGCTGGCCGCCTGAAAACTCGTGCGGGTAGCGGTTACGCATGGCCGGATCGAGACCGACTTCCTTCAGCGCTTCCTGCGCACGGCGATCGCGTTCCTTTGCCGAAAGGTTGGGCTCGTGGATCAGAAGCCCTTCGGTGATGATGCGACCGACAGTCATGCGCGGGCTGAGCGAACCGAACGGGTCCTGAAAGACCAGCTGCAATTCGCGGCGCTTCGGTCGCATGGCCTGCGCTTCGCGCGGCAGTTCCTGCCCGAGATAGGCGATGCGACCTTCGGAATCGAGCAGGCGCAGGATGGCGCGTCCAAGCGTGGACTTGCCTGAACCGGATTCCCCGACGATGCCGATAGTCTGGCCTTGCTTCAGCGTCAGCGAAACATTGTTGACCGCCGTCAGATAACTGGCGGCGCCCAGCCAAGGCTTGCTGATGAGAAAGTTGACCTTCACATTGTCGGCCCGGAGGAGCACCGGCGCTTCTGCCGGGGGCGGGGCCTTTTCGCCCTCCGGCTCGGCGTCGAGCAGCATTTTCGTATAAGGATGCTCCGGCGCGGTGAAAAGCTTCTCCGTATCGTTGGTTTCCACGACTTCGCCGGAACGCATCACATAGACACGGTCGGCAAAGCGCCGCACGATGCCGAGATCGTGCGTGATGAAAACTACCGCCATGCCGAGCCTCTTTTGCAGGTCGGCCAGAAGGTCGAGGATCTGCGCCTGAATGGTGACGTCGAGCGCGGTCGTCGGCTCGTCTGCAATCAGGATGTCCGGCTCGTTGGCCAGCGCCATGGCGATCATGACGCGCTGACGCTGCCCGCCCGACAGTTCATAAGGATAGCTGTCGATACGGCGCTCCGGCTCCGGAATGCCGACCAGCTTCAGCAGTTCCAGAATGCGCGGGCGCGCATCCTTCTTGCTCAGCCCGCGATGATAGCGCAGCGGTTCAGCCAGCTGGTCGCCGATCCGGTAGAGTGGGTCGAGCGACGTCATCGGCTCCTGAAAGATCATCGTGATCCTGGCGCCGCGTATCCGGTTCAGCTGCTTGTCGGACATGCCGATAAGGTCCTGCCCGCGATAGAGCGCCTGTCCCGTCGCCCTGCCGTTATGGGCCAGAAGCCCCATCATGGCCATGGTCGTCTGGCTTTTGCCGGAACCGGATTCGCCCACGATGGCGATGGTTTCGCCGGCTTTCACGTCGAGGTCGATGCCGCGCACCGCCTGAACCGGCCCGTCATGCGTGTCGAAAGTGACCTTGAGGTCGCGCACACTCAGAATGGTTTCATTCGTCATCTCAGCGATCCTTCGGGTCAAGGCTGTCGCGCAGGCCATCGCCAAGGAAGTTCAGCGCAAACAGGATGATGGTCAGGGTGGCGGCAGGCCAGATCAACAGCCAGCTTGCGCCGCGCATGTTCTGGGCGCCTTCGGAAATAAGCAGCCCCAGAGAGGTGAGGGGGTCCTGCACGCCGAGGCCGAGGAAGGAGAGAAGGCTTTCGAGAAGGATCGCCTTCGGCACCAGAAGCGTGACGAAGACGATCACCGGGCCGAGCGCATTGGGAATGATGTGGCGGGTGATAACGCCGCGTCGCGTCGCGCCAAGCGCTTCCGCCGCCTGAACGAACTCCTGCCGCTTGAGGCTCAAGGTCTGCCCGCGCACGATGCGCGCCATGTCCAGCCATTCCGTCGCGCCGATGGCGATGAAGATGATGAAGATGGATCGCCCGAAGAAGACGAGCATCAGGATCACGAAGAAGATGAAGGGCAGCGAATAGAGAATATCGACGAACCGCATCATGACATTATCGACGCGCCCGCCAAGGTAACCGGAGATGGCGCCAAAGGACACGCCGAGGATCAGCGACATGGCGGAAGCCAAAAGGCCGATGGCAAGCGACATGCGCACGCCGACGAAAATGCGGGTCATCAGATCGCGGCCAAGATTATCGGTGCCAAGCAGGAAGTAGTTGCGGCTGACATTGAGCGTCAGTTTGCCCGAAAGTCCGTCCTGCGCCAGTTCGATCTTCGGATTGCTGAACAGGTCTGATCGCTCGAAATAACGTAGCACACGCTCGTCTGTCGGGCGCTGCGCCGTTACGTTGACCACCAGCGCATTGCCGGTCAGTTCGGGCTCCCCGGCGGCTTTCAGCCGGGCGCGGGCCAGCACCTGCTCGAGCCCCGGCATGATCGTGTCTGCGCGCGGATAGGCTTCGAGGCTCGGCATCACGCGCACGAACTGGGGATAAATCTTGTCATAGGGATGCGGGCTTATCATCGGCCCGAAAACGCCCACGAGGGCGAGCACAATGAGAACGATGGCGCTGGCGACAGCGGCCCTGTTCTTGCGCAGGCGCAGCCATGCATCCTGCCAGAGCGAGCGGCTTGGCGCCTCGAGCCGGGCGGTTTCCGTTGGTACACTCAGATCAGTCATAACGAACCCTCGGATCAAGCCATGCATAAAGAAGATCGACGATCAGGTTGAAGACAACCACGAAAATCGAAATGACGACCACAGTGCCCATGACCAGCGTGTAATCGCGGCTGAGCGCGCCCTGCACAAAATAGCGTCCGATGCCGGGGATGCCGAAAATTGTTTCAACCACCACCGAGCCGGTGAGGAGGCCAGCCGCAGTGGGACCCAGATAGGAAACGGCGGGGAGCATGGCCGCGCGCAGCGCGTGAACGCCGACGACCACGCGTGCCGGCAGGCCGTAGGCGCGGGCCGTGCGGACATGGTTGGCGCGCAGCGCCTCGATGGTCGCGCCGCGCACGAGACGGGCGATAACGCCCACCTGCGGCAATGCAAGCGTGAGGACTGGCAATATCCAGTAAGTGATATTGGCAGAGGACCAGCCGCCAGCCGGAACCCAGCCGAGTATGACACCGAAGAGCAGGCTGAGGAGGGGGGCCACCACGAAATTGGGCGTGGTGATGCCGAAAGTGGCGAGAGCGACCACGAAATAATCGATGGGTGAATTCTGCTTCAGCGCCGCAAGCGTGCCAAGGAAGGTTCCGATGATCGCGGCAAGCGTAAGGCCGAGCGTGCCGAGGATGATCGAGACAGGCAGGCCGGAGGCGAAGAGATCGTTCACCGAGAAGTCACGCCGGGTAAAGCTCGGTCCGAGATCGCCATGCAGCAGATTGCCCAGATAAATCAGATACTGCTGCCAGAGCGGCGCATCCATATTATAGGCTTTCTTGAGGTTCTCCAGGATCAAAGGATCAATCGGCCGTTCAAGATCGAAAGGTCCGCCGGGCGCAAGCCGGATCAGGAAGAATGTCAGCGTGATGATGATGAAGATCGTGGGTATGGCACTACCCAATCGTCGGAGCGTATAGCTCAACATGTCCTTTGTCCCTTCTTTGCCGGACCGCTTGCAAACGATCCGGCAAATCCCACTAAAGGTTTGTTTTAATTTCAGTTTTTAACAGATAGCCAGCGCGTGCCATGCGAATTCATGAGGTTGTTTTCGTAACCCTGAACGCGGTCGGCAACCAGAGCGGTGGACGAATAATACATCAGCGGCACGACGGCCCCCTCGCTGAGCAGAACCTTCTCTGCATCGGCCAGGATGTTCGCCCGGTCAGAGAGATTGGTCGTCGTTGCGGATTTCGCCATCAGCGCGTCGTAATCCTTGTTCGACCATTCGGCATAATTGAAGTAATTGCCGGTGGTAAAAAGCTCCAGGAACGAATTCGGATCGTTGTAATCGCCGATCCAGCCGTCGCGGGTGATGTCGAACATCCCCTTTTCCTGAAGGTAATTATAGAAGGTTGTTCCCTCGACCTCATTGAGGGTCGCCTTGATGCCGATATTGCCCAGCATATTGGCGATTGCCGCCATGGTGTTCTTGTGGTTTTCCGAGGTGTTGTAGCGCAGCGTTACCGAGAGGCTTCCCGGCTCGACACCGGCTTCCTTCAGCAATTCCTTGGCCTTGTCCTCACGGTCCAGCACGTCCTCGTTGGCGAAATCCAGTTTCGGGGCGTCCTTGACATAATTCACGATGCCGGGCGGCACCATCGAGCTGGCTGGCAGCATCACGCCACGCCAGACTTCTTCGGCGAGGAATTCACGGTCGATAGCCATGGAAATGGCCCGGCGCACCCGCGGATCGCGCAGCTTGCTCGACGGCTCGCCCTTGATGTCGATATAATAGATGCCAAGATAGGGGGCGAGGCGGAACTGGCCGCCCAGGTTCTTCTTCACATAGTCCGTCTGCTCGGCTGGAACATCGGAACAGATGTCGACTTCCTTCGCCTCGAAACGGCGCATGCAGCTTGCACGATCTTCAAACGGGATCCAGTTCACCGCATCGATCTTCACATTGGAAGCATCCCAGTAGTTGGGGTTCTTCTTCATGGAAATCTTGTCATTGGGATTAAAGCTGACAAGCGTGTAGGCGCCATTGGTCACGAGATTGCCGGGCAGGGTGAATTTGTCGCCGAACTTTTCGACCGCTTTCTGGTTGAGCGGAAAACCGGTATTATGAGTAAGCAGCTCCAGAAAATATGGGGCAGGACTGTTCAGGGTTATCTGCAACGTCTTGTCGTCAAGCGCCTTCACCCCCAGCTGGTCAATCGGCATCTTGCCGGTTGCGACTTCCTTCGCGTTCTTGATGGCATAAAGGACGCTGGCATAACCGGCAGCGGTTTTGGGGTCCATGATGCGGCGGAAAGTAAATTCGAAATCGCCAGCGGTAACAGGATCGCCGTTCGACCATTTGGCGTTATCGCGCATGTGGAACGTATAGGTGAGGCCGTCTTCGGAAATGTCCCACGAGGAGGCCGCACCGGGAATAGACTCACCCTTATCGTTATGCGCCACCAAACCTTCATAAAGGTCGCGCAGGATGCGGTCTTCTGAAACGGTGGTCGTATGTTGCTGGTCCAGCGTGGCGGGGTCGGTATCGTTGCCCCGGTTGAGCACTGTTTCTGCCGATGCGGCACCGCTGAGCGCCATCAGGCAAACGCCTGACATCAAAATTCCGCGAACCATGAAAAAAACTCCCATATGCATTTTACAAAATGTTTGCCCAGAAAAAGAGGGCCCTCCGGAACAGCCGGAAGAAAAAAGGGCCGCGCCTGTCAGCGCAGCCCGAGCTGAAAATTTATTGTTTGAACGAAAGCCAGCGCGTCTTGTGGCTGTCCATCAGGTTGTCATTCCAACCGTCGATCTTGTCCGAAACAAGTGCGCGCGACGAATAATATAGGATCGGGATATTGCTCATTTCATCGAGCTTGATCTGCTCGGCTTCGGCCAGAACCTTTGCGCGGGCATTCAGGTCAAGAATTTTCTCGGCCTCGGCCATCTTCGCATCGTAATCGGCGTTCTTCACCTTGGAATAGTTGAAGCTCACATTGCTCTGGCTGATGAACAGGAAGTTCTGCGGATCGTTATAGTCGCCGATCCAGCCTGCACGGGCGATGTCAAACGGACCGTCGTCGCGCATGAAGTTGAAGTAGGTCGCACCTTCGGTTTCGTTCAACGATGCCTTGATGCCGATATTGCCAAGCTGGTCGGCAATGGCGGCCATGGTGTTCTTGTTATTTTCCGAGGTGTTATAAAGCAGTTCGACCGAAAGCGTATTCGGTTCGACGCCGGCTTCCTTCAACAGTTCCTTGGCCTTGTCTTCGCGTTCCAGCATGTCGTCGGAATAGTTGAGCTTCGGCGCATCCTTCACATAATTGGCGATGCCCGGAGGAACCATGGAATAGCCCGGCAACATGGTGCCCTGCCAGACCTGATCGGCGATGAAGTCGCGGTCGATTGCCATGGAGATCGCCTGCCGGACGCGCGGGTCCTTCAGCTTGCTGTCTGCGGTCTTGCCCTTCACCGGCAAGTAGTAGACGCCAAGGTACGGCGCCATGCGGAATTCCTTGGAAAGGTTCTTCTTCACATAGTCCATCTGCTCGGCCGGAACGTCGGAGCAGATCTGCACTTCCTTCGCCTCAAAACGGCGCATGCAGCTCGCGCGATCCTCAAACGGTATCCAGTTGACGGTGTCGATCTTCACCTGATCCGCTTCGTAATAATGCGGGTTCTTCTTCATGACGATCTTGTCGTTTGGCGTGAAGCTTTCCAGCATATAGGCGCCGTTCGTGATCATTTTGCCAGGCGTGGTGAACTTGTCGCCATTGGCCTCGACGCTCTTCTGGTGCAGCGGGAAGCCGGTCTGGTGCGTCAGAAGTTCAAGGAAGTACGGAGCAGGGGAGTTCAGCGTGATCTTGAGCGTATGGTCGTCGACGGCTTCGACGCCGAGCTGGTCGGTCGGCTTCTTGCCGCCGGTAATGTCTTCGGCGTTCTTGATGATGAACAACATGCTGGCATAGCCGGCGGCTGTCTTGGGGTCCATCAGACGGCGGAAGGTGAACTGGAAATCCCCGGCGGTAACGGGATCGCCATTCGACCATTTCGCGTCATCGCGCAGATGGAAGGTGTAGACCGTGCCATCTTCGGAAACATCCCAGGACTTCGCTACGCCCGGAACCGCTTCGCCATTTGCGTTCTGGATGGTCAGGCCGTCGTACAGGTCGCGCAGGACGTTGCCTTCAGCCACCGACGAGGTACGGTGATGGTCCAGCGTTGCCGGATCGGTGTCGTTGCCGCGATTGAGAACGACTTCAGCCGAAGCAACCCCTGCGAGCGCCAGAAGACACACACCTGTCAGTAGAAACTTACGATACATTTGAGAACCCCTCCTTTGAAATTTTTGAAATGTCCCGCATCTTATGGATAAGCTTGCCACTTGCAAGAGGACTTATCAACGCTTTGACTTAATTAACGTATTCACATTTTCTTTAGCGATTTCAGTGTCCGTTTTCTGGTACGGAAGGGTTCGTTTTCATCAAACTTACAAAGCTTGAACACCGGCGTATCTGCCCGAAAAACGCCCTAATTCCCGCGCTTTGCGACGTTTGAATGTCAGCTGAAACGACACAAAAACCGGCTTGATTCGCTAGAAGTTACATGCACGCTTTTGGCGCGCGGTCCTGTAACAATTTGCATTATGCCGTTTGTCTGTGACTGGGACAGCGCTCATATCCGCCGTCATGTTGGCGCAGCATATCATTATGCAGATAATTCCATAATACATATTATCTGATTGAGAATTGTACCGCGGGTGGGTTCTAGCTTGAAGTGCGACTTGCAAGCGATACGCTGGATGGCTATCGCAACAATTATCGTGAATGCGGCTGGAATGGCGCGCGATCTGTGTCACCAAGAAAATGATCTATCAGTTTGTTTATCCAACGGATGGTCAATCGCCGTCGCGCCATCTGCTGCCCGAAACAGTATCCGGCCCATATTGGCGCGGCTGCATCGTTTTCCGGTGAATGGCTGATGTTGTCCCGGCTGCGGAAACGCAACAAAAGCCGTTATCGTATTGAAAATGCCGTCCCGTGGCTTTATGCGAAAGCAATCTTCCATAATTTTCCATGGCAGAGACGTAATCAAATTTTGTTTGCCCGGCTTCGCAAGAAAGCTATTGCGCCAGGTCGACAACCGCATCGGAGGAGAGCCAGCATGGATTTCACCCTGACACGCCGTCAGACATTGATGGGGCTTGGCGCGCTGGGGATCAGCACCGCTTTTGGCTCCCCTGCCCGCGCTGCGACACGAAATCTGGCTGTGCTCCATCTGGCAAGCCATGCACCCAGCTACATTGCGCATGAGCGCGGCTATTTCAAAGATGCCGGGCTTGATATCGAGTTGAAGTTCTTCGAGGCCGCCCAGCCCATGGCTGTCGCCATCGCATCCGGCGATGCCGATTTCGGCGTTACGGCGATGAGCGGCGGGCTGATCAGTCTGGCCGACAAGGGTGCGATCAAGGTCATCGGCGGCGCGCTTGCGGAAGAAAAAGGCATTACCGGCAATGTCATTCTGGCCTCCAACAAGGCTTACGAAGGCGGGCTGACGGAACCTTCCAAGCTGGCGGGACACAGTTTTGGCATCACCACGGCCGGATCGTCATTCCATTTCATGGCGCACAAGATCGCCAAGGCCAACAATATTCCGCTTACTGAAATCCAGCTCCGCCCATTGCAGAAGCTCGGTGCCGTGGTCGGCGCCCTGTCCACCGGGCAGATCGATTCCTGGGCAATCCAGCCCAATATCGCAAGGAAGCTCATCCGCGAGAATGCCGCAAAACAGATCGGCCTCGTCTCCGATTACGCGCCGGACTATCAGGTCACAACGGCATTCACATCTACCAAAAATGCGAGCGATGAGCGCGCCATGACGGAAGCTTTCGTCAAAGCCTATTCCAGGGCAATCGATGATTATAATGCGGCCTTCGTCGACAACACCGCAGACGATGCGGCGCGCGACGACATTGCAAAGATCGTGCATAAGTATGTCGAAAGCGACAGCCCGTTCGAGACGGCAAGGCAGAACCTGATCGATGGCGCGATGCGCATCAACAAGGGGTTGGCCCTCTCGCTCAATAGTTGTGTCGAGCAACTGGACTGGTTCCGCTCCGAAGGCATGGTCAAGGAAGCGGTGACGCAGGAGAAGCTGTTCGACACATCCTACGTCAAGACGATCTGACACTGGCTAACCCTGAACATTCAGTGCCCGGCGCATAATGCCGGGCACAAAGCCTGAAGACAGCCATTCCAAATCGGGATGTCATCGTCGCGGGCAGACTTTCCGACTGGAGTTGAAATGGACCTGCAACTGAAAAACATCAGCCATTTTTATGGTCCGGTCGAAGTTCTGAACGATATCTCGCTTACCATCCCGCAAGGGCAGATTGTCTGCCTGATCGGCCCGTCGGGTTGCGGAAAATCCACGCTCCTGCGTTTTCTTGGTGGTCTGGAAAGGCCATCCTCGGGCGAAGTGCTGCAAATCGGTTCGCCGCCGAAGGATTCGCTCAACCCCCTCACCTATGTCTTCCAGCATTTTGCGCTGCTGCCATGGCGCACCGTTGAAGGCAATATCAAGCTGGTGCTGGAGGATCATGGTCTTGGCCGGGCGGAGATGGACAGGATCGTCACCAATGTTCTGGAGCGCACCCGGCTTTCAGATTTCCGGCAGGCTTTACCGAAGCAGCTTTCGGGCGGCATGCGCCAGCGCGTGGCGATCGCACGCGCCCTGTCTGTCCGCCCTGCCGTCATGCTGATGGACGAACCCCTGTCGGCGCTGGACAGCCAGACGCGGGAACTGCTGATGGACGATCTGATCGCGCTGTGGACCCGCCAGCCATTCACATCGGTCTATGTCACGCACAATCTCAACGAGGCAGTGCGGCTCGGTCATCGGGTCGTGGTTTTGTCGCGAAGGCCCGGAAGGATCAGGGAAATTGTCGATATCGATATTCCCCTTTCCGAGCGCCATCTCGGCGATCCCGTTCTTGAAGAAAAGCAGAAGCAGCTCTGGGAGCTGATGCGGGCGGAAGCGCAGGCAGCGGATCAGGAGTTGATCAATGGTTGAGATCGCAGAAATGAAGCAGTCCAGCCAGGATGTTCGTCCGGTTCCCTTCCGGGGCGGCGGCTTTGCGCCCCAGCCAGTGCGCCATATGGCCCTGATCCTGTTTGCGGCGCTGCTGGCGCTCGCGGAAATCGGAACCCGCAGCGGCTTCATATCCAATCTGACATTGCCGCGCCCGTCTGCCGTGCTGGAAACCTTCGTCCAGCTCTGGCAGACCGGACTTCTGTGGCAGCATCTGCTGCCGTCCCTGCGGCGGCTTGTCGTCGGTGCCAGTCTTGGCATCGCGGTGGGTGTCAGCCTGGGCGTGATGATCGGCTTGTTCAGCTATGTGCGGGCCGGCCTGGTGCCGCTCGTCGCCGCCCTCTTTCCGATCCCCAAGATCGCACTCCTGCCGCTTTTCGTCATCTGGTTTGGCATCGACGAAATGTCGAAATATATGCTCATTGCCTTCGGCACCTTCACGCCTACCGTCGTCGCCACTTACGGCGCGGTTGATAACGTGGACCGTTCTCTGGTGCGCATGGGCCAGAGTTTCGGTCTCGGATGGTGGTCGATCGTGCGGAAAATCGTCCTTCCCGGCGCCTTTCCGGCAATCCTGTCGGGTTTGCGGGTATCGATCTCCATCGGCATCATTCTGCTGGTCGCGGCCGAAATGCTGGGAGCCCAGTTTGGCGTCGGTTCCTATATCCTTGAAGCCGGATCGCTCTATGATCTCGAAAAGCTGTTTGCCGGGGTTACCATCCTGTCGGTGATGGGACTGATCGTCAATTTCATCATCGGGCTGATCGAGAAGCGCTTCCTGAGCTGGCGCGGCTGACCGCAATAATATTTCGTATAGACTTATTATTGTCGATAGTTTGAAACGCGACGTCCGCTTTTCGTTGCATGTTCTTGCCGGGACGTTATACGAAAGGACTCTATCGCAGATTTTTGCGTCTCACCCAGGCGGATAAGGTCACGTATCTTGTCCGTTCCCCCTTTCATGAGGCGCTACCCCGAAGAGGAGCGGATATATGAGCCGTTATGGCAAAGCACATCGTCAGTTCACCGGATGTGACGAGCGATGAGCGCCGAACCAAGCCGTATTCAACCGGAAGAGACAGGCAAGACAGCAATCGCACTGAAAGATGTGCAGATTTCGTTCAAGCTTGCCAATGGCGGGCGCTTCGATGCTGTCGCGGAAAGCAATCTGGACGTTGCCGAAAACGAATTCGTTGCGATTGTCGGCCCGACAGGTTGCGGAAAATCCACCTTGCTCAATGCCGTTGCGGGGCTTCTCGTGCCTGCCAGCGGCACCGTGGAAATCAGCGGCCAGCGGCTGCAGGGCCTCAATCGCAAGGCAGGTTATCTCTTCCAGCAGGATGCTCTCATGCCCTGGAAGACCGTGCTGGACAATGTTTCCATTGGGCTGGAAATTGCAGGGACACCGAGAGCCCAGGCGCGCGAACAGGCCCGTGAGTGGCTGGGTCGCGTCGGCCTTGCA
>Ga0182748_1002572_pt1 | contig 16272 bp, 17 predicted proteins | sample eDN3rd37CKraftOP_FD_128877 | JGI IMG/M metagenome (GOLD analysis project Ga0182748, IMG submission 128877) | Enriched Organic Plus compost microbial communities from Emeryville, California, USA - eDNA 3rd pass 37_C Kraft OP (version 2) (version 2) ...
CGCCTCGCTCACCCCGCGCGAGGAGCGCGTGCTGCGCATGCGCTTCGGCATCGGCATGAACACCGACCACACGCTGGAGGAAGTCGGCCAGCAGTTCTCGGTGACGCGCGAACGTATCCGCCAGATCGAGGCCAAGGCGCTGCGCAAGCTCAAGCACCCGAGCCGCTCGCGCAAGCTGAGAAGCTTCCTCGACAGCTGAGAAATGAAAAGCCCAGGTGTTGTTGCACCTGGGCTTTTTTACGGCCGACGTAAGCGGGCGACGGCATTGATAGTGGAGCGAAGCGATGTTCATCGGTACGCGTACCACACTTTGCGCCGCGTTCCTGGCCCTGGCCTTTACGGCCGGGTGCTATCCCAGACCGAAGGCGGTGGTGTGGCTGGCCAATGACGCGACAGCCTATTGCGCGGCAATCGGCGGGCAACCCGACAGCCGGGCGGACAGCAAGGGGCGCCAGTTCGGCTTCTGCCGCCTCAAGGACGGCAGCATCTGCGAGATGTGGACGCTGCTGCGCCGCGGCACATGCGTGGTGCCCCGCAGCGCCAAGCGCTGGGAACTGTTCCCGTATTGACGCGGTTTTGATGCTGTTCGCCTGTCAGCGTGCCGGCGGCGCGGCAACGACAAGCGCCACGATGCGCCGCACCAGCGGCAGGACCAGGAGAAGCGTGGGGAATGCCACCAGCCAGGAAAGACCCCACGCAGCGGGCCAGTTGGTGAGGAAGGCCGCCGTGGCGCCAAGCGCCTTGAGGGTGGAGATGGCGGAGACGACAAACGTCATCAGCACGGACAGCACGAAGGGCATGACGATGCCTGCGTAGTGCGCGGGAAGCTTTCCGCGTGCGGGTTTGCGATACGATTTCATAAGTTGCTCTTTGAAAATCGGTCGCTCGATCACGAAAGGCGCAGTTCATGGCATTCCTTCCGGTCGATGACCGGTTGAATGCGTTGCCTTACGTGAGACGCTTACGGTGCGCTTCGGCGCAACGACGGCCTTATAGTCCAGGAGTTGGCGGACCGCCAGCCCTTGACAAGCCGCAAACAGCAATCCGCGTGCCTTTCATAGCGCAGGATTTTCTTGCCTGCGCCAGCGACGGCTCCATATCCCCCTTGGAGGTGAAACAGGGGGGCTTTCATACCGGCGCCGACGCTGGGCGTGGTTGCGTTGCGGCACCGGAAACGGGAGGTGTGTCGTGACCACTTACATCATGCTGGTGAACTGGACAGAGCAGGGTATCAAGAACGTGCGCGAGTCGCCGAAGCGGCTCGATGCGGTGAAGAAGCAGCTTCAGGATATGGGCGGCAGCTTCAAGGCTTTCTATATGACGATGGGCAAATACGACATGGTGCTGGTCTGCGAGGCGCCCGACGATGCGGTGGCAGCGCGACTTGCGCTGCAGATCGGCATGGCCGGCAATGTCCGTACGCATACCATGAAGGCATTCCCAGAGGCGGCTTACCGCGAGATTGTCTCTTCGCTTGGGTAATGAACGGCGAGCCGCGATGAACTCTGCGTTACAGGCGTGATCATCCGCTGGATGGCCGCGCGAGCCGTCTCGACGCCGCCGCGCGAAGCCGCTAGCTTTCGAGCATTGAATCCAGAACGAGGTGCATATGTCCTTTTTGAAACGTCTTTTCGGCGGTGGCGGCGATGCCGGCAAGACCTCGGAAACCGCGGTCAAGGAGATCGAGTACAACGGCTTCCGCATTCGCGCCACGCCCTTCAAGGAAGGCGGCCAGTTCCAGACCTGCGGCATCATTTCCAAGGAGGTCGGGGAAACGGTGAAGGAACATCGCTTCATCCGCGCCGACCGCTTCGCCTCGATCGACGATGCGGTCGATGTTTCCTTCAAGAAGGGCAAGCAGATCATCGACGAGCAGGGCGAGTCGATCTTCGACTGACATTCCGCGCGGGCGAAATCCGGTGTGCCGGTCCGGCGCGAAAATGGTTGTGAAAAGAGCGTTTCGACGCTCTTTTTTCGTTGTGCCTCCAATGCCGTCGACTAGATTTGCGCGGGGAATTTCGGGGGACTTTCATGAAACTGACCAGACTGATGCTGGCGCTCGTCGCGCCGGCGCTTGCCGCGTGCACCACCACCGAGGAGGCCAACCAGGCGCTCAAGTCGCGCTTCGTCGGCCAGCCCAGCGATGCCTTCTTCACGCAATACGGTGCGCCGCTGAGCGAGTTTTCACTGAACAACGGCGGCAAGGTCTATCGCTGGCGCGGCGGCGAGACGACGCGCACGCTGCCGGCCGAATACACCACCATCGGCGCCAGCGACCCGATGGCCGGCAAGACCACGACAAAGACCACCACGACGGTGTCGCAGCCCAACAGTTCGACCACCGTCACCGAAACGCGCACGACCAGCTCGGGCGTCACCTTCGGCGGCGGACCGCAGCAGGTGATGGTGAAGCCGCCGCGCGTGGAGGCGCTGTTCTGCGAGGCGCAGATTTCCACGGACGCCAACGGCATCATCACCAGTGTCGAGGCGACGCGCGACACGGACGGGCAGGGCTTCAGCCTGTCGCGCTGCGCGGAGGTGTTCGGCGTCGGGAAATAGCCGCGTCGGCGCGGCCTGTCGCGTCAGACGCTCTTGCGCCGGGGCGCGACCGTCTCGGCCAGGCCGTCCTTCGCTCCGTCCTCGCGCATGCAGACGCGGTTGCGGCCGAGGTTCTTGGCCCGGTAGAGCTGCCGGTCGGTCTGCTCGACCAGCTCGGCCCAGCTTTCCTCGCCCGGATGCCACGCCGCGACGCCGAAGCTGGCGGTGATGCGTAGATCGAGCTCCGGGGCGACCACCATCCTGGCGACCGCCCGGCGCAGCTTTTCGGCAAGCTGCCTGGCGCCCTCGCCGGTGGTCGAGCGCGCCAGCACGGCGAATTCCTCGCCGCCGAAGCGGGCCACGACATCGCAGCCGCGCACCTCGGCGCGGATCGTCTCAGCGATCCGCTGCAACACGAGGTCGCCGACGCCGTGGCCGTAGGTGTCGTTGACGGCCTTGAAGTGGTCGGCATCGAACATCAGGAACGCGACGGGCTCGCCGGTGTGGGCGGCATCCAGCAGCGCCTGCATGCCGATCGTGTCGATGGCGCGCCTGTTGAGCAGGCCCGTCAGCCCGTCCGTTTCCGAGAGCGTCTTCAGGCGCTCGGTCAGCCGGTCGCGCTCGGTTTCCAGCGCCCTGCGCTTGCGCTGGCTTTCGCGCAGCGTCTGCAGCCCGTCGAACATTTCGCGTATCTCGCGGCTGAAGCTGTGCGGCAGCGGCGGCTCCGTCAGGTCGTCCTGCGCGATCTGGATGATCTGGTCCTTGGCGGCGAGCAGCGGGCGGAACAGCAGGCGCCGCAGGGCAAGGCTGATGACCACCAGCAGCGCCGTGACGAACAGGGTGAGGGCGGCCGCCAGCGCGAGCAGCAGGCCGGCCTTGTCGCGCGCGGCGACGATGTGCGCCGAAAGCCGTTCGATGATGACGTCGCGCAGGCCCTCCACCGGCCGCATTCCGGGCACGTAGTTCAAGGTGAATTCCCCCGCCGTCATCAGCCCCGGCTGCTTCAGCGCCTTCAGCGCTATGCCCCAGGCGTAGGGCAGGGAGGTGCGGAAATAGGTCTGGTCGACATCGCGCAAGGCGTCGGCCACCGCCGGGTCGGTCAGATAGGCCGCGCCATAGCTGGCGATGAGTTCGCGCAGCGAGTCGATGCGGCCGGCGGTGTTGGCCAGCATGAGGCTGAGTTCGGGGTCGTCGGCCCTCTCGGCCGTCAGCATCATCACCACATATGAGCCGAAGCGCCCGGCATGCTCGCGCAGGCGTGAGCATGTATTGGCCATCACGATCTCCGTGCTGATCTGGGAATGGTTGGAAACGATGGCCTCGCCGAGCAGGTCGGTCATGCCGATCGCTGTATCGGCCGAATGGAACATCTTGCCGATCGCCGTCGCGATCTGGTGGCCGTGGCGCTCGGTGAGCGGCAGGGCAGCGACCGTATCGACGGCATTGCGGCCGGCGGCGAGGTCTTCGCGCAGCCGCGCAAGCGCCTGCCGTTCCTTGCCGAAGCGGGTTTCGTCGGTCGCGTAGGATGCTTCCAGCGCGTCCAGCGAGCGGTCGGACTGCATGCGATGCTCGTCGAGCTGCTTCTGGAATCCCGCCGCCTTGTCCTCGTCCGCGCCCATCAGGCTGTTTGCCGGCCCGCGTTCGGCCGAGATGTGATTGGCGGCCAGAAGCGCCAGCCGGTAGCGGTCGAACTCCTGGATGCCGAGGCTGTAGCGCCGGTAGTCGTTCAGGCCGACGGCAAACAGCACACCGCCGAGCACAAGGCAGCCGGCGACCGCCACCCAGCTTGCCAGCCAGGACAGATGTTGCAGGCGAAACGTACCCATTCGCGGTCTCAATGCACTTCGTCCTCAAGGCCGGGACCAGTGATCGAAATGGTCTGAGCTAACCCCCTCGCGAGGCCCATGGCGGACCTCCGACCCTACCATCACTGACCGGAATTTCTTGGCGTTCGATGAATGATCGCCGCCGCGGCGTATCAACCTCAGGATTGGTAAACAGTTGGTTTGCAATCAATGGTGGATCTGAAGAAAAGTCCGCGGTCGATGACGCGGCGGCATATCAGCCCCGCGACGGCCACGCAATCCGCCCACTTGCGGGCACCCCGATCGCGAAAGGAGCATTCTTGATCCTTGCCGGAAAGCCGGAAAGAATGCGGCAAGGAGACGATCATGGACGCGTATCGAAACAGGATATTTCATGCGGTGGTGCTGGGCTGTGCGGCCGCCTTGCTGTCGGCCTGCGCGGTCGGCGGCGGCGTGTTCGGCACACGGATCGCCGACGGCACGGCTACCACGCGCGTGAAGGCCGGTTCCGTCGCGGTCCACGGGTCGGGCGTTTCGGTCGACACGACCGACGAGGTGATTGGCGGCGGCTGAAGGTTCCAGCCGCCTTGGTGGTTTTTTCAAAAAGGGGATTGCGGTGTCGCTGAAGAACAGGACGCTTTTCATTTCCGGGGGCTCGCGCGGCATCGGGCTGGCGATCGCGCTGCGGGCGGCCAGGGACGGCGCCAATGTGACGATCGCGGCCAAGACGGCCGCGCCGCATCCCAAGCTGCCGGGCACGATCTACACCGCTGCCGAGGAGATCGAGAAGGCGGGCGGCAAGGCCTTGCCGGTGGTCTGCGACATTCGCGACGAAGCGCAGGTGGCGCAGGCCGTGGCCGCAACGGTCGAGAAATTCGGCGGCATCGATGTCTGCATCAACAATGCCAGCGCCATCCAGCTCACCGGCACGCTGGAAACGGACATGAAGCGCTTCGACCTGATGCACCAGATCAACACGCGCGGCACGTTCCTCGTTTCCAAAATGTGCATTCCGCACCTGAAGTTGGCGCAAAACCCTCACATCCTGAATCTGGCGCCGCCGCTCGACATGGAGGCCAAATGGTTCAAGGGCCATGTCGCCTACACCATGGCCAAGTTCGGCATGTCGATGTGCACGCTGGGCATGAGCGCCGAGTTCGCAAGGGATGGCATCGCGGTCAATTCGCTCTGGCCGCTGACCACCATCGACACGGCCGCCGTGCGCAACCTGCTGGGCGGGGCCGCCATGGCCGCCGCAAGCCGATCGCCCGAGATCATGGCCGATGCGGCCCATGTGATCCTCACCAGTCCGTCGCGCGAGCGCACCGGCAACTTCTACATCGACGAACTGGTGCTGCGCGAGGCCGGCGTCACCGACTTCTCGAAATACGCGCCCGATGCCGGGGGCGCGCTGGCAAGCGATTTCTTCGTTCCGGACGAGGTGTTCGAACAGACCGACACGAAGGTGACCCGCCCCTGGTAGGCGGGTTCTGCGAGATTGATTCAGGAAGGATGGCTATCCGCCTGATTTCACGAGCGTTGAGCGCTTTAAAGGCCCGGTTCCTGTGAGATCTTCGCGCCTTTCTTGCCCGCCTTGCTGAGACCGGTGATCCTGTCGATATAGGCGAGGATCAGTGCCGAGACGACGAAGGTGAGATGCATCAGCGTCAGCCACATGATCTGTTCGCTGGTGTAGCTGGCGTGGTTGAGGAAGACCTGCAGCAGATGGATCGAGGAAATCGCCACGATGGTGGAGGCGACCTTGATCTTCAGCGAGCCGACATCGATCGTGCCCAGCCAGTGGACCTCGCCATTGTGGTTGTCGAAGCGGCTGACGAAATTCTCGTAGCCAGAGATGATGACCATCACCACGAGGCTCGCCACCAGCGCGGCGTCGATCAGGCCGAGGATTTTCAGGATCGTATCGGTGTCCTGTAGCACCATGACCTTGGTGACGAACTCGAACAGCTTCTTGGCGAATGACAGCGCGTAGATGGCCAATGCCAAGGCCAGTCCGAGATAGAATGCAACAAGCAGCCAGCGCGAAGCGAGAATGATGGATTCGACAGCGTGTTCGAGACGTTTCATGGAGCCTTTCCGTAGAAGAGAAAGCGCGTATTTCGAGGAGGATGAGGGCGTTTTCAAGAGGCACATGGCCGCTTCGAAAAACAGAAAAGCCCGACCGGGGAGGGGGGACCGGTCGGGCTTTCGCCACGTCCCCCGGCTAGGGGGATGGGGCAGGGAACTCTCTACCAGCAGAAGTGGTAGGACGAATGGGGCGAGTCAATGACCCTGCGTCTCTGCTCGCGAAACCGTGATCGACAGCCATTGTCGATCACGAATCCGGCAAAAACCGGGTCATCGGCCCCGCCCGCTATCGATTGCTGGCCACCGGGGCCACCAGCGGCGTGATGCGGCGAATGGCGACGCGCCGGTTCTGGCGTTCGGGAGCCTGGGTCTTCACCTTCAGGAACTGCTCGCCATAGCCCTGCGTGGCCAGGTTCTCCGGCGGAATGCCGAAGACATTGGTGAGCGCGGCCGCGACCGCCTCCGCGCGCCTGTCGGACAAGGCCAGATTGGCCATGTCCGACCCCACGGCGTCTGTGTGGCCCTCGATCAGGAAGGTCTCCGCCGGGTTCTGGTCCAGAATGCGCTCCATGGCGTTGGCCACGCCTTCCAGCCGCGTCACCTCGCTCTCCGCGATCGAGGCCGAACCGAAGTCGAAGGTGATCGTGTCGAGATCGATGCGGCGCGTCTTGTCGCGGATGCGGGCCGAGCGCTTGACCTCGTCGATCGAGTAGAGGCGTTCCACGCGCTCAACCGGCGGCTGTTCGAGGAAGCGATAATACATGTCCGGATCGCGCACGCGGTCGGAGGTCATGATGTAGTCGTCCTCGGGGATGTCGAGCCGCAGCGGCGGCAGGTCGCGGCCCGGATCGCGCCAGTCGCGCACGCGGTCGAAATTGTCCTCATCGACATAGACGAGCACATATTCGCGGCCGTCGGGCGTGATGCGCGAGCGGCGGATGACATCGCCATAGGAATTGCGGATGGTCACCACGCGCGTGCCGTCGCCGCGCTCGATGGTCTCGCGGGTGCGGCCGCGTGGCAGGTCCTCATAATAGACGTCACGGGCGCCATGCGTCATGCGCGGGCGGTCGTCGCTCTCGACCATGATCTGCTTGCCGAGCTCGATGATGACGCGGTCTCCCAGCTCCTTGAGCACCTCGGCGCCCTTCGGGCGTTCGCGGCGGCCCATGTCGACGGGGCGTTCCTTCACGCGCTTGCCTCTTTCGGCGGTCACCGGCTCGATCTTTTCGGGCCGCACCTCGCGCTGGGCCGCCTTGTCGTCGGCCGGCGGCGGGCCGGCATCGGCAGGCTCGGGACGGCGCTTGCCGTCGCGTCCGTTCCAGCCCTGACCGGCGTTCCGGTCCCGTCCCTCGACGGGCGCGACCTTCTGGCTGTCGGGACCAGGGGCAACCTTCTGGCTGTCGGGACCCGGCGCGACATTGCCTTCGCCTGCCGTCTCGTCCCCCGGGGCTGGCCGCTCGTCTCCCGGCTTCTGCTTGTCGCCCTTCCTGTGCGGCTTTTCAGGCGTGGCCTCGGCCGGCTGTTCGGGCTGATTGGGCGCGGCTTCGCCGTTGGAGGCCGGCCGCTCGTCTGCCGGCTTCTGCTTATCGCCCTTCCTGTGCAGCTTTTCGGGCGTTGCCTCGGCCGGCTGCTCGGGCTGGGCAGGCGCGGCTTCGCCGTTGGCGGCAGGCCGCTCGTCTGCCGGCTTCTGCCTGTCACCCTTCCTGCGCGGCTTTTCGGGCGTTGCCTCGGCTGGCTGTTCAGGCTGGGCGGGCATGGCCTCGGTGTTGGGGGCGGGCTGTTCGGAAGTTTCCTTCTGCTTTTTCTTCCGCAAAGGCGCTTCGGCGGGGGCCGGAGCCGCCTCGCCCTGTGCCGAGGGCTCGATGGCCTGGTTCTTCTTGCGCGGCCGCATCGGTTCCTCTGCGGGCGCACGCTCGGCAGGCGCCGCTTCCGCAGCGGGCTGCCGCTCTTCCTGGGTGTCACGATGCTTTCTGCGGGGCTGCGCGGGTTCTTCCGGCTGCGCCGCGGGGGCGGCTTCGGCGGGCGCCTGCTCGTCTTGCGCCTTGCGATGCTTCTTGCGCGGCTGCGCATCCTCCGAGGGTTGCTGCTCGTCGTCGGCCTGCGCCATCAGCAAGAGCGCGGGCCGTGAAAACCGCGGCGCCTGCATGGACTCGCTCGGGGCAGAAGCAGGCAGCGGCGCTGCGGCCAGCGGCGATGCCATGAGCAGCGCCAGGGCGGTTCCCGCCAGTATCCTCGATCGGGGTTTCATCTCTCACTCTCCTGTCATGCATAAGGTCCCGTCTGGGGTGACGCATTGACACGGAAATTTGTTCCCGTCAGGCCGCAATAGCGGCGGCAGTGCGGCGTTTTGGCGAGCAATTCCCCGGTTTGCGCGGCTGTCGCGGCTTGATTTTGCGCCGGGGCCGGGCCACATCGGGCCCATGAGCGAACCCTTCTGGAAAACCACCGAACTCGAGGCGATGACGCCGGCCCAGTGGGAATCGCTGTGCGACGGCTGCGGCAAGTGCTGCATGTCGAAGCTGGAGGACGAGGACACGGGCGACATCTACTGGACGAGCGTCGGCTGCCGCCTGTTCGACGCCGGAACCTGTCGCTGCGCCGACTACCACAACCGGCTCGCCCGCGTGTCCGATTGCGTCGGCCTCACCCCGCAGAACGTGCGCACGATCTCCTGGCTGCCGCAGACCTGCGCCTACCGGCTGGTGGCCGAAGGGCGCGATCTCTACTGGTGGCACCCGCTGGTTTCGGGCAGCCGCGAGACGGTGCACGAGGCGGGAATGTCCATGCGCGGCCGCGTCACCGCGCTGGAGAGCGAGCTTGCCGAGCCGGAGGATTTCTTCGAGCACATGCTGGCCGAAGAGCCGTGACCCGGGCGCCGCCACGCGCCCGCCCGATTGTTTCCACACGCAATATTACGGCAATTTTTCAATGATTTACCGTATGAACCGGAAATGAACGGCGGATTCCGGAACCGTTCAGCCCTCATGCCGCATTGTCTACACATCGCTTCGGCAGGAACCGCCGAACGGTTCAGCCAAGAGGAGACAACCGATGTTCCGCATTCTCAAGACCGCCGCTCTTTCCGCCCTTGTCGGCCTTGGCGCCCTGTCCGCCATGCCGGCCGCGCATGCCGACGGGGTCTACCTCAATTTCGGCAGCGGTGGCGACGTGGGCGGCGGCTTCTACGTCCGCGACAACGACAATCGCCACTGGCACCGTCCCGACCGCTGGGATCGCCGCGAGCGCTGGGACCGGCGCGCCTGCACGCCTGATCGCGCACTCGACAAGGCAGACCGCATGGGCCTGCACCGTGCCCGCGTCGTCGATGTCAGCCGCCGCACCATCACCGTGGTCGGCCGCAAGTTCGGCGACCGCATGGTGGTGACCTTCAGCCGCGAGCCGCACTGCCCGATCCTGCGCTGAGCGCGGTCCCGGAACCGACCGAACGGAAAAAGCCCCGGAGGAGCAATCCTCCGGGGCTTTTGTTTGCCCGGTGAAGCCGGCGCCGGGTCCAACCGGCGCCGGCGCGGCATTACTTGATCTCGAAGGTGACGTTGACCTGGACGTTGTAAGAGTTCTCGCCGGCCTGGATCGGCACGGCGCGGGCGCTGTCGAAGGCAACGCTCTTGGCCATCGGCATCGGGCGCGGCTGGAAAGTCTGGTCGGAAATCTCGAGCACGCGGCCGAGCTGCACGCCGGCGGCCTCGCTCAGTACTCTGGCCTTGGCGATCGCATCCTGCACCGCCAGCTTGCGCGCTTCCGTCAGCACCGTGGAGGGATCGTCGTTGGTGAAGGTGATGCCGCCGCCCTGGTTGACGCCCAGCGAAACGGACTTGTCGAGGATGTCGCCGGCCTTGGCCAGGTCGCGCACGCGCACGGAAAGCGTGTTCGTGACCTGATAGGCGACGAGCTCGGCTTCCTGGCTGCCGTCGGGCTTGTTGGTGTAGTTGTAGCGTGGGGCGATCTGGATGCCCGAGGTCTGCAGGTCGCGGTCCTCGATGCCGGCTTCCTTCATGGCGGCGATCACGGCGGCCATGGCGTCGTTGTTGTCGTTCAGCGCCTCGCGCGCGGTCTTGGCTTCGCGCATCACGCTGAGCGAGAGCAGGGCAAGATCCGGCGCCACGGTCTTTTCGCCCTCGCCGGTGACGATGATGCGCGCGGGCGGCTGATTCTGCGCCGGCTGCGCGTAGGCGGAAGCGGCAGGCAAGGCAATCGCGGCGGCGAGCGCGAGCGGCAGGTAAGGTTTCGTCATGAAAATCTCCATTATCGTCGTCCCTATGGAAGCGGCACTATGGTGCGATTATGGGTGGAATGCGGCAAGCGCAAAACTGTTTGCGCGGAAAGCCTTGTGCGCGTCGCAAAAAGACACTATCCAGCCGATGTGTGGGGCCTGTAGCTCAATGGTTAGAGCCGGCGGCTCATAACCGCTTGGTTGGGGGTTCGAGTCCCTCCGGGCCCACCAACTGCTTAGCTTCACCTGGTCGCCTTTCAGGCCACCGAATTCCTTGCGCAGCGGTGATGCCAATATTTCCATAGATCTGAGCACGCCGCGACACGTAATATGTGTTAGCCGGTTACCGGTTTTCAGCGCCTCGCCATTGGCGCAATTCGATAGCTGCCTCATTCGGGCACGTCTTCGTCGGGAAGCTTCATGCAGGCAGTAGTGCTGACCGATATTGTTATCGGTTGGATGGATGCGTTGAAGCGGGTCCGCTCGCGCTTTCTTTTTCGCTGTTGGGCGGTCACGCTGGTCGGGTGATGATCCGACATGAAGAGAGGTTTTACATCGCCAAATGAAAAAGCGTCCGCCGAAGCGGACGCCTTATCTGGTGCATATCTCAGCTTGTTAACGGCTGGACCGCGATTTCTGAACGAATCTAGAATAGCCCATTCAGTGGTGAAATCAACGAAAAAGGAGAGGCCGAAACCTCTCCTTAAACGCGTTCAGAAATACAGACAGGCCGACCGCAACTACATGCTTCCATTTGCGGCGTTAGCAAAAAAAAGTTGTATTAACGGTGCAGTCACGGATCGGTTTGCGGAAGCATGTATAAGATAATCTGGAGGAGGGGGAATGAAAACGTTGGGGCTTGATCTCGGCACAAACTCGCTCGGCTGGGCGATCATCGAAACGCGCGGCGAACCCGGCGAAAACGACGAGGGACGCGTCGTCGCTAGCGGGGTGCGCATCTTCTCCCAATCCGAAATGGCCGGGCGTGATCCGCAGTCGAAGGCGTCGCTGGCAGTCGCGCGGCGGCAGGCGCGTGGTGCCAGGCGCCGGCGGGATCGGTATCTGAAACGGCGGCAGCGTCTGATCGACCTTCTGGTCGATCTCGGCTTGATGCCCGCCGACGAGGCCGCCCGCGCGGAGCTGGTGAGGAACCATGGGGATGGAAAAACGGGCGACCTCTCGTCATCAGTCTATGCATTGCGTGCGCGGGCGTTGGATGAGGCGCTGTCGCCCTATGAGATAGGCCGCGCGATATTCCATCTCAACCAGCGCCGCGGCTTCAAGAGCAATCGAAAGGCCGACAGCAACGACCCCGAACAGGGCGTGATCTCTGAAGGGATGCGCGCGCTCGATGAAAAGATGGCGGAGGCTGGGGCGCGGACCATCGGCGAATGGCTGCACATGCGCCGGCTGCAAGGCCTGCCGGTTCGTGCCCGCATCGCGCCGGATGGTGAGGGTTATGCCTTCTACCCTTCGCGTGGTGCGCTCGAGCGCGAATTCGACCGGATCATGGCGCGGCAGACGCTCTTCCATCCCGACCTGCTCACCGATGCGTCAATCCGGGAATTGCGTGCGGTGGTCTTCCACCAGCGTCCGCTGAGGCCGGTGAAGCCGGCAAAATGCTCCTACAATCCGCCGGAGGAGCGGTTGCCGAAGGCGCATCCGCTGTTCCAGAAGTTCCGGCTGCTCAAGGAACTCAACGAACTGGAAATCGTCGGGGAGGACCAGAAACACATCAAGCTGACCCCGGAACAGCGCAATGCGCTGGCGCTGCAGCTTCGGACGAACCTTAACAAGCAGGGCAAGATACCTTTCTCGAAGTTGCGGAACACGCTGAAGCTCGGGCGGGAAGTGCGCTTCAACAAGGAGACCGACAACCGCAGCGATCTCGAAGGCGACGTGATCTATTTCCGTATGTCGCGCCCGGAATGTTTCGGCAATCGCTGGGCATCGATGTCCGTCGAAATGCAGGCGGCTATCACCGAGAGGCTGCGCACCGAGCCCGACTACAATATGCTCATGAACTGGCTGAGAACGGAGGCGGGGCTGGACGAGGCGGGTGCCAGGGCGGTGGCCGATACACCGGTGCCGGACGGCTTCGGCAGGCTGGGCCGATCCGCGCTGACCACGCTCATCGACGCGCTGGAAAACGACGTAGGCGAAGGTGGTTTCGTCATCACCGAGGCCGAGGCGGCGAAGCGGGTTCGCGGCCGCACCAATTCCGAAGCCGATCCCGACCGCAAGGGGATGAATCAACTGCCGAAATATCAGGAGGTGCTGGCACGCCACATTCCTCCGGGAACTGGTGAGCCCGACGATCCCTATGACGATTTCATGGGCCGCATCACCAATCCGACGGTCCATATCGCGCTCAACCAGTTGCGTCGCGTGGTCAACGCGTTGATCCGGACATACGGCAAGCCGGACCGGATCGCCATCGAGGTGGGCCGCGAGCTGAAGATGAACGACAGGGAGCGCGACGAGGTCAATCGCCGGATCGGGCGGAATACGAAGGCAGCGATCGAACGAGGGATGAAGCTGACCGAGATTTTCCGGCAGTTGGACACCGGTTACAATCGCCTCCGGCTGGAACTGTGGGAGGACCTGAACCAGAAGCCGGAAAACCGTGTCTGCGTCTATTGCGGCAAGGCAATCGCCGGGCACATGCTCTTCAACGGCGAGACGGATATCGATCACATCCTGCCCTATTCGAAGACGCTGGACGACAGCAAGGCCAACCGGATTCTGTGCTGCACGGCCTGCAATCGCGAGAAGAAGAACCGGGCGCCTGCAGATGTGCCGCAGTGGCGCGGTCGTTATGGCGAGATCCTGGCGCGTGCCACGACGCTGCCGAAGAACAAGCAGTGGCGTTTTGGCGAAGACGCCATGACGCGCTTCGGCGAGGAAGAAGGTTTTCTCGCCCGGCAATTGACCGACATGCAGTATATTTCCCGGCTGGCGCTGACCTACCTTGCCCACCTCTACGACTACGAGGAAGCGGACCTTGACGGCATATACAAGCGCCACGCCCGCGTGCGGGCGCTGCCGGGGCGGATGACCGAGATGCTGCGCCGCCAGTGGGGCCTCAACGAATTGCTTCACGACCACAATCTTATCGGCGGCGATGTGGCGAAGCCGAAGAATCGGCTGGACCATCGCCACCACGCGATCGACGCCATCGTCATCGCCTGCACTTCGCGATCACTGATCCAGCGGCTGGCGACGGCTTCCGCGGCAGCCGAGGAGCGCGGGGCCGAGCGTGTCGTCGAGCGGATCGATCCGCCCTGGCCGGGCTTTCGCGAGGACGTGCGCGCGGCGGTTAACGCCATCGTCGTCAGCCACAAGCCGGACCACGGAACGATGAGCCGTGAAGACTATGCGAAGGGCCGCGGGCAGACGGCCGGCAAGCTGCACAACGATACCGCCTACGGGCACACCGGCGAAAAGGACGCCAGCGGCAATGATATCGTCGTGCGCCGCATTGCCATCACCGATATCCGGGGCCCCGCCGATATCATGAAGATCAGGACCAATGCGCATGGCCATTCGGAACTCAGGGATCGGCTTTACGAGGCGACACGCGGGCTGGAGGGCAAGGCGTTCGAACAGGCGGTGCTGGATTTCGTCAAGGGCGATGCGAAATTCAGGGGCATCCGCCACGTCCGCATCACCGAGGTGGCGAATCCCGTCTGGATCACGCATGGCGGCGGGCGGCACAAGAAGGGCTATCTGCCGGGCGGCAACGATCGCTTCGATGTCTGGGAGCTGCCGGACGGCAAATGGGATGCCGAAGTGGTGACGACCTTCGATGCGCACCGGCCCGGCTTTGTGCCCCGCATGCGGCTCGAAAACCACAACGCCCGCAAGATCATGAGCCTGAAAAAGGGGGATATGGTCGCTTATGACGACCCCGATAATGGGAAGCGTATCATCGCCATCGTCCGCAAGTTCGACCAGCGCAACAAGCAGCTCTACCTCGATCCGCACAACGAGGCGGGCAATCTCGACAGGAGGGAAAAGGAGAAGACCTACAAGCCGCTTCGCCCGATGCCCAACCCATTGAAAAAATACAGGCCGAGGCAGGTTCGCATCGATGAGATCGGGCAGGTGTTCGATCCCGGCCCGTGGTGGGAAAAGCAGGGTGGTTAACCAAAGATTAAGGTTTGCCGGACGAAGAGGTGCGGTTGAGTTAGCCTCTCATCATGCAGCGAGTGGTTGACCTTTCCTCTGACGGCCTGCATGTGGCCGTTCATCGTGGCTTCCTTACCGTGTCGAAGGATCGGGAGGAGATGGGCCGCGTGGCGCTCGATGACATCGGCGGCGTTATCGCCCATGCGCACGGGCTGACATGGTCGAATACGGTCTTCGTCCGCCTCTCGGAGCGGGCAGTGCCGGTTGTGCTGTGCGCGGCAAACCATGCGCCGGTGGCCTGTGTCTGGCCCCTTGAGGGCAATCATCTGCAGGGTAGGCGCCTGAACGCTCAGGTGGACGCGTCACGACCTCTGGCCAAGCGCATCTGGCGCGATATCGTGGTTGCGAAGATCCGGATGCAGGGCGCAGTGCTGGCATCGGTCGGGGCGGAGGCCGGTGCATTCGAAATGCTCGCCCGCAAGGTTCGCTCCGGCGATCCGGACAATGTCGAAGCGCAGGCGGCGCGGCGCTACTGGCAAGCGTTCATGGGATCGGATTTCCGGCGCGATCAGGACGGCGAAGGCGCCAATGCACTCTTGAATTACGGCTACACAGTGCTGCGCGCAATCATCAGCCGGGCCATCTGCGCAGCCGGCCTGCATCCCTCGATCGGGCTCCATCACTCCAACCGCGCCAATGCCTTTGCCCTGGCGGACGACCTGATGGAGCCCTATCGACCGATCATCGACAGGGCCGTCTACAATCTCGTGCAGGACGGGTTGCGAGAGGTTTCGCCCGAAGCGAAGACCGCGCTGGTGACATTGACGGCGCTGGACCTGCCGGCACCGCACGGTATGAGCCCGCTGCACGTGCATGCAACGCGACTTGCACAGCAGTTGGCGGCGCTTTTCGACAAGGAGGACGAGGGCCTGGAGCTGCCTTCGCCACTTGACCCGCTGACATTGTCTGGCCTTGCCCGGCAGGTCGGGACGGCATGACAACGCTCCATACGGAAAAACGGGGAGAGCGGACCACACCATCCTTCATGTCCGCTTATCGGATGATGTGGATGCTCGTCACGTTTGATCTGCCGGTGGATACGAAAAGGCATCGCGCCGAAGCTATGAAATTCCGCCAGTTCCTGCTTGATCAGGGCTTTGAGATGAGCCAGCTTTCGAATTACCTTAGGTTGGTGAACGGGCAGGAACAGTTTGAAACCTACACGCGGCGAATCGGATCCCATCTCCCGGAGCGGGGCGATGTTTTCATCTTTCAATTTACGGATAGGCAATATGAAAATATTGTCCGATTCAGCGATCAAAGCCGCCGGACCCGCAAGAAAAATCCCGAACAGATTGCGCTTTTCTAGAGTCCGTAGACTGTTTCATGACGCGATAGAGCCCCAAAACCCTGTCGAAACAGAGGCTTGGGACATTATCGAGCCTAACAGTTCAGAAATCGCAGGCCAACCGCAAC
>Ga0182748_1002574_pt1 | contig 16266 bp, 13 predicted proteins | sample eDN3rd37CKraftOP_FD_128877 | JGI IMG/M metagenome (GOLD analysis project Ga0182748, IMG submission 128877) | Enriched Organic Plus compost microbial communities from Emeryville, California, USA - eDNA 3rd pass 37_C Kraft OP (version 2) (version 2) ...
ATTGTCGGCTTTCTGGGGCCGAATGGCTCCGGCAAGACCACCACCATCCGCATCATGTGCGGACTGCTGACGCCTGACGAAGGGGAGGGGCAGGTGCTCGGTTTCGATCTTCGCACCGAAAGCCTGAAGATCAAGCGCGAGGTCGGCTATATGACGCAGCGCTTTTCCTTTTATGAAGACCTGACCATTGCTGAGAACCTCGAATTTGTCGCGCGGCTTTACCGGCTGAAGCCGGTGAAGGAGCATGTGGCGCGCACGCTTGAGGAACTGGGCCTGACCTCACGCGGCAACCAGCTTGCGGGAACGCTCTCGGGCGGCTGGAAGCAGCGGCTGGCGCTGGCCGCCTGCATCATGCACAAGCCGAAGCTTCTGCTGCTGGACGAGCCGACCGCAGGCGTCGATCCCAAGGCGCGGCGCGATTTCTGGGACGAGATTCATCGTCTCGCCGATGGCGGTCTGACCGTGCTTGTCTCCACCCATTACATGGACGAGGCCGAACGTTGCCACCGCATCAGCTATATTTCCTATGGCAGGCTTCTGGCCACCGGCACAGTGCAGGAGGTGATCGACAAGGCCGGGCTTTCGACCTTCATCGTCAGCGGCAAAAGGCTTGGCGAGATTGCGCGCCTGCTGGAAGGCGAACCGGGTGTGGAGCAGGTGGCGCCCTTCGGCGCGACGCTGCATGTGGTCGGTTCCGACCGCGCCAGGCTCGAAGAGGCGCTTGAAAAAGTCCGGCATCGCGACGGGATCAGCGTCGAACCGGGCGAAACGAGCCTTGAAGATGTCTTCATCCAGTTCATGGCGAATGCGCGTGACAATATGTCGAAGGAAGGCCCATCATGAGTGACGGGTGGTTCTCGTTCGAACGTCTTGGCGCGATGCTGATGAAGGAATTCATCCAGATGCGGCGCGACCGCATAACCTTCGCCATGATGCTGGTGGTTCCGTTGATGCAGCTTTTGCTCTTCGGCTTTGCCATCAACAATGATCCGAAAAGCCTGCCCAGTGCCTTGGTTGTAACCAGTCAGGACCACTATACGCGGGCGATGGTGTCGGCGCTGGAGACAACCGGCTATTATCGCTTCGACCATGTCGTGCAAAGTGCTGCGGAAGCCGAGGCGCTGATCGCGAGCGGCACGGTTTCCTTCGTGGTGACGATCCCGTCCGATTTTGCCCGGCGGGTCGATGCGGGCGACGGGCCGCAAATCCTCATCGAAGCCGACGCCACCGACCCATCGGTGGCAAGCGGGGCAATATCGACGCTTGGCACCGTGGCCAGTCAGGCACTCCTGCGCGAACAAGGCAAGCAGGCAGAGGCCGAGAATGCCACGCGCAGCCAGCTTCAGGTCGTCGTGCACCGCCGCTATAATCCGGAAGGCGTGTCGCAATACAATATCGTTCCGGGGCTTCTAGGCGTTATCCTGCAAATGACCATGGTGATGATGACCGCCATGGCGCTGACCCGCGAAACCGAGCGCGGTACGATGGAAAACCTGCTCGCCATGCCAGCCACCCCTGCGGAGATCATGCTGGGCAAGGTGCTGCCGTTTCTGGCCGTCGGCGGTGTTCAGGTCGTGGTGGTTCTGGCCGCCGCGAAGCTTTTGTTCGGCGTGCCATTCGTCGGTTCGCTGGCGCTTCTCCTGACCTGCGTGCTGATCTTCGTCCTGTCGCTGGTGCTGCTCGGCTATACGATCTCGACGGTTTCGCGCACCCAGATGCAGGCCATGCAGCTTACCTTCTTCTTCTTCCTGCCGTCGCTGATGCTGTCGGGATTCATGTTTCCGTTTCGGGGCATGCCGGATTGGGCGCAGACGCTGGGCGAGATTTTTCCGCTGACGCATTTCCTGCGTATCGTGCGGGCGGTCATGCTCAAGGGCGCTCACCTTTCCGACATTGCCGGAGAGGTGAACGCCCTCTTATTCTTCGTATTCCTGTTCGCGTCGCTTGCGCTGCTTCGCTTCCGGCGGACGCTTGATTAAGCTTGCGCTACGGGTTCAGCAAGCCGAGGCGGCTAGCGCCGCTTTCGGACGCCGCGACAGCGTGAACAACAAGCCCGCCGCTGCGAGAAGGCCACCGGCCATCGGAATTGCCGCATAACCATAACCCATGCTGATGACGCCGCTGCCCAGTGCCGCGCCAACGGCATTGCCGAGGTTGAACGCTCCGATATTGATCGACGATGCCAGTCCCGGCGCTTCGGCGGCGGCCTGCATGACGCGGGTCTGGACCGGCGGCACGATGGCGAATGCCGCGGCACCCCAGGCGACGAGACCGAGGGCGGCACCGATATGGCTCGTAAGCACCAGCGGCAGTGCAAGGCTGATAATCGCAAGTGCCGCCAGGAATATGCGCGTCGCGCCGTCTAGCGACCAGTCGGCCAGACGTCCGCCAAGCGCATTGCCGATGGTGAAACCGAGGCCAATGAGGACAAGCGCCAGCGTCACAAAACCTTCCGATGCGTGGGTCAGTTCGGTCAGAACGGGCGCCACAAAGGTGTAGAGCGTGAACATGGCGCCTGCGCCCATCACGGTCGTTGCCAGCGACATGAGTACTGTCGGGCGCATCAGTACACCGAGTTCCTGCCGGATATTGGGCATCTTGCCAGCTTCGCCACGCGGCAAGGCAAGCCAGAGCGCGGTGATCGTGACGAGACCCAGAACGGCGGTGCCAGCGAACGACATGCGCCAGCCGATCTGCTGGCCGACCCATGTTGCCGCCGGAACGCCGCCGATATTGGCGATCGTCAGGCCCATGAACATGGTGGCGACGGCGCTTGCGCGCTTTTCAGGCGGCACGACGCTGGCTGCGACAACGGAACCGAGCCCGAAGAACGCACCGTGGTTGAGGCTGGTCACGAGGCGTGCTGCCAGCAGCGTCCAATAATCCGGCGAGAGCGCGGAGAGGATGTTGCCGAGCGTGAAGATGGCCATGAGCAGCATCAGCGCCGTGCGCTTGCCAAAGCGTCCGAAGGCCAGCGTCATGATCGGCGCGCCGACCATCACGCCAACTGCATAGGCGCTGACGAGAAGGCCCGCCGTCGGGATGGAGACGTCTACGCCGTCCGCGATGACGGGCAGCAGGCCCATCGGCGAAAACTCGGTGGTGCCTATGCCGAAGGCACCGATTGCAAGCGCGAGCAGCGGCCAGTTGAAACTGGCCGCCTTCGTCGCGCTGTCGTGAGGTTTTGTAGCGCTCATGATGAGATTTCCTATTTGTCCCAGACGGGAGCCAGACCTTCGGGGCTGACGATGCGACCGTCAGGGCGAGCAAGCTTTGCGATAGCGGCCATGTCTTCCGCGTTCAGTTCAAAGTCGAAGACATTGAAATTTTCCGCTACGCGTTCCGGCTTGGCCGTCTTGGAAAGGGCGATGAAGCCGCGTTCGATCAGCCAGCGAAGCCCGACCTGCGCGGCGGTCTTGCCGTATTTCGCGCCGATGGCCTGAAGTGTGGCATCACGTGGCACCGCGCCGTCGGCCATGCCGTAATAGGCGGTGATGGCTACGCCTGCGGATTTTGCAGCCTGCGCCACCGTGCTCTGGTCGAGATAGGGATGCACCTCGATCTGGTTGGTGACGATGAGTGCGGCACTCCGCTCAATGGATTCACGCATCTGCGCGATGTTCTGGTTGCTGACGCCGATAAAGCGGGTCTTGCCTGCTTCGCGTACGGTGTTCAGCATGTCGATCTGGTTGGCGATAGAGACCTTGTCGGCGGGCCAGTGCAGGAGCAGAAGATCGACCTGATCGACTTTCAGCTTTTCGAGGCTTTCATCGACGGAAGCCGCAATTTTTTCCGGGTTGTAATTATCGACCCAAACCTTGGTGGTCAGGAACAGGTCGTCGCGCTTTGCTCCGGCATTTTGTAAGGCGCGGCCGAGGGCGGCTTCGTTGCCATAAATCTGCGCTGTGTCGAAATGGCGAAAGCTAGCTTCAAGAGCGGCCGGGACAACGCTTTCCACTTCGGCGTCCGTCATGCGGAACACGCCGAAACCAAGCGCGGGTATGGCCGCGCCATGTGCGTTCACGATTTTCATGTTATCTCCTGTCGATTGGCCTTCGGCATATCGCGTCGGTTGCGCGAGCTTGGGAGGCTCATGCTTCGGGCCCTAAATTTGCGATCCAGTACCATCTCGTTTCGGCCAGGTCTGATCTCGGATGCAGAAATAGGACAATCCCGAGGGCTTGAAAATCCGCTCGGAAACCACATTATCTGTGAAACGATTTCACAGATGGAGCGGGATGATGGACAATCGCGTCGGCGAAATGCAGGTTTTCCTGCGCGTCGTGGAAACGGGTAGCTTTTCCGAAGCTGCCCGCCTCTTGCGCATGAACCCTTCGACCATCAGCAAGCTGATATCCCGCATAGAGGCGCGGCTGGGGGTGCGGCTTTTGGAACGCTCTTCACGCAGGCTGTCACTGACGACAGAGGGGCAGATCTATTATGAGCGCAGTCAGGGGCTGCTGCACGATTTCGAGGAAGTGGAGCGCGAGCTTTCACAAGGTTCGGCAAGCACGGGCGGCACGGTGCGGGTCAACGCGTCCGTGGCTTTGGGCACGCTGGCTCTGGAACCGCTGTTGCCGGAGTTTCTGGCAGCTTATCCGAATATCGTGATTGATCTCTCGCTGTCGGATGAACTGGTTGATCTTTATCTCGATCGTACCGATGTGGCGTTCCGTATCGGCACCTTGCCCAATTCCAGCATGACGGCGCGCAAGCTGGGCGTTGCCCGGCGCAAGATCGTGGCTGCGCCCTCCTATCTGGCGCGTCACGGCACGCCTATGACCGTGGACGATCTCGCCGATCACAACTGCATCGGGTTCAATTTCCGCCGCGCCGCGCCCGTCTGGCCGTTGAAAGAAAGCGGCCGCATCGTGGATCGCGCCGTTTCCGGCTCGCTTCTGGCCAATAATGGGGAGACTGTCCGCCGGATGGCGGTCGCGGGGCTGGGGCTCGCCCGCATCGGTGATTTTCACGCGCGCAACGACCTTGCTTCCGGCGCATTGGTGGAGGTCCTCGCCGATGCGGTCGAGAACGATCTGGAGGAAGTTCACGCCGTCTTTCTGGGAGGTGCGCGGCTGCCGCAACGGGTCCGCGTTTTCCTGGACTATGTGGTGCCGCCGCTTCAGGCTTATATCGCGGCGCAATAGACTCATCTGGCTGGAATCAATAGGCTGGGTGCCGGAAATCCCGCCTTCCCGGACCGGAAACAGACTGTTCAGCAAAAAATTTGGTATTTCGATAGGCGAGCGATTTCAAGTCGTTGCCTCTGGCGCGTCGTCTGTTCACGGCTTGGTGCTCCGCTTTTGTGTTGACTATTAACATTGCGTTAACCACAGTTTGTTGCAATATGTAATACAGCGTTACATTTCTTGATGGCAAACGAGGTATGGATTGAGCAGAAACCGGCAGACCAGACAGCAATCCTTGCAGGCAAGGGAGAGGTCTGCCGTGGCTGACATGACGTCGTTCTGGGGGCTGATGCGCGCCTACTGGATCTCCGACCGCTGGAAGGAAGCCTGGGCTCTCACACTCGCTATTTTTCTGATGACGGCGTTTGTCAGTAAGACCACCGTCTGGGTGGCGGAGGCTTCGGGCCTGCTGATGAACTCTATTGTCAACGTGAATACCGCACCGGTCCAGCACCCGCTTGTGACGATTGCCGCCAATGCGGGCGTCCTTGTTCTGCTGATGCTGGCGAAGGATGTGCTTCTGGTCGGTTCACGCCATTTCCTGTCCACCACGCTGCATCGCAAATGGCGCAAATGGCTGAACGACCAGTTCTCGACGGCACTTCTGAACGGCGGGCACACGCACTTCCATCTGCAGCAGGGGCGGGCCAAGGACCAGCCTGACAATATCGACCAGCGCCTGCAGGAATCGATCAAGGGCATGACCGGCGGCGCCATCGGCCTTGTGATGGGCATCGTTGGCGTGTTCCTGTCGGCGTTCTTCATCGGGCAGAAGCTGATCGAGATGTCCACCCATGTGGAGGGGCTGGATTTCCTCGGCAGCTATGGCAGCGCGGTTCTCGCCTTTGCGGCAATCGCCGTCTATGTCCCGCTCGGCACGCTGGTCGCCATCAAGATCGGCAAGCGTCTGGAGCGCCTCAATCTCGGCATCCAGAAGGCCGAAGGCTCCTATCGTGGCGAATGGACGACGCTTCTGCGCCGCAGCTTCCAGATTTCCGCTTCCGGCGGCGAGGCCGTGCAGCGTTCGGTCAATGACCGCCTCTACAGGGATGTCGACGGCACATGGAACCGGCTCAACCGTTTCGATGCCGCCTATCTCGCCTTCTCGCAGGCCTATGGCTTTCTTTCCAATCGCATTGTTGCCTATATTCCGGGTCTTCTGCCCTATATGAGCGGCTCGGTCAGCTTCCGTAACTATGTGACGGGTGCGGAACTGGTTGCCGCGATGATCAACGATTGCTCATGGTTCATTCAGGTCATGCCCGCGATTGCCAATCTGCGCGCCAATGCTGGCCGCGTGACCGGCCTCGCGCAGGCCATCGAGAATGTTCAGGAGCCAGCCGAGTTCTACAGCCGGTCGGGCATCAACCGTTTTGCTTTCGCCGAACAGCACCCGCGCTTCGGCCTGACGGTGCGCAACCTTACCCTTATGCAAGGGCCTGACAGCGAAGCGCCGTTCCTGCGCTCGGGCGTGATCAATATCCGCGCCGGTGACTGGGTCTATATGCGCGGTGAATCCGGCTCGGGCAAAACCTCTTTCGTGAAGGCGCTGAACGGCCTGTGGCCCTATGGCACCGGCGATATCATCTATCCGCAGAACGCGACCTCGTTTTATGCGACCCAGGAGGCCAAGTTCCCTTCGGTGTCGCTGAAACAGCTTGTCAGCCTGCCTGCCGACGAGGGCCTGTTCAGCGATCTGGCTGTCGCAGCCGTCCTGCATGAGGCGGGACTGGGTGAATTCATTGAACGCATGAACGACCCGGACGCTGGCGGTGCGCCGTGGGACATGATCCTGTCGGGCGGGCAGAAGCAGAAGGTCGTTCTGGCACGTATTCTCCTGCACAAGCCGACCATCATCTTCCTCGATGAAGCGACTGGCGCGCTCGACCCGGCTGCGAAAATGCGGTTCCACGAAGCGCTGAAGGCGCGCTGCCCGCAGTCCATCGTCATCAGCATCATGCATGAGGAAAAGCTGCCGTTGCTTGAAAACGGTCAGGATGTCTATTCGCATGTGCTGGATATCCGCAACGGCTATGTCTCGCTGCTTCCCGTCCACTTCGATACAACGCCGGATATCGCAGCCGAAACCGCCCTCATTGCCGCCGAATAGGGCCTCTCTCACCGGACAAAACACCGTGAGGTTGCATTAGTCCAAATTTGGACTATATTCTGATATGGACGATCGGAGGCAATCATGGCCAGAAGCGATGCGGCGTTGAACACCAAGATTGGCAAGGGTCCGGATATTCTCGATGCCGCCCGTTTTGCTCCTCATTCGCGCAAGCGGTTGAGCGGGCCGGGGCTTCGCACTTTCCTGACTATTGCCGATCTGTGGGGGCTGGACGAACAGCAGCGGCTTATGGTGCTAGGCCTGCCTTCAAGATCGACCTATTACAATTGGGTGAAGGCGGTACGCGAGCGTCGCGACATTACGCTGGATGTGGATGCGCTGATGCGATTATCCGCCGTGCTCGGCATCCATCAGGCGCTGGGTGTGCTTTATCCTGATGAAAAGGCTGGTATTCGCTGGCTGAACACACCCAACCAGGCTGGCGTCTTCGGCGGGTATCCACCATTGCGGCTGGTGACAAGCGGCTTGCAGGACGGGTTGCTGACCGTCCGCCGCTTTCTGGATGCGGCACGCGGGGGGCTTTATATGGAGCCGAACGAGCTGGACCGCGAATTCCGGTCTTATCGCGACGAGGACGTGGTGTTCTCTTGAAACGCAACCCTGCTCCACAGCCGAGCTATCGACTGATCCCGTCGCGCTTTCCGCCGATTGGCCTTTTCGACACGGTTGCCACCGCTGCCGATCTGGAAGCGGTGATGGAACTGGCAGGCTGGACGAATGACCGTCTTTTAGCCGAGCGATTGCAGCGCCTTCCCCGGGAGGAGTGGGTGTTCGGCAGGCCCAATTCCAGCATCGTCATGGCCACCTTTCTCCATGTTGCGCCGGGCGGCATGCGCTTTAACGGACCGGAGCTTGGTGCATGGTATGCGGCAGCGCGCCTTACCACCTCCGTCATCGAGGTTGCGCATCACATGCGTCGCGAAGCGGTTGCGACACAGCAGGACGGTCTGGCTCGCACCTTCCGGGTCTATACCGCAAAACTGGAAGAGGATTTCGTCGATATATGCGGCGAGCAGGCAGCACTGCCTGCCGTCTACGACCCGGCAGATTACTCCGCGTCACAGAAGTTCGGCGAGGAAATGCGCAAGGCTGGCGAGTTCGGGATCTTGTTCGACAGCCTGCGTCACGAAGGCGGCATCAATGCCGTGGCATTTCGTCCGAGCAGGATCGCGGATGTGACGCAGAGCGATCATTACGAAATCACGGTTGAAAGAGCATCCAGCCGTATTCAGGCGAAAAAGCTCAGTGCCTGATGAGACGGGCCGTCGCAGCCCGCCTCATTTCGCCCAATCATGACCAGCCATATTCCTCATCGAGATCCTGAAATTTTTTCAGGTCAACGATGTCGCAATATTGCTGGTAGGTGATCATGTCGCCCGCGCGGGCCTTCGGCGTACCGTCGCGCTTCAGGACTGACAGCGTGTCGCTCACCGCCTTCACTGCGGAGAACAGCGTGGACAGAGCATAGAACACGACGTTGAAGCCCATCTGTTCGAGATCGGCGGCGGTCAGGGCCACAGTTTCATTGCCATCGACAATGCTCACCACCTTCGGTCCTTCGACGTGCCGGGCCACGGTTTCAACTTCCGCAATGGTCTTGATGCCATCGACGAAAACGAGATCGACACCCGTATCCTGATACATCTTTGCGCGGCGAATGGCTTCTTCGGCACCGGCTGCGGGCATGGCGTCGGTACGGGCGATAAGGAGCAGGTCCTTGTCAGAACGCGCTGCAATCGCGCATTTGAGACGGCGCACATTTTCTTCCGCCGGGATCAGCCGGATACCGGCAAGCTGGCCACAGCGCTTCGGCGCCATCTGGTCCTCCAGATGAATGGCCGCAACGTCGGACTGGATATATTCCTCCACCGTGCGAACGATATTGGCCGGGCCTCCATAGCCCGTATCCGCATCGGCGATGACGGGAATATCCACCACGCGGGTCATATCCCGTGCGTGGGTCGTCATCTCGGTCTGTGTGAGAAGGCCAAGATCGGGCGTACCGAGGCGGCTCGCCGTCGCGCCGAAGCCGGTCATATAGATAGCCGGAAACCCTGCCTGCTGCACAAGGCGGGCGGTCAGCGGATCAGGCGCTCCCGGCGCCTGAACAATGCGGCCGGTTTCGATGAGGCTCTTCAGCACATTTGCCTGTGTCATCATTGTCTCCTAGAGCATTTCCAGCAAAAATGTGAAACGGTTTTGCGTGGGAAAATGCGAAAAAACAGATAGTTAGAGCGGTTCTGGCGATTCTGTTAAAACAGGAACCGCTCTATCTCCCGCCTGAAACATCGAGCACGACCCCGGTGATATAGGCTGCTCCCGGCGACAGCAGCCAGATGGCCGCGTCGGCAACTTCATCGGCAGTTCCAAGCCGTTTCAGCGGAATGAGGTCCGCCATCTTCGCGATGCTGGCCGGATCTGCGAACACGTCTTTCTGAATTTCCGTGTCGATCACGCCGGGGGCGAGAGCGTTGACGCGGATTTCCGGCGCGAGTTCCTTGGCAAGCGCATAGGTATAGGATGCGATTGCACCCTTGGTCGTCGCATAGGCGATGTTGCCGACCATGCCGCCGGTGCGCCCGGCGATGGAGGAAAGGCCCACCACGGACTTGTTCGGCTTCGTGCCCGGATTGTTGAGGAACGCGCTGGAAACGTAGAACACGCTTTTCAGATTGACGGCCAACACCCGATCCAGTTCGTCCGCATCGAAATCCTTCACGGTCATGCGCTGGCCGATGATGCCTGCATTATTGACCAGATGGTCGATGCCGCCCCATCTGGTGGCGATGTCTTGCGCTGCGCGGTCAACCGCGGCCTTGTCCGAAACATCCACAAGGGCTGTCAGAACCTGCTCGCCGTGCCTTTCCGCCATTTCCTCAAGGCGCACGCCGTTCACGTCCCAAAGCACGACCCGCGCCTTGAGCGCGATGAGCTTTTCGGCAATGGCCTTGCCGATACCGGATGCGCCGCCGGTGATGAGCACCACCCGGTCTGCGAAGAAATCGGTCGGGAACGCTGTCGGAGCGTTGCTTGCGGTCATGTTATTCCTCCTCGAAAATGAACTCTGCCGCGCGTCCAGGGGTCGCCGAAGAGAAGCCCGGGACTCGTCCATACGGCGACGGTAGCTTTAAAAGCCATGTGAACAGAGCTCTGTCAATCTAGGGTACAAGATTTTGTATGCTACTTGTAAAGTGATTGTTGCCACGCTAATCATTGCAACGGATTGAGATGATCACGACCGGGTCCGCGCCAATGGCTCGCCGTTCGCGATTATCCATCCGAAACGGGAGGCGCGCATCACCGCGTGACAGCTTCCGCAAAGATTATTGCATGCCGCTCATGCTGGGACGTGGGCGGAGATATGGGAGGATATCGTGGTCAATTCCACTGTGAGTGCAGTCGGCGCAACGCCCGACCTGCGCGACAGCACCATTCGCAAGCTCAATTTGCGGATCGTTCTGTTCTGCTTCATCTGCTTCATCGTCAACTATCTTGATCGGGTGAATATCGGCTATGCCGCGCTTCACATGAACAATGATATTGGCCTGACACCCTATATGTTCGGCGTCGGTGCCGGCATCTTCTTCATCGGTTACATGCTGTTTGAAGTGCCGAGCAACATGATGCTGCACAAGCTTGGCTCACGCGTGTGGATAGCGCGCATCATGGTGACGTGGGGGCTTGTGTCCTGCGCCATGGCTTTTGTGCAGGGGCCGGTTTCGTTCTATGTCCTGCGCTTCCTGCTGGGCGTTGCGGAAGCCGGTTTCGCGCCGGGCGTATTGCTTTACCTCACCTATTGGTTCCCGGCCAAGGAACGTGGACGCGCAACGGCCCTGTTCATGACCGCAACCGTGCTTTCCATCGTCGTCGGCGCGCCGTTCTCCGGCTGGCTGATGGATGCTGGCGAGGGGCTTTTCGGGCTGCATGGCTGGCAGGCCATGTTTATTCTGGAAGGGCTTCCCGCCGTGATCCTCGGCGTTGTAACGTTCTTCTATCTGGTCGATAGTCCGGAAAAGGACAAGCACTGGCTGACGGCGGATGAGCGCGCCTGGCTGATGGCTGAACTTGCCAGGGAAAATCAGGGCAAGCAGCCCGATACCCGTCATTCGCTGAAGGAAGTTTTCAGCGATTACCGCGTCTGGCTTCTGACGCTCGTCTATATGTTCAACGGCATCGCCGTTTATGGCGTCATCATGTGGCTGCCGCAGATCGTCAAGAGCCTTGGCGATTACAGCGCTGCCCAGACGGGGCTCATTTCGGCCATTCCATTCGTGTTCGCAGCCATCGGGCTTGTGGTGATTTCGCGCAGTTCGGATCGTACTGGTGAACGCAAGATCCACACGGCGACTGCCGGCCTGTTCGGCGGCGTGTTCCTTGCCGCCAGCGCGCTGTCTCCTTCGCCGGTCCTGAGCCTCGTGCTCCTCTCGGTCTGCGCCTTCTTCCTCTGGTCCTATCTGGGCGTGTTCTGGACGCTGCCAACCCAGTTCCTGTCGGGCGCGGCAGCCGCTGGCGGGCTTGCCGCCATCAACGGTTTCGCACAGCTTGGCGGCTTTACCGGACCTTATCTCGTCGGCTGGGTCAAATCCACCACCGACAGCTTTTCGCTGTCGCTGCTTGCCCTGTCGATATTCCCGATTATCGGCTTCTTCCTCTGCATGAGCCTGAAAGCCAAACGGGACTAATCCGAGCGACGGGCCTGGTCTTCGATCAGGCTCGTTATCCTTACGAGTGTAATTTGAATGCGGTTTCAACCGCTCTGTACGTTGCAATAAGGCGTCTGTAAGATTCGGGCATGAAAGAGATTCGAGGCAAGAACAAGAAGTCGCTGGCAAGCAGCATCGCCGAACGTATTCGCGGTGCGATTGTCGATGCGGAGTTTCTATTCGGGGAAAACCTCTCCGAAGACATGCTTGCTGCGGCTTTCGATGTCAGCCGCACACCGGTGCGCGAGGCGCTCAACATTTTGCAGATGCAGGAACTGGTCCACATCGTTCCGAAGTCCGGCACCTATGTTTTCACGCCGACGCAGGAAGACATAGCCGAGCTGTGTGATTTTCGCGTCGGTCTGGAGGATCAGGCCATGCGTCTGGCGCTGATCTGCAATCGCAAGAAACTCGTTTCGCAATTGAAAAAGCAGTACGATCTCATGCGTACGGCAATAGACGAAGACGATCTGCGCGCTTACGGGCGCTGCGATACGGAGTTCCATCTGGCTTTCTTCCGTGTCTGCGGCAACCGTTATCTTGCGCGCGCCTATGACAGCATTCTGGGGCGTGTCGCAGCCTTGCGAACTCATCTGGCCATCGGCGCCGAGGGGGAGCCTGCACGCTCATTCGCCGATCACGCCGCCATCATCGAACTGGCAGATGCCGATAAGCCGGAAGAACTGAGGGAAATCCTGGACGCGCACATCATGCGCACCAAGACCAATTACCTGAACGCCTTCAGCCGGTTGCCCCGCCAGCCGGGCGACAGCCGCACGATGCGGCTGCGCCGTCAATTGTCGCTGACCAACGAATAAGGCTTCAGGTCAGACTGCCCATTCCACATCCGTGGTGAAAGCGATGGTCAGCCACCGGTCGGGCCCTTCACCGCCCAGTGCATCGCCGATTTCGTCACGCAATGCATCCCACTCCTCAAGCTTTCGCGGCGGAAGATTGGGCGGAACGATGAAATAGAGTTCGATCTGCTTGCCGCGACCGACCTTGGCGACATAAGCGCGGTAGGAGAGGAAGCCGTGCTGCCGGACGAACTCTTCCGCAACGGCATCGACATGCTTCTTGAGGTCCAAGGGCGTCACAAGGAATATGTCGGCCAATGCCTGCCTGATCGTGCCGATCGGCATCGGAATGATGACAAAGCAAACGACCGCCAGAACTGCCGGATCGATATAGGGCGTCAGCCAGCCGAGTTCTGTTCCTTCGATGGCGTAGCCGACCGAAAAGGCGATCAGAAGCGCTGCCGTAATGCCGCCCGACATGATCCAGGCTTTGGCATCGAGCGCAACGAAATCCGATTTCAGGGTCCGGTTTGCGCGTGTTTCCAGTAACGCCATGCCGAGACAGGCGATTAGCGCAACGATGGCATAGAAGATCGCATAGCTGAATTCGAGATCGCGTCCGCCATCCATCAGGCTGCCGACAGCGTTTATGAGGGCGTAGATTGCGACGCCGGTCAGCATCATGCCGTTGAGGCCGAGCACCATGGGTTCCAGATGCCAGAAACCCATCGTGAAGCGATCACGCAGTTTACCGCGTGGCTGCTCGGGCAGGGCAGAGAGTGCGATGAGACGCGAGACGAGCAGCGCAAGCCCGCTCATGGCTGCGTCGGCAAGCATGTAAACGCCGTCAAATACGATAGAAAATGAGCCGGATAACAGTCCGAAGACGACGCCGAAACCAGCAACAAATATAGTAACCGCTATGGATAGTTGAAGAATAGTTTGTTCACTGCGCAATTTTTACTCCGATTTAAACCGCATGCAACGCGGTTTGGCTTCGGATGCGCTTCTTCAAGCGTCGCGCCAATTCCGCGTTGCACGGCAAATCTACACCGGCAGCGTGAAACTGGCAAATCGTGTCAGCTATTCGATATTTTCAGGCCCATTCGGGTACACGAGTGGCCGATTCCCGCAGGATGAGCTCGACCGGCCATAATTCATGGATATCGGATGCGGAGCGCCCATCCAGTATGTCCATGAGAAGATCGGCGCAACGTTTGCCCGCAGCGCGCATCGACGAGCGCGTCGCCGTCAGTGAGGGGACCATATTGTCGGCGCTCAGAAACGAGATGACGTCGTCATGGGCGATGACGGAAATATCTTTGCCGATGGTCAAGCCGAAGGAGCGCGCCGCCCGGTATATGCCAAGTGCGGTCATCATGGAGCCGGCAACGAATGCCGTTGGGCGCGGATCGCGCTCCAATAACTTGCGGGCGAGGCGATAGCCGATTTCATCGGTGAAATCGCCGTGCTGGACAAGATCGGGATCGAAGGCAATGCCTCTGCTCTCAAGGGCTTTGCGGTAGCCTTCGTCGCGATGAAGCGAGAAGGTGAAACCGTAGCGCCCATTGATCATCGCAATGCGCCGATGGCCTAGATCGAGCAGATGGGCAGTCGAGCGATAAACCGCGCCTTCATTGTCGATGTCGAGCCATGCGTGCGGAATGTCTATTTCCGAGCGTCCGTGAACGAGAAATGGCATGCCCAGTTCGTGCAGCATGCGGATGCGCTCGTCGTTGGGCTTGGGAGACGTCACGATGACAGCATCGACACGGTGACTGGTGGCGAGCCGCCGGCACAACTGCACTTCGTCATCAGTTCCATTGTTGGCGATGGGGCTGACAAGAATATCGACTTCGTCCTGGCTGAGCCGTTCCGCCATGCCCCGCATGAATTCGGCGAAGTGAAATTCGCTATTGCGCCCCATCACGACACCGATGGCGCCGGCGCGACCTGTCACAAGCCTGACCGCGTTGACATTGGGTCGGTAACCGAGACGCACCGCCTCGTCCATGACCCTCTTGCGCGTGCTTTCCGCCACTTCGGGATAGCCGCTCAACGCCCGGCTGACGGTCGTGGCCGAAAGGCCCAGATGTTTGGCGAATTCACGGAGTTTCATTTGGCTTTCGAATTATACGGGCAGGCAAGGCGGCGGATTATAGCCGCTTCCCTGCGATTAACAATTGGTCGGCTGAGTTCTTTGCGTGCTGCAACATATAGGGTGCATGAAATCCAAACCGATTTCAAGTTTGTTCGGATTCTTGCTCCAACGGGCCGCAAGGAAGGCGCGCCCGAAATGCTGATCAACAGCGGAATGAAATCCTAACCCTTTGAATTATCTTGAAGCGCAGATCGGGAATGGGTGAAATGAATTGCACTGTAGATTCTGCTGCTTGACAGAAATGCGGTCCTCTGCAACCTTTTCGCCATCCAAACCGTTTTCGATTTTATCAAACCGCTTACAGAATGGATGGGAGGAGGGAACTATGAAGACTTTTCAAGGTGTGCTCGCAGCGTGCGTGGCGCTTGGTCTGGCGACGGTCAGCGCCCATGCGGTGGAGATTTCCATCGCGGCCAATTCGACGGGCAACAACATCAAGTTTCTGCAGGAGCAGATCGTCAAGTTCGAGAAAGATACCGGCAACAAGGTCAATATCGTCTCAATGCCGCCGTCGAGCAGCGAGCAGTTCAGCCAGTATCGCCTTTGGCTCGCAGCCGGTAACGCCGATATCGACGTCTACCAGACGGATGTGGTCTGGGCGCCGCAACTGTCCGACCAGTTTGTCGATCTGACGGAGGCGACCAAGGACGTCAGCAGTGCGCATTTTCCTTCCATCATCGCATCGCAGACCGTGAACGGAAAGCTGGTTGCGCTGCCATTCTACACCGACGCGCCGGCGCTTTTCTATCGCAAGGATCTGCTCGAAAAATATAACAAGCAGGTTCCCAAGACCTGGGACGAGATGACCGCAACCGCCAAGGAAATCATGGACAAGGAGCGGGCCGAAGGAAAGTCTGATCTCTGGGGCTTCGTGTTTCAGGGCAATGCCTATGAAGGACTGACCTGCAACGCTCTTGAATGGATCAAATCATCAGGCGGCGGCCAGATCGTCGAAGCCGACGGCTCGATCTCCATCAACAACGAGAAGGCCGCAGCAGCCATCGACCGCGCCAAGGGCTGGATCGGTTCGATTTCGCCGCAAGGCGCGCTTGCCTATCAGGAAGAGGAATCGCGCGGTGTCTGGCAGACTGGCAATGCCGTCTTCATGCGCAACTGGCCCTATGCCTATGCGCTCGGCAACAGCGCGGATAGCGGCGTAAAAGGCAAGTTCGACGTCGCGCCTTTGCCCGCCGGTGCGGAAGGCGATGCGCCATCCTCGACGCTTGGTGGCTGGAACCTCGCCGTTTCCAAATATTCCACCAAGCAGGATGCGGCCATCGCACTG
>Ga0182748_1002575_pt1 | contig 16263 bp, 12 predicted proteins | sample eDN3rd37CKraftOP_FD_128877 | JGI IMG/M metagenome (GOLD analysis project Ga0182748, IMG submission 128877) | Enriched Organic Plus compost microbial communities from Emeryville, California, USA - eDNA 3rd pass 37_C Kraft OP (version 2) (version 2) ...
AGGGCGGACGGCGCCGGTCCGGCACCCATATTGGGGCGTAGCCAAGCGGTAAGGCAGCGGTTTTTGGTACCGCCATGCGCAGGTTCGAATCCTGCCGCCCCAGCCAAGCCGAATATTCGGGATTCGGCCCTGAGATTTTGAGCAGTCAAATCTTCTTCAAGCTGCAATTGGGCCCGGCTAGACTGGGTTTGACGCCTCTTCGTAGCACGATTTGTGTCGCTCGGGGCCGACCAAGAGTCGGTGATGCTTAAATCCATACGCCCTATTTCACCAGCCGTTATGCCGGTCCTGAAAATTATCGCGGCACTTGCGGCGTCGTGTTCGGGCGTTCTGCCCGGACGCGAGCGGTGGATCGATGCTCTTCGGTTGGTCGGGTAATCGTCGCGATGGTGGCGCCCTATCGGGATGGCGCGCTGATCAGGCCGATAGTCGCTGTTCCCGCAGTGCCTTCTCGTCCAGGCTGTAATGCCAAATGAGAAAAGCGCTGATCCCCAGCAGCAGCGAGGGAATGGCCGCCGCGCCGAAGTAGAGCGCCCGGATCACCTCGGCGGGTTGCTCGACGAGTGTGCCGTCGGTGGTCGAAATATAACCGGCAAGGCCAAGGTAGGCGCCGATGACGAGCGGCCCCAAAGCATAGCCCAGCTTCTCGAAAATGGCGTAGATAGATGAAAACAGACCTTCCCGCCGCAGCCCGCCGCTGCGCAGCCGGTCATATTCCATCGTGTCGGGCAGCATGGAGATGCTCATCAACGTCATGCCTGCTCCCCCCACGCCGGCCAGTCCGCCGCGCCACCAGACCTCCCAACTTTGCGGGTTCGGCGTGACGAAGCCCCAACTGATATAGGCTATGGTAAGCAGGCTGATGGCGATGAGATAGGATTCGCGCTTGCCGATCCTGCGGCCGAGCTTGACGAACAGCGGTGTAGCGACGGCGCCGGCGATATTCTGGGCGAGAGCGAGGTGGATGATCCCCTCATAGCCGAGTTTCAGGACATTCAGCATGAACAGCAGCTTCGTGCCGCTGAAGATGGCGATGGATATATATTGCGCGAACTTGGCTCCCATCAGCAACAGCAGCGGACGATTGTCGCTCAGCAGCCGCAGCTTGGTGCCGAGCGACATCGGAACGGGCGGCGCGAAATGCTGGGCCTGGCGGGCCGACCGGGTGCCAAGGAAGCTCAGCAGCATGGTAAGGAAGACCAGCATCGCCATCGCCGCGCCCATGACCGCATAGCCTTGGCGGCCGCCGCCCGCCCATTCGATCAGCGCGGCCGTTCCGGCGACCGAGACGGTCTGGCCCACGGCGATGAAGAAGACGCGGTAGGAAAAGAGCCGGGTGCGTTCGTGATAGTTGTCGGTCATTTCGCCCGCCATGGCGATATAGGGCACGGCGAACAGTGAATAGCCGGTGGAATAGATGACCAGCGCCGCTGCCATATAGAGGATAAGCGCGGTGCCCACTACCTTGGGCGCGAAGAAGATCATGAGGAAGGACAGCGAGGCCGTTATCATGCCGGCGAGCAGATAGGGACGCCGCCGCCCCCAGCGCGAACGGGTACGGTCGCTGGCCGCGCCGATCACAAGGTCCGCGCCGATGTCGTAGATTTTCGACAAGGTGAGCAGCAGGCCGGCGAGCGCGGTCGACTGGCCCAGCACGGTCGCCATGAAGGTCGGGAAGAAAGTGGTGACTGTGTTGAGCAGGATCGAAATGCCGACCGATCCAATACCGAACCCCATGCACAAGGTCAGAGAGAGCCGGCTTTCGCTTGTCGATCCTTCACCCATTGGACACTCCCGGCTGTTGAAGCTGCCAGCCTATTGCCGGGCCGCTTTGGGGCCAGTGCCGCGTCGCGGTTATTCGCCTGCCGATAATTTACTGCGTAAGGTCATAGTCCGTTCGTCCAGCGGATAGAAATACATGATGGCGACGCTGGCCAGGAGGAACAGGGTGGAAAAGACGCAGTAGCAGAGCATGATACCGGTGACTGCGCTCGCGGGCTGGACCACCGCCGCACCCGCGCGCGCCTGTACATAGCCGAACAGTCCGAGGATGATGCCGGTCAGCGATGCGCCAATCGCCTGGCCCAGCTTTTCGACCATGATGTAAAGACCGGCGAAACTGCCCTCTATCCGTTGGCCGGTGCTGCGATATTGATATTCCATGGTGTCGGGCAACATCGACTGGCTGATCATGACGATGCCGCCATTGCCAAGGCCCGCCGCCAGACCGATGGCGACGATCACCCAGCCGGGCGTGCCGGGACCGAAGGGCGCCCAGGTGAGCCAGGTGACTGCTGTGAACAGGCCGCCCACCATATAAGCGCGTCGCTTGCCGAAACGCCGCGCCAGCATCAGCCACAACGGTTGGGCGACAACGGTGCCGATGGTGAGCGTGGCGTAGATCGTTCCCAGCCAGGCGTCGGACATTTCCAGCCGCCGCTGCACGAAGAAGGCGGCGGAAGCGGTGTGGAGTCCCGCCGCGCTCAACAGCATCAGCTTGGCCGCCTGGAGCATGACGAAGGGCCGGTTGCGCACCGCGCCGGCGATCTGCTGGCGATAGGGGATATGATCCTGGCCCTCCGCCTCGCGCAGCCTGGCGCCGCGGGTGAGTTGGAAGCAGGCGATCATGATGACGAAGATGACAAGGCCGATGACGATGCCCATGGCCCGATGCCCGGCGAGGCCACCGCCGAAAAAGGCGATCAGGCTGGCGGTCGCCCATCCGCCCAGCAGATTGCCGAATGAGCCGTTGATGACGCGTAAGGACATGAGCTTGGATCGTTCCGCCGGACGGTCGGTCATTTCGGCGGGCATCGCCATATAGGGCACGGCGAAGATCGCGTAGGAGGTGGCGTGCAGCAGCAGCAGGGCCGAGAGCATGGCGATCGCGCCTGCCTCCGTCGACACGACCGGCGCGTTGAAGGCGAGCATGAAGGTGATGGCGCAGGCGACAGCGCCGCCGAGCAGGAAGGGGCGGCGGCGTCCCCAACGCGATCGGCTGCGGTCGCTGAGCGAGCCGATGATGGGATCGGCGACCCCGTCATAGATTTTCGCGAGCGCGAAGATGGTGCCTGCGACCGCCGGCGGCACGGCCATATAGTCGGTCATGAAACGCAGGAGCAGGTAGCTGCCGACCATGAAGGTGGTCAGGCCGAGCGTACCGAGGCTCCACCCGATGCAGACGCTCAAGGGCAGTGGAGGGGCCTGCGGATGGGTGGGGTCTGCGGCAGGGGACGGTGCGGTCATCTTCATGGGCGATCATACTCGGCGTCAGAACGATGGACGATCAAAGCATGGGTGGCCCGCCATCGCTTCCCGTCAATAACACCTGTTCGCCAGGCGAATAGACCAAGGCTTGCACCTGCATCGGGAAAGCGAGGTGCGCAAGGCTTCCGCAGGAACGGGAGAAATATGCGCATGCCGATGTCGACTATCGACCGCCAGTTTGTGAAAATCGCCGAGGGTCCGGTTCATCTCCGGCGGCTGGCGGGACCGGGCCGGCCGTTGCTGCTGTTCCATCCCTCGCCCAACAGCTCGCGCGGGATGGTGCCGGTCATGCAGGCCTTGCGCGCGGCGGGATCGGATGCGGATCTGATCGCGGTCGACACGCTGGGCAATGGCGACTCCCCGCCGCCGATGCCGGAGGTTCCGGACATCGCCTATTTCGCGGACGCCATGCTGCGGCTGATGGATGCGATGGGGATTGCGCATGCGGACCTCTATGGCGCGCATACCGGCGCGCGCATAGCGTGCGAACTGGCGGGGCGTCGTCCCGAACGGGTCGAGCGCGTCATATTCCAGGGGATCAGCGACTTTGACGAGGCTGTCCGCGCCAAGCGGCTGGAGGCTTATGCGCCCGCCATGGAGCATGACGATTATGGGCGGCAGTTCCTCTGGGCCTTTAATTTCGTCCGCGATCAGGCGCTGCATTCACCCTATTTCCTGCGCGATCCAGAGCATCGGTTGATGAACCGCGCCGTGCCCGATGCGGCCAGCCTGCATGGCGCCGCCATGGATGTACTGAAGTCGCTCACCAGCTATCACAAGCCCTATCGCGCGGCCTTCGCCTATCCGACCTCGGCGCGGATCGGGGCGGTGAGGGCGCCTGTCCTGTTCATCCGGTCCGCCACCCATCCGCCGCATATCGCGGAGGCCGCGGACAGGCTGGCGGCGATGATGCAGGATGCGCGCGTGGCGCCGACCGACGGTTCCCCGATGCAGGAGGCGAACGCGATCGTCCGCTTCCTGCGTAGAGGATAGGCGGACTCAGATCGGCTTGACGCGAAGGGAGGTGTCCATCGAGGTGATCGCCTCACACCCGTCTTTCGTCACCAGCATCATGTCCTCGACATGGGAGGTGCCCCAGCCGAATTCATGATAGGGCATGTCCAGCGTGAAGACCATATTCTCCTGGAATATGAGTTCATGGTGCCCAGGCATCTGCGCACCCACGGACACCGGATGGTCGGTATGTTCCAGCCCCACCGAATGGGGTCCGGCGATGACGAAGCCGGGGAAGCCTTCATCATGCACGGCCTTCAGCGTCAGGTCGACAATCTCCTTGAAGCTCTTGCCTGGCCGGATATTCTCATAGGCGATGTGCAGCGCGCGTGTGACGGCGCGGTTGCGCTCCACCATCTCCCTCGTCGGTTCGCCGCAAATCACCGTCCGCCCGACATCGCCGCGATATTGGCGGTAGCTGCCGACGGAATCGAGCTTCATGATCTCGTTCGCCTCGACCACACCCGTTGCGAGGCCGCGAATATTGGCGATGATCCATTCCGACTGACCGCCCTGATCCACCATGGACCGGGCATGGATGCGGCTGATCTCGTCCAGCGGCATGCCGACCTCGATGGTGTCGATCACCGCGTTGAGGGCGGTTTCGCTCATTCGCCCGGCGACGCGCAGCAGGTCGATCTCCGCCGCGCTCTTGATCATGCGGATCTCCTTGAAGATGTTGAGCGCGTCACAGCCCGTCAGGTCTGGCAGGCCGACCTCCTGCAGCCAGCCGAGCACGCGCGGATCGTCAAAGCCGATGCGTCCCTTGCCAAGGCCTGCCGCCTCGACCGCGGCTTTCAGCGCACGGGTCGAGGAAATCGCGGGATTGGCGCTGTGCCGGTCGTAGCGGGCGAGGAGTTGCAGATCGCGTGGCGCCATCTCCACCCCCTCGCGAATGGGATAGGGGGTGAGGCGCTGGCCGGCGATGGAGGCTTCGGTGACGGGTCGGTCGCCGCTTTCGTCGATCTCCTCCGTCGTGAATTCGAAATCGCGTGGCGGGATCGGCGCGCCGGGTTTGATGCGCGTGATATAGGTGCTGACGCTGGGCATCCATGTCGGCACATGCTCCAGATGATAGACGCCCGTGCCCGGCATGATGAGCGCGGCGGGCTGATCCGGATCGCGCGGCAGGAAGGCGTAGAGCGAATAGTTGCGCGACATCAGGAACATGGATCCCCAATAGTCGCTGAGATAGTAGATATTCTCCGGGAAGGCGGCGACCAGCCCGTCCAGATCATGTCTCTCCATCACTTCGATGGCGCGGGGGTAGTTGAGCAGCATGGAATGTTCCTTGAATGGGCAGGATAGGGATCAGGACCGGCGCGCGCCACTATCTTCGATGCCACTATCTTCGACGCCGGCATCTTTGAGAAAGGCGAGGATTGCCGCCGCCTTTTCGCCAGGTGTCGGACCGATGGGCGTCACCCGGCCATAGGCCAGGCGGGCGGCAAGGCTCTGCGTCGCGGCGCGCAGATTGGGCAGTTCATTTTCCGGGCTGAGCAGCATGACGGGGATGGTGATGTCGTTCATGCGCGGTCCGGCTTCATAGCGGAAGGCGGCGCGATAGGGCTTGTGATAGCTGGTGAGGCTCTTCAGCACCTCCACCGTGGCAGCGTGCAGTTCCTGCGCGGAAGGGACCGGGCGGCTCATCAGCCGATGCTCCGGATCGCGCAGGAAATAGGGAAAATGCAGCGCCTGATCGCGGACGAAATTAAAGGCCCAGACGAACTGTCGGCCATAATCGTCCGGGGCCATCTCCGGCGCATAGTCGCGCAGCAGCAGTTCGCGCATTTCCGGCGTATAATCGCCGATGCCGTCGAGAATCGCGCTGGCGAAGCGGTCGGGATGGGCGGCGGCGGCCTCGCAGGCGATGCGGGCGCCGGTATGCGCGCCATAGAGGTCCGCTCGTTCCACGCCCATCCGGTCAAGCAGGCGGAGCAGTGCATCGCTGAACCAGCCGATATCGGGATCGGTGACGTCCGGGGCGAAGCTGTCGCCATTGCCGGGCGTGTCGGGGGCGATCAGGGTCGCGGCCGCGCCATGGTCGTGGAGCGCGCGCATCAACCCGATGAGCGAGCGCGAGGAGCCGGGGGAGGCGTGCAGCAGCACCAGCGGTCGCCCGGCGCGCGTGCCGTCGATCCGGCGCAGATGCACCTCCTCGGTGCCGACACGAATGAAGGCGCGGTCGATGGGATCGGGGATCATGTTTCGCTTTCCAATGTCTGCGCTTGCGGTGAAGATGAGCGGCGGATCAGCTCCTCACCCGCATCGGGGGCGAGCCTCACGAACCAGAAGAGCGAGAGCAGCGAAACACCGGCAAGGACGAGGAAGGCCGGCGCGATCGCATCGGTCGTCAGCCGGGGCTCGCCGGCAAAGCCCTGCGTGATCTGGAGCGTCAGGACGGAGAGGGTGATGCCCAGGCTGAGCGCGAATTGCTGGCTGACGCTGGCGATGGTACTGGCGGAACCCATGTCCTTTTCCGCCACTCCGGCATAGCCGAGCGTCACCAGCGCGATGAGCTGGACCGACCGCAACAGGCCTTGCAGGAAGAGGACGCACAGAATGAGCGGGATCGGCGTCGTTTGGCTGAAAGCAGCGCAGGCGGCGACCGTGATGGCTATTGCCCATGCGTTGCCGATCAGCAGGCGGCGGAAGCCGATGCGCGCCAGCAGGCCGGTCAACCCCCATCGGCCCATGGCCGCCCCGGCGGCATTGGCGAAGATGATCCCGCCCGCCGCCGCGGGCGTGAGGCCGAAGCCGATCTGAAACAGCAACGCAAAGAGGAAGGAGGTCGCGCTGATGAGCAGGCGGGGGAAGAGACCGCCGACATTGCTGATATGGACAGCCATGATGCGCAGGATACGGAGGTCGAGGACGGGATGCGCCACCCGAAGGCAATGGCGCCAGTAGAGGAGGGCACAGCCGATGCCGGCGGCGATCAGGCCGCCGCCATAATAGGAACTGGCGTGGCCGCGTGCTATCGCGCCGACACCCAGCGTCGTGCCGACCAGCGCGCCGCCGATCAGCAGGAAGCCCGTCACGTCCAGCGGGCGCGGGTGGGCCGCGGGCACGTCGCTTATGTAGCGGCGCACGGCGAAGGTGCCGCAGATCGCCAGTACGACATTGCACAGGAAGAGATAGCGCCACGATCCGGCGGTGAGGATCAGCCCGCCCAACAGCGGCCCGAGCAGGGGCCCCAGCATCAGCGGTACCGTGAGAAGTGAAATCGCCGCGACGGTCTGGTCGCGCGGAACCGATCGCAGCACGATGACACGCCCGACCGGCAGCAGCAGCGCGCCCATGCAGCCTTCCATCGCGCGGGCAAGGATCAGCCAGGGCAGGCTGGTCGCCAGCGCGCAGGCAAGTGAGGCGAGACCGAAGCCGATCACCGCCGTCAGAAACACTCGCCGCGCGCCGAAGCGATCCGCCGCCCAGCCGCAGAGCGGCAGGAAGGCCGTCGCGCCCACCAGATAGGCGGTGATGACGAGGCCGAGCGAAATGGCGGGCACGCCGAAGGCGCGCGCCATCATCGGCAGGGCGACGCTGATCGCGCTGCTGTCGAAGGCCTGGACGAAGGCTGCGGCGCCCACGATCAGGGGCGCGATCGCCGACGCCCGCCCGGCCGTGGAAGAGGCGGAAGCGGCCGTCATCGTGCGGACAGGTGCTATTTCCGCGCCGATGCCACGAACCAGGACCGGAACACACCCTCGGACTGGTCGGAAAAACGGCCCTCGCCTCGCACGGGGCTGCTGGTGGCGGACTGATAGCCGACGGCGACATCGCGGAACCCGGCCGCCTTCAGCAAGGCGGCATAGTCGGCGCTGATCGCGGCCTTCCAATTGGGTTCATTATTGTAATCCGCCTCGATCTCGCCCCGGATTTTGCCCCACAGGTCCATCTGATCATAGCGTTGCGGCACTTCCAGATGCGCCACGATACCGCCGGGCTTCAGCAGGCGATGGCTTTCTTCCATGATCCGGTCGATCGCGTCCGGCGACGTCTCATGGAGCAGCACGCAGGAAAAGACGAGGTCGAAGCTTTTGTCGGGAAAGCGCGTGCGTTCCGCATTGTCCTGGGCCAGGTGGACGGTCGCGCCGAGATGCCGCGCCCGCGCCAGCGCGTAGCGGAGCATGGAGGCGCCGACGTCCACCCCATGCACTTCCGCCTCCGGGAAGGCGGTGGCGACGGGGATCAGACTGGCGCCGATGCCGCAGCCCAGTTCCAGAATCCGGGCGGGCGCGAAATCGGGATAGAGGGTGTAGAGATGCGACACCAGCGTATGGCCGCGCACATCGTTCATCAGCCCGCCATTGCGGCCGAGCATATAGACCGCGCCGCCCCGATCCATGATCGCGCCCTGCTCGACGCCGCCGATATCATGGGCATAGCCGCCGGGCATCAGGTGCACGTCGCCCTTCGCCAGATAGGGCGGCTGGACGAAATCGGGGTCGAGCGTCAGCGATCCGGTAGCGGGCGCGTCCGCCGCCAGCGCATTCAGCACATCCGCCTGCCGCCCGACGCTGTCGGCGATCTCCGCCCAGAGCATGTCCTGCGACGTCCGGCGCAGCATCGCCCAAGCGCGGAAATCCTCATCCTCGTGCAGCCGTTCGTAAACCGTTTCCACCCGTGCGTTGCTGGCGGGGCCGGGGTCGAGCGCTTGCGCTCGCTCGCGAAACTGCGGTTCGATGGCTTCGGTCAGATAGACCTTCAGGTCGCGGACGAAATATTGTTCGGCTGCCTCGTCATGGGAGGCGGACGGCAGCATGACATGATCCTGCGGCATCGGTCATTCTCCTTTCAGGCGCGTATCGTCGCGCAGGGCACGGAAAACACGATCGATCAAACGTCGGCGCAGCCCATCGCGCTCCTCGGCCTGCTCGGCCGTCGGCGTGAACGTCTCGATCCCCGCGCGGGACAGAAGGCCGGCATCTTCTGCGAGTCGCTCGACAGTATCGAGCCGCTCGCGCGTGACCGCCAGTTCGGACGCCAGCGCGGCGACCATGGCGAGCAGCCGCGCTTCGCCGGGGGACTGGCCCGCTATCGGCTTGTGGCGATTGACGGGTGGTATCTTGTCCATGGCTTGGCTCCCGGTCAGGCGAGGCGGGGGATGAGATGCGTGCCGATCATTTCGGCATCGGCCAGATTGTCGAAACCGCGCAGCAGCACGTCGTCGACGCCGATCGCTTCATAGGCACGCAGGGTTTCGGCCAGCTCGGCGGGGCCGCCGACCAGCGCCATGGCGTGGGACTTGCCTCCCGTCGCCTCTATTATCCCGCCCCAGAGGCGCGGGTCGCTGGCCGATCGAACGGCAGCAGCTTCGGCCATGCGGCGCGCGGCGCTCTCGTCCGATCCGCTGCCGAGGCCGACGGTGGCATCGGATCGCGCCCGGATGCGGGCGACGATATCCTCGGCGCGCGCCCAGGCCTGCGCATCGCTGTCGGCGATGACCACACGGATCGACATGAGAAAGCGCGGCGAGCGGCCGTGCGGGCGCGCGGCTTCGCGTACGTCTCTGATGAGCGCGGCGGTGCGTTCCAGCGTCATGCCGGCCAGCGCATAGACGTCGGCGCATTCGCCGCCATATTCGACGCCCAGTCCCGATGATCCGCCCCAGAAAATCGGGATGGAACCGGAAACCGGCCGGATCATGCTGTCTGCGCCCTCTACTCGGTAATAGTCGCCCTGATGTGAGAAGGGAGTCTGCTCGCTCCAGGTGCGACGGAGCAGGTGGACATATTCGCGGCTGCGCCGGTAGCGTTCATCCTTGGTCAGAAAATCGCCGTCGCCCTGCGTTTCCTTGTCGTTGGTGGCGGTGATAATGTGCACGCCCGCACGCCCGCCGCTCAACTGGTCGACGGTCGCCAGCATCCGCGCCGCCAGTGTCGGCGCGACGAAGCCGGGACGGTGAGCGATCATGAACTTCAGCTGATTGGTGATTGTGGCGAGATGGGCAGCGACCGTCATCCCGTCGGGTGATTTGGCGCTCTGCGCGATCAGTATCCGCTCATAGCCCAGCTGGTCGTAGATTAGAGCCAGGCGACGGATGAACTCCGCGTCGAAGCCGTCCCTGGCCGGTTGCAGTTCGCTTTCGTCCACATAAGGAAGCAGGCCGAAGACTCGCATATTCTCTGTTCTCCTTCAGTCCGCCCGCCAGATTTCGGGTTCGCGGTGTAGCAGCGGCTGGTTCGCATAGCGGCTGGCGGGCCGGGCGAGGCCGAGATGATCGCGCAGCGTCGCGCCTGCATAATCGGCGCGAAACAGGCCGCGTTGCTGCAGGATCGGGACAACGCCGTCGACAAAGCGCGCCAGCATGTCGGGCAGAATTGGCGCGGCGATGACGAAGCCGTCGGCCGCTCCCTCCCCGAACCAGCTTTCGAGCAGATCAGCCACCTGCTCCGCCGTGCCAGTGATGGTCTTGCTGGTCCGGCCTGCGGCGATCTGGCGCGCGATCTGGATGATGGACAGATTTTCCCGTTCCGCATGGTCGATGATGCGCTTCATCGTGCCCTTGGATGCGCGCGTTTCGGGGATTGAAGGCAGCGGCCCATCGGGATCGTAGCCGGAAAGGTCGAAGCCGCCCAGCTGCATCTGGAGCAGCGCGATGGCGAGTTCCGGGTGAATTAGCGCTTCCAGCTCCGCTTCTATTCGCGTGGCCTCTTCTTCGGTCGGGGCGATGATGGGCTGAATCGCCGTCAATATCTTTAGGCTTTCCGGCACCCGGCCCGCCGCAACGACGCGGGCTTTGAGATCATCGTAAAAAGCCTTGGCGCTGGGCAGGGAGGGGTGGGAGGTGAAAACGGCCTCCGCGGTTCGCGCGGCAAGGCTGAGGCCGTCCTCCGACGATCCGGCCTGGACGATGACCGGATGGCCCTGCGGCGGGCGACCGGTGGTCATGGGGCCGGCGACCTTGAAGAATGTGCCCTCGTGATCGGTGGCATGCACCTTGTCCGCGTCGATATAAAGGCCGTTTTCCCGGTCGACGATGAAAGCGTCCTCGTCCCAGCTGTCCCACAATTTCTGCGCGACCTCGATGAATTCTCCGGCGCGGGCATAGCGCTCGGTATGGCCGAAATGCGCGTCACGGCCGAAATTATGTGCTTCATTCTCCGTCGTCGATGTGACGACGTTCCAGCCCGCCCGGCCTTGGCTCAGATGATCGAGCGTGGCGAGCCGTCGCGCGGCGGAATAGGGCTCATTATAGCTGGTGGAAAGGGTGGCGATCAGGCCTAGCCGATTTGTCGTCATCGACAATGCGCCGAGCAGCGTCACCGGGTCCATGCGATAGAGATCTGTGCGGGCGAAGGCGCCCTTGCCGACGATGGTGCGGAAACCCTGCGCGTCGGCGAGGAACATCGCGTCGAACTTGCCCCGCTCGGCTATGGCTGCGACGGTGCGATAATAATCGACTTCATGCAACCGCCCGGCGTCGGCCAGCTTATGGCGCCATCCGGCGATGTGCCCGCCCGCACCCATGGGCATGGCGAACAGGTGCATCTGAGGCGGCATGGAGACAGCATTCACATCGACTCTCCGAATTTTCCCGAGGTCCGTCTTTCGCTCGACAGGAAGGAACCTCGCATGACTGCCATGTCGGATCGGAGGGGAGAGGTGGCCAATATTCGCTAGGCGAATAATGGCGGACCGCTGCTGGACGGTTGCCGTCCTGCCCTAGAGATTGATTGCCACAGATCGGTTCAGGGGTCGACGATTTCGTTCCGCTTGCGCGGCGATCGTCGGGATAACAAGAGCAGAGGAGGTTTCATGCGGTCTCTCAGGGTAAATAGATTGATGCTTGGTTCTTCGGCGATCGTGGCGTCGGCGCTTGTCGCATCGGCGCCAGCCATGGCGCAGGAGGCGGCAAGCGTGTCCGCCGGCGCGCCCGGCGGCGAGATCATCGTGACGGCGCGTAAGCGGGATGAAAATCTGATCGACGTTCCTGTCGCCATTTCGGCGCTCAGTGGTGATGCCTTGCAGGCACGCGGTGTGCAGGGGCTGAACGAACTCAATGATTTCGTTCCCGGTCTGCGCTACCAGAACAGCTCGGCCAACCGCAACGACCGCGGTTTCACCACCATCGCGATGCGCGGCATGTATCCGGGCGATTCGCCCAATCGCCAGGGCGTGACGGTGTTCATCGATGGTGTGGCGGTGCCGGGGGGCGCGACGCCGGGCCTGACCGATATCGAGCGCGTCGAAGTGGTGAAGGGGCCGCAAAGCGCTTATTTCGGGCGTTCGACCTTCGCGGGCGCGATCAACTTCATCACGCGCGCGCCGTCGCTCACCGATTTCAAGGGCAATGTGGACATCTCCTATGCTTCCTATGAAACGATGGAGGCCAAGGCGAGCATTGAAGGGCCGCTGGTCCGCGACGTGCTGGGCGTACGCCTTTCGGGCCGCTATTACCGCACCGGCGGCCAGTATGACAATGAAGGCTATGGCGGCAAGCTGGGCGAGCGAGAGACGCGCTCCATAGCGGGCGCCTTCAACTTTCAGCCGAGCGATTCCTTCCGCCTGCGCGGTTACGCCACCTATTGGGAAGATAGCGACGGCCCGTCCGCCCAGTCCTTGCTGGGGGAGGCCGATTATAACTGCAATCTCGGCGGCACGGGGCGCGTTCCGGCGGGTGGAGCCAACAATTATATCTGCGGTAATGTGGGCGATGCGCGCAAATCGACCATGTCGCAGAACATCCATCCGGGCAACAGCAACAATTTCGGCGGCGTGACCAATCCCGGCCGCATACTTCCCAGCGACTTCATCGATCATCTGGGACTGGAGCGGAAGGCATTTCAGACCAGCCTGATCGCCGACTATGACATTGGCGACTATACGCTGTCGGGATCTTTTTCCCACAATGGCAACAAATGGGCGGCGCTGACCGATACCTATAATCGTGCGCCCGATGGGACCAATTATTTCTCGACCGTCTATTTGCCCTACGACATCTCCAACACCTCGGCGGAACTCCGCCTGGCATCGCCGTCCTCCGGCCCTTTCACCTATATGGTCGGCGGCAATTATTATTGGGAAAGCATCGACTTCTGGACCCGTGCCTATCGCCCGACGGGCCTTGTCAATCTGGGGTCGCCCACCGATTATCGCGCCCGGACCTTCGGCGTCTTCGCGTCGTCCAGCTATGAACTGATCGACGGGCTGAAACTGAGCGGCGAAGCCCGCTATCAGTGGGATCGCATCAACCACATTGCCTATTCGCCCACGACGGCCAATGTGGTCACGGACCTGTCAAAAACCTTCAAGTCCTTCTCGCCGCGCGTCATCCTGAATTACGAGATCACGCCGGCGGTCTCGACCTATTTATCCTGGTCGCGCGGTACGCGTCCAGGCACTTTCAACACCAATTATACGACCTTCACCCCCGCGGTGCAGGCGCAGTTGACGGCCAATGCCGGTCGCGAAATCCCGATCGCAGTGGATGAAGAAAAGCTGACCATGTATGAATTCGGTCTGAAGGGCGAGTTCCTGGATCGACGGCTGCGTATCCTGAGTGCCCTTTATTATGGCCAATGGCGCAATCGCCAGATCAACCAGAATTTGGAATATCAGACCGGCACGACGACGTCCACCGCGACCATCACCTTTCCCGATGGCTCGACCAACCTGTGGGGCGTCGAACTGGAGGCCGCTTTCCGTGCCAGCGACTATCTGACGCTGGAGGGTACGTTCAACTGGGCGAATACCGACATCCGCAACACCAGCTGTTCGGAATGTCTGGCGATCAACGGTGTGCTGAATCCCGTCGGCAACCTCATGGAACGCTATCCCGAAATCAGCGGGTCCGCGGCGATCAGCTACGACCAGCCGATCGGCAACGGCTGGAACGGCATGTTCAGGCTCGACTATATCTATACCGGCAAGCAATATGCGACCGCGGCGAACATCGCCTACATCAACTCGGCCAGCCGCGTGAACCTGCGTGCGGGCATCCACAACGAGACCTACACGTTGGAGGCCTTCGTGCGGAACCTGTTCGACGACATGACCCCCTCCAACATCCTGCGCAATGCCAATCCTTCGGCCAACACGGCGCAGGGCGCGAACCTCATCATCCTGGCGGCTCCCGAGCGGCGGACCATCGGCATCCGCGGCGCGGTTCGCTTCTAAGGGCATAAGGGCCCCGGACCGCAAGGCTCCGGGGCCTTTCTTTATTCGAGGAGAAGGTCATGCTGCTGAACAAGGCACGCGCCTATGACATCATGGATCGGGAAGGTCTGGACGGGCTGATCGCGGTCGCCCCGATCAACGTCTATTATCTGTCGGATTATTGGGGCGCGCTGATGCGGATGCGCCGGCCATTCTACAATTATGCCGTGCTGCCGCGCGACGAGAATGCGCCCGCCGCGCTGATCGTCACCGGGGTCGAGCATCTCCGCTTCTTCCATCGGCCGGAATCGACCTGGATGCCCAGTGTACAGAGCTATGTGCACCCCATCTATCTCGACCGGCGCGACTTCGACCCCGATGTCGAAGACCCCGAACATGTCGAATATGGCATGAAATGGCCGATCCGCCACGACAGCCTGTCGCCGCGCGACGAGGAGTATCTGAAATTCATGGAGGGCAATCGGGGCAACGCGTCCGCCAACGCGCTCTATGCGCTGAAGAAAGCGGTGGCGGAGGCAGGCCTGTCGGGCGGGCTGCTCGGCAGCGACGATCCGCGCGTGGGGCCGTGGCTGAATGAGATCGGCCTGCCCGATGTCAAGGTGAGGGACGCGACGACGCTCTTTCGCGAGATCCGCATGGTAAAGACCCCAGCGGAGATCGCGCTCATGCGGCAGGTCGCCCGCATCAACGAGGAGGCGCTGGAGGCCGTCATCGGATCGATCGAGGTGGGCATGCCGCGCGACGATCTGGAGATCATCTACAATGTCGAGGTGGCGAAGCGCGGCGCGCGCGGCCTCTACCTCGCCACCGGACAGAACGGCACCAACAACAATCTGGGACGGGTGCTGGAGGGAGAATCGATCACTTTCGACGGCCTGTGCGAATATAAGAATTATCATGGCGATCTGGGCCGTGTCGCGGTGTGCGGCGAGCCGAAGCCCGAACTGGTCCAGCGCATGAAGGCGCTGGAGGTCGGCTGCCAGACGGTGCTGGAGGTGGTGCGGCCGGGCGTCACGGGACGGCAGGTGACCGACGCCGTGATCGACGCGGTGCGCAAGGCGGGCTTCCCCGGCTTCTTCTTCGCGACGCCCCATTCGATCGGCCTCGAACATTCCGATCACAAGATCCCGATCGGCCCGACCCTGCCGGGCGGCAATGGCGAATTCATATTCGAGGAGAATATGATCTTCTCGCTCGACATGCCCTATTATGAGATCGGCTGGGGCAATCTGCATACCGAGGATCAGATTTTGGTGACGGCGACCGGCGTCGAGCCGCTCACCAGTTGTGACACCTCGCTGCGTATCAGGCCGGGGGCATCGGTCGCGGCATGAGCGGCCTGCGCTGCGGCTATGCCGACGGGCGCTGGGGCCAGATCCATTATCGCATGGCCGGTGCGAGGGTTGATGCAGGAGCGGGGGCGGACGTGTCTCCGCTCCTGATGCTGCATCCGACGCCCAAGTCGGGCTGGATCTATGAACGGTTGATGATGCGGTTGGCCGAGGGCCGCCTGACGATCGCGCCCGATACGCCGGGCTATGGCGCCAGCGCGCCACCGCCTTCGCCGCCGAGCATAGAGGATTATGCCGGGGAGATGTTCGCCCTGATGGATGCGCTGGGGGTCGAGACGGTCGACCTGCTCGGCTATCATACCGGATCGGTGACGGCAGTGGCGATGGCTGCGCTGCGGCCGGAGCGGGTGCGCCGGCTGATCCTCGTGTCGCTGGCGGCCTATGACGCGCAGGAGCGGGCGGATCGGCGGGAGAAGTTGAAAAACTGGCGCGGGCCGGTGGAGGATGGATCGCATCTGGGCGCGATGTGGGATCTGCTGGGCCAGCTTTGCGACCCGCGTGTCAGCAT
>Ga0182748_1002590_pt1 | contig 16230 bp, 14 predicted proteins | sample eDN3rd37CKraftOP_FD_128877 | JGI IMG/M metagenome (GOLD analysis project Ga0182748, IMG submission 128877) | Enriched Organic Plus compost microbial communities from Emeryville, California, USA - eDNA 3rd pass 37_C Kraft OP (version 2) (version 2) ...
CCGACAAAACCAAATCTGCCGCCGTATTAATTTACATTGCCTATACTACAGCTCTCGCCTATGCTACATACTTCATACTCTATGGCGCACAGGTAATCGCCAATCAATGCGCCCCCAATTACGCGATCTTCGATCTTAGTGGCAATGGCTACCTATTTTATGGCGCCTACTACTACGGCTGGCTCTTGGCGGCTATTGCGCTCGCGATGCACTGGGCTAAAAGACACCCCAAAAAGGCCCCCGTACTACGTTGGCTCGTAAGTGGCTACGCTGCTTTTATTGTCCCTACGAGTCTCGCGAACATGCTCGACCCCACTACAATACAAGCCATCCCATCGATCATGTGTGGATTCGCGGTTCTGTTCGCGATTGTTTTGGTATGGCGAATCCTGCCACTTGCCAAGGTCCCCATCAAGAAGCATTAGTGGGCGGAATCGGATACCGGTCATCAAAGAACTCTTGTAGTGTAATCAGTACACGTTTGCCAAATTTACTGGCTATGCCATGATTTTCACCCCATTGGTATATCTCTTTGTTTCTCTGCGCACGGCCAGCCGGTGTCGACTCGTAATTTTCGGGCAGAGCTCTCTCTTGCATACCTATGATCGGACATATCAACTGAGCTGCATCCGCGGGTTCAAGCGAATATAATCCGATTTTTAGCGCAGCTTCTCGCACTGCCGAGTTTCTTTCTTCTTTTTCTCGATCGAATTCCTTTTTTGATTCGTATGCTTCGTCTATATATTCTTGGTCGCCTTTACGATATAGGCTCAGCCCTTCTACGGGTATCATTTCATCGATGAATCGCTGCCAAGGACTGTCTAGTCCTACGCCATAGTGTACGTAAAAGCTCGCTTGCAATGCCTTTTTTCTGTCAAACACATCTACTGGTGTCATTTTTTCTTCTTCCGGATATTCCAGCGCATATGTCAACCAAGCAATCGTTTTAGTTGCCAGATACTCGAACTCCAGTCTATCGACATAACGAAATATCGATTCGATAGTGATACGCGTTTCCGTATTTTCATATGCGCCAAGCACTTCCATTTCACCATTCCAATACAACTTTTCTCTCAACTCTTTGTCCGATTGTTTGAGATATTCAGCCATCAGTTGCCCCATCTTGATATCGTCATAATCAATGACTCGGGGGACACTCCTTCGCGCTAGTTCATCGATGACTAATAATTCGCGAAGCCGCACCTCTTCCAATGCGAGAGTATCTTGAAGCGTACGACCCTTATCTTCCGCCTGCTCTGAAGTATTGCACGACCGTTCCTCTGGTGTATTCATGGTTTTAATCTATATCACCCGGCCTCAGTAGTCAAAAAACTATTGCAACGATATACTTAGCATATGCGGAGTTTGATACGGAAGTTCGACCGGCGCGTCGACGCAGCTGTGCAGAAGCTACCAAGATGGCTGTATCCTATCATGCAGTTTTTTACCCTAATCGGACAACCGCCATTCACGGTCGGTATCGCAGCAGCCGTATTAGGGTATGGCGTCGCGTTTGAAAAAGATTACTATCTTTTTGCCGGGTCAATCGCCCTTGCAACTATTGTTATTAGCAGTATCCTTAAAATTATTTTGCGGCGCAGACGTCCAGTAAACGACTATGTCGAAAAGATGTTTTTCAAAACTTTCAGTTTTCCTAGTGGTCATGCTGCTGGTGCCCTGGTAAGTTATGGTACGGCAGCGCTCGTCGTATCCTATAAATGGCCGGATTTTATAGTTGCTGCTTTGCTGACGGCGTTCGTATTAATCTTTTTTATCAGTCTGTCTCGAATCTACTTAGGAGCTCATTATGCCAGCGATGTTGTCGGTGGATGGATTGTCGGAGCACTCGGAATGATCACCATATTGCTGCTCGAGAGATAACGCTCATGTATGATACACTTAGGTCATGAATAAACCTGAAAACCCCGGAAAATATAGCGCAGACGTACAGTTACTGCTCGCAAACGAACGAACACTATTATCATGGATCCGCACTGGACTTGCCGTCCAAGCAGGCGGTATTGCGTTAACCGCTTTTTATGAAAATAGCCCATTGCCAGGAATTATGATCCTATTCTTGGGAATAGTGATCGCCCTTATCGGATACCGTCGCTTCAAGGTGTCAGACAAAAGTATACGAGCAGGCAAACTGCCGCCATCCGACTCGACAGCTGCCCTGCAAATTTACGCGATCACTCTTGTCGTCTTGTCGATCGTCCTACTTCAGGTAACGATTTTTCGCGACTTGTAGTTTTAACGATAGTTGGTAAAGCTTGTTATAAACTCAAAATCAGCTTCGCGGATTGCTGACATGACAGCTTGCAGTTCATCTTTGCTAGTACTCGATACCCGTACAGCTTGCCCTTGTATCTGAGGTTTTACCTTTGGAAACTTTTCGCGAATAAGCGCTGTGATCCTTTTTGCTTTATCTTGATCAAGGCCTTCGATAAAAGGTATTTCTTTAGTCGCCTTCATATTACTCTCATTGACTGGCTTACTTAGATCTAACACCTTGCTGCTGACATTACGTGCTGCAAGCTTCTTGCGAATCACATCGATCACAGCGTCAACTTGCCACTCATTCGACCCGGTCACTTTAAACCCTTTTTTGTCTGCCATCCACTCCACGGCAGCAGGAGTACCTTTAAAGTCGTACCTGTTGCCGATTTCACGTTCCGTTTGCTGAAACACGTTGTTCATCTCTGCCTTGTCATATTCCGAAACGATATCAAAACTGAATGTTGTCGCCATCTCAAACTCCTCCGTGGTTTCTTCTTTATCTATGATATCGAATTTCACCAATATGTGCACTTTGGTTTGTCATAATTTCCAAAAGGTGATATAAAAACTCCATGGTTGAATTTCATAAATATGGTCGAAGCTCGCAGGCAGAGAGGATTGCTGAAACCAATGAAAAATTGCGATCCATCAGAGAGGTGGCTTTTGAAAGCGAAGAGTTAAGGGCTCGCAATGGGAGACCAAGCAGAGAAAGTCTTGGATACTTCAGATCGCTTGGCGCGCGTAACCGATTAGGTCTTTATACCGTTCGTGCCGCTGCATTCAATGACGGCCTATTCCTTAGTTTTCGTATGCCAAAAGATGAAATTCCCATGCAATTTGATTTCGAATACCGAACCAGATGGTCCCCGGATGACAAACAGGATCCTCGAGATAATATACCTGTTATTAAATGCTGTGGTCTCTCGGACTTGGGTGTTGCCATGGTACGTAGCCTTAGTGGCTATCGCTTTATAGAGTCAAAAACCCTATATGCGCCCAGCTTCCAGCCGATCATAGATACCGCTCTCGAAATCATACGTAAAGAAGCAGAGCCAGGCGACGGCAGCGAACCATGGCAACATGCTTATACCCAAAAAGAAATACTTCTATCTTCTCACAAGAAAATGCAAATTATAAGTCCGGATGAAAGGTACCTTTAATACTCTGCCCTGCTATGTTTAACCCCCCGCCTTGATTTGGCGAGGGGTTGATCAAAGAGAGTCAAGCAATGCGTCGGATCGGCCTGGTCAGCTGATTATTAATTGTATCGAAGTCAGCTTTGATTTTGTCACCCTCATTGAATCCGTCGCAGAGTCGTCGCATACACGTGACATCCAAGTCTCGGCCATCGCTCGTTCGTAGGTGGACGGTGTAATTACCGACTCGATCCCGCTCTACTAATTCGATAGACATAATATAGCCTTCGACCGTCTCAAAATCGTCGCTCCTGCTTTTTGTCGTTTGACTCATGACAAGCATAAGAAAGATCATTGTCAGTGCAACTAGCAGCATACCGTCTCCTGACGACGCCCTTTGATAGCTCATGTGCTTCACTCTTTCGTATTTTGCCTAGGATGATTTGTTATTTATAACATTTTATATTTATTTGATCAATACCCCATATGGCGATAGTCTCTTCAATAACAAAACCTCCGCCAAAAGGCGGAGGTTTTGTGTCGGAAGATTATTCTAACCTCGGGCGAAATGCGCAAAAGCGCGGTTCGCCTCTGCCATTTTGTGCGTGTCTTCCTTCTTCTTGTACGCAGCACCTGTTTGATTGTAGGCATCGACGATTTCAAGCGCCAAACGCTGGCTGTATGGCATGCCACTGCGTGCACGAGCGGCTTGCACTAGCCATGTAAACGCAAAGTGTAGCTGACGGTGGCCTTGAATACCAAACGGAATCTGGTAGTTTGCGCCACCAACACGGCGTGATTTGACCTCGAAATTCGGTGAAATATTCTTCAGCGCCTTCTCAAAAACTGCCAGCGGATCTTCACTGTCTAGTTTTTTTGCTGCCTGTTCAAGTGCACTGTACACTGCACGCTCAGCAACTAATTTCTTGCCATTTAGCATTGATTTATTGATGAGGCGCTGCACGAGTACGGATTGGTACTTGCGATCCGGCTTGAGCTCGCGTTGTAGTTTCTTGGTAACTTTACGTGGCATGACTACTTGCTCTCCTTCTTCGCGCCGTACTTACTACGGCCTTGTTTGCGATTAGCAACACCCTGAAGATCTAAAGCGCCACGAACGATGTGGTATCGAACACCTGGAAGATCCGGCACACGACCACCTCGCACCAACACAACAGCGTGTTCTTGCAGGTTATGACCTTCACCGCCAATATAAGCCCAAACTTCTTGTTGATTAGTCAGGCGCACGCGCGCGACCTTGCGAAGAGCAGAGTTAGGTTTCTTTGGCGTTTTGGTCGTAACTTTGATACATACACCGCGCTTGAGTGGCGCATTTTGTTCGTAATAACGCACCTTGAGGGCATTGTGAATACGACCAAGTGCTGGTGACTTGGACTTCTTCTTTGCCGTCTTACGAGGCTTGCGTACCAATTGGTTGATAGTTGGCATTAAATAAAACTCCCGTTTTATTTGCTATCGGCGTCAGTAATTAGCCGATAGCTCGTTTCTATATAGCTGATTTGTACAGTCATGGTTCAGCAACCCATGGCTGTAATCGTACCCTACCTACTCGTTACAACAGGGGTAGAGTACGAGAAACTCACCATTTACTGTAGCAGATTACGAGCTTTTTGGCAAGACGTAACCGTTACTCAGTCAGTTCGAGATCTTCAGCAATCTCATCGACCATTTCTGCTGCGCTGTTTTCTTGCACCTCTGTACGAGATGGTGCGCCGGTGCCTACAGGGATCTTGCGACCGATGATCACATTTTCTTTGAGACCACGCAGATGATCTAGTCGTCCGCTTGTGGCAGCATTGATCAAGACACGAGTCGTATCTTGGAATGATGCAGCCGATAGCCAACTATCACTCCAAATTGACACCTTAGTGATGCCGAGTAGCAACTGAGTAAATTTGACGGGTTGCTTGCCTGCGGCCTCAAGTTCTTTGTTCGCATCAACCACAGCGGCTTTGCTGACAATGTCGCCGGTAACAAAGTTACTATCGCCCGGATCTTCCACCTGAACGCGGCTAAACATCTGGCGGACAATGATCTCTAGGTGTTTATCGGCAACGTCCTGACCCTGTGCGGCGTAAATGCGCAAAACTTCATTGATGATGTATCGCTGAGTTGCTTCAACTCCCTTAAGGCGCATGAGATCATGCAGGTTGAGCGATCCGATTGTCAAACGGTCACCTTGTTCAATCGTGTCACCCTTCTTGACGACAAGCTGGGTTGTACCAGGAATACGATATTGGACAGGAGCACCAGCTTCAGCAGTGATTGTAGCGCTGGTTTTATTGAACGTAACAACTCCGTCAAACGGTGCAACCAATGGATTCGCGCCCTCTTCTTCAGAAGCGATTACATCGCCAGCTTTGACACTTGCATTCTTCTTGACGCTTGGCATGCGACCTTCAAGAGGCAGATCCTCTACCTTCTCTGCAGTAGGAGTTACTTGGACAACATATTCTTTACCATCCTCCCAGATGTCAACAACGCCAGAAACTTCAGTAACGTATGCCTGTCCTTTTGGTGTTCGAGCCTCAAATAGCTCTTCGACACGAGGGAGACCTTGGGTAATGTCACCACCTGCCACACCACCGGCGTGGAAAGTTCGAAGTGTCAACTGGGTGCCAGGTTCACCGACTGATTGAGCTGCGATAACGCCAACTGGCTGCGATCCGGCAACCAGATTGCCGGTCGCCATATCAATACCATAGCTCTTACGTGGAATGCCGTGTAGATTCTTGGTCGACAGAACAGACTGAATAGTCACTTCTGTAATATTTTCATCAGCTTGGATAGCATCGGCAATCTCGCGAGTGATGAGTTGGTCGGCACCAATGTGGCCTGGAACTTCCTTCGCGGTATAACGGCCATACAGACGGTTACCGAATTCAATCATTGTATCTTCAGATTCTGATCGGTAAATTGTAAAGCCGTCATCATCGCCATCTTCATCTTCGACCGTGAATACATCTTGCGATACATCGACAAGACGACGAGTCAAATAACCAGAGTCAGCAGTCTTAAGGGCTGTATCGATCAGACCCTTACGCGCACCACGGGTTGCAACGAATGATTCAAGAGCCGAAAGGCCATCTTTGTAACTTGAGCGAATCGGAAGCTCAATTTCACGGTTGTTGGCATCGACCATGATACCAATCATGGCGCTTGCCAGCTTGACGTTTGATATATCGCCGCGGGCACCAGAGTTGACCATGACAGCAATACTGGTATCCATATCTTTGAGCTTATCTTGCAAGAATTCAGTTACTTTTCGGTCAACATTTCGCCACGCAGCAACCGTCAAGTTGTAACGCTCTTCTTCTGTAATGAGACCCTGATCAAATTGTTCAGAGATCTGTGCAGTGCGTTCGTCGCCTTCTTTTACGAAATCATGAATTTCATCGAAGCTGATGTAATCATCCTTACCTGTCGATACTGCAGCAACGGTAGCAAAGCGGAAAGAGAGACCCTTCATACGGTCAGCCGTTCGAGCAGTTTCCTCGGCACCGTATTTGTCGAAAATTTTAGCAAGAACCTTCTTGAGCTGTTTCTTGGTTTGTACATTGTTATCATACGGAAAGTCCTCAGGGAGGATCTCGTTGAAGAAGACGCGGCCAAGAGTTGTATTGCGAATTTCACCCTTTGCGTACACACGAATTGGCGTCTGCAACTGAATCACGCCGGCATCGTATGCCATTTCAGCTTCATAAACAGAACTGTATGCTTTTACTTCTTCGGTTTGGGCACCCGGCTTTTCATATGTGAGGTAATAGTTACCAAGAACGATGTCCTGACCGATATTAAGCACCGGAGCACCGTCGGCAGGCTTCAGCAAGTTGTTTGTCGCGCTCATGAGTTCACGAGCTTCGGCCTGAGCCTCATCGGATAGTGGCAAATGGACAGCCATCTGGTCACCATCGTAGTCAGCGTTGAATCCGTTGGCAACTAGTGGGTGCAACTGAATAGCCTTGCCTTCAACCAATACTGGCTGGAATGCCTGGATGCTGAGTCGGTGAAGTGACGGAGCACGGTTGAGAAGCACATATTTACCTTCGATAACCGCATCTAAAGCGTCCCATACAAGTGCATCACCAGATTCAATCAGGCGAGTTGCACTGCGAATATTGTGCGCATGTTCGTTGCGGATGAGCCAGCTAATAACAAACGGCTTGAAAAGTTCGAGAGCCATCTGCTTTGGAATACCACACTGATGAATCTTTAGCTTCGGACCAACAACGATAACCGAACGACCAGAGTAGTCTACACGCTTACCGAGCAGATTCTGACGGAAACGTCCCTGCTTGCCTTTGAGCATATCGCTGATACTCTTGAGACGGCGGCGACCACCTGTCGCATTTACTGCACGACCACCGCGCGCAGTGCTGTTGTCGATCAGCGCATCGACAGCTTCCTGAAGCATACGCATTTCGTTACGGCGGATAACTTCCGGAGCATTGAGGTCAATTAGCTTCTTAAGACGATTGTTACGGTTGATGACACGGCGATACAGATCGTTGAGGTCGCTGGTTGCGAAACGACCACCAGTCAACTGTACCATAGGACGCAAATCTGGCGGGATAACTGGCAATACCGTCAGACACAGACTGCTTGGCTTGATACCTGCAGCATGCATACCTTCTAGAACGCGAAGTCGCTTGAGCAATTTCTTTTCACGCTGACCGCGTGCATTCTCAACCTCTTCACTCAGTTCTTTGATCAACTTAGGCAAATCAATCTCATCCAGCAATTGCTTGAGAGCGGTTCCGCCCATACCTACAGTGATAAGCTCAGAATACTCCTCAGGTAGATTGCGATAGTCAGTCTCATTCATCAATGCGCCTTTGACAAGGCTCTCGAGCTGTGTTTTTTTGCGATTGTAATTTTCATTAAGCTCTTCGAGCTCTTTGCTCTGAGCTTCGGCCAAAGCCTTGACATCAGCACCTTCAGCCTCAGCCTCCTTTTCATAGCGCATCTTGATAGCAGCACGTGCGGCTTCAGTTTCAGCCTCTAAGTCAGCCAGCATCTTATCGCGTTTTTCTTCATCAACACTCAAGATGATGTAGCTCGCAAAATAAGCGACTCGCTCAAGATTACGGACAGTCAGACCAAGCAGAAGACTCATAGCACTCGGGGTGCCCCGCATAAACCAGATATGCGCTACTGGAGCTGCAAGACTAATGTGACCCATACGTTCACGGCGAACGATTGATTTCGTTACTAGCTCACCGTTTTTATCAACTGCTGCTTCGCGAGAACGAACACCTTTGAGCTTGCTGTCATGTGGATTGATATCCTTAACTGGCCCGAAGATCCTCTCGCAGAACAAGCCGTCACGTTCAGGCTTTTGGGTGCGGTAGTTGATGGTTTCAGGTTTGGTAACCTCACCATATGACCACTTCAAGATATCTTCAGGACTTGCGACAGCCAGTCGAACGGCGTCGAAATCAGCAATGCCCGTACCTGCGACAATTCGTGACATGGCTATACCTCCTCCTTGATTTCTTCAATTTCATCTATGTCTTGGACACTGAGTCCGTCTTCATTGAGATCAATATCATCGGCTTCATCCAAAACGGCTTCGTCTTCCTTAACGATGATATCGTCAACAGGAACAGACTTATCTTCAGGACCGGCTTCGGCAATAACTTCTTCGGCATCAACGACAACATCTTCGCCTGTTTCAGTTTCATCCAGAAGATCTACGCGCAAACCAAGACCTTGAAGCTCTTTTACAAGGACATTGAAGCTTTCCGGAAGTTTCGGACCGACAATCGGCTCATTCTTGATGATCGATTCGTATGCCTTCGCGCGTCCATAAACATCATCAGACTTAATTGTCAGCATTTCTTGCAGTGTTGTAGCGGCACCGTAAGCCTCAAGCGCCCAGACCTCCATTTCACCAAAGCGCTGACCACCGTTTTGCGCCTTACCACCGAGTGGCTGCTGAGTGACCATAGTGTACGGACCGGTTGAGCGGGCATGAATCTTGTCAGAAACCATATGATGAAGCTTGATCATATGCATAACACCGACAGTCGTACGCTCCTCAAACGGTTCACCAGTGCGACCATCGTACAGTTGGCTCTTGCCATCACGGGCAAAACCAGCCTTTTCGAGCTCATCACCGATAACTTCATTTGGTACGCCGTTAAATGGCGGCGTAGCAACCTTATAGCCAAGAGCCTTGGCTGCCATACCGAGGTGTGTTTCGAATAGCTGACCGATATTCATACGGCTTGGGACGCCGAGCGGGTTAAGCACAACATCAACTGGTGTGCCATCTTCCATAAATGGCATGTCTTCGACAGGCAGGATTCGTGCAACAACGCCTTTGTTGCCGTGACGACCCGCCAACTTGTCGCCAACGCTAATCTTGCGCAGCTGAGCAACAAAAATCTGAATCTGCATCAGTACGCCAGCTTTGAGTTCATGGCCGTTCTCGCGACTAAATACCTTGACGCCAACAACCTTGCCGCCGCCTGCATTATTCATGCGTTGAGAGGTATCGCGAACATCCTTAGCCTTTTCACCAAAGATTGCTCGAAGCAAACGCTCTTCTGAACTGAGCTCTTGTTCACCTTTTGGCGTGATCTTGCCGACCAATACATCACCTGCCTTGACTTCAGAGCCAACTTGGACGATACCGTTTTCATCGAGGTGGCGCAACGATTCTTCACTAACATTAGGGATATCGCGAGTAACAATTTCAGGACCAAGCTTGGTTTCACGAACTTCAATATTGTAGTCCTTAATATTAATACTGGTCAGCGTATCGTCTTTTACCAAGCGGTCAGAAAGGACAATAGCGTCATCCATGTTGTAACCACCCCAAGGCATAAAGGCGACAAGCAAGTCCTTGCCAAGCGCCAATTCACCATCGGCGATTGATGCACCTTCAATGAGAATGTCGCCCTTCTTCACTTTGTCGCCACGGTTAACGCGAACCTTCTGGTTGATGGAGCGGTCATCGTTACTTTTAGCAAAGTGAATCAGCTCATACTTCTTGACACCGTCTTCGTATTTGACATGGATTTCGTCGGCATCGGCACGAACGACTTCACCCGGACCTTCAGCCAAGATCAGCTGACTGGTATTCTTGGCGATTTCACCTTCGATACCAGTACCAACGACCGGAGCTTCAGGTTGCAAAAGAGGCACCGCCTGCTTCTGCATGTTTGAACCGGTAAGTGATCGGTCAACACGGTTCTTTTCGATAAACGGCACGAGCGCAGCGGTCGAACCAAGAATCTGCTTGTGAGCGGCATCCATGTAAGTAACTTCACTGACATCGACCTGCTCAGGCAGCAAACCGTTACGAGCACTCACACGCTCTTCGAGGAAGCGACCATTCTCGTCTAGCTTGGCACTGGCATCCGCGATAACTTCAGTAGCCTCTTGGCTTGCATCGAGATAGACAACTTCATCGGTAACTCTACCGTCTTTGACTTTCAGATATGGTGTTTCAATGAAACCGTACTCGTTGATACGGGCATAGGTTGCCAGATTAAGCACAAGACCGATATTGGCACCTTCTGGAGTCTCAACGGAACAGAGACGACCATAGTGCGTTGGGTGTGCATCGCGAACATCGAATCCGGCACGCTCACGACTTAAACCACCGGGACCCATAGAGCTGAGACGACGTTTGTGAGACAGCTCTGAAAGCGGGTTGGTTTCATCCATCAACTGGCTCAGCTGCGAACTCGCGAAGAATTCGCGAACGGCAGCCACGACTGGACGAGCGTTTATCAGCTGACCCGGAGTGACAGTTTCAATATCGCTCATCGACATACGATCCATAGCGTTTCGTTGCATACGAAGCATGCCGACGCGGAACTGACGGGCAACCAGTTCGCCAACAAGCTTAACGCGGCGGTTGTTGAGCGCATCAATATCATCCGGGGCCTCCTGAGTATTGTTCAGACGAATGATTTCGCGAATAATCGCAATCAGATCGCTCATCTGGAATACACGATTTTCATTGGTGTTCGGCACATCCAGACCAAGACGCTGATTAATCTTATAACGACCTACGCGACTGTAGTCGAAGCGTTTAAAATCAAAGAACATGCGCTCAATCATACTGCGTGCATTATCGACAGTTGCTAGATCGCCTGGGCGTAGACGACGATAAACTTCGATAAGAGCCTCGTTTGATCCGCGGGCAGGATCTTTTTCGAGGGTTGCTTCAATATATTTAATGTCGCCTGTATCGACATCGCTAAACATGGTTCGGATATCTGCAACTTTGCTATGACCTAGCGCTCGAAGGAGTGTCGTTACTGGCAATTTACGACGACGATCGATCTTTACATAGATTGTTCCGCTAGGAGCAGTTTCGAACTCAAGCCATGCACCACGGCCCGGAATGAGTTTAGCGCCATAGTAATTACGACCGTTGACGGTATCGGCCGTAAAGAAAACACCCGCACTTCGAATTAACTGCGATACTACAACACGTTCTGTACCGTTGATAATAAACGTGCCTCGATCCGTCATCCACGGATAATCACCTAGATAGATTTCAGATTCCTTGACTTCACCAGTCACCTTGTTTGTCAACTCAACATTGACATGAAGTGGTGCGTCAAATGTTAGATTATTTTCTTTCGCAAACTTTTCGCTATTTTTTGGCTCTTCGAAATGATATTCCTTGAATCGCAGTTCAAGTTTTTGACCCGTGTAATCCTCGATAGGATTAAGTTCAGTGAATATTTCGCTCAGGCCAGTCTCGACGAATTCACGCCAACTGTCCTTTTGGTGAGCGATAAGATTTGGTAACGGTAAAGCCGTGTCATCCTTGGTGAAAAAGACACGCTTAATCGCGCTCGCTTTCGCCTTTGCCATTTGTCCTCGCTTAGTTTGATTAAGTTTTATAGTGATCCGGCCCGAAGGTTCACTAAGCCTGGTCGTCCGCTTTCCCGCCACGAAAATTGGACATAGAAATACCAAGCTACTCTGCTTCTTAATACCCATTGTGAACAATGCTGTGCAATTAGTCAAGACTTCATGGCACACAAAAAGACACGGGCTCACGCCCGTGTCTTTGACTAATTACTCTCTAGCGGCTAATTCCAACCGCGAATAACGTTTACCATCTTTACTTTGTGTTGATAAACATTTTCGAGAAGTGTTGCAACTTGCTTTAGGATCTCGAGGTTCTTCTTGGTCCAGAATTGAGTTGCTTTGCCCAAAGCTTTGACGCTTGCACCTGTAGTGTCAGCAAGATGTTCAACCTTAGCAACAGTTACTTTGGCTGCCACTTCTGCCAACAAGCCAAATTGCGAGCATCTCTTGAGCGCACTGTCAGCTATTCGCACAACAGCATTCTTGAACTTTGTGTTTGCTGCTCGTAGTTCATCACGATAGTCCCTGATAACGGCAAGGAAGTCTTCACGGAATGAACCCAATGCTGCCTCATAGTCATCATTGAACAAGCTGTATGACAAAAGCGCATCGAGCTTAAATTTATTGACTGCCGCTTTCTTTTCAGCGTTGTTGGCCCGGATATTCTTGTAAATATCCATTAAACCATTAAACACACCGATCGCCGCCTTTCGAGATGCTTCAGTTGCTGCATCTTGGACTTTCCACCCAAGCTCTAGGGCTTCAAGCGACAAATTGAAACTTGCTTCCATAAGCTTCGCTTCGACATTGATGGCCGTCAGAGTCGTATCCCTGAATACCTTTACTGCAGTACACCGCATACCTGCAAAAACATCTAATGCTTGCGCGGGCTGGGTAGCAACAGAGGTGACTGTGTAGCTGACAGTGAGAGCAACGAGCGCACCACGCAAAATCCACTGCTTTATCCTACTCTTCATCTTTGCAATCTCCTACCTTCACGCATTCTTCGTGCAGCTTTTCTAGAGCCTTATCAGGAGCGGTCGATACCTGCTTTGTCGCATCAGCCATTTGGTTGATGATTTCGAGCTCGCTCTTGCTTTGTTGCTCCTTCTTGATGCGGGCTTCTATATCCTTTGCTGTATCGGCCAGCGCCTCTTCAGCTTGATCGGCTTCCGTCTTTTCTTTCTTGGAATCGTCAGCCTTCTGCGACGTATTCGCATTGTTCGACTTGTCGAGCACATTTGTCTTGTAGTACCATGCACCGACGACGGCAGCAACTACAAGCACTGCAACGACAAGTATGATAACGGCTTTCTTGCCGCTGGACGCCTGCGAAGCAGGTCTTTTTTCTGATTTCGAATTACTGTCGGTATTCGAAGAATCAGAACCCTTTTTCTCCTTCAAATCCATACTTCCCCTTATGTTAGTATTAACTAACGACATTTTACGAGGTATGGATAGCTTTGTAAACCCTTATGCTTAGGGTTGTGGAAAAGTCTATGCTTTTGTAATTATGTGGTCTGCAATACCGTATTCGACCGCTTCTTTGGCACTCATCCAAAAATCTCGGTCTGTGTCTTTTTCGATCTTAGACAGCTTTTGCCCTGTGTTTTTGGCTAGAATTTCATTAAGCCGATGTTTGAGATAGAGTCCTTCGCGCAGTGTGATCTCCTGATCACTCACCTTTCCCTGTGTGCTCGATGACGGCTGGTGAATCATGACACGGCTGTTTGGAAGCAAAGAACGCTTACCCTTCGTGCCACTTGACAACAGAAACGCACCCATGCTTGCCTGTACACCAATACCAATCGTTTGTACATCCGGTGTTATGTATTGGATTGTGTCATAGATAGCGAAGCCATCATAAACACTGCCCCCGGGGCTATTGATGTATAATTTAATATCCTTTTTTGGATCTTCGTAAGCTAAGAAGAGCAGCTGTGCAACTACAAGGTTTGCCGTGTGTTCATTTACGTCTTCACCCAAAAAAACGATACGCTCTTTGAGAAGGCGACTATATATGTCGAAAGCACGCTCACCAGTCGGCGATTGCTCAATTACAGTGGGCACAAGATAGTTCGTCGGCTTATTCATACCTCAAGTATACTCGTCGCTAGCACTCTCGTCAATAGAGTGCTAATAGATTCCTTGATGAGGTTTGGTTTATGAGTTAAGTTCAGCAAGCCTATCGATAGCCTTGTCGGTCAGTAGTCTATTGGCGATATCACGTTGGATCTCAGGAGTTGTAAAGTCTTGACCAGAATGATTCCCAAAGCGCTCTTGGTACTCATTGATTTTTGCTGCCAACTCTTCATTGGTTGCGGTGATCTTTTCTACCTTGCTCAGTTCTGCCAACACCAAACCCGCCTTGATGCGGTTGACTGCAGCCGGCCGAACTTCATTTTCCAGCCACTCCTCATATGCCATTTTCTGACTATCCAAGTAGTTTTGGAGCGTCATACCACGGTAGGCTAGATTCTGAGTCATATCCTGCTCGATCGAACGCATCTGATCACCGACTAGCACTTCCGGCGCTGGCGCAACACTCTTCTCTACCAACGTTTCAACAAGCTTTTCTTTAAACTTTTCTTGCGCTTCGCGTTCGCGACTCGCTTTAAGTTCACGCTTGACATCATCCTTAAGCTCCTTTACGGATTTGAATGGACCGGCTTTTTTCGCGAACTCATCATCGACTTTCGGTAGGACGACCTCTTTGATTGTCTTGAGCGTGACGCTGAATACAACCTTAGCTCCCGCCAGAGCGGGAGCATGATATTCCTTAGGGAATTGCAGATCCAAATCGAATTCCTCACCAGCTTTGTGTCCGATGATACCCTCTTCAAACCCAGGGATGAATTGGTTGGAGCCTAGCTCAAGCGTGTAGTCCTTCGCTGAACCACCATCAAAAGGAGTACCATCCTTTTTGCCAACAAAATCGATGACGACTTCATCGCCATTTTTAGCGGCACGTTTGACTTCTTTGCGTTCCGCAAAACCTTTGCGCATTCTCTCGATAATGTCAGCAATGTCTTTTTCGGTTACTTTGCCGACTTCTTTTTTGATACCCAGTTTCTTGTAATTGCCAAGTTTGACTTCCGGCAAAACTTCAGCCTCAGCAGTAAATTCCAACTCTTGCCCTGGCACGTATTTTTTCACCTCTACAGACGGCCGCTCCAAGGCGCGCACATCTCCTTCGGTGAATGCTGTTGCAACAGCTTTGCTGATCGCGTCATCCAATGCCTGGTTAGCTAATGCGTTCGGATCGACATGCTTCATAGCAATGCTCGGCGGAACTTTCCCCTTCCGGAACCCTGGCACTTTGACCTCTTTTGCCAGTTTGGTCAGTGCGACCTGTTGAGCATCGCCCAGTTCCTTTTCACCGAGTGAGATAGTTAGCTGAACTTTTGTATCTGATAATTTCTTGGTAGTCGTCTTCATACTCGGACCACTATAACAGATAAGCCCCTTCTTCAAAACCACTACCGATATGTATCGGTTCATTGAGACCCCTCGCTACTGGAAGCAGCGAGGGGAAGCTCGAGCCAGTTAGCCGATACCAACAAAAACTCCAGGAGCACCGACAGCTATATAGCCAGGGTCACGCCAAGGCTCTGGTAAGTACGGACCGTACATACGCCAAGCGACCCGCGGGCCACAAGGTAACCCGATACGACAGGGTTCGCACGGAAGACGAATCTCCCAATCATTCGCCCAGTATGCACCCGGATGAAAAAATCCAGGGTCATAGTCGACATAACCGAAACCGTCCGGATAACTGCATCCGTGACTTCCGTGAACCGGGAACAATGGCGGATCAAAATATGCCTGGCAAGCATAGAAATGATCTATCACCCAACCCCCATCAGCGTACCAAAAGCCGCCTTGATCAGCCGACGCCGTCGGACTATTCGCAACCGTGGACGCTAACAATCCGCCAAAACCGGCAAGAGCA
>Ga0182748_1002591_pt1 | contig 16226 bp, 15 predicted proteins | sample eDN3rd37CKraftOP_FD_128877 | JGI IMG/M metagenome (GOLD analysis project Ga0182748, IMG submission 128877) | Enriched Organic Plus compost microbial communities from Emeryville, California, USA - eDNA 3rd pass 37_C Kraft OP (version 2) (version 2) ...
GGGGCCTCTCGCTGATCGGCGCGGTTGTCGCTGAGTTTGTTGCCGGCACGGCGGGCCAGAGCACAGGCCTTGCCTCGCGCATTCTGGAATCGAGCTTCCGCAATGAAATTCCGCGCATGTTTGCGGCCCTCTTCCTTGTATCACTGCTCGGCATCGTAATCTTTCTGGTGACAAGCTGGCTGTCGCGTCTCGTCCTCGGGCGCTGGCACGAAAGCGAAATACGCCGTGAGCGCTAAAATGCTGACCAGCGTCACCATAGCAGGACTTTCCGGACGCCACGACATCGAGATCAAAGGTGATCGCATCGCCTCGCTCGTGCCGTCGCAGTCAGCGGGTGGCGGACTTATCACCCCGCTTTTCGCAGACATCCATGTTCATCTCGACAAAACCTTCACGATCCAGCGCATCGCAGAAAATGGCAGCGCCAGAGTGGATTGCCTGTTCGACGCAATTGACCTGATGAACACCGATCGGAAGAACTGGAGCAAGGCGGATATTAGCGCCCGCGCTAGTAAAGGCCTAAAAGCTGCGTTCGAACAAGGCGTCGGGGCGATGCGCAGCCACGTTGACTGGACGACCCCGGGAGTACCCGCAGCGTGGCCTGTTCTGAATGAGTTGCGCGAAGAGTGGAAAGGCCGGATCGATCTTCAGCTGGCGGCACTTGTCCATGGCGATCTGGTGCTTGATGCCGGTTCACAAATCGCGCCCCGCATTGCAAAAGACGGTGGCGTCCTTGGCGCGTTCTTCTATCGCAATGCCGATCTTGAAGACAAAATCGAAGAGATGTTCCACCTTGCCGTGCAGCATGATCTCACCCTCGACTTCCATGTCGATGAAGGTCTGGATGTGGAAGCGGACGGCTTTTCGCTGATCATATCGGCAACCAGACGGTATGGCATGGGTGGCCGGGTATTATGCGGCCATGCCTGCTCCCTGTCACTGCGTGGGCCGGACGAACTGCAGCGCATTCTTCATGCTGCCGCAGATGCAGGCACGGCGCTCGTTTCGCTACCCACGACAAATCTCTATCTTCAGGACAGGCTTGGAGGAAAATCCCCGCGTCTGCGCGGTGTTGCACCGCTGAAAGAAGCGCGCCGGGCAGGCATGGATGTCATGCTCGGTTCCGACAATGTCCGGGACGCTTTCTATCCTTTTGGCGATTACGATCCGCTCGCCATACTTCGTCTCGCAGCCCCAGCCTGCCACCTTGAGCCGGATGAATGGCTCGACAGTATCACTACCCTGCCCGCCCGGCTTATCGCCGGCGAGCGCGTACGATCCCTGCATGTGGGCGGCTCGGCCAGCTTTATCTGGCACGATGCCGAAGACCTGAACGATCTTATCAGCCGCCCGCAGGCACGTCGCGTCGTCTGGCGCAATGGCATTGCACAACCCAACTCAACAGGCCAAATCATCGGGAGTTCCACATGAATTCTGCCGCTCCACAGCGCATCTATGACTGGGCCGCATTCCGCGCCGAAATCGATGGCATCCGCATTTATGATGATCCGAAGCAGGTCGAACTGCGCTCTCGGGATTATTTCTGGTATAGCCCCATTCTGACCGAGGATATCGGCCACTATGTTGGTGATCTTGTCGTCATTCCGAAAGATCAGGACGAAGTGCGCCGCGTTGCTGCTGCCGCCGCAAAGCTGCGCATCCCGATCACCGTTCGCGGTGGCGGCACCGGCAATTACGGCCAGTGCGTTCCGCTTGAAGGCGGCATCATTCTGGACATGACCAAGATCGACCGCATCATCGCAATCGAACCCGGCAAGGTTCGCGTCGAAGGTGGCGCTCGCATTTCGCGCCTTGACGATGCGGTGCGCGAGACCGGACAGGAACTGCTGATGTATCCGTCCACACGCCGCATCGCCACGATTGGCGGCTTTTTCTCTGGCGGCTCCGGCGGCATCGGATCGCTGCGCCACGGCATGCTGCGCGACGACGGCAATGTCTATTCCGTGAAGGTTCTGACGGTCGAACCCGAGCCGAAAATCATCGAATTGACCGGGCGCGACATTCATAAAGTCCAGCATGCTTATGGCACTAACGGCATCATTCTGGAACTGGAAATCGGTCTCACCAAATCGACCGACTGGATACATACCGCTGCCTTGTTCGACAGTTACGAGGCAACGCTCAACTTCTGCCTCAAGGCATTGGAAGACAATCTCGACTGCTATCTGCTGACAACGGTAGACCGGCGTTTTGCACGCTTCTATACCAAATTCGGTGATCTCTTCCCGTCCGACAGGGATGCGGTTTTCGCCATGATCGCACCGGAGGAAATGGCCCGCTTCGAAGCGCTCGCGGCCGAATTCGGCGGCAGGGTTTCCTTCGCCATGACACTGGATGAGCTGCACAAGAACGGATTGCAGCCTGCTTATGAATGTGGCTGGAACCACACAACCTTGCAGGCGCTGAAAGCCGAGGAAGGCTGGACCTATCTTCAGGTCGCCTATCCGCGTCCTTTCGACGTGAATGTGGTGACACGCCAGATCGAGCGCTACGGTGAGACACAGTACATGCATCACGAAATGGCCAGGCTCGAAGGCGAAGTGCAGATTTTCGCGCTTCCACTTGTCCGCTTTGAAGGTCGTGACGAGATGTACCGTCTGATCAAGGAACTGGAGCAGCTTGATGGCTGCGACATCTACGATCCTCATGCCTACACCATCGAGGATGGCGGTATGAAGGAGATCGACAGCGTTCAGATCGAATTCAAGAAACTGGCCGATCCATACGGCCTTCTCAATCCGGGAAAAACACGCGGCTGGACCGCCGACATGGCTTTGACTGCTTAAAACAAGGGGAACCAATATGAAAAGGACACTGGTTGCGGCGCTGGCCGCGCTTTCCATAGGGCTTTCCGCCCAGATGGCCTATGCGCTCGATAAGGTGACGCTCGGCACCAACTGGCTGGCGCAGGCCGGTCACGGCGGGTTCTATCAGGCAGTGGCCGATGGCACCTATGAGAAATACGGACTTGATGTGCAAATTGATATGGGAGGACCGCAGGTCAACAACCGCCCGATGCTTGCCGCAGGCCGTCTTGACTTCCTGCTGACGGGAAACCTGCTTTTGTCGTTCAATAATGTCGCCAACGGCGTCCCGACAACGGTTGTTGCTGCTTTCTACCAGAAAGACCCGCAGGCACTGATGGTGCATGAAGGTCAGTACAAGGATTTCAAGGACCTTGCCAATGCGCCGACCGTGCTGATGGGCAAGGATGCGCAGTTTTCGTTCTGGCCGTGGCTGGTGAAGGAGTTCGGCTTCAAGGACGAGCAGCTCCGTCCCTATAATTACAGCCTCGCCCAGTTCCTCAACGACAAGAAAGTCGTGCAGCAGGCTTATGCGACCGCCGAACCGATTTACGCCGAAAAGGAAGGGGCAAAGGTCACGACCTATCTGCTTGCCGATTATGGCTACAGCACTTACGGCAACACGATAGAAACCCGCCAGGACCTGATCGAGAAGAACCCTGATCTGGTGCAGCGCTTCGTTAGCGCTTCGATCGAAGGCTGGACCAATTTCCTCTATGGCGACCGCAGCAAGGCCTATGATTTGATCCTGAAAGACAATCCGGACATGAGCAAGGAAACGCTCGATGCCGAACTGGAGCGGATCAAGGGCCTTCAGCTCATCGACAGCGGCGACACGCTTGAAAAGGGGATCGGTGCCATTTCGATGGATCGCGTCAAGGCGTTTTACGAACTCGCCCGCAAGGCAGGAATCGTCAGCGGCGATGAACTCGACATGAGCAAGGTCGCGACCGATGCCTTCGTAAACAAGGGCGCGGGCCTCGACATCAAGAAGCAGCTGGGCCAATAAGTCCCTCCTAATCGCGGCAGATATGGATGAACAATAGCGACGAGAATGAAGACGCCGAACTGACCGGACGGGACAAGGTTCTCGGACGCAGGCGGCGTATTCTCGGCGCAATCCGAGCTGCCGCGATCGACGAGTTTGCGGAGAAAGGCCTTGCGGGGGCGTCCACGCAGGGCATTGCACATCGTGCTGGCCTCACCAAGCCGCAACTGCACTACTATATCTCCAGCAAGGAAGAACTCTACGAGGATATCATCGTGTATATCCTTGACGAGTGGGAAGAAATTTTCCTCGGTGCCAATACCGAAAACGATCCGGCGAAGGTGATCCGGCAATATATCCGCGCCAAGCTCGAATATAGCCAGAAGAACCCCAAGGCTTCACGGCTTTTCACCACTGAAATCGCCAATGGTGCACCATATCTGAGCCGCCATTGGAAAAAACATGTCTCTGCGACCCACAATGCAGTGAAGCTTATCCAGTCATGGGTGGACGACGGTCGGATCCAGCCTGTCGATCCGCTGCTGTTTCAGATGCACATATGGGCTGTCACCCAGCACTATGCCGACTTTGAAGCGCAGGTTCGCAGCATGATGGAACTCGACAAAGACGAGCCGCTTGATCTCGAACGGATCGAGAAGGAAGTTTCGGCGCTGTTTCTGCGGGCCTGCGGGCTGGAATAAGACATCTGTTGAGAGAGCTTCGTCAGCGTAGCCCTTCAAGTTCAGCGATACGGGCGGCACTATCCTTTTCAAGCATTCTGGTCATTTCGCGAATGACCGTTTCGGCAAGCACAAAGATTGCAGCCGACGAATCCCAGGCCGACGGCACGGCTGTTCGCCCCGCCAGAACATGCCGGGCCACGCGCGCAATCGGCGATAGCCACTGGTCGGTAACAAGAACAACCTCAACACCCCGCGACCGCGCCTTCTCGGCAAGTTGCAAAAGACTGTCCTGATAACGGCGAATATCAAAGACCACCAGAACGTCACGCTTGCCCATGTCGAGAAGGCGGTCACGCCAGCCGCTCTCTTGCCCGCCAAGATGAAAGACGTGCGGGCGAATGACCGTCATGTGTGCGGCCATGTATTGCGCGATGGGATCGGTGAAACGTCCGCCAATCAGGTAGATGTTTCCCTTAGCGCCGCTCAAGGCTGACACAGCCTGCCTTAACTGCTTCTCGCCCAAATGCCGGAAACTCTCGCGGATATTCTCCAGCGTATGCTCGACCGCCGGATAGGCGGTGTCCGTCCTGATCCCCGGCTGTTCATTGCGATGGTGCGGCGACTGCAATTGGGCGGCGAGTTCATCCTGTAACCGCGCCTGAAAATCGGGGTAGTTCTGAAATCCGAGCCTGTTTACAAAGCGAAGGATCGTCGGAGAGCTCACACCGGCCAGCGCGGAAAATTCCGCCACGGTTTTCAGTCCCAGCATCGGGTAATTGGCGATCAGTGTCTGCGCAGCACTACGCTCGCCCGCTGGCATCGTATCGATCCGCTCGTTGATCAGTTCCGCAACGCTTGCGTTCACCGACGCTGATTTTTCCATTCATTGGCTCTTTTTGAATTCGGCGAAATTGTGTTTGACAAATAATCATAGGACGTATCAAATAATCCGCAATAGCGCATAAACTGAAAAAACGTAACATAAGTTACAGCGCGGGGAACAAACGGAATGACGGACGAGCGAGAATATCGCACGGCTTCGTGCGAGCCTGTTTCTGTCTTCAACACGGATGGGGTGAGTCCCTATCTGCTTGTTTGCGAGCATGCATCCAATTTCATTCCGGAACGTTTTGATGAACTGGGCCTTGGCGCAGAGGCGTTGAAGGCGCATATCGCCTGGGACCCGGGCGCGGTCGAGGTTGCCAGACATCTCGCATCATCGCTCGACGCATCCCTCGTCGAAAGCCGTCTTTCGCGGCTCTTGATCGACTGCAACCGCCCGCTCGATGCGCCCGATCTCATTCCCGAACTCAGTGAGACAACCATCGTCCCGGGAAATCATGGGCTCGCGGCGGCAGAGCGCACAGCCCGTATCGATCTTTCACACCGCCCGTTCCACGGCTGTATCGAAGAAACGATCGCGGCCCGAGCCACACGCGGCCAACCTTCGTGGATCGTGACAGTTCATTCTTTCACGCCCGTTTATCGTGGCGTATCCCGGCCTTGGCAGATCGGCATCATCCATGACGAGGACGACCGGATCGCAAAGCCCCTCATCGCCGGATTGCGGGAGGACACAAGTCTCAATGTCGGCGTCAACGAACCCTATTCCCCGGCTGATCGTGTCTATTACACGCTGGAGCGACACGCCCGCCCGCGAAACGCGCCATGCGCAATGGTGGAAATCCGCAACGACGAAATAGCCAGTTCCCGGACGCAAACAGCGTGGGCGGAAAGGCTTGCAGGCATATTGAAGCATGTCGCGCAAACACTCGCCCACACGGAAAAGAAAGCCTGAAGGAGCCGGAAATGCCGAAGCCGATCAGACTGTTCGTCAAATATGTTGATGCATTGAATTATTATATCGGCCGCTTCGCGATGTATCTGTTCTTCGCGCTTGGCGCCTGTCTGCTTTATTCGACCTTTTCTCGCGTCGTCCTTGGCGTGCCGGTGAACTGGGTGCTTGAGATGTCCCAGTTTCTGCTCTCGGCCTATTATCTGCTCGGTGGCGCCTATGCCATGCAGCAGGGCGCGCATGTGCGCATGGATCTGTTCTTCGACCGTCTTCCCCCGCGCCGGAAGATGATCACGGATATGATCACGATCCTGTTCATCATCTTCTATCTCGGCGTGATGGTCGCGGGAGGCATTTCCTCGACCGGTTACGCCATCTCCTATGGCCAGAAAAACTACACGGCCTGGGCACCGCTCCTCTGGCCGATCAAACTTGTCATGACTGTAGGCATCTTTCTCCTGCTGCTGCAATGCGTCTCGAATTTCCTCAAGGACTGGGCGTCGTTCCGCGGGAAACCGATCAACACGATTGCAGGACCGGCAATTGAGGAAGGGCACCACATATGAGTTCGGAACTTATCACCCTCTTCATGTTCGCCACCATGATGGTGCTGCTCATGACAGGGCAGCGCGTCTTTGGCGTCATCGGTTTTGTCGGCTCGATTGCGGCTCTACTTCTGTGGGGCAAAGGCTCCTTCGAGATGCCCTACAATGCCACCTTCGCGGTACTGAACTGGTATCCGCTCATCACCGTGCCTTTCTTCGTCTTCATGGGCTACATGCTGTCGGAATCCGGCATTGCCAGCAATCTCTACCGGATGTTCCATGTCTGGTTCGGCGGCATTCGCGGCGGCCTGGCGCTTGGCACCATCGGCCTGATGGTCATCATTTCGTGCATGAACGGGCTAAGCGTTGCAGGCATGGCCATCGGCGCCACAGTTGCCCTGCCCGAACTCCTGAAACGGCACTACAATAAAATCATGGTGACAGGGGTCATTCAGGCGGGCAGTTCGCTCGGCATCCTTATTCCGCCCAGCGTGGTACTCGTTCTCTACGCCATGATCGCCCGCCAGCCGGTATTGCAGCTCTGGCTCGCCGGCATCGGTCCCGGCCTTCTCATGGCAGCGCTCTTCGCGATCTATATCTATATTCGCTGCCGCATCCAGCCAGAACTCGGTCCCACGCTGCCGCAAGAGGAACTGGACAGCATCACATGGCGTGACCGTCTTGTCGCCCTGCGCGCAGGCATCCTCCCGCTTGTGGTGTTCGGTGTGATGATGGGATTGTTTCTGACCGGCGTCACGAGCCTTGTGGAAAGCTCGGCCGTCGGCGCGCTGCTTGCCACCCTGGCGGCTCTCTTCACCGGCCGCCTGTCGAAAAACGTATGGGAAACATCGACGCGAAACAGTCTCACCGTCACCTGCATGTTCCTCTGGATCATTCTGGCAGCGCTGTGCTTTTCTTCTGTCTATGACGGCCTTGGAGCTGTCAAGGCGATTGAGAACATCCTGCTCGGCACCTTCGATCTGTCGCCGTGGACGATCCTCATATTGATGCTGCTTTCGTTCATCGTGCTCGGGATGTTCCTGGATGACACCGCCATGCTGGTCATTGTCGCACCATTATATATTCCGCTGGTGAAGAGCCTCGGCTTCAACGCCATCTGGTTCGGTGTACTCTACACCATCACCTGCCAGATCGCCTATATAACACCGCCCTTCGGGTATAATCTCTTCATGATGCGGGCGCTTGCGCCGAAAGACATCACGATGATCGACATCTATCGTTCCATCGTACCTTTCTTCTTTCTCATGGTGCTGACCATCATCATACTGATGATCTTTCCCCAGATCGCGATGTGGTTGCCCAATTGGTACATGGGGCGATGATGGAACCTATGGTTGACTGCGCATAAGCCGGCGACAAGAGCCGGGAACGGCCGGGCCGGTACAAATAAAGGGTGAACTCAAACAGAGTGGGAGAATGGGCATGAGCGAGAATACCAAGCTAAACAAACGCGATTTTCTCAAGAAGGCCGGACTGACGACCGTAGGCGCACTCGGCGCCAGCACACTTGCAACGCCCCATGTGAGGGCGCAGAGTCCGATCAAATGGCGGCTCCAGACCTATGCAGGGCCGGCCCTTGCCGAGCACGTCATCAAGCCGTCAATCGATGCTTTCAACAAGGCCGCCAATGGCGAGATGATCATCGAACTATATACAGCCGATCAGCTTGTGCCCCAGGGCGAGCTTTTCCGCGCCGTGCAGTCCGGCACCATCGACGCAGCACAAAGCGACGACGACTCCATGGCGTCGCCGGTGGATATAGCGGTCTTCGGGGCCTATTTCCCGTTTGCGTCGCGCTATAGTCTCGATGTGCCGGCGCTCTTCAACTGGTATGGTCTCAACGAAATATGGGAAGAGGCGTATAAGGAAATTCCGGGCGTCACCTGGCTCAGTGCCGGATCGTGGGATCCGTGCAACTTCGCCACAACCAAGCCGATCCGCAGTCTGCAGGATCTGCAGGGACTGCGTGTCTTCACCTTCCCTACCGGCGGTCGTTTCCTCACCAAATTCGGCGTCGTTCCGGTAACTTTGCCATGGGAAGACATTGAAGTCGCGATCCAGACCGGCGAACTGGACGGCGTGTGCTGGTCCGGCGCGACCGAGGTTTATACGGTCGGTTGGGCCGATATCAACAAATACTACCTCACCAATAATATCAGCGGCGCATGGGCTGGCTCCTATTTCGCCAACACGGAAAAGTGGGAGGCCGTGCCGGATCACCTCAAGCAGTTGTTCAGGCTGGCAATGGATAGTTCGCATTACTATCGCCAGCATTGGTACTGGTGGGGCGAAGCCCATTACCGCACGACAGGCGGCAAGCTGGAACTCACCAGCATCCCTGAAGCTGAATGGAAACAGGTGGAAGATGCGGCCATGCAGTTCTGGGACGAAATCGCCGCCAAGAGCGAGCGAACCGCCAAAGTCGTCGAAATCCTCAAGAAATACCAGAAGACCATGCGCGATGCCGGCGCACCATATCGTTATGCCTGACATGTGCCTGACAAGGATGGCGCCGTGCATTCGCGCGGCGCCTCTCACTTCATCCTGTGGAGCAAAGCATTAAATGGCCGGACAATTAACACTTGATGCATTGAAGAAGGCGGTAGCGGAAGGCGAAATCGACACGGTTCTCGCCTGTTTCGTGGACATGCAGGGGCGTTTGATCGGCAAGCGCTTTTACGGTCAGTTTTTCGTGGAATCCGGTTATGAGGAAACCCACGGCTGCAATTATCTTCTCGCTGATGATATCGATATGGAGCCAGTGCCGGGCTATGAAGCCGCCGCCTGGGACAAGGGCTATGGCGATTTTGTCATCAAGCCGGACCTCTCCACTCTGCGCTTCGCTCCGTGGCTGGAAAAGACGGCCCTTGTGCTGTGTGATGTACTCGAACATCACGACCACCAGGATCTGGCGCATTCGCCGCGCGCAATCCTGAAGAAGCAGATCGCCCGCCTCGATGAGCGCGGCTATCGCGCGTATTTCGCGTCCGAGCTCGAATTCTATCTCTTCGACGAAACCTACAAGACCGCCCGCTCCAAGCGCTGGCAGGACATGGAAACGGCATCGCCCTATGTGCAGGATTATGTCATTCATCTCACCACCAAGGAAGAACCGGTCCTGCGCGCTATGCGCAACCAGCTGGCGGCGGCGGGCATTCCGGTCGAGAATTCAAAGGGTGAATGGGGGCCAGGGCAGGAAGAACTGAATGTGCGCTATGCTGAAGCTCTCGAAATGGCAGACCGCCACGTCATCATGAAGAACGCCATGAAGGAAATCGCCGAGGCGCACGGCAAGTGCATCACTTTCATGGCGAAGTATGACTACAGCAAGGCCGGAAGCTCCAGCCACGTGCACAACTCCATCTGGAGCGCCGATGGCAAGGAGCCATTGTTCTTCGACCCGAAAGCCCCTTACACAATGACGCCGCTGATGCGTTCATGGGTGGCCGGACAGCTAAAATATGCCGCCGACTACACCTATTTCCTAGCCCCTTACATCAACTCCTACAAGCGTTTTCAGGCTGGCACCTTTGCACCCACGAAGATCATGTGGAGCCCGGACAACCGCACTGCGGGCTTCCGTCTTTGCGGCGAAGGCACGAAAGGCATCCGCATTGAATGCCGTATCGGTGGCGCGGACCTCAATCCCTATCTCGCCTTCGCGGCACTGATCGCCGCCGGGCTAAGAGGGATAGATGAACAACTTGAACTGGAGGAACCATTCGTCGGCGATGCTTATAGCGCCGTGAAGCTGAAGGAAATTCCTTATACGTTGCGGGAAGCCGCTCAAGCTCTCAAGACCTCCGACTTCCTGAAGGAAGCGTTCGGAGAAGCGGTAGTCAACCACTATGTCCACACAGCGCATTGGGAACAGATTGAATATGACCGGCGCGTAACCGATTGGGAACTGCATCGCGGTTTCGAGCGCTACTGACCCTGACATAAAGCCAGACTTCAAAGGAAAATACAGATGAGCGGCACGGCCAAGATCATCTCTCCGATAGACGGCTCTGTTTATGCCGAGCGTCCTTTTCTGAATGGAACTGCAATCGCTTCGGTCGTGACCTCCGCCCGGGATGCGCAGGTTGACTGGGCTCAATTGAGCATCGCCGAACGCGCGCGTTATTGCCGTGCCGCACTTGACGCCCTTGCCGCCATGCAGGACGAAATCGTGCCCGAAATCGCATGGCAGATGGGACGGCCAACCCGTTACGGCGGCGAAAATGGCGGTGTTCAGGAGCGCGGCCAATATATGATCGACATCGCCGAAGAAGCGCTGAAACCCTATGTTCCGGCTCAGAAAGACGGTTTCCGCCGGTATGTGAAGCATGTTCCGCTTGGAGTGGTCATGGTGATCGCGCCGTGGAACTATCCTTATCTTACCGCTGTCAACACGATCGTTCCCGCGCTGATGGCGGGTAACAGCGTCATCCTCAAACATGCAACACAGACGCTTCTGGCCGGTGAGCGCTTTGCAAAAGCGTTCGAAAAGGCTGGATTGCCCAAGGGCGTGTTCCAGAATGTCGTCCTCGATCACGCCTCAACGGAAAAACTGCTTTCATCCGGCACGATTGATCACATGAATTTCACCGGTTCGGTTGGCGGCGGCCGCGCTATCGAAAAGGCTGCGGCAGGCACCTTCATGACATTGGGGCTCGAACTTGGCGGGAAGGATCCCGCCTATGTTCTGCCCGATGCCAATCTGGATCATGCCGTTGCCAATCTCGTGGATGGAGCCTTCTTCAACTCCGGCCAGTGCTGCTGCGGCATTGAACGCATCTATGTTCACGAAGCCGTTTATGATCGTTTTGTGGACGGTTTCATTGACCTGACGAAACAATATGTCGTCGGCAATCCGCTGGACAGCTCCACCACGCTCGGGCCGATGGCGCAGGCACGTTTCGCCGACCTGATCCGCGAGCAGAAGGCCGAAGCTCTACGCAAAGGCGCGAAAGCATATGTAAACATGCAGGTCGGGCAGGATGTCGCCGGTTCGCCGTACATCGCCCCGGAAGTGCTCACCAATGTCGATCATCAGATGAGTGTCATGCGTGAGGAAAGTTTCGGCCCCATCGTCGGCATCATGAAGGTGCGCAACGATGAGGAGGCGCTGGCGCTGATGAATGACAGTATCTATGGCCTCACCGCCTCGCTCTGGGCCACCGATACAGATCATGCCGCGGCACTTGGCGACCGCATCGAAACGGGCACCGTGTTCATGAACCGGTGCGATTATCTCGATCCGGCGCTTGTCTGGACCGGCGTCAAGGATACCGGCAAGGGCGCTGCCCTTTCTTCCATCGGCTATGGCAATCTCACGCGGCCGAAATCCTTCCACCTGCGTGAAACAATCTGATCCCGCGCTGCAATTCTGGAAAGCAATCGACATGACTAGTTTGACCGCCAAATGGAATTTCCCTACCACGGTCCTGTTCGGACCGGGCCGTATCAAGGAACTGCCAGCCGTTCTCAAAGCGGCTGGTATCCAGAATCCGCTCTTCGTGACCGATCCCGGCTTGGCAAAGCTTCCTGTGGTCGCTTCCACGCTGACGATCCTGAACGAAGGAGGCGTCAGACATGCGGTCTTTTCCGATGTGAAGCCCAATCCAGTCGAAAGCAACCTTTATGCGGGCGTGAAAGTGTTCAAGGATGGCGGCCATGACGGTGTCATCGCCTTCGGCGGCGGCTCGGCGCTCGATCTCGGCAAGCTGATTGCCTTTCAGGCCGGGCAGAGCCGTCCGGTTTGGGATTTCGAGGATATCGGCGACTGGTGGACCCGGGCTGATAGCGCCGCCATCGCGCCGATCATCGCCGTGCCGACCACGGCGGGAACCGGCTCCGAGGTTGGCCGCGCGGGCGTTCTGACCAATGAGGCGACACATACCAAGAAAGTCATTTTTCATCCCAAGATGCTGCCCGTCACGGTCATCGCCGATCCAGAACTTTCCACCGGAATGCCGCCCTTCATCACTGCCGGTACAGGCATGGATGCGCTGGCGCACTGCCTTGAAGCTTATTGCGCGCCGGGGTTCCATCCGATGGCCGATGGCATAGCGGTGGAAGGTATTCGGCTGGTTTTCGAAAACCTTTCCAAGGCTTACGCCGATGGGCAGAATATCGAAGCCCGTGCCAATATGATGGCAGCTGCGGCCATGGGTGCAACGGCCTTCCAGAAAGGTCTGGGCGCAATCCACTCCCTCTCCCATCCGATCGGGGCTCTCTACGATACACATCACGGCATGACCAATGCGGTTTTCATGCCTTACATACTGCTTCAGAACCGGTCCGCCATCGAAACGCGTATCGAAAGGCTCGCCGATTATCTCGGTATCAAGGGCGGGTTCGATGGCTTCCTGGCGGCCATTATGAAACTGCGCAGCGACCTCGGTGTACCCAACACGCTGTCCCAATTCATCAAGGGGCTCGACATGGACGACGCCCGCAAAGAACTGATTGCCGAAATGGCAATCGTAGATCCAACTGCCGGTGGCAACCCGATTGAACTGACAAAAGAACGCGCGTTGAAGTTGCTAAATGCCGCACTCGAGGGTAAAGTCTGAAACGCTAAATTTAGGCTTGGCAAAAAGCCACAAGAGGTAAGCATCGCACCACCTATGGCGGGGGGCGATGCATTGGGGGAGCGGGTTCTTGGGGAGGAGCCCGCTCCTCTTCATTTCCTGAATGTCTCTTATAGAAATTGGGAACAATTCTATATTTCAATCGTTTACCCTCGTCATCTAATACGGAGGGTTGCACGTGAATATCTTTAAACAGACTTGTGTCGGGGCATTGGCCGTGATTTTCGGAGCAACATCGGTTGCACCTACAATGGCCGCTCCTATGAATCTGGAGCGCCCCGTCATCAATCACAATGTAGAACAGGTCCGCGATCATCGCAGTCCGCCGCGTCATTATCGTGGCCATCGACCTAACCGACCCGGATACTGGCACGGCCATCGCGGCTATCGGCATTATCGCCACGGTTATCGTCGCCACAGCGATGGATGGTGGTATCCCCTGGCGGCATTCGGCGCTGGCGCGATCATTGGCGGCGCAATAAACCAGCCCCGCCCTGTTTATCGCGCGCCAAGACTATCTAGCGCACATGTGCAGTGGTGTTATAACCGCTATAGGTCCTATCGCTCCTCGGATAACACATTCCAGCCCTATAATGGGCCGCGCAAACAGTGCTATTCGCCTTATTATCGCGGATAATTGGAAGAGCGCCCACAAGGGCGCTTTTTTCATTCACGTTGCGTCACGCGGAACCGAAATGTGATGAATTTTTAAGTTTCATTCCGGCGCAAGCGCTGGACGCCTCTCCAAAACAGGACTAAGCAAGCCCGCGTCATATCAATGTCACGGGCAAATTTTCTGAGTTCTTGCCTTTCTGCGATCCGCAAAATAACAGTCAGAACACGTTATTGGAAGAAATGCGCTGATTTTCTCCATGACCGGTTCCGTCCGAAGCCGAAGGGCGCTCTTTAACTGACCGCATTGCGCGAGTAAAAGCGGCATGTCGGCATAACTTCGAGTTTGAAAATGTCGCATAGCGCCGCCGCAAGCCCCACTCCCACGAATGCGCAACGTCTGGCGATGACCGCCCTGATCATTGGCGGCATCGCTATTGGCAGTTCGCCGATTTTTGTCCGGCTTTCCGAGGTGGGACCGCTCGCAACCGGCTTCTGGCGTCTCGCGCTTGCCGTTTTACCACTTCTGTTCATGGATAACCGCGAACGGCGTGACGAGAAGGATGCCGCGCCACTCACCCTATCCGATTGTCTGCGCCTCGCCCTGCCCGGACTGTTCATCGCTTTCGATCTGGGTGCCTGGCACCTATCGCTGCACATGACATCCGTCGCCAATGCAACCCTGCTTGCCAATATGGCCCCTATTTTCGTGACAATCGGTGCATGGCTGCTTTTCAAGTCGCGCGTGAGCAATTCCTTCGTGGTCGGACTTGCCGTCGCGATCATCGGCGTCGTGGTGCTGAAAGGCGGACCGGGCGAGCTTCTCCAATCCCGGTCCTCCGGCGACGCGATGGCGCTTTTGGCCGCGGTCTTTTATGCCGGTTACATACTTTCAGTGGGCCGCTTGAGAAGCCGCTTCTCCACGATGCGCATCATGTTGTGGAGCAGCGCTATTGCCGCCGTGTTTTCATTGCCAATCGCCTATTTCATGGAAGGCCAGATACTACCGGCGACGTTTTATGGCTGGCTTATCCTCGCCGGGCTTGCATGGGTAACCCACGCAGCCGGCCAGAGCATGATCGCCTATGCCCTGGCCTATCTTCCCGCATCGTTCTCGTCGCTGACCTTGCTTCTGCAACCCGTTGTCGCGGCGTTTCTTGCCTGGACAATCTTGTCAGAACCCATCGGCTTGCTGCAGGCTCTTGGCGGCATCATCGTGATCTCAGGCATCCTGATTGCCCGTAGAGGGTAGAATAAGAAAAGCCCCGGTTGCCCGGGGCTTTATGCTGGGACCAATTATTCAGCCAGCCACTCCTTGATGCGATCTGGATGATCCGCGATATATTTGTCGACGGCCTTTTCATAGGACGTTTCCTGCGCATCGAACATCGCAGCTTCAAGCTCGCTGATCGGAAGGCTCATTTTCGTGAGCAGCGACGCAACTTTCGGATTCTCTTCCTTGAAGCCCTTGCGCGCAATGGCATCGATATGTTCCGCGCCGCCAAGCGCACCTTCAGGATCGGCGATATAACGCAGCTTGTACTTGCCGAACATCCAGTGTGGGCTCCACGAAGTCGCCACGAACCAGCCATCCGAACGCGTGGCGCGGTCGACGGTGGTGAGCATGGCTGCTTCACTCGAAATATTGAGCTTGTAGTCCAACCCGTACTTCTTGATCGCTTCCTGCGACAGACGGGTAAGGCCGGCACCCGGATCAATACCCTGAATCTCGCCCTTCAGCTTCTCACGAACTTCCGGCTTCTTCAGGTCCTCAATGGAACTGATTTCGCTTTCCGGAATGTACGCCGGAACAATCCAGCCAAGCTTCGCACCTTCATAGAGCGGGCCGAGGTTTTCGACCTTGCCTTCAATGCGCTTGTAGTAATCAGCGTGGGTTTCCGGCAGCCAGGCCATCATCATGGCATCAATATCGCCACGGCTCACGCCCTGATAGAGTGGGGCCACGTCTGTCTGAACCAGCTCAACCTTCTGGCCGAGATTGTCTTCGATCAGCTTCTTGGCAAGTTTTGTGACGAATTCAGCATCCGACCATGGCGCCCAGCCGATTTTAACCGGCTTGCTGTCCTGCGCAAATGCTGCGCCCATGGTCATCGTTCCCGCCACAACTGCCGCCAGACCGAATTTGGTTAGTTTGCCTAACATAGCTTCTCCTTTTCGA
>Ga0182748_1002601_pt1 | contig 16183 bp, 15 predicted proteins | sample eDN3rd37CKraftOP_FD_128877 | JGI IMG/M metagenome (GOLD analysis project Ga0182748, IMG submission 128877) | Enriched Organic Plus compost microbial communities from Emeryville, California, USA - eDNA 3rd pass 37_C Kraft OP (version 2) (version 2) ...
CCCCCGGTCGAGCAGCGCGTCGATGTCGCGCGCCAGCTCGGGGCTGCCGCCGACGCCGGCGAAGGCGGCCATCCAGTCGGCGCGGCCCACCGTGGCATCGTCGCGGTTCTCGTCGATCAGCCGCTTCACGAACTCGATGAAGGGCCGGCCCGACACCGCCTCCGCCACCAGCGCGAACACCGCGCCACAGGCGTAGAAGGCGCGCTGCTCGCCGCGCTCCGCCGCCTCGGCGATGGGCCGGGCGGCAAGCGAGGCGCATACCGCGATCGCCCCGTCGATCGCGCCCCGCCAGTCATAGTCCGGATCAACCGCCGCGACGGCGCGGAAGGCGAGCAGGTCGGCGCCGCCCTCGGTGATCCAGGCGTCGCGCGCATATTCGTAGTGGACGAGGTTGCCGAGCCAGAAATGGGCGGATTCGTGCGCGATGAACTACAATCCGCTCGCCCGCGACTGCGGATCTTCGGTGAGCACGCCCTCGCCCTCGTAGGCGAGCGTCACCAGCCCGGGCAGCACGCTGCCGCCCATGCTGGTGAGGCGCGGCGTCGGCCCGCCCCAGCTCACCATGACCGCCGGCTTCGGCCCCGGCGGCGGGCCGAGCACGGCGGCGTAGCGCGCGAGGATCGCCGGCACCTCGCGGTTCAGCGTCGCGCGGATCCATTCGGGCAGCTCGGGATCGACGATCTGGGCCATGTCGTCGGTGACGATGGGCTGGAGCGAGCCGAACAGCAGGTAGGTGCCGTCGCCCTCGCCGCCGTCGCGCACCACCTCGGCGCGCCGCACGCCGGCGGCGAGGATGTCGCCGGCCGCGTCGCGATAGGTGACGCGGGTGATCGCGGCATCGAGCCCGGCGGCATTGCCGTCCGCGGGCAGCGCCTCCACGGGGCGCGCGTCGCGATAGGGCAGGATCGTGAACTGGTCGGTGTAGAGCGCGATCGAGCCATCGGTGAAGCGCAGCGCCGGATCATAGTCCGATTCGAGGTCGACCGCCGCCGGCGTGAAGGCGATCCGCACCCGCGCCGGCACCGCGCCGCCCCGCTCCGCGACGAGCAGGTCGAAATGGCCGCGCCGTTCCAGCCGGACGCCCGGCGTCTCGACCCGCCAGCTCGCCTGCCGCCAGGCGACGCGGCTGTCGCGCACGAGGCTGCTGCGCGGGAAGAGCCAGACGCGCGCGCGGCGGAGCAGCCGGTACTCCACCGTCCACGTCCCGTCCTCCCGGTGGGTGACGGCGGCGGTGGCGGCAATCGGCGCGGAGGGCTGCGCCACCGCGGCCGTCACGGGAACAAGCACCGCCGCGAGCGCGGCGAACAGCCACCGGATCATCGCGCCGCCTGTTCCGCGTCCATCTGGGTCAGGATGAAGGCATAGGCCTCGGCGACCTCCTCGAGCCGCGTCCAGCGCCCGGTGCGCCCGCCATGGCCCGCGCCCATGTTGATCTTGAGCAGCTGCAGGTTGTTGTCGGTCCGCATCGCGCGCAGCTTCGCGTTCCACTTCGCCGGCTCCCAGTAGGTGACGCGCGGATCGTTGAGCCCACCGGTGATCAGCATCGGCGGATAGGCCTGGCGGGTGACGTTGTCGTAGGGCGAGTAGCTCAACATGTAGCGGAACGCTTCCGCGTCGGTGATCGGGTTGCCCCATTCGTTCCACTCGCCCGGCGTGAGCGGCAGGCTCTCGTCCAGCATCGTGTTGACGACATCGACGAAGGGCACGTCCGCCACCACCGCGCCCCACAGGTCCGGGGCCTGGTTGACGACCGCGCCCATCAGTTCGCCGCCCGCCGATCCGCCCTGGATCGCGATATTGCCGGCGCGGGTATAGCCGCGGTCGATCAGGCCGCGCGCCGCGTCGACGAAGTCGTTGAACGTGTTGGTGCGGTTGCGGTTGGTGCCGTCGAGATACCAGCCGTAGCCCAGCTCGTCGCCGCCGCGGATATGGGCGATGGCGAAGGCATAGCCGCGGTCGATCAGGCTGAAACGGTTGGTGTTGAAGGCGGGCGCCGTCGCATAGCCGTAGGCGCCATAGGCGTAGAGGAACAGCCGGCCCTGGCCGTTCTTCTGGAAATCGCGGCGGTAGACGATCGAGACCGGGGTCTGCCGGCCGTCGCGCGCGGGCACGAACAGCCGCTCGCTGACATACTGGCCGGGATCGTAGCCCGACGGGATCGCCTGGACCTTCATCGTTTCCAGCCGGTTCTCGGCCGGATGATAGTCGTAGACGGTGGGCGGCGTGACCAGCGAGCTGTAGACCAGCCGGTAGGCCGCCGGCGCGAACTCCGGATTGTCGCCCAGGCCCACCGTATAGGTCGGCTCGGCGAAGGGAATGCGCCGCTCGCCGCCGTCATAGGCACACAGGCGAATCTGGTCGAGCCCGTTCACCCGTTCGCTGATCGCGAGATGGTCGCGAAAGGCGGTGATGCCGCGCAGATAGACCTCGTCCGATCCGGCGATTACGGTGCGCCATTCGCCGGGATCGGCCGGATCGGCCTCGGCGATGCGGAAGTTGATGTGCTCGTCGTTGGTGAGGATCCACAGCTTCCCGTGCGCGGAATCGACCGAATACTGGATGTTCGGCCGCCGCCGCCTGATCAGCACCGGCGTCGCGGCGGGATCGTCGGCGGGAACGAAGCGGATTTCGTTGGAGCTGTTCTCGCCGGTCGAGATCAGGATATAGCGCCGATCCTGCGTGCGCCCGACGCCGACCGTGAAAGCGATGTTCTCGGTCTCCTCGTAGAGCGTGCGGTCCTCGCTCACCGGCGTGCCGAGCCGGTGGTAGCGAGCGCGGTAGCTGCGCCAGTTCTCGTTGACCTCGGTAAAGACGATGCCGCGGCTGTCGGCGGACCAGACCGGCTGGCCGATCGCGACCGCGCTCACCGTCTCGATGTCCTCGCCCGTCTCGAGGTCGCGGATCTTGAGCTCGAAGCGCTCGGCGCCGCTCGTGTCGGTAAGGGTCGCGAGATAGCGCCCGTCGGGACTGACCTCGAGCGCGCCGAGGCGGAAATATTGCTTGCCCTCGGCCTCGGCCGGCTCGTCGTAGATCACCCGCGCCTCGCCGCCGGACACCGGGCGGCGATACCAGGTGCGATACTGCGCGCCCGGCGCGAAGGCCCACCAGTAGAGCCAGTCGCCGTCGCGCACCGGGACGGAGCTGTCGTCCTCCTGGATGCGGCCGCGCATCTCCTGGAACAGCGTCTCAATCAGCGGCCGGTGCGGCGCCATCGCCGCCTCGAAATAGGCGTTCTCGGCGTTGAGATAGGCGAGGATGTCGGGATCGTCGACGACGGGGTAAGAGGAGTCGCGCAGCCAGTGATATGGATCCGCGATGGTGACGCCGTGGCGCTCGAACGAATAGGGCCGCTGCTCGGCCACCGGCGGGTCGGGAAGGTTGGCGGTCATCGTTCCTCTCGAACTGGTCGCATTTGTCGTGGTCGGCTGCGCCGAGAGCGGCGCCGCGAAGGCAAGGCAAAGGAGGGCGATGGCGCGCATGTCGGTCCTTTCCCCTCGGCGCGCAAGGCTGGCGCGCGCCCCCGTTCGGCACTATCTGGCCTGCGTAACGCCAGCCATCGGAAAACGCCATGTCCAGCTATGAAGACCGACTGAAGGCCCTGCGCGAGCAACTGAAGGCCGACCGGCTCGACGGGTTCGTCGTCCCGCTGACCGACGAGCATATGAGCGAATATGTCGGCTCCTACGCGCAGCGGCTCGCCTGGCTGACCGGCTTCAAGGGCTCGGCCGGGTCGGCCGTGGTGCTGCCCGAGGAGGCGGCGATCTTCGTCGACGGCCGCTACACGCTGCAGGTGCGCGCGCAGGTAGACGGGAAGAACTGGTCCTACCAGTCCGTGCCCGAGACCAGTATCGCCCAGTGGCTGAAGGAGCATGCGCCGGAGGGCGCGCGTATCGGCTACGATCCCTGGCTGCACACCACCACCTGGGTCGAGCAGGCGCGCGCCGCGCTCGCCGAGCGGGGCGCCGAGCTGGTGCCGGTCGGCGCCAACCCGATCGACCGCATCTGGGCCGATCGTCCCGAGCCGTCGCGCGCGCGGCTCGTCGTCCATCCGGACGAGCTTGCCGGCGAATCCTCCGCCGCCAAGCGGCAGAAGCTCGCCGACTGGCTGAGGGAGAACAGGGCCGACGCGGCGGTGATCGCCGCGCTCGATTCGATCGCCTGGGCGTTCAACGTGCGCGGGCAGGATGTCGAGCACACCCCGGTCGCGCTCGCCTTCGGGCTGATCGACGCCGACGGCACGGCCGACCTCTTCGTCGCGCCGGAGAAGATCGACGACGAGGTGCGCAAGCATCTCGGCAATGGCGTCCGCCTCCACCCGCGCGACGCGTTCGAATCGTTCTTGGGGACCCTCGGCGGCAAGACGATCGTCGTCGATCCCGAACGCTCGGTCGCCGCCGTCTTCGAGGCGCTGGGCAAGGCCGGCGCGAAAATCGTCGCGAAGCGCGATCCCACCGTGCTGTCCAAGGCGATCAAGAATCCGGTCGAGATCGCCGGGCAGAAGGCCGCGCAGGCCCGCGACGGCGCCGCGCTCGCCCGCTTCCTTCACTGGATTTCGGTCGAGGCGCCGAAGGGCAATGTGGACGAGCTGTCCGCCGAGGCGAAGCTGGAGGCGTTCCGCCGCGAGACCGGGATGCTTCGCGATATTTCCTTCACCACCATTTCGGGGGCCGGCCCGAACGGGGCGATCGTCCACTACCGCTCGACGCCGGAGACCAACCGCAAGCTGGAGATGAACTCGCTCTACCTGGTCGATTCGGGCGGCCAGTATCCCGACGGCACCACCGACGTGACGCGCACCGTCGTCATCGGCAAGCCGACGGCGGAGCAGAAGGACCGCTTCACCCGCGTCCTCAAGGGCCATATCGCGGTCGCGACCGCCCTGTTCCCGGAGGGCACGCGCGGCTGCCAGCTCGACAGCTTCGCGCGGCAATATCTCTGGCAGGCGGGGCTCGATTACGCCCACGGCACCGGCCACGGCGTCGGCAGCTTCCTCTCGGTCCACGAGGGGCCGCAGCGCATCTCGCCGGCTGGCAGCGCGCAGTCCGGCGGCGACGAGCCGCTGCGCGCGGGCATGATCCTCTCGAACGAGCCGGGCTATTACAAGACCGGCGAGTACGGCATCCGCATCGAGAATCTCGTCCTCGTCGTGCCGCGCGAGGCCGAGGGCGCGGAGAAGAAGCTGCTCGGCTTCGAGACGCTGACCTTCGCGCCGATCGACCGCAACCTGATCGAGCTGGACATGCTGACCGACGCCGAGCGCATCTGGGTCGATTCCTACCACCGCAAGGTGCTGGAGGTGGTCGGCCCGCAGCTCGACGGCGAGGCGAAGGCCTGGCTCGAGGCGCAGTGCGCGCCGCTCGGCTGAGCCGGCTCAGCCCTCCTTCTGCTCGGTCTTTTCCCTGGCCGCGCGCGCCTGGGCCTTGCGGCGCTTGAGGTTCTCCCTCAGCGCCGCGGCGAGGCGCTTGGCCCTGTCGTCGTCCGCCTTGGTCATGCCGAGCGCCTTGACATAAGGCCGCGCCAATGGCCATAGCGCCGCGGCCCGGCACGGGCAGGCTTGGCCTGCATCGCCGCGTCCCGGCGGGAGAGATGCTCCCGCGGCCGGGCGGGGCGCGGATCGGAGTTGGTATTGCTGCTGTAGCTCAGTGGTAGAGCACTCCCTTGGTAAGGGAGAGGCCGCGAGTTCAATCCTCGCCAGCAGCACCATTCCCACGTCGAGCGAAGTGAAGGTGGCGGCACGGGAAAGCCATGCGCCCGTGCGCTGGCGCCCCCCGCTCTCCCCCGCAGGGAGCAAGGCCTGTTCGCCGTCTCGCCCTTGCCGTCAGCCGCGTGCCGACTGGCGCGCCTCGCGCTGCTCCGCCTTGGCGGCGAACAGGTCCGCCAGTTCGTGGTGGCGGCGGCGCGCTTCCTGCGTCACCGAAACCTTCGCGCGAAGGCGCTCCTCGGCGGCACGGCGGCTATAGTAACGATAGTCCGATTCCATCGTCGCCTTCCCCCGACTCGGTTTGGTTAACATAAGCCAGGGGAAGGATCGACCCCTCGGACGAGGGGGAAAGCCACGCGAAATCAGCCGCCTCGGCGGCTTCGCTCGATCACCATTTCAAGCACGGCCGGATGCAGCGGCTGCGCGAAGGCGCAGCCGACCACGCTGCCTTCGTTCCAAACGACGCGCGCGGCGCGCGGCTCAAGCCCGGGCAGGCGCAGCCAGACGTCGTCGCCCGCCTCCAGTTGCAGCGTCGTCGCCGCCTTGAACCCGTCCACGGAAAGGTCGAGCACGTGGACGATGACCGCCGTCGCGCCGCGCTGGCGCAGGCCCGCGTCGAGATCGACCTCCACCCGCCGCGAGCGGCGGGCGATGGCGCGCCCGATCGGTGCCGCCATCGACAGCTCGCCATGGATCGGCGCCGGGCCGGGCTCGAAGCCGGCCGACCAGGCGTCCAGGAAGTTCACCGTCGCGTGCTTCCCCAGCCCGGCGCGCCGAGGCCGACATTGGCGCCCCACGCCTCGGCGAGCCGCTGCTGGCGGACGGTGAGGCGATCGGGGATGTGGAGATAGCGATAGGGATCGCGGGCGGGCAGGCCCTTGCCGAGCTGCACCAGCAGCTCGTCGGCGTCCACCGCCGCGTCGAACTCAAGCCCGGCGCGTCCGGCGCCGGCCCAGGCGACGCGCGCCGGAACCTCGATGCCGCTGCGCGCGAAAATGACCTTCGCGCCGACGGAAAGCGGCGTGCCGCACTCGATCAGCGCGCCCCGGGCGGAAAGGTCGCGCAGCCGCGCGTCGAGTTCGCCCTTGGCGGTGCGAAGCTTCGCGGCGAGCAGCACCCGCGCGCGCTTGTTCGCCCGCTTGCCGGCAACTTCAGCCTTCACATCGGTCTCGGCGCCCACGGTCTCTCCTTTCCCAGCCGACCGGAGTACACCGCGCATCGCAAAAATTCGGTAAACGACGCCCTCGCCTCGCCTTTTCGGGCAAGAACGGTGTTGACGCGCAAGGGCGCGGGCTTATGGCGCGGCCATGCGCTTCTTCTCGGACAATGCGGCGGCCGCGTGCCCGGAGGCGCTCGCGGCGATCGCCGCCGCCAACCGGCTCGACACCGCCTATGACGGCGACGAGTGGAGCCGGCGGCTGGACGGCGCGATGTCCGAACTGTTCGGCCGGCCGGTGGAGGCGCTCTGGGTCGCGACCGGCACCGCCGCCAACAGCCTCGCGCTCGCCGCGCTCTGCCCGCCGCACGGCGCGATCCTCTGCCACCGCGACGCGCACATCCAGAACGACGAGTGCGGCGCGCCGGAATTCTTCACCGGCGGCGCCAAGCTGCTGACCGCCGACGGCGTCGGCGCGAAGCTGACGCCCGAGGCGCTGGCCGAATTCGCCTCCGGCATCCGAAACGACGTCCATCAGGCGCAGCCGCGCGCGCTCTCGATCACCAACGCGACCGAATATGGCCTCGTCTACACGCCCGAGGAGACGGCGGCGCTCGGCGCGTTCGCCAAGGCGCGCGGGCTCGGCTTCCATGTCGATGGCGCGCGCTTCGCCAACGCGGTCGCGCGGCTCGGCTGCGCGCCGGCGGACCTCACCTGGCGCGCCGGCGTGGACGCGCTCTCCTTCGGCTTCGTCAAGAATGGCGGCCTCAATGCCGAGTGCCTCGTCTTCTTCACGCCGGGCCTCGCCGATGCCACGCGCTATCGCCGCAAGCGTGCCGGCCACCTGTCCTCCAAGGGCCGCTATCTCGCCGCGCAGATCCTGGCGATGCTCGAAAACGACCTGTGGCTGCGCAACGCCCGCGCGGCGAACGAGGCGGCGGCGCGGATCGCCGCGGCGGCCGGCGACCGGCTCGTCCTGCCCTGCGAGGCGAACGAGGTCTTCATCCGCGTGACGCCGGAGGAAGCCGCAAGGCTGCGCGCGCAGGGGTTCGATTTCTACGACTGGGGCGTCGGGGAAGCGCGGCTGGTGACCAGCTGGGACAGCGACCCCGCCCATGTTGCCGCGCTCGCCGCGGCGATCGCGGCGTTATGAGCGAGGCGGGCGACGGCCCGCGCGATCCGAAGCTCATCGCCGCCTTCCTGTTCGTCACGCTCGTCTGGAGCTCGACCTGGATCGTCATCAAGGGGCAGCTCGGCATCGTCCCGCCGGTCTGGTCGGTCACCTATCGCTTCCTGCTCGCCGGCCTTGTGATGATGGCGCTCGCCCGCGCCGCGCGCAGCCCGCTCGCCATCGGCCGCGAAGGGCAGCAGCTGGCGCTGGTGCTCGGCCTGTTCCAGTTCGTGCTCAACTACAATCTCGTCTACGCGGCGGAGACGCACATCAGCTCCGGCCTCGCCGCCGTCGTCTTCGCGCTGCTCGTCGTGCCCAATGCGATATTCGGGCGGCTGTTCTTCGGCGCGCGCGTGTCGCGGCGCTTCGTGCTCGGCTCGGCGGTGGCGATGGCCGGCGTCGGCCTGCTCTTCCTGAAGGAATGGCGCGAGGCGCCGGCCGGGAGCGGCGACGCGCTGGCCGGGCTCGTCCTCGCCCTGCTCGCGGTGCTGGCCGCCTCCTGCGCCAATGTGATGCAGCTTCTGCCCTCGATGCGGGGCCGGCCGATCGCCGGCGTGCTCGCCTGGGCGATGCTCTACGGCGGCCTTGCCGACGGCGTGTTCGCCTTCGCGATGCACGGGCCGCCGACCTTCGATCCGCGCCTCTCCTACTGGATCGGGCTGGTCTATCTCGGCGCGGTCGCCTCGGCGCTCGCCTTCTGGCTCTACTACCGGATCATCCGCGAGATCGGCCCGGCCCGCGCCGCCTATTCGAGCGTGATGATCCCGATCATCGCGATGGGCCTTTCGACCGCGTTCGAGAACTACCACTGGTCGCCGCTCGCCATCGCCGGCGGCGCGCTCGGCCTCGTGGGCCTCCTCGTCGCCCTGTTCGGCCGCGCCCCTAGCGACCGCGCGACGGGTGCCGCAGCGCCTCCACCTCCTGATCGCTGAGCTGGCGCATCCCCACCACGGGGCAGCGATCGAGGCCGCGGAAGGCGCTGCGCGCAATCACCTCCACGTCGCTGTCGTGGCAGACCCAGCTCGATCCCGAGCGCGAGCGCAGCCCGACGCGCAGGTTGAAGTCGATGTCCAGGCAGGTGCCGAGGATGTCGAGCCGGAAATAGCGGTTGCCGCCCGCGCGGACGACGATCGCGTCGCGCCCGGCGGGCGTGAAGTCCGTCGCCGTGCGCACGTTGAAGCAGCCCGGCCCGCGCGGGCCGCTCGCCGCCGCGCTGCGCGGCCCCGGCGCTTCCGCGGAACATCCCGCGACCAGCAGCGCCGCCGAAAGGGCAATCCCGATCCTCGCCATGGCGATCTCCATTGCGAACCCTCCCGCACAACGCATGCCCGTCGGATTGGTTGAGCGGATTCTCCCGCCGAAAACAACCGCGCCGGGATTCCGGCCCCGCGAAACCCGCCTCCGGTCCCGCCGCGATTGCTTGTGGGGACCGCGAAGCCTAGATCGGGTCCATGCTCGACGTCCAGAAAGCCACGGGCGCGCCGCCCGTCATCCGCCGCGAGGACTATCGCCCGCCCGAGTGGCTGGTCCCCGAAATCGCCCTCGACTTCGATCTCGACGTGGAGCGCACCGTCGTTCGCGCGACGCTCCGGGTGACGCGAAATGGCGCGCATGACCGACCGCTCGTGCTCGATGCGGACGTGGCCGCGGTCCGTCGCGTCGCGGTGAACGGCGCGCCGGCCGACTACAGCCTTGCGGACAGGAAGCTCATCCTTTCGGTCGCGGGCGATGCGGCGACGGTCGAGACCGAGGTCGAGATCTCGCCCCGCGCCAACACCCAGCTCATGGGCCTTTACGAGTCGAACGGGATGCTCTGCACCCAGTGCGAGGCCGAGGGCTTCCGCCGGATCACGCCCTTCCCGGACCGGCCCGACGTGCTCTCGCGCTACAAGGTGCGGATGAGCGGCAGCAAGGCGCGCTACCCGGTGCTGCTCGCCAATGGCGATCTCGTCGCCTCGGGCGAGGGCGGCACCCACTGGGCCGAATGGCACGATCCCTTCCCCAAGCCCTGCTACCTGTTCGCGATGGTGGCGGGCGACCTCGTCGTCAACCGCGACAGCTTCACCACCATGTCGGGCCGCAAGGTCCAGCTCGGCATCTGGGTGCGCGAGGGCGACCTGCCCAGGACCGCGCACGCCATGGCGAGCCTCAAGGCGGCAATGAAGTGGGACGAGGAGGTCTACGGGCGCGAGTACGACCTCGACATCTTCAACATCGTCGCCGTGGACGACTTCAACTTCGGCGCGATGGAGAACAAGGGCCTCAACATCTTCAACTCGCGCTACATCCTCGCCGATCCCGACACCGCGACCGACGCCGACTATGACGCCATCGCGGGCGTCGTGGCGCACGAATATTTCCACAACTGGTCGGGCGACCGCGTCACCTGCCGCGACTGGTTCCAGCTCAGCCTCAAGGAAGGCTTCACCGTCTTTCGCGACCAGAGCTTCTCCGCCGACATGGGCAGCCGCGCCGTCAAGCGGATCGAGGACGTGCGCACGCTGCGCGCCGCGCAGTTCCCGGAAGATGCCGGCCCGCTCGCCCACCCGGTGCGGCCCGATTCCTATATCGAGATCTCCAATTTCTACACCGCGACGGTCTACAACAAGGGCGCCGAGCTGATCCGGATGATGCACACCATCCTCGGCCCCGAGAAGTTCCGCGCCGGCACCGATCTCTATTTCGAGCGGCACGACGGCCAGGCCGTCACCTGCGAGGACTTCGTGAAGGCGATGGAGGATGCGAGCGGCATCGACCTCTCGCACTTCCGCCTCTGGTACAGTCAGGCCGGAACGCCGCGCGTGAAGGCGCGGCTGGTGCGCGGGAACGGCGCGGTGAAGGTGGCGCTTGAGCAGGAGGTGCCGCCGACGCCGGGCCAGCCGGTCAAGCAGCCGATGCCGATTCCGCTGAAGGTGGCGCTGCTCGACAAGGCGACGGGCAAAGCGACGGACGAGCGGCTGATCCTGTTCGACAAGGCCCGCGACGAGGTCCCGCTCGAGGGCGCGCCGGAGAAACCGGTGCTCTCGATCAACCGCGACTTCTCGGCGCCGATCATCCTGGAGACCGATCGCAGCGCCGCCGACCTCGCCTTCCTCTCGGCGCACGACGACGATCCCTTCGCCCGCTACGAGGCGATGCAGCAGCTGATGCTCGACACGCTGATCGCGGCGATCGAGCGGGGCGAGGCCGATCACGCGCCGGTGATCGAGGCGGTGAAGCAGACGCTGACCGATCCGCATCTCGACCCGGCCTTCATCGCCGAGGCGGTGCTGCTGCCGAGCGAATCGCTGATCGGCGACCGCATGGCGAAGGTCGATCCGGAGGCGATCCGCGCCCGGCGCGAGGCGCTGCGCGCCGATCTCGGCCAGGCGCTCGAAAGCCTGTGGCGCGACGCTTATGCGACCCACACCGCCAACCGCTACGAGTACAATCCGGCGGCGAAGGGGGCGCGGCGGCTCAAGACGATCGCGCTCGGCTATATCGACGCGAGCGGCGCCGCCGACGCGCGGGTTATCGCCAAGCGCCAGTTCGACGATGCCGACAACATGACCGACCGGCAGGGAGCGCTCGGCGTGCTCGTCAACGGCTATTCGACGGAGCGAGAGGCCGCGCTGGCCGCCTTCTACGAGCGCTATCGCGGCAACGCGCTGGTGATCGACAAATGGTTCACGACGCAGGCACTCTCGACGCGCGACGACGTGCTCGACCAGGTCGAGGCGCTGGCGAAGCACCCGGATTTCACGCTGGCGAACCCGAACCGGCTGCGCTCGCTCGTCGCCGCCTTCGCGGTCAACCAGCGCGCCTTCAATGACGCCTCGGGCCGCGGCTACCGCTTCCTCGCCGACATGATCCTCGCCGAGGACCGGCTGAACCCGCAGACCGCGGCCAGGCTGGTCGCCCCGCTGGGCCGCTGGCGCCGCTTCGACGAGGGCCGCGCCGGCCTGATGAAGGCCGAGCTTGAGCGCATTCTCGCGACGCCCGGCCTCAGCAAGGACGTGTTCGAGCAGGCGTCGAAGAGCCTGGGCTAGGCAAGATCGCCCCCCTGGATTCCCCCTCTCCGAAAGGGAGGGGGACCGCGAGCCGAAGGCTCGTGGCGGCGGGGCGGTGCGGACGAAGGGCAGCCTCTCCCGACACCCCCGTGCCGGGGAGGAATTCGCGGTGCCGCCTACCCGGCAACCCAGGCCGCGACCTCGCCGGCGACCTGGTTGGCGGCGTCGTTGAGGGCGGCGGCGACGGCGGCAGGCGTTGCCTCGGCGACGGGGACACGCGCGGAGAAGCGGTTGGTGACGACGGCCTGGTCGGGGCGCGCGAGTGCGCAGTCATAGTCGATCACCACTTCCCGCCCGTTCGGGTCGAACCCGAAGCGCAATAGCTGCCCGCTCAGCACCGCGGTCGGCGCCTGGGTGTAGAGCGAGGGATCGAGCACGGCGAGATTCGTGCGCGCGGCGATCGTTTCGGAGACGAGGCCACGCAGCAGGTCCGCCGGCGGCGCCACCCACTGCGCCCCGCGCAGATACTGGATGGTGGTGTCGTCCACATAGACGGGCAGACGATTGGTCGCGAGCGCGCGGGGCGTGCCGGGCGTCGTGACCGTGATCGCCTGCCCGGCCCCGGCGGTGCGCGGCTGGGCGGCGGGGCGGCTTGCCGAGGCGCTCAGCGTCAGCAGCGCGTCGGGCACGCGCGCGCCGCCGAAGCAGCCCGACAGCATCGCCAACGCCACCAGCGGCGCGATCAACCCAAGCCGCATCGTCCTCACCTTCCTTCGCCTCCGGCCGGCCGCCGGCCGGGATGATAATCGGGCAGCCGCGCGCCACCGACGACGCCGCGAATCCCCTGCTGGTCGAGCCGGTCCGAGATCGCGCGCAGCGATTCGCTGGTTGCCCTGAGATCCCGCACGAGCTGGCCGACCTCGGGCAGCGTGCGGTTCGAGAAGGTCTGGATGCCCGGCCGCGCGTCGGCGACGGCGGCGTTCAGCGCCTGCATGCTCTGGTCGGCGGAGCGGATCGCGCTGCGCAGGTCGGCGATCAGCGAGTGGCCGTCCCGATCGATGAGGTCGTTGGTCGTGCCGGCGAGCCGCCCGATCTGCTCGGCCGCGTCGCCCGCCTGCTGGAGCGTGGTTCGCGCCTGCGCGATCGTCGCCGTGATCTCCGGCCCGTTGCGGGCGAGGTTGCGGCTGATCTCCTCCACATTGTCGAGGATGGCGGCGAACGACTGCTGGTTGCGGTCGGAGAGCAGCTCGGTCAGCCGTTCGGTCAGCGTCGTCACCCGTTCGAGCAGCTCGGGCGCGCTGTTGAGCAGACTGGCGAGCGCGCCGGGCCGCGCCGGGATCACCGGATAGCCATAGGGGCACTCGCTTTCGGGATTGACGCGCGGGCAGGTGATTTCGGGCCGTGGCCGCGCCCGCTGGCCCGGCGGCGGGGGCGGCGGATCGAGCTGGATCTGGGTCGGCCCGGTGAAGCCGACGGTGCGGATCGTCGCGGTGGTGCCTTCCAGCACCGGCGTCGTGTCGGCGACGGAGATTCGCACGCGGATGAACTGCGGGCTGCGCGGCTCCAGGCTGATCGACTTGATCTGGCCGACGGGCACGCCCCGGAAGGTGACGCCGGAGCCCTTCTCCAGCCCTTCGATCGATTGCTGGAAGAAGATGTCGTAGGTCTTCTCCCCGCCCTCGCCCGCCTGGCTCAGCCAGACGACGAACACGACGAGCGCGAGCAGCATGCCGAGCACGATGCTGCCGACGAGGATTTGGTTGGATCTGGTTTCCATCAGGCCCCCGACCTCTCGCGCTCGCTAACGGCCGCGGCGACGCGCCCGCGCGGGCCCTTGAAATATTCCTGTATCCACGGATGGTCCAATGCCAGCAATTCCGGAATCGTTCCGACCGCAATCACCTTGCGGTCGGCCAGCACCGCGACCCGGTCACAGATCGCGTAGAGCGTATCGAGATCGTGGGTGATGAGAAAGACGGTAAGGCCGAGCGCGTCGCGAAGCTCTCCGATCAGTTCGTCGAAACCGGCGGCGCCGACCGGATCGAGCCCCGCCGTCGGCTCGTCGAGGAACAAAAGGTCGGGATCGAGCGCGAGCGCGCGCGCGACGCCGGCGCGCTTCTTCATGCCGCCGGACAGCTCGGACGGATATTTGTTGCCGGCGTTGGCGGGCAGGCCGGTCATCGAGATCTTGTAGGCGGCGATCTCGTCGAGCAGCTGCTGCCCGATGCCGGGGAAATATTCGCGGATCGGCACCTGCACGTTCTCGGCGACGGTGAGCGTCGAGAACAGCGCCGAACCCTGGAACAGCACGCCCCAGCGGCGGCGGACGTTCTTCGCCTCCTCCTCGTCGCGACCGATCATCGGCTCGCCGAACACGGTGATCTCGCCCGCGACCGGGGTCTGCAGGCCGATGATCGCGCGCATCAGCACCGACTTGCCGGTGCCCGACCCGCCGACCACGCCCAGGATTTCGCCCGTGCGCACGTCGAGGTCGAGCCCTTCGTGCACGACCTGCTCGCCGAACGCGGTCTTGAGCCCGCGCACGCTGATGATCGGGTCCGCGGTCGCGATCACGGCCATCCGATCTGCGTGAAGAAGACCGCGAAGAAGGCGTCGAGGACGATGACGAGGAAGATTCCCTGGACGACGGCGGTGGTGGTGCGCAGCCCCACCGCCTCGGCATTGCCCTCGACCGAGAGCCCCTGGAAGCAGCCGGCCATGGCGATGATGACGCCGAAGGTCGGCGCCTTGATCAGCGTCTGCCACAGGTCCGTCATCGGGATGACGTCGCGGATGCGCTGGACGAAGGTGATCGGGGCGAGATCGAGCGAGGCCCAGCAGAACAGGCCGCCGCCGACGATGGCGAGGATCGCCGCGTAGAAGCCGAGCAGCGGCATCATCAACAGCGTCGCCAGCACGCGTGGGAAGACCAGCGCCTCCATCGGCGAGACGCCGATGATCCGCATCGCGTCGATCTCCTCGTTGAGCTTCATCGAGCCGAGCTGCGCCGCGAAGGCCGAGCCGGAGCGGCCGGCGACCATGATCGCGGTCATCAGCACGCCGAGTTCGCGCATCGCGGCGCGCCCGACGAGGTTCACCGTATAGACCTCCGCGCCGAACTGGCGGAGCTGCACCGCGCCCTGCTGCGCGATCACGATGCCGACGAGGAAGCTCATCAGCCCGATGATGCCGAGCGCGTGCACGCCGACCATGTCGAACTGCTGCACCACCGCGTTGAAGCGGAATCGGCGCGGATGGCGGAAGATGTGGCTGATCGAGATGCACAGCGAGCCGAAGAAGCCGAGCAGGCCGACCAGCGTGGTGAGCGCCATCATGCTCGCCTCGCCGACCTGGCCGACGAACTGGTAGACGAGCGGCTCCGGCTCGCGGCGCACGGTCACCGGCTTGTCCGCCCGCGCGACATGCTCGATCAGCGTCTTCTGCTCCTCGGTCGCGCCGACCAGGGTCGCGCCATGATCGCGCACCAGCTTGTGGACGAGCCAGGCGCCGACCGTGTCCATCCGCTCCACGCCGGAAAGATCGACGGTGAGATTGTCGCCCGTCACCGCGCCGAGCTGCTCCTCCAGCCGCCGCGCGCGCAGCATGGTGAGCGCGCCCTCGAGCCGGATCACGCCGGGATCGTCCCCGCTCGGGTTGAGGTCGGGCGGTGCGCTCATGCCTCGGTAGTGCGTCAAATCCCGCCGGGCGGCAAGGCACATGGCGCATGGACATGCGCACCCTTTTCGTGCTTGCGCGGGAGGCGATGCGGCAGAAGATCGCCATCTACGACATGGACCGGACGGTCACGCGGCGGCCGACCTACCCGCCCTTCCTGCGCTACGCGGCGCTGCGGCTCGCGCCGTGGCGGCTGCTGCTGCTTCCCACCGTCGCGCTGGTGACGCTCGCTTATGGCCTGAAGCTGATCGACCGCGCCCGGCTGAAGGAAATCAACTTCCACCTGCTCATCGGCCGGCCGACGGCCGCGGCGCTGGGGCGCGTGGTGGAACGCTTCGCCGACCGGCAGGTCGAAACCAACATCCTTCCCGGCGCGCGCGCGCGGCTGGCGGCGGACAAGGCGGAAGGCCGCCGCCTCGTGCTCGCCACCGCCTCCTACAAGCTCTACGCCGCCGCCATCGCCCGCCGGCTCGGCTTCGACGACGTGATCG
>Ga0182748_1002602_pt1 | contig 16182 bp, 12 predicted proteins | sample eDN3rd37CKraftOP_FD_128877 | JGI IMG/M metagenome (GOLD analysis project Ga0182748, IMG submission 128877) | Enriched Organic Plus compost microbial communities from Emeryville, California, USA - eDNA 3rd pass 37_C Kraft OP (version 2) (version 2) ...
ATGCTGGACGTGCTCAGCGGCGGACGCCTGATCGCGGGGCTGATGCGCGGCATCCCGCACGAATACCTCGCCTACAACATCCCGCCGGGCGAATCCCACGCGCGCATGCGCGAGGCCACCGAGCTGATCGTGAAGGCCTGGACCGAGCCGGAACCCTTCGGATGGGAGGGGGAGTACTACCAGTTCCCCTCGATCTCGATCTGGCCCAAGCCCTACCAGAAGCCGCACCCGCCGCTAGTGATGTCCGCGACCAACCCGGAGGCGGCCGAGCTCGCCGCGCGATTCAAGGCGATCATCGGCATGGTGTTCGTGCAGGACCTCGACTGGGGCCGCAACATCGCGGACCAATATCGCAAGGCGGCGCAGGCCCACGGCTGGGAGGCGACGCCCGAGCACCTGCTCGTGGGCGAGCACACCGTGATCGCCGACACCGACGAGGAGGCGCTCGCCATCATGAAGCGCGGGCACGACTACCTGCACCGCGTGCTGATGCGTCCGCAGCGCGACGCGCAGCGCATCGTGATCGAGAAGACGCGCTTCTTCGGCCACAACACCGACACCGGTCAGCAGTTTCAGCAGAAACTGGCGCTCATCAAGACGCGAACGGTCGAGGAATCGATCGAGGCCGGCTCGATCCTGTGCGGCAGCCCGGCGACGGTGGTCAAACAGATGAAGGCCATCAACAAGGCCATCGGCAACGGCATCTTCTCGCTCAACTTCAAGGTCGGCGACGTGCCGGAGCCGATCCTGCGCCGCGGCATGGAGCTGTTCCGCGACGAGGTGCTGCCGCAGATGCGCGAGGTGTGAGGCAGGGCGGCCCTCGCCGCCCCGCCCCTGCCCGGTCAGCCCTGCGGCTCGATGTTGGCGATGCGCACGTACTCGCCCCAGTCCTTGTATTCCTTGAGGTAGAACTTCTTGCCTTCGGCCGGCGTCGTGATCCAGGGATCGTTGCCCAGGCGCGTGAAGAACGCCTGGACCTCGTCCTTCTTCATCACGTCCGCGAACATCTTGTTGAGCTGATCGACGACCGGCTTCGGCGTTCCGGCCGGCGCGAACACCGCCCACCAGCCCGGCATGTCGAGCGCAACGCCGCCCTCCTTCATGGTCGGATACTGCGGCAGCGCCTTCGAGCGGTCGCCCATAGTGAGCGCAACCACACGCACGCGGTTCTCCTTGGCAAGGCCGACGCCGGACGTCGCATCGATGAAGGCAAAGTCGATGGCGCCGCTGGTGAGGTCGTTCACCCAGTCCTTCGACGTGCGGTACTGCACCTCGACCGCCTGCGTTCCCGCGATCTTCTTGTACATCGCGCCGGCGACGCGTGCGCTCGGGAAAGCCGTGCCGTAAGCCGCCTTGTCGCCCTTCTTCTTGAGCGCGGCGGTGAGCTCCGGCAGCGTCTTCACCGGCGAGTTGGGGCCGACCACCAGCATCACCGGCTGGCGCGAGAGCGTGGCCACCACCTCGAACGCGGTCGACACGTCGACCGGCGGCTTCTTGAACAGATGGCCGCTCGAGGCCAGCGCGTTGCCGCCGGTGACATAGAGCGTGTGACCGTCCGGCTTGGCGCGCGCGACGTATTCGGTGGCGATGTTGCCGATGGCGCCGACCTTGTTCTCGACGATGATGGTCTGGCCCATCACCGGGCGCATCTTCTCGGCCACGAAGCGGGCGATCGTGTCAGGGCCGCTGCCCGCGGCGAAGCCGACGACGAAATGCACGTCCTGGGACGGGAACGCCTGCGCGCCCGCAGGCCGTTGGGCAGCGACGATCATGGCCGCCGCGGTCACCGCGACTGCCAGGGTTGGGACAAAAACGGCCTGTGTCTTCGCTCTCATTGAGTTCTCCTCCTTGAACGATTCTTGTGACCTCTCCGCGCGATATTAGGCCGATCGGGCACGAAAGCGATACACGCGCAAGGAGCAGGCTGGCCCAATACACGGCGCGACCATCCACGCACCCGCGCATGCGGCGAGCCGCCGCGCCCCCTTCAAGATTTCCTTAACCACGGTGGGCTACCGTGGGTTGGTTCCACGGTGGGCACACACGTCCCATGAGCGCAGCCCTTCAGCGCGTGCCCGTCTCCGCCGACACGCGCCCCCGGCAGTCCCTCTCCGACATCGGCGAGCGCAGCGGCCGTCTCGGCGTCGAGATCGCCGACATGGCCGGCGTGATCGGCGACCTTGCCGCGCTCGGGCAGGTCCAACTGGAACGCGCGCGCGGCGCCGTCGCAGCGGCACGCCAGCTCGCGCACACCAACGGCGTGCTCGCCGAAACCATGCAGAACGCCAAGGCCTCGGCACAGGCGACGCAGGCCACCCTGAGCGAGAGCGCGGATACGATCGAAGGGACGCTGGCGCGGACGATCGAGAAGATCGCCCTGCTCGGCGACCGTGCCCTGGCGGTGAAGGCCTCCATCGAGCAGGTGGGCGAGACGATCGGCGCCGTGCAGGACGCCAGCGTCGCGATCCAGCGCATCGCGCAGGAGACGCAGATGCTCGCGCTCAACGCCGGCATCGAGGCGGCGCGCGCGGGCGCCTCGGGCCGCGGCTTCGCGATCATCGCCGAGGCGGTGAAATCGCTCGCCGACCAGATCCGCGTCTCCACGGCCACCAACCAGAAGCATCTCGAGGCGCTGGCCGGCACGCTCAAGGGCCTGTTCGCGCAGGCCGACGACAACGCCACGCTCGCGCAGGCGGCCAAGGCCGAGTCGAACGACGCGCAGCAGACCATCGGGACGTTCCGCACGCTGGTCGAGACCGTGCAGCGGCTCACCCACGACATGGACGTGATGTCGACGTCGGTCGAGTCGAACACGCAGAGCTACGGCGCGCTGCGCGAGGAGCTCAAGGGGCTCGTCGGCGCGGTCAAGGGCGGCTCCGACAAGCTGACGCAGGCGCAGGCGCGCGCGGAATCCATCCTCGGCATCAGCGAGGACTTCATCCTGTTCATCGCCGAGAGCGGCATCGAGACGCCGGACACGCCGGTCGTCCGCCTGTGCCAGCAGACGGCCGGCGAGATCGCCGCCCTGTTCGAGCGCGCGGTCGCGAGCGGCGAGATCAGCATGAACGATCTGTTCGACGAGAATTACGTGCCGGTCGCCGGCAGCAACCCGCCGCAGGTGATGACGCGCTTCGTGCGCTTCACCGACCGGCGCCTGCCGCAGATCCAGGAGCCGATCCTCGCCGCCGATCCGCGCATCGCCTTCTGCGCGGCCATCGACCGCAACGGCTATCTGCCCACGCACAACCTCGTCTACTCGCAGCCGCAGGGCCCCGATCCGGTGTGGAACTCGGCCAACTGCCGCAACCGCCGCATCTTCAGCGATCGCACCGGCCTCGCCGCGGGACGCAGCACGCGGCCGTTCCTGCTGCAGACCTATCGCCGCGACATGGGCGGCGGCAACTTCGTCCTGATGAAGGACGCCTCCGCGCCGATCACGGTGCGCGGCCGCCACTGGGGCGGCTTCCGCATCGGATTCAAGGTGTGAACGGCTCCCGGCGGCCCGAACGCGGTTAAGAAGGCGTTACCGCCGATTCCCCGTGAAACGGAATCTTGAGGGGTTGCGCGTATCCTCGCGGCTCGCAACGAGGCAACACTGATCATGGGACCGCGCTGGCACGGCACGCTCCGCATCGCGCTTGTCGCTTTGTCGGTGGGCCTGTTCTACGTCGGCGCGCATTTCGCCGCGACGGCGCTCATCGATTCCCAGCGCGCGCGTCAGATCGCCGAGATCAACGAGGCGGCGCTGCGCCGCTCCGAGATCGCCGTCGACTACGGCCTCGCCACCCTCGACGACCTCGCGAAGCAGACGTCGCTGAGCTGCGAGGACGACGTGCTGCAGAGCGTGCGCCTGCACCTCTACCAGCGCTGGGCGGTGAAGGACATCCGCATCACGAGGCCCGATGGCTCGGTGATGTGCTCGGCCTATCCGGAGACGCTCGAGTTCGACAAGGTGTGGCCGGGCCGCGACGAGATGATGCCGTCGCGCGATCCCGCCGTGCGGCTGTTCCGGGTCGAGCAGTTCCTCGGGCCGGCGCTCGGCGTGCTCAAGGACGTGCACGATGCCGCCTCGCTGGTCGCGATCCTGACGGTCAACGCCTCGCTGTTCGACGTGATGCCGCAGGAGCTGCGCGAGCACAGCCACGTCGCGCTCGAGCTCGCGAACGGGGACGCGGTCGCGCAATATCGCGCGCTCGCGCGCAGGGAATCGCTGGCGCGGCTGGTGGAATTCGCGAAGGCCTCCGACCGCTATCCGATGCGGACCACGATCCGCATCGAGGCGGCGGCCTACGAGCGTTGGCACCGCGAGTCCTACGTGCCTATCCTCGCGCTCGGCCTGGCGCTCGGGCTCGGCTTCGGCGTCCTGCTCGCGAACGCGCTGATCCGCCCGCGCAGCCCGGTCGCCGACCTCGACCGCGCGCTGGCCGCGCGCGAGTTCAAGCCCTACCTGCAGCCGGTCTTCAACCTGCGCAGCGGCGCGATCACCGGCTGCGAGGTGCTGGCCCGCTGGGTGCGCAGCGACGGAACCGTCATCCCGCCCTCACGCTTCATTCCGCTCGCGGAAAGCAGCGGCCGCGCCGAGCTGCTGACCTGGCAGCTCATGTCGGCGACTTTCAGCGAGCTGCACGGCCTGCTCTCCCGGGACAAATCGTTCCGGGTCGCCTTCAACGTGGTGCCGCGCCATCTCCTGGACGAGGGCTTCGTGGCCGAGCTGCGGCGGACCGTGAGCGACGCGCGCATCTCGCCGCGCCAGATCGTCCTCGAGATCACCGAGCGCGAGGACCTCGCCGACCTCGAACGCGCGGCCGCCGCCGTCGCGCAACTGCGCGAGCACGGATTCAAGGTGGCGATCGACGACGTCGGCATCGGCCACAGCGGCCTGTCTTACATCCAGCGGCTCGGCGCCAATACGCTCAAGATCGACAAGTTCTTCATCGATTCCGTGACGCGCGACATCAGCGCCGTGACCGTGATCGAGATGCTGGTGCGGCTGGCCGGTGAGCTCAAGATGGGCGTCATCGCGGAAGGGCTCGAGACGCAGGAGCAGGTCGCCGCGGTGATGGCCTGCGGGGTGAGCGAAGGCCAGGGCTACGCGCTCGCGCCGCCGCTGCCGGTGGAGGACTTCCTCGAGCTGGTCGCCAAGCAGGCGAGCGCGAACGCCAGCGCGCCGCCGGGCGACCTGCACGCCTGGGTCGCGTAAACCCAGCCGCCCAGCCTATTTCGTCACCTGTCCGCGGATCTCGCCGCCCGGATTGGCCGCGGTGTGCAGGTTCACGTACCATTTCCCGGCCATCAGCTCGGCGGCCTGCGAGTCGTTGAGCGTCGCCCTGCCTTTGATCGGGCTCCCCGCCGCGTTGATCGGAACGACGATGCCAGCGTTCTTGCCGTGGGCGGCCGGACCGTGGAAATGCGCCGCCACCAGCGGACCGCTCAGGCCTGAATAGGTGACCGTATAGGTCAGCAGCCGGGTGGCGGTGTCGAAGCTCGCCTCGACGCTGCCTGTGCCTGCGCTGGAATTGGGCGGCACCGAGTTCGACCCTTTCAGCTCCGCCTTGAGCTTGACGGCGTCCGCGGCCGCGGGCGCCACGGCGAGCAGGCCGGCGGCGAGCAATCCACTGATGATCGGCATGGCGACTCTGCGCATCGCAAATCTCCTCGTATGTGGCTGGGACATGCCGAAAGGGAGCGCCACAGGGTGGTGGCGGGAGCACACGGCCGATTGATACAAGATTCGCCGGCGCCGACAGGCATGCCGGCCGTGGGCAGTGGCCCCATTCACAGGATTCGCGGCGGTTGCCTCGCCCGGCCGCTCAACGGGCGACGGCCGAGGCGGCCTTCGGCATCTCGAAGCCCCGATAGTTGCGGTCATCGAGCGCCTGCAACGCCGGCAACACGTCGCGGGCGAAGCGCTCGATGTTCCCGACCGCCTGGGCATGCGGCATCGAACCGAACTGCAGCATGGCGACGTAATTGCTGAACCCGAGCTGGCGATGGCAATCCGTGAGCTGGCGGATCACCGTGTCGGGGGAGCCGACGATGATCACGCGCTGCTCCGCCAGCAGCTCGATCGTCTTCTGCGCCGCCATGATCGAGGTCTTCGCCGACACGATCTGGCGCAGCGAGGCGGGCGAGGTGTAGCCGGGCGGAAAGAACATGCCCGCCGGCATCTTGAACGCCTTGTTGAACAGGAACTCGATGTGCGGGCGTGCCTCGTTCATCGCCTGCTCGTCGGTGTCGGCGACGTAGACCGGCGCGCCGAAGCCGAGCTGGTCGGAGGTGGCCTCGTAGCCGTACCGGCTGTGCGCCACCTCGCGATAATAGTTGAGGTACTTCACCGCCGCGCTGAACGGATTGAAGTTCTGCAGATAGAGATACTTGCGGTCGGGATGCGCGGCCCAGTCGATGGTTTCGTTGGAGCCCTGCGAGGGACACCAGATCGGCGGGTGCGGCTGCTGGTAGGGCCGCGGCCACACGTTCACATACTCGACGTGATAGTGCTTGCCTTCGAAGGCGAAGGGGCCAGGCCGGGTCCAGGCCTGCACCACGAGGTCGTGCGCCTCGTAGTGACGCTCGTGCGAATAGACGGGATTGACGCCGAACACCGAATACTCGGCGCCGACGCCGCGCACGAAGCCGGTGATGAGCCGTCCGCCGGTGATGTTGTCGATCATGGCGTGCTCTTCCGCAAGCGTGAGCGGGTGCTCGCGCAGGCAGAAGGCGCTGCCGAGGATCGCAATCTTGCAGCGCCTGGTGCGGCGGGCGAGCGCCGATGCCGTCACGATCGGCGACGGCATCATGCCGTAGGGCGTCTGGTGATGCTCGTTGACGGCGACCCCGTCGAAGCCGAGCTCGTCGGCGAGCTCCAGCTCGTCGAGATACTTGTTGTACGTGTCGTGCCCCACCTTGGGATCGTAATGGCTGTTGGGCATCGTGACCCAATAACTGTCGTGCGCCGCGATTACCTCGTCGGACAGCCGCGGATACGGCATCAGATGGAACATCGTGACTTTCATGGTTCGCCTGCCTTGCTGTCCGCCAAACGGCTACTCGTTCCGCATGATGAAATCGGCGATGGTCTGGCTCACATCGTCGAGCCGCTCCGCGAACGGAATGTGCCCGGCATTGGGAAACACCGTCACTGCGGCATGCGGGATCAGCCGCTTGAACTCGTCGGCATAGGCCGCGGAGACAACGCCGTCCTGTGCGCCCCAGACGATCTGCGTCGGCACGGTGACGCGGTGCAGCCATTTGGCGAGCTTCGGATTGAAGAAGCGCGGGCTCCAGGCAAGCCGCGCCGCAGCAGTGCGGTTGGTGACGATCCGCTCGATGTCCTCGGGCGTCGGCGTGCGCGCCAACTCCTGCTCGATCAGCTTGGGATCGGCATAGAGCGCGCGCACGAGCTGCTCGGGCGTCATCACGAACAGGTTGGCGACCGGATTGCCCTTGATGCGGATGCCGACCGACGCGATCAGCGACAGGCTCTTGATGCGCTGCTGAGAACGGATGGCGATCTCCAGCGCCAGCCAGCCGCCCATGGAATGGCCGATGACGTGCACGTCCCCGAGCCGCTGCTCGTCGATGAAACCGAGATAGAAGTAGGCAAGATCGGCCATCTCGTCGAGCCACTGGGGCGTGGGCGAACGCCCGAAGCTCGGATGGTCCGGCACCAGCAGGTCGAAGCGGTCCGACAGCCGGTCGAAGAACGGCTGGCAACCGACGACGCCGCCCGCGCCATGCAGGAACAGGACCGTCGGTCCCGAACCCGCCCGGCGCAGCAGCACATCGCCGCCGCGCGTGCTCACGATGGACTCGGTGGCCCCCATCGAGACGTCCTCCCCAGCTTTCCCACGTCGGGTCATTGTTGGGCGCAGTCGCCATCGGCAGGCTGCAGCCATGGGAGGATTGTTCTTCGTCGCCCCCGCTTGCGCAAGCCCGCCGAGGGCCGCAGAGCGATGCAAAGCCCGCACGCACGGCGGCGGCGCCAGCAAATCCTTCCCTGGCGCCGAACCCGCGTGGAACAATCGTGCCTCACGGATTTGCGCTTTGAAATTCGCTCCGGCCGTCATTACTTGCGAGGGCGGATTGGCCGATTGCCCCGGCGCGGGCGGGGCCAGATCAACTGGGGAGACCTACTGTCAATGAGCCGTCGTCAGCTCCGCTTGGGCGCCTTCATGCGCCCGGCCACCATCCACACCGGGGCTTGGCGCTATCCCGGCGCATTCCCCGACGCGAATTTCAATTTGAAGCATATCGTGCGTTTCGCGCAGACGCTGGAGCGCGGCAAGTTCGATGCGTTCTTCATGGCGGACCACCTTGCCGTTCTCAACATGCCGATGGATGCGCTCAAGCGCAGCCATACGTCGACGTCGTTCGAGCCGTTCACGCTGCTCTCGGCGCTCGCCATGACGACCGAGCGGCTCGGCCTGATCGCCACCGGCTCGACGACCTTCGATGCGCCCTACCACGTGGCCCGCCGTTTTGCCTCGCTCGACCACATCAGCGGCGGACGCGCCGGCTGGAACATCGTGACCACGTCGAATCCGGATGCGGCGCTCAACTTCGGGCTGGAGGAGCACGTCGAACACGACGAACGCTATCGCCGCGCCCGCGAGTTCTACGACGTGGTGACCGGACTGTGGGACAGCTGGGCAGACGATGCCTTCGTGCGCGACGTAGAGAGCGGCCTGTTCTTCGATCCTTCGAAGATGCACCGGCTCGATCACAAGGGAAAGTACTACTCGGTGCGCGGTCCGCTCAACATTGCGCGCCCCGTGCAGGGCTGGCCCGTGATCGTCCAGGCGGGCGCCTCGGAAGCCGGCCGCCAGCTTGCGGCGGAGACCGCCGAGGCGGTGTTCGCCGGACAGGGCAACATCGAGGACGCGCGCAAGTTCTACGCCGACGTCAAGGGACGCATGGGGCGGATCGGCCGCGACCCGGACCACATGAAGATCCTGCCCGGCTGCTTCGTCATCGTCGGGAGTTCGCTCGACGAGGCCAAGGAGAAGCGCGCCAAGCTCGACAGCCTCGTGCACTGGGACAGCGGCATCGCCTCGCTCTCCATCGCGCTCGGCAACGACGTATCCGGCCTCGATCCGGACGGGCCGCTGCCCGACATCCCCGAAACCAATGCAAGCCAGAGCGGACGCGAGCGTGTGATCGCCATGGCGCGGCGCGAGAACCTCACCGTGCGCCAGCTCGCCCAGCGCGTCGGCAGCTATGGCGGGCTCGCCATGCTCGGCACGCCCACGATGATCGCCGACCAGATGGAGGAATGGCTGACCACCAACGCCTCCGACGGCTTCAACATCCTGTTCCCGTACCTGCCGGAGGGGCTCGACGACTTCGTCAACCTCGTCGTCCCGGAGCTGCAGCGCCGCGAGATCTTCCGGCGAGAATACGAAGGCACGACGCTGCGCGAGAACCTCGGATTGCCGCGGCCGCAGAACCGTTTCTTTGCCGGAGGCTGACGCGATCCGGCTCAGGCCGCTCCGGGATCAGGGTCGAATCCGCCACCGCCGTGGTAGGTCCTGCGCCGCCGCGCCAGGGTGAGATCGACGACCGTCGCCGCGCCCGCGACAGCAAGCACGGCCACCTCGTGATGGAATCCTTCCAGGCCGATGAACGGCATGCGGTCGCGCACGCGCAGCCCGATGAGCGCGGCCCCGACCGGCGAAAGCACGGAGACATCGCTCTTCGGGCCGCTGTAGTCCTGCGGGTGCACGAGCATGCGGGTCACGGGCGGACCGCCATCCACCGTGTAGGTAATGCAGCGGCCGAGACACACCACTCCGGCCGAGACATCGCTTTCGACGCGTGCGCGGCGGACTTCGGTGGCGAGAAAATCCGCGACCGGATGCTGGTCTCGGCCTGCAAGCGCGGCCAGCTCCTGGAGGCGGCGGTAATCGGTCAGGCGCAGGCTGATCGGGGGGACAAGACCCATGCTCATGCCGATGTCTCCGAATTCTCGCTCAGGGGCGCGGCGTGCCTGCCATCCGAGCCCGGAGGCGCGAGGCGCGGTGCGAGTGCGAACGCAGCAAGGTGGACCTCGGCCGAATAGAAGCGGGTCGGTCCGTTGATGCGCATCGCTCGCGCGCGCAGCACCGACACGCTGGGGCAGAACGACGGCTCGAATGCGCCGGCGAGGATCAACGGCAGCAGGCCGCGGGCATAGGTCGGCACCGGCGCCAGGAACTCGCGCGCTGCGCCCAGATGCTTTGCGACGCGCGAGCGCACGCGCTGCAACACGTCAGGCTGGAAGAAAGGCGCGCCGCTCTGCAGCGACATGAGTCCGCTTGGCCGCAGCAGCGTCCGGCAGCGCTGGTAGAACGCGTCCGAAAACAGGACTTCGCCTGGCCCGATCGGGTCCGTCGAATCCACGATGATGACGTCGAAGCGGTCCGCGCACGCCCCGACGTAACCCGCGGCGTCCTCGTTCAGAACCTCGACGCGTGGATCGTTGAAGGCGCCGCCCGACACGTCCGCAAAGTGGCGCTGCGAAACGGCGATCACCTCGGGATCGATCTCCACCAGCACCACCCGGCGAACCGGATGCTTGAGGACCTCACGCAAGGCCCCGCCGTCGCCGCCGCCCAGGATCAGCACGTCGATCGCCGCACCGTGCGCCAGGAGCGGCACATGCACGAGCATCTCGTGATAGATGTGATGGTCGGCCTCCGTGAGCTGCACGATCCCGTCGAGCGCCAGCACCTTGCCGAAGGTGGCGTTTCGAAAGACCAGAACGTCCTGATACCGGCTGCGCGCCTCATGCAGAACGGCATCCACCGAGAGCACCTGCGCGTGCTCGCCGTACAGCGACCGCTCCTCGAACAGCTTCATGGCATCAGTCCGCGCTTGTGCTCCACCACGGTCATGCGCCCCGGCTGGAATGCCCGCCTGAGCACCTCGATGGCGCGCGCCGGCTTCGCCTCGCCGCACATGAACACGTCCACCGCGGCGTAGGAGCATTCCGGCCACGTGTGGATGGAGATGTGGCTCTCGGCGAGGATCGCGACGCCGGTGATCCCTCCCGTGGAGGCGAAGCCATGCAGCTTGAGGCTCAGCAATGTCGCGCCGGCCGCCTGCGCGGCGCTGCGCAGGGCAGCTTCCACGGCAAGGAGATCGTCGAGCTCGCACGCATCCCACAGATCGACGATAAGATGCGTCCCGGCGAACCGCAGCCCGTCGCGCTCCACGAAGCGATCGGCCATCGGCGCGGACGTCCGCGCCGCGCGCGCAGGCGCACCGAGCGGCGCTGTGGCCGGCTTTGCGTTCACATTGGGGCGAGCGTTCTCCATTCCGATCTCCATCTGCCGTCAGCCGGCACGCGGGCGATGCCGGCGCCGATGTGCTGTCAGGGACGCGGGGGCGGCGCGACGTCGAGAACGGTGAGTTCCCGCACTTCGCCGGTCCTCGTCTCCCACTCGATCGACGCGCCGATCCGCAGCCCGATCAGCGCGGTGCCGATCGGCGTGAGAACCGAGACGCGCGATTGCGCGATGTCGGCCTTGTCCGGATAGACGAGCGTCACCCGCTGGGTCTTGCCCGTGCTTTCGTCGCGGAAGGTGACCTCGCTGCCCATGCAGACGACACCGCCGAGGTAGTCCGCGGCCGGCACCAGCTCCGCGCGCTCCAGCTCGTCGGTGAGCTCGGACGCAATGTCGGGCAGTCGGCTCATGGCGGCGCGCGCCAGCACCGAGAGCTGCTCGAAATCCTCGACGGACAAGGTAATGCGAGGCTTCCTGCGGCCGGCGGCCGCGGCTTCTTGCAATGTCATGACAAACCTCCTGCTGAGCGGCGCCAAGCGCCGAAGACGGGGCACGACTCCGCGCCCCCGCGCCCAAGCCGCGCGGAGCACAAAATGCGGTGCGCGACGAGCGGCGAACTGCCGCCGGGCGAACCGAACGATCTCGATGTGGTGATTAGCGCCGGTGACTGAGTGAGAACGTCCGCAACAGCGGACTGTTCCTCATCGTCCTGTCGATTGGTCCCCGGGTTCGCGCTTCAGACGGCGCACGCCGAACCCGGGCTAATGGCCCGCGATCAGATTGCCCGCGTGGCAGAGGCCACGGTGAAATGTCGCGCAGGTGAACATGGCCATAACTTAGGCAGAATGCCGCGGAAGTCAATGGACGCCAGCCGCGCCTGATGGTCCTGGTGCTCGCAGCATCGCCGCACCGTGATCACGCGAGGCGACTGCCGCGCAACCGAGCAGCGCGCATCTGCGATCATTCAAATCTTCGCAAATGCGTAGGCTGCAACCGCTTTGTACTTTTTTCTCCGCGCCGCTGAACCGATCCGAACCGACGTCATTCCCCGCTTGCGAGCAACGTCTCAGCAACCGCAGATCAGTTCGAGAATGACACATGCCGGACATCGTTCAACTTGACCATAACGCGACAGAATCCGACATCACGAATGCACTCGACGCCTTGCCGAGCGGCGGCACGCTGCTGCTGCCGCGCAACACCGTCGTGCAGATCACGCAGGGGCTGACGATCGATCTCGCTGCGCGCGACGTCACGATCGATCTCAACGGCAGCACGCTCGTGCAGGCAGACAACGCCCGCGTCATCACGGCGCTTGGGAGCCACGGCCCGCTGACTCCGGTCGACATCGGCCAAAATGCAGAGGGCCATGCCACGATCACGTACGGCACAGCGCCCGAGGGACTGGCGGTCGGCGACTGGCTCAAGGTGGTGTCCGATGACCCCATTCCCGGCGATCACATCGATCCCAGCGACAACGGCCAGCCGACGCGGCTGGGCCAGGCCGCGCAGGTCACGGCGGTCGAGGGCAACACCGTCACGCTCGATCGGGAGCTCGTGGATCAGGATCTCTACGTCACCAACGTGCGAGCGTCGGAGTACCAGTCGGGACATTTCACACTGCAGAACGGCACGATCACGGGCGATCCGTCGTTGCAGACCGATCTCGTGCACCTACGCACGGCCATCGCGCCGGAGGTGAACAACCTCACCCTGCGGAGCGGCCAGGGCTCGGGCATCAACATCGTCGACTCCGTGAACGCGCGCATCACGGATTGCATTACCACCGACCTGGGCGCCGGAGTGCATTCCGCCTCTTCCCTGAACACGACCGTGAACGGGCTGTTCGCCGAGCATGTCCAGCACGGCATCTTCGACAATTCGGTCGGCGTTCCGCCCGGATGGGCAAACGTGTCGCAATATGGAGCAGACATCGGACTCCACGGCGAGAACAGCGTCGTCTATGACGCGACGCGCGCCGCTTATGACTTCCACTCGGAAGCGGTGGGCGGGTCCTATGTCCACGACCTGGCGTTCCAGAGCCGGATGTTCGGCGACTTCCGTGGGTTCGAGAACGCGTTCATCGACAGCGCGGGCGCCGGCAATGACTACGGCGTGCAGTTCCTCGAGTATGGCCACGGCGACGCACGGCGCAACCTGATCGACAACCTCACCCTGCGCGAGACGATGAACTACACGTTTATCGTCTCCAATCAGCCCGCCGACAACCTCGTCCGCGACAGCTCGTTCGAGAGCTACGGCATCGGCTACCGCGTGCCCGCGAGCGTCGCCACGTTCGAGAACACGCAGATCATCGAGGGCGTCAAACAGAACGATGACGTGCTGACCGGCACCGCGCAGTCCGATTATCTGCTTGGCGGCCGGGGAACCGACGTGGTCTCGGGCCAGGACGGCGACGATTATATATGGGGCGGCCGGCTGGCCGACGCGCTGACCGGCGGCGAGGGACGCGACCGCTTCGCCTATCACAGCTTTTCCGAAGCGGGCGACATCATCACCGACTTCCAGACCGGCCCGGCCGGCGACGTGATTGACGTCGCCGTGCTCGCCGCCCGCGAGGGATGGCCGCGCGGCGATCTCGTCGGCGATGGCGTCGTTCAGGCCGTGCAGTCCGGCGACAATACCCTGGTCCAGGCGAACGACGAGACGGGCGCCCCTGTCACGCTCGCCACGCTGTCGAACGTCGATGCCGCCGCGTTCAGCAGCGCCAACGTTCAGGTCCTGCTGTCGGGGACGCTTCCGCCTCCCGTCGAGAACACGACGATCATGGGCGGGCCGGACAACGACGTGCTCACGGGCACGGCGGCGAACGACACGCTCGACGGCGGCGCAGGCGCCGACCGCATGGCAGGCGGCCCCGGCGACGACACTTATTATGTTGACGACCCGCAGGACCAGGTGATCGAGGCGATCGGCGAAGGCAACGACATAGCCTACGCGCAAGTCGATTACACGCTGCCCGCAGGGTCCGAGGTCGAGCGCCTGCGCGCCAATGCGGACTCGGACACGGGCCTCGCCCTCGCGGGCAACGAGTTCGACAACCAGATTCTCGGCGGCGGCGGCGACGACGCGCTGCGCGGCGCACAGGGCAACGACAGCCTCGAAGGCCAGGACGGAAACGACGTCCTCAACGGCGGTCCGGGCGCCGACGTCATGACAGGAGGGGCCGGCAATGACACCTATTATGTCGACCATGCATCCGACCAGATCGTCGAGGCCGCAGGCGACGGCAGCGACACCGTCCATGCCAGCGCCAGCTATTCCCTGCCCGAGAATGCGGCGATCGAGTTCCTGCGCGCGAACGCCGCGCAGCTCGCGCTCAAGGGAAACGGCCTGCCGAACACGATCTATGGAAGCGCGGGCGTCGACGCCCTCGACGGCGGCGCCGGCAATGACGCGATCGCGGCGCTGGCCGGCGCCGACAGCCTGAACGGCGGCGACGGCGACGACCGGCTCGACGGCGGACAAGGCGCCGATGTGCAGATCGGCGGCGCCGGCAACGACGTGTTCAGCGTGGACGATCCTGGCGATGTGATCGTGGAGTACGTCGGCGACGGCTTCGACCAAGTCAACGCGACAGCGCCTTATACGTTGCCGCCCGGCGCCGAGGTGGAAGTCCTGCGATCCGCCGGCTCCGCGGCGCCGCCTCTCACCGGCAACGATCTCGACAACACGATCTACGGCCTCGCCGGTGCCGACACGCTCTCCGGAGAGGGCGGGCAGGATTCCCTGTTCGGAGGCGCGGGCGCGGATACGCTGATCGGCGGAGCCGGCAACGACCGCCTCGACGGCGGTCCCGATCGCGACACTCTCGCCGGCGGCCTGGGGAACGACGTCTATTTTGTCGACAACACATCCGACAGCGTGACGGAAGCGCCGGCAGAAGGAACCGACACGGTGTTTGCCGGCGTCAGCTACGCTCTCGCGCCCGACGCGAGCGTCGAGCTGCTGCGAGCCTATGGAACTTCCCAAGATCTCACGCTGACCGGAAACGAGGCAGCCAACACGCTGCAGGGCGGAGCCGGATCCGACACGCTGATCGGCGGCGGCGGCAACGACCTGCTGATCGGCGGAGCAAGCGCAGACGTGTTCGTCTTCGATGTCGGTGCCGGCAAGGACCAGGTCGCCGACTTTGCGCCCGGCGAGGACATCGCCAGCTTCGACGCGTCACAGTTCGCGGACGTGAACGACGTCATCGCGGACGCCACGCAGGTCGGAAGCGACGTCGTGATCGCCGCGCCCGAAAGCGGCGACACGGTGACCTTGCAACAGCTGGCGCTGGCAGACCTGCACGCGTCGGACTTCGTGATCCGCTGACGGTTGTCTGTTGCCGTCTGCGAGCCGTGCGGCTGGCAGTTGTTGCACATCGGCAACGTCGTCCGCGCGCGTGTCGAGACAGCAGTGCCGAGCCACGCTCGCGACATGATCCAACGTTATTACTCAGAAACTCGGCAGCCAGCCTGCGCCTCTGCAGCTTGGTGGAACCGGTCGTGCTGTCTTGCGGCACGAGCAACGACAACCTGACCGGACGTGCGCCGATGAAACGCCAGGAAGGCGGAAAGGAGCTGATCCGATGCCAGGTGGCAACGACGTCTATTTCGTCGACGATCCGCAGACCGAGATCATCGAACCGGTCGGAGGCGGAACCGACACGGTTTACGCAAGTACCGACTACAAGCTGAGATTCGGCTCTGAGATCGAGATCCTGCGCGCGAACGCGGGCGCAGCCGGCCTGGTGCTGACCGGCAACGAGTTCGACAACGTCATCGTCGGCGGCGACGGCGACGACTCGCTGCGCGGGCTCGCGGGCAGCGACACGCTCGACGGCGGCGACGGCAATGACTCGCTCGACGGCGGGTCCGGCGTCGACCTGATGGCCGGCGGAATGGGCGACGAC
>Ga0182748_1002604_pt1 | contig 16174 bp, 12 predicted proteins | sample eDN3rd37CKraftOP_FD_128877 | JGI IMG/M metagenome (GOLD analysis project Ga0182748, IMG submission 128877) | Enriched Organic Plus compost microbial communities from Emeryville, California, USA - eDNA 3rd pass 37_C Kraft OP (version 2) (version 2) ...
GAAGGGTACGATGGGCATCATCCCCTCGATGGGCGCGAAATCGTTCATCGTGCGCGGTCTCGGCAATGCGGAATCGTTCGAGAGTTGCAGTCATGGCGCGGGGCGCGTGATGTCCCGCACCCAGGCGAAGAAGCCGGTCTCGCTCGACGAGCATATAGCCGATACGGCGGATGTGGAGTGCCGCAAGGACGAGGCGTCATCGACGAGACGCCCAAGGCCTGCAAGCCGATCGAAGCCGTGATGGCCACGCAGGCCGATCTGGCAGAGATCGTCCATACGTTGAAACAGGTGGTGTGCGTCAAAGGCTGACGCCTTGGCGCACCCCGCTTCCCGACAGAGGATCATCATGCAGACCGTCACTGACAAAGCCGTTCCCGAGACTGTTCGACGCGAGATCGAGGCACGACTGGACAGCATCGAGCAGACGCATGACGTGCGTATCCTGCTGGCGGTGGAATCCGGTTCGCGCGCATGGGGTTTTCCATCGCCGGACAGCGACTATGATGTGCGTTTCCTGTATGTGCGGTCGCGCCGCTGGTATCTGTCGCTCAAATCCGGACGGGATGTGATCGAGTCGCCGATCGAGGACGAGATCGACCTGAATGGATGGGACATCCGAAAGGCACTAGGCCTCTTGCTGAAGTCCAATGCGGTGGTCGGCGAATGGATCGAAAGCCCGATCCGCTATCGCCCTGACCATCCGGTTGTGGCAAAGCTGTCCGCCCTGGCCGATCGCGCCATGGATATGCGAGCCATGGCCCATCATTATGCCAGTCTGGGCCGCAATGCGGCAGACCGCTGGCTGAAGGATGGCGGTGACGTGCCCGTGAAGAAATATTTCTATGCCCTTCGCCCGGCGCTAGCGATCCGTTGCCTTCGTCTCTATCCGGACGTGCGTCCGCCAATGAACCTTCAGGCGCTTGTCGAACGATGTGCGCTGCCGGAGGCCGTGCAGGATGAGATTGCGGCATTGGTCGAGGCGAAGCGTCAAAGCAATGAACGCAGCAATGCCACACGCATAGCGGCTCTCGACGTGTTGATCCGTGACGAGCTATCCCGCGCGGGTGAAGTGGTGGCGAGGGAGGTGAATTCCGACGCCGATACTCAGGCCGAGCAACTCTTTCTTGAATTGGTGGACATATGATCATCATCGACGGATCGGAAGACGAAGGTGGCGGGCAGGTCGTGCACAATGCGTGCGCGCTCTCGATCGTCACCGGCAAGGCCGTCCGGATCGAGGATATCCGCGCCAAGCGGTCGAAGCCGGGGCTCATGCGCTAGCATAGGACCGCGGTCGAGGCGGCGTGCATCGTCGGCAATGCCGAGTGCTAGGGACTGCATGTCGGCTCGTCCACGCTGAGCTTCACGCTGGGCGTGTCATACCGGGCGAGTATCAGTTCGCGGTAAGCACGGCAGGGTCCACGGGTCTTGTCCTGCAGACGGTGCTGATGCCGTTACTGCTGGTTGGCGCGCCGTCACGGCTGGTGCTGGAGGGTGGGATTCACAACATGTTCGCCCCGCCGTTCGACTTCATCGCGAAATGCTTCCTGCCGATCATCAACCGTATGGGCCCCAAGGTCGAGGCACGGCTCGTCCGGCACGGTTTCTATCCGCGCAGCGGCGGCCGGATCGAGGTCGATGTCACGCCGGCTCCGTTGCGCGCGATCGATTGTCTGGAGCGCGGGGCCCTCATCGGCGTTAGTGGACAGTGCGTTTGGCCGATCGGAACCCTCTAACAGCAATCAGCCGCGCCTGCTTTCACAATTAAGCCGCATATCGTCCATCTGTCAGCCTTCGCGCCATGCCGAGACCGGCGAGTGCATCAAGGACAGGACGGACGGTAGCGGCGCGCTTGCCTTTGAAGTTGCGGGCAATGTCGTGCGGACCCAGCGGGCTGGAGGCGGCTGCCAGGACGGCCTGCACTGCGCCGACTTGCTCGGCCAGGGTTGCGGGCCAAGAGATGACGTTGCTGGGCGGAGGCATGGAGGCCTCGTCCAGATCGAGCCTTTCCGATACGGGGGCATGATATCCCGGATCCTGGAATTCGGGCCGGAGATATCGGATCAAGCCGCGCGCCTCTTCGGTAGCGCGTTCCTTGTTCAGGGCGACCAGTCGCGCGAGGATGGTCTCGTCGTCCAGCGTTCCGGCGCGGTGTTCTTCGCCCCATCCATAAGCATCGGCCACAGCGGCATCGATCGCGTCGTGATGCCGGTGGATCAGGCTTATTAGTCCGCGGTCATGAATGTCGCGTTCGACCTCGGTCAGGGCGCGTCCCGAGCGTAGTGCTTCCAACACATTATAGAGCTTGGTGAGGGTGAGGTCGACATTGTCCGTAAGGACGCGCTTGCGCAATATATCTAGGTCTTCAGTTTCGTTGCGAATGCGTTCTTTGAGTGCAGCAGGTACTTCAACAGGGAAAGGAAACGGGTCAAAGCAGCGAGACTTTACATATACCGGGTCATCGCCCATGCCGAGCCGCCCGCCGCTGTGAAGCGCCCAGAGAGTATGGATATTACTAGACAAAATGCCCAACTGGTAGCTGTCCGACAAGGCGATTGTGATAAGCTTGTTGTCGGGCAAGGTCGTGATAGGAAGAAATTGGAAAACGCGATGCTTGGCGGTTTCGATCGTAACGATGTAGCGCGGCAGATCGAGTAGGGCCTTGCGTAATTCGGCTCGCGGTTCGCCGTAGATCCACCAGTTCTCTTTATAGCTCGCGCGATTGTTGTTATCCCGATGCGGTTTTATGGTCGCCAGGATGTGCTGGTAGATCGATGGATAGCGTTCGCGCACCTGATTTTCGGTCAACCCGTACAGGTCGATCGCCATGACATTGCGGGGCCTGGAGGCGAGATCGCGGCCGTTTCGATAAGGGAAGATGACATTCGGCTCGGACGGAAGGCCGAGCCGAATTGGCTGCTGGCTGCTGGCTGCTGGCTGCTGGCTGCTGGCTGCTGGCTGCTGGCTGCTGGCTGCTGGCTGCTGGCTGCTGGCTGCTGGCTGCTGGCTATTATATATAGTGAAGTCTGTCATAAAATCAATGGAAATCAATGAATTAGGTAATAATTTTTGCGCTTCCTCCGGCGTTAGAATGAAGCCGTCGCCGTGCAATTTGACGCCCGGCGAACACAAGCGGTCATTCGCCTTGAGAGGGATGGTGGACGTGAGATCGGCGCCCACACGCAGGTCGCTGCCTATGACCCCCATGCGATGGGTAAATTCGATCCGATCGGGCGCTTCGCGCTCGTCAGCGACAGTGAGCAACAGTCCGTCGGCTTTGCCCGATGCCGCAACCGTCATCGCGATCCGTACCGCCGCGCCATCCTTTTCGTCCACCCAAGGGTGGTTGGGAATGGCAAAGCGCAGGGACAATCCGTCCTTGGCGTCGAGGTGTTTCGCGATCACACGCCGGCTGAACACTTGCGTGATCGAATTGGTGGTGACGAACCCGAAACGGCGGGTTCCGCTTTTGCGAACGGCAAGGGCCGCCTTGTCCCACCAATGCATCACGAAATCAGCGCTCTCGGGTACTTCCGTTGTCCGGAACAAGGCCTCGAAATAGCCCGGCCCGAGCCGGTCGCGTACATCCTTTCCGCCAATGAACGGCGGATTACCGATGATGAAGTCCGCCTTGGGCCATGTAGCCGGGCGGGGATTGACATAGCGATAGAGTTCCACCTGTGCCCGCTCGTCCGGCACCGGACGTCCCGTGACCGGATGCGGCTTCATCGTTTCGCCGTCCCAGCGCGTGATGGGTGCCCCCTGCGCATCGCGTTCGATCTCGCGGCTGTCCCATTCGATCAGGGCATCGCGGTTCTCTATCGTACGGATATCGCGCAATATGGGTTCTGGCGGGGAACGATCCTTGCCGTTCACCCGGAAGTGCCATTGCAAGTAGCCGATCCACAGCACGAGTTGCGCGATCGCTGCGGCGCGCGGGTTGATCTCGATGCCGAGGAAATTCTCGGGCGTGATGGTGTGGCCGGTCAGCTCCACCACATATTGCCTGTCGCCAAGGTCCATGAGCAGATCGAGAACCTCGCCCTCCAACTCCTTCATGCGTGCCATAGCGACATAGAGGAAGTTGCCGGTGCCGCAGGCCGGGTCCAGCACGCGGACACTGGCGAGGCGCCCATGAAAGGCTTCGACCGTGCGCCGGGCGTCCTCCGCCTTGCCCTGGTCGATCAGTTCGGCGGCGGCGACCCGGACGCCGGCCCAGTCGGCCCGCAGCGGCTCCATGAGCGTCGGGCCGACCAGCCGCTCCACATAAGCGCGGGGCGTATAATGCGCGCCGAGTTTCGCCCGCTCCTTCGGATTGAGGGCCCGCTCGAGCAACGTACCGAAGATGGCCGGCTCGACTTCGGTCCAATCTTTCTGGGCAGCCTCGATCAGCACCTTCAACTCGTCGAGTTCGAGTGGCAGTGCCTGCGTGTCCTTGAACAGATAGCCGTTGAAATGCTTCACCGGAATGCCCAAGCCGGGTGCGAAGTCGCCCCTGTCCATAGCGCGCCAGAGAGCGGAAAACTGGTGATGCGCATGTTCTGGATGGTCCAGCTGGCCCCGCAGCAGCGTCTTGAAGCTGTCCTGAGGCAGGAGGACGCCAGTGTCCTCGGCAAACATCGTGAACAGCACCCGCATCAGGAAGCTGCTGACTGTCTCGGCGGAATGCCCTCTTGCTTCCAGGCGGCGGGAAACGGTGGCGAGGAGATCGGCGATTTCGCGCGTGACACGCGCTGCCTGCATCGAAGGATCGAGGCGTCTGGGGTCGGTCCAGATCGCAGCGAGCCGCTGGCGCACCTCCGGGTCACGCAGGTCATCGAGCCTGATGCGGTAGCGCGCCCGGTCCGGGAACTGGGCATAGGCCTTTCCGGTGCCGGTGAAGTCCGCATGGACCTCGATGCAATGGCCGATATCCGCGATCAGCAGGAAGGGCGGCCAGCCATGATCGGGGGGCAGGGCCTTGGCATAGCGTTCAGCCTGACCTTTTGCCTGAACCATGGCTTTTGCCCAACCGGGTGTGCCGCGGCGGGCGGTTCCGCGCTTCAGGCGGGCGGATGCGGTCTGGCCGAACAGGTCGAGATCGTCCTCGCCGCGCCCGGCAGCGGCGCGGTCGGCATCGCTGCCTTGCTTGGCTTCGAGGATGAAGGCGTCGCGCTTGTACAGGTCGATGCGGCCGAAGCTGGCCGTGCCGTCGCCATTGTCCTGAAAGACGCGGCGCTCGAAGACAAATCGTTATGGGCATCGTCGGTGCGACTGCCGTTAGGCGGTGGGACGCCGATGAGACGGCACAGGCCATTGATAAAGCTTTGCGTGTTGGCAAGCTCGGAACCGCCCGTGTCGCGCCAGTGCGCGATGAATGCCTCGATCTCGGATTCGTCCCCCATGACGTTGAACCTACGACCCTGGATGCTGGTCGAGCAACAATTTCGTCATCGCCCGCAGGTCGAACACCAAAATCCCTTCGGCGACGGGATGGCGGGGAGAGACGCGTTCAACAATGCCGTAAATCACTTCGACAGGAGGAATGGCCTCGTCTATATGCCGGAATGAGGGCCCGACCGGGGCGACCAGCGCTCCGAAATTTCCACCTCGTCCCATAGGTGCGGGCCGACGACCAGCAGGGCGCTGCCCATGCAGCCGCTCAGGAAGGTCGCTCCGGCCAGAAAGAACTGAAGCGCGGTCATATCGTCCGAGCCATCGGCGGGGATCAGGCGGCACAGCCATGTCCCGGCCGCCCATGCAAGGATCAGCAGGCCGATGCCGCCAAGACGCAGCCCGATATTGGTCGCCAGCCTTTCATGCCTTTTGCTCATGTCCAGACCTCCAGCAGGGAGGCCATTCAATTATACCCCGGCGCATAGCAATTCGAGGGCGAGACAGGCCGTGCCGCATTGAATTTGCGTAAAATTTCAATCCCCGGCGATCCCGGATCCTTCGCCGCCCGCGCGCAGCCGATAGCCGATGCCCAGTTCATTGCCGATGATCCGGGGCCGCTGCGGGTCCGCCTCCAGCTTCTGTCGCAGGCCGCGGACCAGCACGCGCAGATATTCGACATGATGCTCCGCCTCATGCGGCCAGACCTGCTTCATGATCTGGCTGTGGGTGATGACGCGGCCCGGAAACCGGGCGAGCTGGGCGAGCACCGCATATTCTTTCGGCGTCAGATGCACCTCCCGGCCCGCACGGGCGACGGTGCGGGCGAGCAGATCGATGGTCACGTCGCCCACGGTCAGCGCGGGCACGCCGCCCTCGCGCGTCATCCGGTTGCGCAGCGCCACCCGCACGCGGGCGAGCAGTTCGTTGGTATCGAACGGCTTGGTCAGATAATCGTCGGCGCCGAGGTCCAGCGCCGCGACCTTCTCTTCCGTCGCATCGCGCGCGGATACGATGATGAGCGTCGTGTCGGACTGCTGCTTGATCAGCGGCACCAGTTCCAGCCCGTCGCGGTCGGGCAGGCCGAGGTCGAGAATAGTGATCTCCGGCCGTTCCTCCCTCAACAGGCGGAGCGCCTCGCGCGCATTCTCCGCCTCGACCGCCGCATAATCGGCGCGGGCGAGCGCGGCGTGGATCAGCCGCCGGATATGCGGCTCGTCATCGACGATCAGCACTTTATGCCGCGTTTTCATGAGAGTTTCCTGTTGTCCGGATGCGGGATGATGAGCGTCTGGGGAATATGGATGGTGAAGCAGGCGCCGGGCGGATCGCCTTCATTGCCTGCCTCGACCGAAAGGCCCATCGCCTCGGCGAAGCCCTTGACGATGGCAAGGCCGAGCCCCGTGCCGTGCCGCACGCGATCCGACCCTTCGAGGCGGGTGAAGGTTTCGAACACGCGCGTCTCCTGCCCGGCGGGGATGCCCGGCCCCTGATCGACCACCGACAGCAATATGGCGTCGGGTGTGCGCCGGCCCCGCACGGTGATCGGCGTGCCGGGATCGGCGTAACGCCCGGCATTGTCGAGCAGGTTGATGAGGCAATGGTGCAGCAGCACCGGGTCGAGCCGCACCAGCGGGATGGTAGGGGAAATGTCGACGACGACCTCATGCCCGGCGAGCGACGTCCGCGTGTCGTGCACCGCCCCGGCGACGGCGTCGAACAGGTCGGTCGCCTCCGGCGTCATCGGCAGCGCGCCCGCCTCCACCCGCACCATGTCGAGCAGATTGGCGACGAAGCGGTTCAATCGCCGCGCTTCCGTCTCCACCGTGTCGGCCAGCGCCGGGGACGGATGCAGCTTCATCTCCTGCGCGGCGGACAGGATCGTGGTGATCGGCGTGCGCAGATCGTGGCTGACCGAGGACAGCAGCGCCGAGCGCAGACGATCGCGCTCCCCGATCTGCCGGGCCTTCAGCGTCTCCTCCTCCAGCGCCATGCGGTCGAACGCGATCGACGCCTGGTCGAGCAGGCTCATCAGCAGCGGCACCTGATCGGACCGCAGCGGCTCGCCCGCATCCTCCCGCGCCATGCCGAGCACGCCGAGCACGCCCCGGCTGGTGCGCAACGGATGGAACAGCCAATCGGACGCGGTGAGCGTGGTGGAGCCGCGTCCGGCGGGCTGCTCATTGTCCATCGCCCATTGGGCGGCGGCGCGCTCTATATCCTCCAGCCGGTCCTCGGGCGGCACGGCGGCGCTCAGCACCAGACCGCCGGCGGAAGGCAGCAGCAGCACGGTGCGCACGTCGAGCAGGCGGCCGACCTCCGCACAGATCGCGTGCATCAGCTCTTCCTGACTGGTGGAGGCGGTCAATTGGCGCGAAAAGCTGGCCAGCGCCGCATTCTGGCGCGCGCTCGACCCGGCGAGGTCGGCCTGCGCGCGCACGCCTGCCGCAAACTGGCTGGTCACGATCGCGACGCCCAGCAGCACGAGGATGCTGACGATATTCTCGGGATTGTTGACCGACAATGTGCCGGTCGGCGGCAGGAAGAAGAAATTATAGGCGAGGCTGGATGCGATCCCGGCGAACAGGCCCGCCCGAAGCCCGAAGGTCGCCGCCGCGAACATCACCGGGACGAGGTAGAGCAGCGAGATATTGCCGAGGTCGATGATCTCCAGCAGCAAGCGCCCGATCGCCGTCATCAGCACGACCATCGCCAGCGTCCAGCCATAGTCCGACCCGCGCCCTTTCCGGCCGGGCAGGCGCGAGCCTTGAGGCGGGGTTTCCTGCGCCGGCCCCTCGGACGGCAGGACATGGACGGCGACCTGGCCGGTGATCCGCACCAGCCTGTCCACGACCGATCCATGGCGCAGCTCGAACCAGCGTGAGCGATGGGACTTGCCGATGACGATCTGCGTCGCATGGGCGTCGCGCGCGAAATGGCGCAGCCCTTCCACCACATCGGCGGCCGGGATGCTGGCGGTCGACGCGCCGAGCCGCGACGCCAGCGCCAGCGTGTCGGCCAGTTGGCGGCGGTCCGCGTCGGAGAAATGCTCGTCGCGCCGGGTTTCGATATGCACGGCGGTCCATGGCGCCCGCAACGCGTCGGCAAGCCGCTTGCCCGCGCGGACCAGCCCCATGGCGTGCGCCTGTTCGCTAACGGCGACGACGAGGCGTTCGCCGACCGCGAAGCTGCCGGCCAGCGCATGGGCGCGGACATGATCGAGCATCTGCGCGTCGACCGCCTGCGCGGCGCGTCGCAGCGCCAGTTCCCGCAGCGCGGTGAGGTTGGATTTGGAGAAGAAATGGCCGAGCGCCCGGCTTGCTTCCTCCGGGATGTAGACCTTGCCTTCCTTCAGCCGTTCGATCAGCTCGTCGGGCGGGATGTCCACCACCTCGATCTCGGCCCGTTCGAGAATGCTGTCGGGTACCGTCTCCCGCACCCGGACCCGCGTGAACGAGGCGACGATATCGTTGAGGCTTTCGACATGCTGGATGTTGAGGGTCGAATAGACGTCGATCCCGGCGTCCAGCAATTCCTCGACATCCTGATAGCGCTTGGGGTGGCGGCTGCCCGGCGCGTTGGTATGCGCGAGTTCGTCCACCAGCACGAGCCGGGGATGGCGTTCGAGGATCGCGTCTATGTCCATCTCGCCGAGGCTGTGTCCCTGATGGTCGACCTGCCTGCGCGGGATGATCTCATAGCCATGGACCAGCGCCTCCGTTTCGCGCCGCCCATGGGTTTCCACCACGCCGATGACGACATCGACGCCCGCCTCCTTGCGCTGGCGGCCGTCGTCCAGCATTTCCCATGTCTTGCCGACGCCGGGCGCGGCGCCGAGAAAGACCTTGAGACGACCGCGACCCTCCTGCGCCGCGTGGCGCAGCAGGGCCTCGGGGGAAGGACGATCGATGTCGTTCACGTCACCGGTTTAGCGCGAAGTGCGTCCAGCCGTCGATTGAGATCGAGCAGATTGACGCGCGGTTCGCCGAGGAAGCCGAGCAGCGGCCGCTCGATGCCGTCCTCGACCAGCGCACGGACGGTCGCGGGGTCGAGACGGCGCGCCCGCGCCACCCGGCCCGCCTGATAGAAAGCCGCCTCGGGGCTGATATGGGGGTCCAGCCCCGAGGCGGAGGATGTCACCAGATCGGGAGGGACGGGGCGACCCGGTGCAACCGCTTGCCATTTCTCCACATCGCCCTTCACCCGGTCGGCCAGCGCCCGAGAGGTCGGGCCGAGGTTGGAGCCGGAGGAGGCAAGGCCGTCATAGCCCCCGCCCGCCGCCGAAGGGCGCGTGTTGAAATAGCGATCCGAAGTGAAAGCCTGCCCGGCGACGGCCGAACCGATGATTCTCTCCCCCTCGCGCACCAGCGAGCCGTTGGCCTGATACGGGAAGAGCGCCTGGCCGATGCCGGTCAGCGCCAGCGGATAGACGATGCCGAGCAGCAGCGCGAACAGCAGCGTCATGACGAAGGCGGGACGCAGGGAGGTCAGCAAATCCTTGTTCATGGTCCGTCTCCTTCAGGCGAGGCCGAGGCCGTTCACGGCCAGATCGATGAGCTTGATGCCGATAAAGGGCGCGACGAGGCCGCCAAGGCCATAGAGGGCGAGGTTGCGCGCCAGCAGCGGACCCGCCCCCATCGGGCGGTAGGTGACGCCCCGCAGCGCCAGCGGCACGAGGCAGGGGATGATGAGGGCGTTGAAGATGATCGCGGAAAGGATCGCGCTTTGCGGCGTCGCCAGCCCCATGATGTTGAGCGCCGCCAGCCCCGGATAGAGTGCGACGAACATCGCCGGGATGATCGCGAAATATTTGGCGACGTCATTGGCGACCGAAAAGGTGGTGAGCGCGCCGCGCGTCATCAGCAATTGCTTGCCGAGGCCCACCACCTCGATCAGCTTGGTCGGATCGCTGTCGAGATCGACCATATTGCCCGCCTCGCGCGCGGCCTGCGTGCCGGTGTTCATCGCCACGCCGACATCGGCCTGCGCGAGGGCAGGCGCGTCGTTGGTGCCGTCGCCGCACATGGCGACGAGGCGCCCGCCCTGCTGTTCCTTGCGAATGAGGGCCAGCTTGTCCTCCGGCGTCGCCTGCGCGAGGAAATCGTCGACGCCCGCCTCGGCGGCGATGGAGGCGGCGGTCAGCGGATTGTCGCCGGTGATCATCACCGTGCGGATGCCCATCTGCCGCAGCTCGCCGAACCGTTCGCGAATGCCCGCCTTGACGATATCCTTGAGAAAGATCGCGCCCAGCAGCCGCCCGTCCTTCGCCACGGCCAGCGGCGTGCCGCCCGCCCGCGCGATGTCGTCGGTGATGCGGCGCAGCTCGGTCGCCGCCGCCGTCCCGCCCGCGCCGGGATTGGCCTTGAGGATGGAATCGACCGCGCCTTTCTGGATGACGGAGCCATGGATGCCGACGCCCGACAGGCGGGTCTGGGCGGTGAAGGGGATGATCCGCGCATCATCGGGCAAGGCCACCCCCGCGCAGCCGAACGTCTCCCGCGCGAGCTGGACGATGGAGCGGCCCTCCGGCGTTTCGTCGGCAAGGCTCGCCAGCAGCGCGGCCTCCGCCAGCGCGGCGGCGGAGGTGCCGCTTACCGGGCGGAACTCGGCCGCCTGCCGGTCGCCCACGGTGATGGTGCCGGTCTTGTCGAGCAGCAGCACATCGACATCGCCCGCCGCCTCGACCGCGCGACCGGATTTGGCCAGCACATTGAAGCGGACGAGCCGGTCCATGCCCGCAATGCCGATCGCCGACAGCAGGGCCGCGATGGTCGTGGGGATGAGGGTGATGAGCAGCGCGGCGAGGATCGCCACCGGCACGCTGCCGCCCGCATAGCTGGCGAAGCCCGGTATCGTGACCACCGCGATCAGGAAGATGATGGTGAGGCCGACCAGCAGCAGCGTCAGCGCGATCTCATTGGGTGTTTTTTGCCGCTCCGCGCCTTCGACCAGCGCGATCATCCGGTCGAGGAAGCTTTGCCCCGGATTGACCGTCACCCGCACGCGGATGCGGTCGGACAGGACGCGCGTGCCCGCCGTCACCGCGGACCGGTCCCCGCCCGCCTCGCGGATCACCGGCGCGCTCTCGCCGGTGATCGCGGCCTCGTTTACGGAGGCGACGCCTTCCACCACCTCGCCGTCGGAGGGGATGAGGTCGCCGGTTTCCACCAGCACCACATCCCCGGCGCGGAGCGCGCTGGCGGGCACGGTTTCATAGGCGTCGCCGCCGCCCTTCAGGCGTCTGGCGGTCAGCTCCGCCCTCGTCGCGCGCAGCGAGGCCGCCTGCGCCTTGCCGCGCCCCTCGGCCAGCGCCTCGGCGAAGGTGCCGAAGAGGACCGTGAGCCATAACCAGACCACCAGTTGCAGCTTGAAGCCGGGGGCAAGGCCGTCCCGACCGATCAGGAGCAGCAGGGTCAGCAGCAGCGCGACCGTCGCGGTGGTGAACATCACCGGGTTGCGGATCAGCTCCCGCGGGTCGAGCTTGCGGAAGGCGTCTCGACAGGCGGGAAGGATCAGGTCGGCCGTGAACAGGGATTTTTGCGTGGAACGAGCCATGTGCGGGGTTCCTCAGAAAAGCTGGCCATGGATCATCGCGAGATGATCGGCGACGGGACCAAGGGCGAGGCCGGGCAGGAAGGTGAGGCCGCCCAAAATCAGGATGATGCCGACGAGCAGGCCGGTCCACAGCGGCCCGGTGGTCGGGAAGCTGCCCGCCGTTTCCGGCGTATATTTCTTCGCGGCGAGGCTGCCCGCTATCGCCAGCATCGGCACGATGATGAAGAAGCGGCCGATCCACATCGCGACGCCCAGCAGCCCGTTGTAGAAGGGCGTGTTGGCGCTGAGGCCCGCAAAGGCCGAGCCGTTGTTCGCCACCGCGGAGGTGAAGGCGTAGAGGATTTCGGAAAATCCGTGCGGCCCCTTGTTGAGCGGCCCGGCAAGGCCAGCGGGCAGCACCGAGGCGAGCGCGGTGAAGCCGAGGATGACGAGCGGCAGCACCGCGATCGCCAGCACGGCGAGCTTCACCTCGCGGCTCTCGATCTTCTTGCCGACATATTCGGGCGTGCGCCCCACCATCAGCCCGGCGACGAACACGGCGAGGATCGCGAACAGCAGGAAGCCGTATATCCCAGCGCCGACCCCGCCGATCACCACCTCGCCAAGCTGCATGTTGAACAGCGGGACAAGCCCGCCGATCGCCGTGAAGCTGTCGTGCATCGCATTGACCCCGCCGCAGCTCGCCGCCGTGGTGACGACCGAGAACAGCGCGGAGGCGGCGATGCCGAAGCGCACCTCCTTGCCCTCCATATTGCCGCCCGCGACGCCCAGATCATGCAGCACGGGGTTGCCCGCCGCTTCCTGCCAATAGGTGATGGTGACGCCCGCGAGGAACAGGATCATCATCGCGGCCAGGATCGCCCAGCCCTGCCGGGAATTGCCGACCGCCTTGCCGAAGGTGAAGGTCAGGCCCGCGCCGATCAGGAGGATCGAGAGCATCTGCACGAAATTGGTCAGCGCCGTCGGATTTTCGAACGGGTGGGCGCTGTTGGCGTTGAAGAAGCCGCCGCCATTGGTGCCCAGCATCTTGATCGCTTCCTGACCGGCGACCGGACCGAGCGCGAGCGTCTGCTTCACGCCTTCCAGCGTTGTCACGTCGACCGAGCCGGCCAGCGTCTGCGGCACGCCGCTCGCGATGTAGAACAGCGCGACGACGACGCAGAGCGGCAGCAGCAGATAGAGGGTGACGCGCGTGCAGTCCGCCCAGAAATTGCCGATGGTCGCCGCGCTCCGCCGCGCGAAGCCCCGGAACAGCGCGAAGGCGAGTGCGATGCCGGTCGCCGCCGACAGGAAATTGTGGATGGCAAGGCCCAGCATCTGGCTGAGGTTCGACAGGGTCGATTCCCCGGCATAGCTCTGCCAGTTGGTGTTGGTGGTGAAGCTGATCGCGGTGTTGAACGCCAGATGCGGGCTCGTCCCCTCATGGCTGGACGGATTGAGCGGCAAAACGCCCTGAAGCCGCAGCAGCGCATAGGTGAAGAGCATCAGCACCGCGTTGAAGATCAGCATATGCACCGCATAGCGGCGCCAGCCCTGTTCCTCCTCCGGATCGATGCCGGAAAGGCGGTAGAAACCCCGCTCTACCGGGCCGAGCAGCCGGTGCAACGGGGTGGATCGTCCTTCGTACAGCGCGAAGAGCCAGAGTCCCACCGGCTTTGCCAGCGCGATCAGAAGGCCGGTGAAGGCGAGAATGAGAAGCCATCCTTCCATCGTCATGACGGCCTCCCCCTAAAAGCGTTCAGGCCGCGCGAGCACGGCGACGAGATAGACGAGAAGGCCGATCGCGGTGACGCCCGCGAGCCATAGGTCGATTGTCATGGGCGCCGCTCTCCTCATGCCTCTTCGCACAGGCGGACATAGGCAAGGCCCGCCGCCAGCAGGGCGAGGGCGACGCCGATCCAGATAAGATCCTGCATGGTTCTGCTCCCGCAGGACGCCGCCGCCACACCTGCGGCGCGAAACGTCTGCGGTTGTTCAATTAGGCGATATGGGCATTTGAATTCGAGACGCGGGAGAGGCGCCTCGCATAGTATTTGCATATGAATTTTACAGGACCGCCGAATTTAGCGGAAGCGCCTCTACGACATGACATTGCCGCAGGCGCCTTCTTCACGGCTGGCGCGCGCCTGGGTAGAGGCCTGTTTGGCAGACGGGCGCCGGCTATACCGGCGCGCTGAAGCCGCCGATCTTGTGCACCATCAGGGGGTCGAAAATGGCCGCGATGGTGCGCGCATAGGGCAGGGCGTCGGGGTCAAGGCGGATCCGCCCTGCGCCGATGCGTATCAGCCCGCGCTGCTCGAATTCCTCCAGCCTCTCGGTCTGGGCCGGGGAAAGGTCGTCCGGCAGGGCGCCGTCGCCGTGGCAGAGTATGTCGCTGATGAGCGCGCCGCAGCGACGGCTGGCCGCGCTGCGCACGATGCCGCGCTCGACCGGGAAGCGTCCGGCGGCGACGGCGGTGCGATAGACGCCCGCATTCTTCGCATTCTGCGCGTAAAGCCCAGGAAACTGGCTGATCGCCGAGGCGCCGAGGCCGATCAGATGCTCAGCGCCGTCATCGGTGAAGCCCTGGAAATTGCGGTGCAGCCGATGCTCCCGCGCGGCGGTGGCGAGCGGATCGCCGGGCCGGGCGAAATGGTCGAAACCCACCGGCTGATAGCCATGGGCGACGAGGAAATCATGGCCCATCTCCGCCATTTCGAACCGTTCCTTCTCGTCCGGCAGGGCGGAGGCGTCGATCCGCCGCTGGCGCGCGATCAGATGGGGCACATGGGCATAGCCGAACAGCGCGACGCGATCGGGCGACAGGTCGATCGTGCGCTCCAGCGTTTCCATCAGGACGGCGCGGTCCTGGTGCGGCAGGCCGTACATCAGGTCGAAATTGAGCGACTGCACCCCCGCCTCGCGCAGCGAGCCGGTCAGGCTCTCGATATGGTGCCAGGGCTGCACCCGGCCGATCGCCGCCTGCACCTTCGGGTCGAAGGTCTGCACGCCCATGCTGGCATAGCGCACCCTGGCGGCGCGCAGCACGTTCAGCCAGCCGGCGGAGACCTGGCGCGGGTCGATCTCTATCGACAGCAGCGGGTTTTCGGCGTGGAAGGCGACCATGATGTCGCCGAGCAGGCGGACGAAATCCAGCGGCTCTATCGCATTCGGGCTGCCCCCGCCGAAAGCGATGCGCGCCACCTGCCCCCGGCCGCCCAGATGCTCGGCGACCATCGCGATTTCCTCGTGCAGCGCGTCGAGATAGGCTTCGAGGCGCGAGCGCCGGTTGGACCGCGCGGTGTTGCAGCCGCAATACCAGCATATCTCCTCGCAAAAGGGGATGTGCACATAGAGGGAAACCGGCGTGCCGGGCGCCACCTCATCCAGCGCGGCGCGGAACTGGTCCTCTCCGACGCTTTCATCGAAATCCGCCGCCGTGGGATAGCTGGTGTAGCGCGGCACCGGCCGTCGCAGAAGCTCTGGATAATGGGTCCACATGCCCCCCGATGTGCCGCTTCTTCCCGCCCCCGTCCTTGAGGAAGATCAAAATCCGCGTTGCCGCCGGTCAAGGAAGCGCCGGCCGCCATCCCCTAGCTGGCGATCAGCGGCTCACGAGCCGCGAAGACGCCATAACGATAGGGAGATTTGGCATGGACAGAAAATTTGGATGGGCGGCCGGCGCCATGATGCTGGCGCTGGCAGGGGCGCCCGTCGGGGTCCGGGCGCAGGAAGGACAGGGGAAATGGCAGGTGAAGCTGCTGGGCACGGCGGTTCTGCCCGACGGCAAGATCAAGAGCGTCGAGAACAACGCGGCCGGGATTCCCGCCGCCACGCAGAGCAAGGCCAATGACAATGTGGTGCCGACGCTGGCGGTCGAATATTTCCTCACGCCCAATATGTCGGTGGAGACCATCTGCTGCCTGACGCAGCATGATGTCGACGGCCGGGGCGCGCTGCCGGGCACGGAACTGGTCGCGGACGCGAAGATATTGCCCGCGACCGTCACGCTCAAATATCATCTGCCGCTCGGCGCGATCAAACCCTATGTCGGCGCGGGGCCGACCTATTTCATCTTCATCGACGAGAAATCCGGCGCGACAACGAAGGCGCTGGGCCTGCCGCGCGCGCGGCTGAACGACAAGGTCGGCGCGGTGGTGCAGGCGGGCGTCGATGTGGCGCTGGGCACCGGCGGCTTCGGCCTGTCGCTCGACGCCAAGCGCTATTTCGTGCGGCCGACCGCCCACTGGTTCACCGCCGCCGGAAC
>Ga0182748_1002630_pt1 | contig 16038 bp, 15 predicted proteins | sample eDN3rd37CKraftOP_FD_128877 | JGI IMG/M metagenome (GOLD analysis project Ga0182748, IMG submission 128877) | Enriched Organic Plus compost microbial communities from Emeryville, California, USA - eDNA 3rd pass 37_C Kraft OP (version 2) (version 2) ...
GACGGCTGGTTCTTCGCGCTCGGCGCCGAATATCAGTGGACGCCGCAACTCGCGGTGCGCGGCGGCATCGGCTACGAGAAGTCGCCGATCACCGACGACGTGCGCGTTCCGCTCTTGCCCGACAACGACCGCGTCTGGCTGTCGCTGGGTGGGACCTATCACTTCACCCCGGCGCTGTCGTTCGACTTCGCCTATTCGCACCTGTTCGTGAAGAGCACGCCGATCGACGTTTCAGCGGCTTCCGGCAATCCGTCGTTCGACGGGGTGACCTATATCGGCAATGTCAGCTCGCATGTCGACATCGTGTCGCTGGCGCTGAAATACCGCTGGAAATAACGGCCGCGACGCCGGCGCCCGTCGCCGGGCGGGCGCGGCGCCCGGGCTGCAAAAAAGAAGGCCGGCGGCGACGCCGGCCTTCGCCGTTTCAGGGGGCGGATCAAAGCGCGCCGTTGAAGGTGCCGCCGTCGATCAGGAGATTCTGCCCGGTGATATAGCCCGCCTGCGCCGAGCACAGGAACGCGCAGGCCGCGCCGAATTCGTCCGGTTGTCCGAAGCGCTTGGCCGGGATGCTGGCCGCACGCGCGGCCGCCGCTTCCTCCGGCGTGATCCCCTTCTGCTTCGCCACATAGCCGATGGCGCTCTTCAGCCGGTCGGTGTCGAAGGCGCCGGGCAGGATATTGTTGATGGTGACGTTCTTGTCCGCCACGGTGCGGGCCACGCCGGCGAGGAACGCGGTCAAGCCGGCGCGCGCGCCCGACGACAAATCGAGGCCGGCGAGCGGCATCTTCACCGAGCCCGAGGTGATATTGACGATGCGGCCGAACTTCTTCTCGGTCATCGGCTCGATCACCTTCTGGATCAGCTCGATCGCCACCACCATGTTGGCGATCACGCCGTCGATGATCTGCTGGCGCGTCAGTTCGCGGAAGTCGCGCGGCGGCGGGCCGGCATTGTTATTGACCAGGATGTCCGGCTCGGGGCAGGCCGCGAGCAGCGCGGCCTGGCCTTCGGGCGTGGCCAGATCGGCAACAACCGGGATCACCTTCACGCCGGAAAGGCTCACCAGTTCGGCGGCGGTGGCCTCGAGCCGCTGGGGATCGCGGCCGTTGATGACGACTTCGCAGCCGGCTTCGGCAAGCGCGCGCGCACAGGCCTTGCCGAGCCCGCGGCTCGACGCGCAAACGATGGCCTTGCGGCCGGCGATTCCGAGATTCATGGGGTCCTCATATGCGGCGGAATGCGTTTGGGCGGGCAGAGTAGGGGCGGGAAAGGTGGCGTCAAGTCTCGGACGCCGCCATCGCCCGCGAAGGCGGGCGATCCGGTTTCCCGGGTATCGTCGCGCGTACCGGATGCCGCGCGGGAACCTGTCCCCTGCATAGCCGGGGGCGAGGCATGACCGCCGTGCTTGTCGCCGAACTGTAGCAAAGCCCTGTTACCCCGATGCGAAAGAGAGTGGTCTCGATTCGCGAGGGATAGAGATGCTGCGCGACCCCGCCAAAGAGGTGATGGAGAAAGCCTACGCCCGCTGGGCGCCGATCTACGACGTGCTGTGCGGGCCGGTGTTCCTTAACGGCCGTCGCGCCGCCGCCTCCGCCGCGCGCGAGGTGGGCGGGCGCATCCTCGAAATCGGCGTCGGCACCGGCCTGTCCTTCGACGACTACGACGCGAGCACCGAGATCACCGGCATCGACATGTCGGAGCCGATGATCGCGCGGGCGCGCGAGCGTCTGAGGAGCGGCCGCTATCCCTTCGTCAAGGACTTGCAGGTCATGGATGCGCACAACATGACCTTCCCCGACGCGACCTTCGACTGCGTGGTGGGGCAGTTCGTCATTACGCTGGTGGAGGATCCCGAACGCGTCCTGTCGGAATGCGCGCGCGTCACCAAGCCGGGCGGACAGATCATCCTGGTCAATCATCTTTATTCCGAGCGCGGGCTTGCCGCCGCGGTCGAGCGACTGCTGGCGCAGAAGGCGCGCAAGCTCGGCCTGCGTCCGGAATTTCCGTTCGCGCGCCTGGCCGCCTGGGCCGCGAGCCACGGCGGCGCGGAACTGATCGAGCGGCGCAAGGTGAAACCCTTCGGCGTCTACACGCTGGTGCGCTTCCGCCGGGCCGAGCAACAGAGAGAAGCGGCTTAACCGCGATGCGTGAATCGCCGTTGTCATAAAATTGCAATGGGGGCCTGCTAATGATGACGTGCATGAATAAGACATCGGGGAACGCCGCGCCGTGACGGATAACGCCACGCGACGGTTTCGCGCGCTTTTCATATCGGACGTGCATCTCGGCACGCGCGGCTGCCAGGCGGACAAGCTGCTCGACTTCCTCCGCCATCACGAGGCCGAAACCATCTACCTGGTCGGCGATATTGTCGACGGCTGGGCGTTACGTTCCTCCTGGTACTGGCCGCAGCCGCACAACGACGTGGTGCAGAAGTTCCTGCGCCAGGCGCGCAAGGGGGCCCGCCTCATCTATATCCCCGGCAATCACGACGAGTTCCTGCGCGGTTATTACGGCACGCATTTCGGCGGCATCGAGGTGCAGGAGAACGCGATCCACGACGGCGCCGACGGACGGCGCTACCTGGTCGTGCATGGCGACATCTTCGACCTGGTGGTGACGCAGGCGCGCTGGCTGGCGCTGCTCGGCGACAAGGCCTACGACTTCGCGCTGACCGCCAACCGCCTGTTCAACATCCTGCGGCGCCTGCTCGGCGCGCCGTACTGGTCGCTCTCGAAATGGGCGAAGCTCAAGGTGAAAAACGCGGTCAACTACATCGGCGCTTTCGAGAAGGCTCTGGCGACCGAAGCCAAGCATCACGAGGTCGATGGCGTGATCTGCGGCCACATCCACACCGCCGCCATCCACGACGATTACGGCCTGCGCTACATCAATTGCGGCGACTGGGTGGAAAGCTGCACGGCGGTGGCCGAGAGCCATGACGGCGCGTTCGAGATCATCACCTGGACGCAAGCCGGCCGCGACCTCGAGCCGGTGACGGGACGGGCGGCCGGCGACGTGCGGCGGGCCGCGGCATGAAGATATTGGTCGCGACGGACGCCTGGCACCCGCAGGTCAACGGCGTCGTGCGCACGCTCGGGCAGGTCGCGCGCGAGGCGCGCGCCTTCGGCACCGAGATCGAGTTCTTGAGCCCGGACGCCTTCTACACGCTTCCGATGCCGAGCTACCCGGAAATCAGGTTGGCGCTGCCGGCGCCCGGCGCGGTCGAGCGCCGGCTGGAGCGCGTGCGCCCCGACGCCGTCCACATCGCGACCGAAGGGCCGCTCGGCCACGCCATGCGCCGCCTGTGCATCAAGCGCGGGCTGCCGTTCACGACGAGCTTCCACACCCGCTTTCCCGACTATCTCGCGGAACGGCTGCCGGCGCCCGAGCGCTGGACCACGGAATTGACCTGGGCCTGGCTGCGCCGCTTTCATACGCCGGGGGCGGCCGTGCTGGCCGCGACGCCGACACTCGCGAACGAACTCGTACAACGCGGCTTCCACGACGTGAAGCTGTGGCCGCGCGGCGTTGACGCCAACCTGTTCCGGCCGCGCGCGGGCGCGGCGCTCGATCTGCCGCGGCCGATCTTTCTCACCGTCGGCCGGGTCGCGGTGGAGAAGAACCTGGAAGCCTTCCTCCGGCTCGATCTGCCCGGCACCAAGCTGGTCGTCGGCGACGGCCCCGCGCGCGCGGCGCTCGCCAAGGCTTATCCCGACGCGGTCTTTCTCGGGGCTCGTCATGGCGAGGCGCTGGCGGAAATCTACGCGGCGGCCGACGTGTTCGTGTTTCCGAGCCGCACCGATACCTATGGCCTGGTGCTGCTGGAAGCGCTGGCGAGCGGGGTGCCGGTCGCGGCTTTCCCGGCAGCGGCTCCGCGCGATGTGATCGGGGACGCGCCGGTCGGCGCGCTGAACGAAGATCTGCGCCACGCCTGTCTCGCGGCGCTGCAATGCTCGCGCGACGATTGCCGCGACTTTGCATTGCGCCTGACCTGGACGGAAAGCGCGCGCATCTTCCTCACCCATGTCTCGGAAGCGGCGAGAGGGGCGCGCCAAGAAACTTATCCCCGGTCTCGGAAACAGCCTTATATTCAGCGCGCCTCGGTCGGCTGAGGGACGTTCTCGAGGACGTCCCGACGCGGATCAGGGCGCGGCGCGCCGACAATGCGCGCCGAAGCAGTCAAGCCTGCGCGAGACGCGCGCAAGCTTGTCTGCGGTGGAGCGCCGGGAGGCGCAGCATCCCGATCGCAAGGGATGCGCGCGCCTTCGCACGGCGCGCGGGCGGCCCGATCGCAAGGGCTGCCCAAAAGGCGCCTCGCAAGCGCCTTGGCGCCTCCCGGCGCTCCATTCCCCTTGCGGGGAAAGGAAAAAAGGGTACCGGCCTACCCGGGGCCGTCAAGAATACGGGTGGCGGAGCGTTGGCTTCAGTTCTGATTTGCAGTGCGATGTGCTGGGTGCGGAAGCGTCCGGTTAACTGCTATGTTTCCGTCATGACCTCGATCGACACCCGCATCCTGCCGACCGCCGCCGACATCGAATCCGCGGCGCGGCGCATTGCCGGCGTGGCGGTGCGCACGCCGCTGATCAACGCGCCGGTGCTCGACGAGCGCTTGGGCGCGCGCGTGTTCCTGAAAGCCGAGACGCTGCAGCGAACGGGATCGTTCAAGTTCCGCGGCGCCTATAACAAGATTGCCGCGATTGCGCCCGAGCGGCGCGCGGCCGGTGTGGTGGCCTATTCGTCCGGCAATCACGCGCAGGGCGTGGCGGCCGCCGCGCGGCTGCTCGGCATGCCCGCGACCATCGTGATGCCGGCCGATGCGCCGCTCCTGAAGCGTCAGCGCACCGCGGCGCTCGGTGCCGAGGTCGTGCTCTATGACCGCAACCGCGAGGATCGCGCGGCCATCGCCAAGCAAATCGTCGCCGAGCGCGGCGCCACGCTGGTGCCGCCCTATGACGATCCCTTGATCGTGGCCGGGCAAGGCACCATCGGCCGCGAGATCGTCGAGGACCTGACCGCGCTCGGCTGCACGCCCGACATCGTCGTGGTGGGCGCTTCCGGCGGCGGACTCGCTGCCGGCATCGCGCTCGGCGTGAAGGCGAAGGTGCCGCAGGCGATGTTCTACACGGTCGAGCCGGAAGGCTTCGACGACACGCTGCGTTCGTTCAAGAGCGGCCAGCGCGAGAGCAATCCGCGCATGAGCGGCTCGATCTGCGACGCGCTGTTGAGCAACACGCCGGGCGAACTCACATTCCCGATCACGCGCGAGTTGATCGGGCAGGGACTGGTGGCGACCGACGACGAGGTCAAGCGCGCGGTGCGTTACGCCTTCGAGGAACTGAAGCTGGTGGTGGAGCCGGGCGGTGCCATCGGGCTTGCCGCGCTGCTGGCAGGCAAGCTCGCGGTGACCGGCAAGACCGTTGTGGGCATCCTGTCGGGCGGCAATGTCGATGCCGAGCTGTTTGCGCGGCTCATTGCGTAATCTGCGGCCGATGACGGCAGCGGGAGAACGCCGGGCGCTTCAGCTTACGTGAACAGCGCGAGCCGTTCTTCCTCGCTCAGCGCCTTGATGGCGGCCAGCGGGTCGGCCGCCGGCGGCGACGCTTCAGGCTCGGCATCCGCGAAATCGTCGTCCGCGAAATCCTCGCCGGCAAACGGTGCCGGCGGTGGAATGGTGCCGGCCTTGAACACGGTGACGGTGGGGACGTCCGGTTCCGCGGCGGTGACCGCCGCAGCCGCTTCGATCACGGCTCCGATCGCCAGCATCGCGGTCGCGTTTGGCGGGGGAGAAACGGGCGGCTCGGCAGCCTGCTCGACCACGGCCACCGGTTCGTCGAACCAGCCGACTTTGGGAATTGCGGTCACCTGAACCTGCGGCGGGGCGGAGGCTTGCGGAGCTTCGAGCGAGGCATGCCGCGCAGTGCTCGTATCGCTCGCGGTTTCTACCTCCGGTTTCGGTAATACGATCTCGACGATAGGCGCCGTGTCCGCTGCTTCGGCCGGCTCGGACGCAACGTTCGCCGTTTCAGTTTCGGCATGAGCCCGCTTGTCGGCCGGCGCTACCATCGTTTCCAGACGCCGTTCCACCTGCTCGATCGTCTCGGCGAGCCGCGCCACCTGGACGGCCAGGCCACTGGCGTCGCTTTGCGACTGCGCGGCGCGGATCTCCGTGAGCAGGGCGTATAATTCCGCGCGCATGGCGTCGGCGGAAGCCGGCGCCACCGGCGGCAGGCTATGAGGACGCAAGAGGGCTTCCAGGCGCTCGATCGCGGCCATCAACATGACGGTTTCGGCGGCACGCTGGCGGCGCGCATATTCGGCAAGGAACGCGCGACCGCGCTCGGTCGCGGACAACGCCGCGCAAAGCGTTTCGTAATCGTCATTGCTAGGCGGCTCGGGGACGACCGCGCGTGCTGAGGGCTCGTTCGACATGTCCATTCCCTGGACGAGAGTTTATCAATCAGAGCGGTTGATTCGGCCAGTCACGAATGGTGCCGGGATGTTCATTGTTCCCCAGGTGCGATCAGGTTTTACGGTCCGGGTGGCCTGCCTTTACGCGGCGCTGTTCGTCATGGCGGGTATTCAATTGCCCTTCTTTCCCGTGTGGTTAAAAGCCAAGGGGCTGGATGCGGGCGACATCGGTTTGGTGCTGGCGGTGCCGATGCTGGCGCGCGTGCTCGCGATTCCCCTGGCGACACGGATCGCCGACCGGCGCGACGCCTTGCGCGAGGCCATTATGGTGGCGAGCGCGTTGAGCGTCGCCGGCTATCTCCTGCTCGGCCTCGCCTCCGGCGCGACCGCGATTCTCGTCGCCTATGCAGTCGCATCACTGGCCTATGCACCGATCATGCCGATCGCCGAAACCTATACGCTGCGCGGTCTCATGGCGCGCGGGCGCGCCTATGGGCCGGTGCGATTGTGGGGCTCGGCCGCATTCATCGCCGGCACATTCCTCGCCGGCTTTGCCACCGATGCGATTCCGGCGCGGCATCTGATCTGGCTGATCTTCGGCGGTATGGTCCTTGCCGCGTTCAGCGCGCTCATGCTGGCGCCGCTCGCGAGCGGCGCCGCGCCCGCGACGGCGCCGCCGCCGCCGGCGAAGTCGCTCCTGCGCGATCGCGCCTTTGTCGCGGTGATCGCGGCGGCGAGCCTGATCCAGTCGAGCCACGCGGTCTATTACAGCTTTTCGGCCTTGGCCTGGCGCGGCGAAGGTCTGGGCGGCGGCGCGATCGCGGCGCTATGGGCACTCGGAGTGCTTGCGGAGATTGTACTGTTCGCGCTGTCGGCGCGGCTGCCGGCCTCTGTCACGCCGAGGATGCTTCTGCTGATCGGCGGGTTCGGCGGCGCATTGCGTTGGACCGTGATGGCCTTCAATCCGCCGACCGCCGCGCTGCCGTTCCTGCAGCTGCTGCATGCCGCTTCATTCGGCACGACCCATCTCGGCGCGCTGAGCTATCTCGCGCGTCATACGCCGGCGGGGCAGGGAGCGACGGCGCAGGGCTATCTGGCGATCTCGCTCGCCGCCGCCATGGCGGCGGCGACGGCAGTGTCGGGTGCGTTGTATGAACGGGTCGGCGCCGCGAGCTACGCCGCGATGGCGTTAATAGCCGTAGCTGGCGGTGCCTGCGCGCTCATATTGCACGGTGCGGGACGGCAAGCGGCGGCCTGAACGGGCGTCGGCGCGGCGCGTCAGCGACTCGCAGCTCGGCACAATGCCGGCAAGATCGTGCCCTTGCAGATAGATCATCCTGCGCGACAACCCGCCGTGCCGGTTGATCCAGCGCCGCACCGAGCTCGGATAGACCCGCCATAGCGCCTGCGTGCCCATCTTGCTGGTGACCGGGCGGCCCATGGAATCGGGCATCCAGGCCGCGTGGAATCCGAAACGTGCGCGCTCCGTCGCACAGATGCGGTTGCGCGGAATAACGCCGAGCACGAGCGTACAGGCCGAGAGGCAGTTGCCGTCGACCACCACGCGTTCGCCCGATGCGCGCATGGCAGCGAAGTTTTGCAGATACTGGCCGATCTGACCGCCGCGGTCCTCGCTGATATACATCGTGGCCGACGCCGAGGTCACGCTCGCGGCAAGCATGCCGGCGCAAAGCAGAAACAGTCCCCGAATTTTCATTCCCCCGTCCCCGTCGCTACGGCGGATACGCTGATCTGCGACCCGCTCATGTTAAATCCAGTCTAAGCGAATCAAGAGGGCGAGATGAAGACTTAATTAATAAAAAGTTTGGCAAAATTCATGAACAAATTCAGGTATTTGGAGGGAACTCACGGAACTTTACCAGGGAACTTCATGGCGCCTGTTGGAACGACTTGAGGAGCGCCTAGTTTTCGCTCGTGTTGCTCGTGTGGGTGTCACTGGACGCGCGGGCGGACGTCATCGGGATCGATTTCCGCCGCCAGGCGCGCGCATTCGTCCGCGAGGCGGGCGAACTTTTGCGCCAGTTCTTTGCTCGCGGTCGCCTCGGCGATCTGCCGGCAGAGGCGCGCGTATGCGAGCAGGCGCTCGGCGATTCCGGGCCCATTCGGGACAGGGCGTGGCAGGCGATCGTGCAACAACATACCGCGATTCCTGCACGCCGCGGTCCGCGGCGCCATTGATCGAGGTCAAGCGGCTGCGGCTTGTTGATGCCGGGCGCGCGCGTCGGAGGCCTCAGCCCCACAGCTCCCGCGACGGTGGCTCGACCAGGCTGTCGCGATAGACCAGCCCATGCGGGCGATCGCGCGCGAGCAGCAGCGGCCCGTCCAGGTCGACGAATTGCGCGCGCTGCGCCAGCAGCATGGCGGGCGCCATGGCAAGCGAGGTCGCTACCATGCAACCGGCCATGATTTGCAGGCCGAGCCGTTCGGCGTCGCGCGCCATGGCGAGCGCCTCGGTGAGGCCGCCGGCCTTGTCGAGCTTGATATTGACGGCGTCGTATTTGCCGACGAGCGCATGAAGCGAAGCGCGGTCATGCGCGCTTTCGTCGGCGCAGACCGGGATCGGGCGGCTGACGCCCGCCAGCGCCCCGTCCTCGTGCTCCGGCAGGGGCTGTTCGACCAGGACGACCCCGGCCCGGGCGCAGGCCTCGAGATTGGCCGCGATATTGCGCGTATTCCAACCCTCATTGGCATCGACGATCAGGGTCGCGCCGGGGGCCGCCGCGCGCACCGCAGCGATGCGCTCGGGGTCTCCTTCGCCGCCAAGCTTGACCTTCAGCAGAGCGCGATGAGCGGCCTTCGCGGCTGCTTTGCCCATGTCGGCGGGGGATCCGAGTGATATAGTGTATGCGGTGGTGAGCGCATGGGGGACTGGCAGGCCGACCAGTGCGTGGATGGGCTGGCGGTTGCGCTTGGCGGCGAGGTCCCAAAAGGCGCAATCGAGTGCGTTGCGTGCGGCGCCGGGCGGCATGGCCGCCTGCAGCGCGTCGCGGGTCAGACCCGCGCCGAGCTGGGCCCGCATGGCCTCGATCGCCGCGGTAACGCTCTCGACGCTTTCGCCATAGCGCGCGTAGGGCACGCATTCGCCGCGGCCCGTCGCCATGCCGTCGCCCAATTCGGCGACCACCACCACGGCCTCGGTTTTGGCGCCGCGGCTTATGGCAAAGGAACCGAGAATCGGCCAGCGTTCGACGCTGACCGCGAGTGTGAGGGGGCTGGGGATATCCATGGGTGCCATGACTGGCCAAACCCTCGACAGGTTCCGTCGCCTAGGTCAAGTATGGCGGGCGTCATGCGGGCCATTTTGGTGTGATCCAGCGGTCGGAGCGGCAAGGTGAGCGTCGAAACATTGCTCGAAGGCACGGCCGACGGACAGCGGCTCAGGCTCGCCGGCGTCGGCGCCTGGACGGCCGATAACGCCCGGCGGCTGGAGAACGAGATCAACGGCACCGTGCGCCGCTACGCCGACGTCAAGCACGTCGCCATCGACATGGAGCAGGTCGAGCGACTCGACACTTTCGGGGCCTGGCTCCTGGAACGGCTGGTGCGCGGCTTCTCCAAGCGCGGCTGCGATACCCAGGTCACCGGGCTGAAGGAGAACTACCGCCCGCTCGTCGAAGAGGTGCACAGCGTCAAGCTGGACGAAGGCCCGCCGCGTCGCCCCAACCGGATCATCTACGCTCTCGCCTCGGTCGGGCAGAACATCGTTGCGGTCGGGGGATCATTCGCCGCCTTCGTCAACATGATGGGGGCGCTGGCCGTCGCGCTCATGCGGGTCGCGGTCAATCCGCGCCGGCTGCGGCTGACCTCGCTCATTCATCAGCTCGACAATGTCGCCTGGCGCGGCGTGCCGATCATCCTTCTGATTACCTTCCTGGTCGGCTGCATCATCGCGCAACAGGGTATTTTCCATTTCCGGAAGTTCGGCGCCGACATTTATGTGGTGGACATGGTCGGCATCCTGGTGCTGCGCGAGCTCGGCGTGCTGATTGTCTGCATCATGGTGGCCGGCCGCTCGGGCAGTGCCTACACCGCCGAGATCGGTTCCATGAAAATGCGCGAAGAGATCGACGCGCTGCGCACCATGGGCTTCGATCCCATCGAGGTCCTCATCCTGCCGCGCATCCTGGCGCTGATCGTCGGCGTGCCGATCCTGGCCTTTCTGGGCTCGATGGCCGCGCTTTATGGCGGCGGCCTCGTGGCCTGGCTCTACGGCGGCATCGATCCCGACATCTTCCTGTCGCGGCTGCGCGAGGCGATCAGCCTCGACACCTTCAAGGTCGGCATGATCAAGGCGCCGTTCATGGCGCTGGTGATCGGCGTCGTCGCCTCCATCGAGGGACTGGCGGTAAAGGGCAGCGCGGAATCGCTCGGCCTGCAGACCACCGCCTCGGTGGTCGAGTCGATCTTCCTGGTGATCGTGCTCGACGGCTTCTTCGCCATTTTCTTCGCTTCGATCGGGATGTGAATATGGCGCGCGGCAACGGCAAGGAAGTGGTGATCGAGGTGCGCGACGTGGTGGTCGGCTTCGGCGACCATATCGTGCTCGATCATGTCAACCTCGACGTCTATCGCGGCGAGATCCTCGGCTTCGTCGGCGGCTCGGGCGCCGGCAAGTCGGTGCTGATGCGCACGATCATCGGTCTGCTGCCGAAGCGGGGGGGCACCATCAAGGTATTCGGCTACGACATGGGCGCCGTTTCCGACAGCGATCGGAACGCGGTGGAACGGCGCTGGGGCGTGCTGTTCCAGCAGGGCGCGCTGTTCTCGTCGCTGACCGTGCGCGAAAATCTGCAGTTCCCGGTGCGCGAATATCTGAACCTCTCGCAGCGCCTGCTCGACGAACTGGCGGTGGCCAAGCTGGAAATGGTGGGGCTCGATTCGAGCGTGCTCGAGAAGTTCCCCTCGGAACTGTCCGGCGGCATGACCAAGCGCGTGGCGCTGGCGCGCGCGCTCGCGCTCGACCCGGAAATCGTCTTCCTCGACGAGCCGACCTCCGGCCTCGATCCGATCGGCGCCGGCGACTTCGACTCGCTGATTGCGACCTTGCAGCGCACTTTGGGGCTCACCGTTTTCATGGTAACCCACGATCTCGACAGCCTGCACACGGTGTGCGACCGCATCGCGGTTCTGGCCGACGGCAAGGTGATCGCCGCCGGAACCATGGAAACCATGCTGGCTTCGACCCATCCCTGGCTGCATGCCTATTTCCACGGCAAACGCTCGCGCGTGGGGCAGGCGGCGGACACCGGCGCGCACGCGCTTGCGCCGGGCTGAGCAAGGAACCTCGATGGAAACCAAGGCCAATTATGTGGTGATCGGGCTGTTCACGCTTGCGGTCGTGATCGGCGCCTTCGGCTTCGTCTACTGGTTCCAGAACATCGGCGGAACCGGTGAACGCGCTGTCTATCGTGTCGTTTTCGACGGCTCGGTGTCCGGCCTGCGCACCGGGGGTAGCGTGTTGTTCAACGGCATCCGTGTCGGCGAGGTCACCGCGCTGTCGCTCGATCCGAAGAAGCCGCAACAGGTGATCGCGACCATCTCGGTCGACAAGTCGGTCGCGGTACGCGCCGACACTGAAATCGGCATGGAATTCCAGGGGCTGACCGGCATCGCCTCGCTCTCGCTCAAGGGCGGGACACCGTCGTCCCCGATCCTGGTCGGGAGCAAGGACAATCCCCCGATGCTGACGGCGCCGCCCGGCGCCACCGCCGACGTGACGCAGACCGCGCGCGAGGTGATGCGGCGGCTCGACGATTTCCTGGCCGAGAACCAGAAGGCGTTTCACAGCGCGATCGAAAGTATCGACAAATTCGCGGCCACGCTCGCGAAAAACTCCCAGCACGTCGACAATACGCTCGCCAGCATCGACCAGTTCGCGGCGTCGCTTGCGCGCAATTCCGAACGGATCGACAAGATTGCCGAAGGCCTGCAGAATCTGGCCGGCGGGGCCGACGGCAAGAGCGGCGAGATTAGCGAGGCGGCGCGCTCGATCAAGCAGCTTGCCGACAATCTCGACAAGCGCACCGCCGAGATCACGGTCGGCATCAACCGGCTGACCGCCAACGGCGCGCGCCAGCTCGACACCTTGTCGGCCCATGCGCAGCGGACGCTCTCGACCATCAATCGCGCGGTGGAAAACCTCGACCGCGATCCGAGCCGCCTGATCTTCGGCGGCAGCAGCAACTCATCGCTGCCGGCCTATAACGGCCGGCGCTGACCGTAATCGGGCGCGCGGCCGCAATCGCCTGCGCGAAACGGTGCGGCACGGGCGGATCTTGTTAATATGCATGGTGGCTTAAGGCGCCGGCGGGCATAAAATATTGTCGTAAGGCCCGCTGGGGGCGGGTCGTGGGTGAGGGGTCGTAACGCGTGCGGTGTCTGGGGCGTCGTTCCCGAGCGAAGCGGTTGGTCGTAGCGGCGGCGTTGGCGCTGTCGCTTGCCGGCTGCGCCAGCGTCGGCAGCTTTTTTTCGCCGGCCCCCATCGCCTATGACCTCGCCGCAGCCACGCGTTTCCCGCGTCATCCGGGCCATGCCCGGGGCCAGCTGGTCGTCGTGGAGCCGAGCGCGCTCGGGCCGCTCGACGGCACCGCGATCCTGGTGCGGCCGGCGCCCGGGGAGGCAGCCCGGCTCGCCGATGCGCAATGGGAGGATCGCCTGCCGAAGCTGATGCAGGCGCGTCTCGTTCAGTCGTTCGAGAATGCCAGCCGGTTGCGGGCGGTTGGCCGCCCGGGCGACAAGATCGCCGCCGATTTCGTGTTGCTCACCGAGCTGCGCGCCTTCGAGATTTCCGTCGCCGACGGTACCGCGGTGGTGGAAATCGCCGCCAAGATCGTGGCCGAGGGCACGGGCCGCATCACGGCGGCGCGCGTGTTCCGCGTCGTCGTGCCGGCCGGGACGACGCAGGGGCCGATGGCGGTCGCCGCCCTCAACGAAGCCTTCGTGAGGGCGGCAACCGAACTGGTGCTGTGGGCGGCGCGCCTGGTGTAGCGCCGCCGGCCGTTCAGCTCATTCTGCCGAGCGGGGCATTTTCGATCGGCGCGGTCGCCAGCGCCGGATTCATCTCGACCGCTCCCGGGTCGGCAGCCATCACTTTCTTGCGGCGATACACCAGCCAATAGGCGATCACCCCGAGCACCACGAACGACAGCAGGGTCGACGCGATGTCGTTGAAGGAAAACAGGATGTAGAGCGCCATCGCCGCAAGCACCAGCCGCACCGCGCGATCGACCGTGCGCGTCTCGGAATAAGTGGCCTGCAAGCTGAACGTGATGCCGAGGGTCGAGACGAGCACCAGATACGCCGCCCCCAACTGGTCCCAGCCCGGCTTGATGACGAGTTCGGGATGCACGAAGACGGCCACCATCAAGGTGAAGAGCGAGACGCAGATCTGCACCGACCGCCACAGCGTCACGTAGAACGACGCATTGGCGATCTTCGAGGTTATGGCCGCGGTGATCGAGGTCGGCGGCGTCAGTTCCCCGAAGACGCCGATGAAGAAGGCGAAGAAGTGCACGACCCACGGATTGACGCCGACCTTCATGAAGGCGGGCGCGATCACGATCGCCACCAGGATGTAGACGGGCGCCGGCGGCAGGCCCATGCCGAGAATGGCGCCGAAGACGAACGCCATCGCGACCATGGCCGCGAGATTGACGCCGGCCGCGTCCACCAGCAGGGCGCCGAGCTTGGTCGGCACGCCGGTGATGACCAGCGCCCCGGTCATGATCGACAGCGTCGCCAGGAGCAACGTGATGTCGCTGATCATGTCGATGTAGGAATCGATGAAGCGCTGCAGCGGCGCGATGAATTCGCGCCAGGTCAGTTCGCCGTTCTTGATAAGGCCACCGATATGGATGGCGACCAGTCCGGCGCCGGCGGCGCAGAACATGTAGAGCGCGGCGAACATCGGCGCCAGGAAGATGGTCGACATCAGCGTGACCAGGCCGCCGACCACGAAGATGAAGGCGCCGAGATTGACCCGGTCGCGCCAGTTCAGTCCCTTGGCGTTGCGGTCGATAACCATATGCGTGTGGTAGAAGGTCGCCAGCAGATACACCGAGACCGCTACCGTGATGTAATAGATGAGCGCCGGCACCCAGCCGCGCGCCACCACGTCGAAATAGTCCACGCCGAGGAACTCGGCCATCAGAAAGGCCGCGATTCCCATCACCGGCGGCATCAGCTGGCCGCCCATGGACGAGGCGTTTTCGATCGCGGCCGCGGTCGCCGGCGGCAGGCCGGCATTGATCATGGCCGGGATGGTGGCGGAGCCGACCGTGATCGAATTGGCGGCACCCGAGCCGCTGACGGTGCCGATCGCCATCGAGCCGAACACCGCCGACTGCGGGATCGCGTGCGGCGAGCGCAGCGCCACGCGCTTGGTCGCGCGCAGCAGCGAATCGACGCAGCCGAAGCCGCGCAGCAGGCTCAGCACCAGAAGGAAGGAGCCGATCACGGTGAGCGCGATCTGCGGGAGGCGGGAGAAGATGCCGGTTTCCATCTCCACGCTGCTGGCGCTGATCACGCGGGTCCAGGTCAGGCCGGCGTGATAGAACATGCCGGGCACCAGGTAGCCGTAGACCGCGTAGAGCACGAGCACGATGTTGAGGATGAACAGCGGCGTGTGACGCTTTCGCGCGTATTCGATGATGAGCAGGGCCATCAGGCCGCCGACGATGAGGTCTTCCGTATTGGGCGCGCCCGCGCGCTCCTCGCCGAGCGCGATGTAGTTGGTGTTCATGTACCAGGCGCAATACAGCGAAAACAGGCAATAGGCCGCCGCGATCAGGTAATTCGCGGTCATCGGAAGCCGCGGATAGAAGTCGTTCATCCGCAGCGATTGCAGCGTGAATAGGCAGAAGGTGACGGGCACCACGCCCATGGCGAGCAGCGTGGGTCCGCCGATGCCCGTCCAATAATAATAGAACATATAGAGAAAGAACCCGATTGCCGCGGCGTAAAAGATGGCGTTAAGCGCGAGCGGCGGCCGGTAAGTTGACGTTGTGGCGTCGGTCATGGCGGATCCATCGGATGATGACAGCGTAAGCGAGGCGGGCGCCATTCGGCGCTCGCCCCGCGCTGCACGAGAAGCAGTCGGTCAGGTCCTCACATCGCCGCCTTGGCGATGTTGGAATCCCACTTGCTGTCCCACATGTTCTTGGCCTTCAGATATTTCGCGAGGCCAGGATGGATGGGGACGAGATCCCAGGTCGATTCCAACGCCTGCTTCTGGAATGCGGCCATCTGGCCGCCGCCGATCTGCTTGAAGCTCGGGTCGAGCTTGGCGAGTTCGTCGGCGTGCTTCTCGATCACCGTCAGCACTTTGTACATTTCGTCGGCGGAGATATCCATGCCGAGGTCGAATCCCCAGTAGAACGGCAGCAGCGTGATGTTCTTTACGTGGCCGCCCTTCTGGTGGAAATTCGTGGCGGGGACCTGCTCGGAAGCAAAGCCCTTCGCCTTCAGTTCGGTGAGTTCCGCCGCGGTCGGATTGAGCGCGGCCCAATCGACGGCGAGCGAAGCTTCCGAGATCCACGGCGCCGGGGTCTTGCCGCCGGCCGCGTAAATGATCATGCCCTTGATCGAGCCGGCGTTGAGCTGCGAACC
>Ga0182748_1002632_pt1 | contig 16031 bp, 15 predicted proteins | sample eDN3rd37CKraftOP_FD_128877 | JGI IMG/M metagenome (GOLD analysis project Ga0182748, IMG submission 128877) | Enriched Organic Plus compost microbial communities from Emeryville, California, USA - eDNA 3rd pass 37_C Kraft OP (version 2) (version 2) ...
GTCGTCGAGGAACCGGTAGATCATCACCCGGTCGAAGCCGGTGAGGCTGCGGAACGCGCGCACCGCCGCGTCCAGCACGCCGGGCAGATCCCCCGCGCGCTCGAACGCGGCGCTCACCCGCCGCACCTTGGCGAGCGTCTGCGCGGCGATTTCCGGCTGCGCCGGCGCGGGCTCGATCTCGAACACGAGCATCCCGTCGCGCGCATGCGCCGTCAGATCGAGCCGCTGCGCCGATCCGGCCGCGGCGAAGGAGCCGAGATAGATCGGCTCTGGCCAGTCACTGCGCGCCGGGTCCGGGATCAGCGCGGCGGCTTCGCCGGCGAGCACCGTGTCGAGCGCCGTCTCGAGGATCGCGGCGGGCGCGCGGCCCAGCATCGCCGCCGTGTCGCCGGCGACCTGGACCACCCGCAGCGTCGCGGGATCGACCACCAGCAGCACGCCGTGCGGCTGGATCGCGCCGGGAACGTGGATCGGCTCGCGGTCGCAGCGCGTCAGGTCGGGAGCGAGTGAAACATCGGCCATAGGGGCTTTGCGGGGCTCGTGGGCAGGCCCGGCGAACAGCGCGGAGCCGGGGTTTCGGGGACGGCGGCGGAAACGGCCGGGGCGCCCGTGGCGGGCCGGCATCGTCATCGTACCGCTTTGATGCGGAAGGTCTATGGCGCGGGCAAAACCGCGAACGGCGCGGTTGGTTCCCGTCGGCTCAGCGCTGGTGCGGCCGGCCCGGAAAGCCCGTTGCCGGGCCGCCGACGAGAGTGTCGCGGCCCGCAACCATGGATTGTCATGATGGTGATATCATGACGGAGGTGGGCGAGGGACGTTGCCTGTGGCACGCTCCGGAAGCCCGCCCTACGTTACATGTAACCGGAGCACCGGCGATGGTCGCAGAATCGAATTCGACGCGCCGCAAGGTGAGCCCCCATCGCGAGCGGCTCCGCCGCCAGGGGCTGCGCCCGATCCAGATCTGGGTGCCGGACACGCGCGCACCCACCTTCAAGGCCGAAGCGCACCGCCAGTCCGCCGCCGTCGCCGCGAGCACGCACGTCGATGACGATCAGGCTTTCATCGATGCGGTTACCGCTCCGATCGACGAATGAAGCGCGGGGAAATCTGGACCGTCTCCGGCGGCGACGCCTATACCGGCAAGCCGCGACCGGTCGTGATTGTCCAGGATGACAACTTCGATGCGACGGCTTCGATCACCGTTTGCGCCTTCACCACGGACCCGACGGACGCGCCTCTGTTCCGTCTATCGATCGCGCCAACCGAGCAAAACGGGCTCCGCGCGCCCTGCCGGCTGATGGTCGACAAGATCACCACAGTGCCGAAGGCGCGCCTCGGCTACCGAATTGGCCGGCTGGCAGATGAGGACATCCTGCGCCTCAACCGGGCGATGCTCGTGTTCCTCGGTTTGGCCGTGTCGCCGCGAAGCCTGCCAAGTGCGTGAGAGCGCGCTCGACAGCCGCGATCCGGAGATCAGCCGGCGCGCCCCTGCTTGCATCACCACGGCCGTCGTTTCACGGGCGACTCTTCATCGACTGTAGAACTTCGCTGTGGAAGGTGCCGCTGCAGGGTGGCATGTCACTTTGAGTTCGATCGCTCGGTAGCACGGTCGATTGACCGTCCAGGAAGTTCCAACTGAAATCTATTAGACAAGTTCAGTGGCTCATGGTCCCCTGGCTCGGCCGTCAAGCTCCGCCAATGCTCATTAAAGAAATCATTACATGTTAGATTAGCCAATACGATCCGCTTATCATCAACAAGACCTTTAATTCCGAAAGCATTTGAAATTTCATCCTCAATCACAGAACAGTCACTTCGTGAAACACCGAAAGCTGTTCCAAATAACTCTGTGTTGTATGAAACTTTTTGCGACAATAATTCAACGTTCTGACGATGAAAGGCGAAACCGAGAAAAACAATTCGATCGGCGTCGGCGATCGTAGATTTTATTTCCGACAACTCACCGCCTTCACTCACGCGCTCTGTAAATGTTCTGATTTGTTGAGCCACATCAGCAAGCAGCGAAGGGCTGCATTTTCCAAAACCTACTTTGGGGCCGCTTCCATGTTGCCATGGCAGTCTGCCCACAATACCATACGGCCGATGCACAACTAGTGACTGCATAACCTCCTGAATGGCCTCAGGTGGAATTCCATAATAATTTCCAAGCGAAAGCGGCAGGTAGTGCTCCAAGCAGCGATCGTAATTAAAGTTTATAAATTCCACATTTTCAAATATTCGATCAATTCTACTCTTTCGAACATTCTCGGTAAGCAATTTTGTCAAACTGCTGTACCAAGTATTATCAAAATTTGACAGCTGGAGCGATTGAGGATGTCGCTCAGCAGTCTGAAACATTGGACTTGCTGCCTCGGCGTTCAAAATTGCTCTTGCGATGCCGAGTTTGCCAATTAATTCGATCTCCGGATCCTCGAGCGCATCTATGACATTATCGATCGAAATTGCTTGCTTGGCAGATTCCCCAAGCTGCCATCCTGCATGAAGATGAGCTCTAAGTTTATCAACGGAGCTTCCCTCATTCAGGATGATCTTAAGAGCCTCAACTATCACGCGATCGCCTGACGCTTGGCGATTGTAGTCAAATGTGATGTGAGTCAGATTGGCAATTTGCTTGAGGAGCTGGGCTCCCACGGGCAAACTTACTTCGACACTTGCTCCCGCTCCAATCACAAATACGGTTTTCGCCCTAAACACTTCTCCCCCCAGCCAATGAAGCAGCTTTCATTAAAGCAAAGTCAACTTCCAGCCATCTAACATTACCTGTATAGCAGCCTCAGTTTTTACTGAGCATGCATCGGCGTCAGAAGTCGATTTGGCGTTACGCACTCCGCAGCGCACAAGCGGCAATCTGCATTCGCCAATTGTGCCAACTGGCGTTTGGGAGTGTGAAGAAACGACAAGAACAAAGTGCTCTGGCGGAGAGGGAGGGATTCGAACCCTCGATACGGTTGCCCGTATGCCGCATTTCGAGTGCGGTGCTTTCAACCACTCAGCCACCTCTCCGCGGGGCTGGCGGGCGGACGCCCTGAAGCGGGCGCAGTCTTAGCGGAGGCGCCGCGCCGAAACAAGACCGCGGCCGCGCGTCCCGGCCGTCGTTCCCGCCCATCGTCTGCGCGACCCGGTCTTCCACCGCGCCCAAGACCGCCGACAGACCGAAGCAGGCGCGTCGCCCGCTCACGATCCGCGGGCCTGCTGCCACTCCGCGCCGTCGAAACGGCCGGGGCGGCGCCGAAGCGCCGCCTCTTCCACGATCCCGGCGCGTGACTGATTCCTCAACGCGCGCGGCCCAGCCCGGCCCGGAGGCTGCGCCTTAGCGCGCGACCGCCGCCGCGAATCGGGGCGGCCCGGCCTCGCGCCGAGCCGCCCCGAATCACCGGGAGGGTCGCTTGCCGCCGCGCCACGAGCACGGGCATCCCGAAAGCCTCGCCAGCGGCAAACGCGGAGCCCAGGACGCGGCCTCACCCGAGCCCGACGCCGCCTCACGTGCTGCGCAGCGCGCCCGGATCGAACGGCAGCGAGAACACCCGCTTGCCGGTGGCGGCGAAGATCGCGTTCGACACCGCCGGCGCCAGCGGCGGCACGCCCGGCTCGCCGATCCCGGTCGGCGCCGCGTCGGAGGCGACGATATGCACCTCCACCTGCGGCATGTCGGAGATCCGCAGCGGCTCGTAGCCGTCGAAATTGGCCTGGTCGACCACGCCGTCGGTCATCGTGATCTGGTTGCGCAGCGCCGGGCCGAGCCCGTAGCCGATCCCGCCCTCGACCTGCGCGCGGATCACGTCGGGATTGACCGCGACGCCGCAATCGACCGCCGCCACCACCCGGTCGACCTTGACCGCGCCGTCGCGCCCGACGGTGACGTCCGCCACCATCGCCACGTAGCTGTTGAAGCTCTCGTGCAACGCGATGCCGCGTCCGCGCCCCGGCGGCAGCTTCTCGCCGAAGCGGCCCTTCTCGGCGGCGAGCCGCAGCACCGCCGCGTGGCGCGGATGGTCCTTGAGCATGGCGAGGCGGAACGCCAGCGGGTCCTGCCCCGCTTCGTGCGCCAGCGCGTCGATCGTCACCTCCACCGCCTGCGCGGTGTGGGTGTGGCCGACCGCGCGCCACCACAGCGTGGTCACCGGCGAATCGGTCTTGTGCCATTCGGCGGTGAAGTTCGGGATCGCATAGGGCATGTCGTGCACGCCCTCGACCACCGTCACGTCGATCCCGTCCTTGATGATCGCGCCTTCGAAGGCCGAGCCGTAGATGAAGGACTGGCCGACGATCCGGTGCTCCCACGCGCTCACCGCGCCGGACGCATCGATGCCGGCGCGCACCCGGTGCAGCACCAGCGGCCGGTAGCGGCCGCCGCGAATGTCGTCCTCGCGGCTCCACACGAGATGGATCGGCCGCGCCCCGCCGGTCGCCTTCAGCAGCGCCGCCATCTCGCCGAAATAGTCGGCGTTCGGCGTCGCGCGCCGGCCGAACGAGCCGCCGGCATAGAGCGTGTTGATCGTCACCTTCTCCGGCGGCAGATCGAGGATTTGCGCCACCGTCGCCTGCTCCACCGTCTGGAACTGCGCGCCGGCCCAGATCGTCACGCCGTCGCCGCTCTTCTCGATCACGCCGTTGAGCGGCTCCATCGGCGCATGGGCGAGATAGGGGAAGGTGTATTCCGCTTCCACCACCTTCGCCGCTTGGCCGAGCGCCGCCGCGGCGTCGCCGCGCTTCGCCGCCGGCCGGCCCGGCGATTGCGCCAGCTTGCGATAGTCTTCGAAGATCGCGTCGGTGGAGCGCATCTCGGCGCCGGCATCGTCCCATTCCACCGTCAGAGCCTCGCGCCCGCGCAAAGCCGACCAGGTGTCCTCGGCCAGCACGGCGACGCCCTGCGGGATCTCGATCACGTCGACGACGCCCTTCACCGCCTTCGCCGCTTCGGCATCGAACCGCGCGGCCTTGCCGCCGAAGCGCGGCGAACGCGCCACCACCGCGGTCAGCATGTTCGGCCGCTTCACGTCCATGGCGAAGATCGGCGCGCCGGTGGTCTTGGCGACGGAATCGATCCGCGGCACGTGCTTGCCGATATAGACCCATTGCTCCGGCCGCTTCGGGGTCACGCTTGCCGGGACCGGCAGCGCCGCCGCCTTGCTCGCGAATTCGCCGAACGTTCCGGTGCGATTGCTGGCCGCGTGCCGCAGCACGCCCTTCTCGATCGTGATCTCGCCTTCGGGCACCTGCCACGTCTGCGCCGCGGCGCTGATCAGCATCGCGCGCGCGGCGGCCCCCGCCTTGCGCAGCTGCTCCCAGGAATTCGCCACCGCGGTCGAACCGCCCGTGCCCTGCACCGGGCCGAAGGCGAGGTTGTTGTAGAGCGCGGCATTGGCCGGCGCGAAGGCCGCGCGCATCTGGCTCCAGTCGGCGTCGAGTTCGTCGGCGACGATCGTCGTGAGCCCGGTGGCGACGCCCTGGCCCATGTCGAGATGCTTGATCATCACCGTCACCGTGTTGTCCGGCGCGATGGTGACGAAGGCGTTCGGCATCGGCCCGTCATTCGCCGTCGCCGCCTGCGCGCGGCGCCCGAACGAGACATGGGTCGCGATCACCAGCGCGCCGAGCGCGGCGCCGGAGACCTTCAGAAAATCGCGGCGCGAAGCCGGCAGCGCTACCGCGCGCGGCGTGCGGAGCATCGTCTTGGTCAGCATGGTGTCCTCCTCACGCCAGTTCCTTGGCCGCTTCGTGAATCGCCGCGCGGATCCGCACATAGGTCGCGCAGCGGCAGACATTGCCGTCCATCGCGCTGTCGATGTCCGCGTCGGTCGGCTTCGGATTCTGCGCGAGCAGGCCGACCGCGCTCATGATCTGGCCCGACTGGCAGTAACCGCATTGCACCACGTCGAGCTTCTGCCACGCGGCCTGCACCGCTTTCGCGACGCGCCCGTCGAGCCCTTCGATCGTCGTCACCTTGCGGCCGACCACGTCCTGCACGGCGGTCTGGCAGGAGCGCACCGGCTCGCCGTCCACATGCACCGTGCACGCGCCGCACAGCGCGAGACCGCAACCGTACTTCGTTCCGGTCATGCCGAGATGATCGCGCAGCGCCCACAGCAGCGGCATCTCGCCGTCCACGTCGAGCTCATGCGTCTGGCCGTTGATCGTCAATGTCACCATGGATACGACCTCGTTCCGATGGCGGTGTGCCCCCGCGACCGCCGGCTTGGTTCCCTGGAATTTGTCGAATGATGGTCAAGCCTAGCAGGCCGAGGCGCGCGCGCGTGCCCAAATTGCGGGCACGGCTATGACATCATCGTGAGGATCGCGTGAGGTGACGCGGTACGGGGGAAACGCGACAGTTGCGGCGCCTTCAGGCGGGCGTGCCGCCGAGCGATGCCAGCGCCTGTCCCAGTTGCTGCGTCGTGAACGGCTTCTTCAGCACGGTGGCATCACGGTAGTGTGCTGTCACGCCGGCTTGGCCGTAGCCGGTGGCGAACAGGAACGGAATGCCGCGGTCGTGCAGGATCGCCGCCACCGGAAACGACCATTGTCCGGCGATATTGACGTCGAGCATCGCGAGGTCGAAGTCCGCGCCGCGCGCCGCCTCCTCCGCCTGGTCGAGCCGCATCGCCGTCACCACGACGTCGTAGCCGAGCTCGTCGAGCATGTCCTCGATCAGCATGGCGATCATCAGCTCGTCCTCGATCACGAGGACGCGGCGGCGCTCGCCGGGGCTGCGGTCACGTCCGCTCATGATGGCCCGGCATCGGAGCGTCGATCGTGCAGATCACGCCGCTCGGTTCGAAATGCAGCCGCACGTCGCCGCCGAGCTCGGCGGCGAGCCCGCGTTCGATCAGGCGCGAGCCGAAGCCCTTCCGTTCCGGCGGCTTCACCGGCGGGCCGCCGCTCTCCTGCCAGCGCATCGCCAGCCGCGGCGGCAGGCCGTCGGTCACCTGCCAGATCACCGTCACCTTGCCGCTGTCATTGGCGAGCGCGCCGTACTTGCTGGCATTGGTGGCGAGTTCGTGCAGCGCCATCGACAGCGACAGCGCCGTCTTCGGCGGCAGCCGCACCGCCGGCCCGTTGAGCGTCAGCCGCCCTTCCGCGCCGTCGAGATGCGGCGCCAGCGTCGTGGTGATCACCTCCTCCAGATGCGCGCCTTCCCAGCCTTGCCGCGTCAGCAGATCGTGCGCATGGGCGAGCGCCATCAGCCGCGCGGTGAACGCCTCGCGCGCCCGCGCCACCGTATCGCCGTTGCGCAGCGTCTGCGTCGCCAACGCCTGCACCACCGCGAGCGAGTTCTTCACCCGGTGGTTCAGCTCGTTGATCATCAGCTGCATGTGCTGTTCCTGCCGGCGCCGCTCGGAAACGTCGCGGAAATACACCGACAGGCCGGTCTCGCTCGGATAGACGCTGACCTCGATCCACGACCGCACCACCGGCGACAGCGTCTCGAACCGCACCATCTGCCGTTCGCGCGCCGCGCGCAGCAGCGTCGTGTGCGATTCGCTGCCGACCGCATGCGGGAACACCTCCCACAGCACCTGGCCGATCAGGCTCTCGCCGTCGCAGTGCCACAGTTCCTCGGCCTTGCGGTTGATGTAGGTGAAGCGCCACGCGTGATCGACCGCATAGAAGGCGTCGCTGATGCTCTCGAGGATCTCGCGCATCTGCCGGTGCGACCGCGCCAGCGCCTCTTCGGCCCGCTTCTGCTCGGTGATGTCGTGGCCCTGCACGAACACGCCGGTGACGCGGCCCGCCGCGTCCGTGATCGGCTGGAACACGAAATCCAGATAGCGCGACTCCTGCGTCTCGGCCCCGCGCTGCACCAGCACCGGCATGCTGCGCCCGACGAAGGGCTGCCCGCTGGCATAGACGCGATCGAGCAGATCGAGATAGCCCTGGCCCACCATTTCCGGCAGCGCCTCGCGCGCCGACCGGCCGACCAGGGCGCGATTGCCGACCAGCTGCGAATAGGCGGCGTTGGCGAGCTCGAAAATGTGGTCGGGCCCGCTCAGCACCGCGATCAGCCCCGGCGCCTGCTGGAACCAGCGGCGCAGCTGCTGGCTCTCCTCGTGCAGGATCCGGTTCGTCGCCTCGACCGCCTCCGCGCGCCGCAGCACGTCGCCGGCCATGGTCGAAGCGGGGCCGGACGCGGGCGCGGACGCATAGGTGCGCGCTGCCGTGCGCAGGCGATGCAGCTCGGTGACGTCCACCGTGTGCTGCAGGACGAACACGACGTTCCCGTCGGCAGCTTTCAGCGGCGTGTGCGTCGCACTCCAGAACCGCTCCTCGAAACCGCCGTTCGGATGCGGGATGTTGTAGTGAATCAGCGCCAGATGGTCCGGCACGCCCGTCGCCACCACGCGGGACAGCGATTCCCGCAGCCGCGCGCGGCTCTCGTCCGCTTCGGACGACCAGCTGGGAAACGCGTCGAACATGTTGCGTCCGACCAGTTCGTCGCGCGCGCGCCGCGTAACCTGCAGATAGGCCTCGTTCATGGCGACGATGGTGAAATCGGGCGCGAGCAGAACGTAGGGGTCGGGCGAGGCTTGGAACAGCGCTTCAAAGTCGACAGACTTCAAACCGTGTCGGGCGGGCAGGTTGGCCTCCTTCGAACGAACACGCGAGGGCGAAAGTCGTGCGTTCTTTATACCGCCAGCGCGCAGCCTGCTCCAGCGAGGCCGGTCGCCCCGGTGCCTGCTGCCGTAACGGAAGGGCGATTCAGTCGTCGTCGGCGCGATTGCTGAACCGGGCATTGCCGAGGCCAGTCCCTATCGTCAGCACCCCCCAATGGGTCACATCGCGCATGAACGGCACTTCGCTCAGCCCCTGCACGACGGCGTCGTTGTGCAACACGACCGCGGTCTCGTGGTTGCGGATCTTCGGGATCGCCTCGGCGATGCAGCGCGGCAGGTTGAACCGGCTGCTCTCCCAATTGCCGGGCAGGTTCTGCGCCCCGCGATCGATCGCGCCGTTCTCCTCGATCGTGCCGGGACAGCCGATGCCGATGAACGGCGCCAGCTTCAGGTCCTCTTTGTCCGCCCGGCGGATGAGCGCCTCCAGCATCGCGACCAGGCGCTCGACCGCCTCGTCGCGCTTCGGCTTGTCGTCGGCATGCCGCCACAGGTCCGACTTCCAGACCTCCACCTTCGACAGGTCCGGCGCCTTCTTCTGGTTCAGGACCACCACGCCGGCGCGGATATTGGTGCCGCCGATGTCGACCGCGAGCAGGCTGTCATGGGCCTCGAAGATCCATGACGGGGCGAGGTGCACCGCGCCGATCAGCCCGGCCTCGTCGGGATGATGCCGGATCGGCACCAGCTCGACTTCGATGCCGTCGGCCTTCAGCAGCAGTTCGGTGCGCCCGATCGCGATCTTGCCGATGCGGCCCTCGCTGAAGCCGCCGCCGACGACGATCCGCTCGGTGTCGCGCCAGCCCTTCAGCTTCATGAAGCGGCGGATCACCTGCGCGAATTCTCCGGCGAATCCCTCGATCGCGCCGTGCAGCACGCCGACCGCCTTCGGGTCGCCCTCCTTCAGGAGCCTGTCGAGCTCCTTCTTGGACAGGTCCGCGGTGTCCTTCTCGAGCGGGTCATCGCCGGATTCGGCCAGGACGGCGCGCCAATGGTCGAGCAGCGCGGCGAACGCACCCTTGTTGGCGCGGTCGCCGACGAACCCGTCCTCGTCGCGCAACTCAACGTTGTAGCTGTCCACGTCGACCGCGGGGAGCCGCAGGGCTCCGTGGGCGCCGACCGAGGGCAGCACGGCTTGTTCGGCCACGGCTGGAAAATCCCCCCTGTTGTCGGGCAATAACGGCCATCGCGCGGCTCCGGTTCCGTCGCAGGCGCCGGGGTTACCGCCGGGCGTGGCGTGCTTGACTCGCGGCCCGCCCTCCCTATAGTGCGGCCGCTTGGCGCGGAGCGTTTCCGCGCCATTCGTTTTGCGCCGCCCTCCGGGGCCGCGCGGACGCGTGAACAGCCAGTCAGAGACTGCAAGAAGCTGGCCCGGGCGGTCGTCCGACCGTTCCGAGCGCCGGGCTCGAACACAAAGGAAAGAACGATGTTCGCAGTCATCCGTACCGGCGGCAAGCAATACAAGGTTGCCGCCCAGGATGTGATCCGGATCGAACGGCGCGACGGCGCGCCGGGCGACACGATTGAATTCGCCGAAGTGGTGATGCTCGGCGGCGACAGCCCGGTCGTCGGCGCCCCCACCGTGGCGGGCGCGACGGTGGCCGGCGAGCTCATCGAGCACACCCGCGGCCCGAAGGTGATCGCCTTCAAGAAGCGGCGCCGCCAGAACTCGCGCCGCAAGCGCGGTCACCGCCAGGACTACACCCTGGTCCGGATCACCGAGATCCTGACCGACGGGCGCAAGCCGGCCAAGGCGGCAAAGGCGCCGACCGAGGCGGACGCGGCACCGGCGGAAGCGGCGGCCAAGCCCGCCCGGCGCACCGCCGCCAAGAAGGCCGAAGCCGGCGCCGCCGGCGAAGCCGCCGCCAAGCCCAAGCGGGCACCCGCCAAGGCCAAGACCGCAAAGGCGGAATCGGCCTCCGAAGAGAACTGATGATTCCGACGCGGAATCAGGTTAAGAAGACAGAGAGATTGGAGACCGGCCATGGCTCATAAGAAAGCAGGCGGTTCGTCGCGCAACGGTCGCGATTCGGCCGGCAAGCGCCTCGGTGTGAAGAAGTTCGGCGGCGAAGCTGTGCTCGCCGGCAACATCCTCGCGCGCCAACGCGGCACCAAGTGGCATCCCGGCCACAATGTCGGCCTTGGCAAGGATCACACCCTCTTCGCGCTCATCAACGGTCACGTCGAGTTCCGTACCAAAGCCAACGGCCGCACCTACGTATCGGTGAACCCGATTGCGGAGGCGGCGGCCGAGTAAACGGTGGATCATATCGAGGTCCGCCGGTATCCAGTCGAACCGGGGGACCTGAACGGGTTCTAACAGGGGGAGACGGGATACCGGCTCCCCCTTTCCGTTTGGGCATTGCGCCCGGACGTAGCCCTGGAGCCCGTGTCATGACGCTGTTGGAAGAACGGCCTGCGGAGACCCTGCGGGAATACTGTATCCCCGTCCTCGAGACCGACCGGCTCGTTTTGCGCGCGCCGCATCTTGAGGACGCTAAAGCTGTAGCGGCGCTCGCCAATGACCGCCGTATTGCAGAGAACACCGCGCGCATTCCGTTTCCTTACCGCCTGCAAGACGCGGAATCGTTCATCGCCGGTGCCAACCGCACCGAGGGCGAGGGGACGTTCCTCGTCACCTTGCATGACGGCACCATTATCGGCGCCTGCGGGTTCGGCCCGCTCGACGGTCCGGCGCCGGAGCTCGGCTACTGGCTCGGCCTGCCCTATTGGGGCCAGGGCTATGCCACCGAGGCGGTGCGCGCCGTGCTCGACTATGCTTTCGGCACCTGCGGCCACGACGCCTTGCAGGCCGGCGCCCGCGTCACCAATCCGCAGTCGCGGCGGGTGCTGGAGAAATGCGGTTTCCAGTGGACCGGCGTCGGCCTCTACCGGATCCGTGCCCTTGGCTCGTCGGCGCCGATCGACCGGTTCCGCCTGGAGCGCGGCATCTGGTCCGCCCTGAAGAACTGGGGCCAGAGCCGCCAGCGGCCCCAATAACGCCTGACTTTTCGGTGGCGCGCGCGGCTCCGGCTCCGCTGCGCGCGTCGCCCCGCTACGGCGGGTCGACCGGCGTCACCGCCCGGCTCAGCTTCTGCTCGCGCAGGAAGATGAACAGGCCCGCGGCGACGATGATCGCCGCGCCGAGAAGTGTCGCCAGCTGCGGCACGTCACCGAAAATCACGTAGCCGAAGATCACCGCCCAGACGATCAGCATGTATTGGTAGGGCACGACGACCGCGGCCGGCGCCAGCATCAGCGAGCGGTTGACGCAGGCATGGGCGATCAGCGCCACCACGCCGAGCAGCAGCAGCATGCCGAGATCGAGCGCGGTGGGTGTCGTCCATCCCGTCGGCAGCAGCAGGATGCCGAGCAGCAGCGTGCCGGCTGTTTGTCCGCCAACCAGCACGCTGTCGGCCGTGCCGCGCAGCGCCCGCGTCGTGATCATCAAGAGGGCGAAGAAGATGCTGCCGGTGAGCGCGATCAGCGCCGGCCAGGTCAACGTCGCCGCGGACGGGTTGAGCGCGATCAGGACGCCGGCGAAACCGACCACAACCGCGGTCCAGCGCCGCCAGCCGACATGCTCGCCCAACACCAGTGCGGACAGCGCGGTGACGTAGATGGGACCGGCCAAATAATAGGTCACCACGTCCGCCAGCGGCATGTAGCTGACCGCCCAGTAGAAGAACGCGGTCTCCAGCGTGCCGAGCGCCACCCGCAGCAATTGCAGCCCCGGCCGCGGCGCCTGGGTGATGGCGGTCTTGCCTTCACGCCAGAGGAACGGCGTCAGCACCGCCAGCGCCGCCACGCTGCGGATCAGCAGCAATTGCCCGACCGTGTAGGTGGCGACCAGCCACTTGCCCATCACGTCGTTGAGCGAGAACAGGAAGATGCCGGCGAGCATCAGCCCGATTCCGGCCAGCGTCGCGTTGCGCGCGAAGGCGCGCCCGGACTGGGGAGAGGAGGTCATGGCGGGGCCCGGCAGGGACGTGCGCCGCGGACGTTAGGCCTTCGCCTGTCGCCGCTCAAGCGTCATTGCGTGTCGCGGCCGGGCTTCGTGCGCCGCCCATTGCGCCTGGACGATACGCCACGGCTGCGTGACGCTGCCGTCGGCGGCGGTGCCGGGCTTGCCGGCGCTCGCGCCGAACCACGCGGCCAGGCGGTCCACGCGCCCCGGCACCGAGACCCCGTGGATGCAATCGAGCGCGAGCGTGCCGAAGCCGAACCGCAGCAGCGCCGTCGCCACCTCGATGGCGCAGCCGTACCGCCCCCACTGGTCGGCCGCGAGTTCCAGGCCGAATTCCGCCTGCCCGGGCGCGAACCCCGCCTGGCGCAGCCCGGCGCAACCGATCAGCCGTCCCGGCGCCTCGCGTTCGGTGACGGCGAACTGGAAGTTCCGCCGCGGCTTTTCGGCCGCCCAGGCGATGAATTGCTGCAGCAATCCGGGCGCGGCATCGGCGATGCCATCGCCGTAGAGCGCACGGTAGCGCGGGTCCTCGTGATAGGCGCGGAACGCCGCCGCGTCCGCCGCCGTGAAGTCGCGCAGCCGGAACCGCCGCGTCAAAATCTCCATGACATCCCTCCGTCTGGGACCGGGATGATCTGCCGCGCATTGCCGGGACACGCGCCGCGCGCTACCTAACCGCCATGAAATTCCTCGACGAGGCGAAAGTCTATGTCCGCTCCGGCGCCGGCGGCGCCGGCTGCGTGTCGTTCCGCCGTGAAAAGTTTATCGAATTTGGCGGCCCCGACGGCGGCGACGGCGGCCGCGGCGGCGACGTCGTGGTCGAATGCGTCGACGGCCTCAACACGCTGATCGACTACCGCTATCAGCAGCATTTCAAGGCCAAGACGGGCGGCCACGGCATGGGCAAGCAGCGCAACGGCGCGCGCGGCGCCGACGTGGTGCTGAAGGTGCCGGTCGGCACCCAGGTGATCGACGAGGACGAGGAGACCATCCTCGCCGACCTCACCCGGGTCGGCGAACGCGTCGTCATCTGCAAGGGCGGCAATGGCGGCTTCGGCAACATGCACTTCAAGTCGTCGACCAACCGCGCCCCGCGCCATGCCAATCCGGGCCAGCCGGCGGAAGAGCGCACCGTTTGGCTGCGCCTCAAATTGATCGCGGATGCCGGCCTTGTCGGCCAGCCCAATGCCGGCAAGTCGACCTTCCTCGCCGCCACCACCGCGGCCAAGCCGAAGATCGCCGACTACCCGTTCACCACCCTCACCCCACAGCTCGGCGTCGTGCGCGTCGACAACCGCGAATTCGTCCTCGCCGACATTCCCGGCCTGATCGAAGGCGCGCACGAGGGCGTCGGCATCGGCGACCGCTTCCTCGGCCATATCGAGCGCTGCCGCGTGCTGCTGCATCTCGTCGACGGCACGTGCGAACACGCCGGCAAGGCCTACAAGACGGTGCGTGCGGAGCTCGATGCCTACGGGCACGGCCTCGCCGAGAAGCCGGAGATCGTCGCCCTGTCCAAGGCCGACGCGCTTACGCCCGAGGCCCTGAAGGATCAGAAGGCGCGGCTCAAGCGCGCCGCCGGCCGCACGCCGCTCGTGCTCAGCGCGGCGAGCGGCGAAGGCATTCCCGAGGCGCTCCGCGCCCTCCTCGCCGTCATCGAACAGAGCCGCCCGGCCGCGGAGGAACAGCCGGCCGGCGAAGGCTGGCATCCGTAGCCGCCGCCGCTGCTTACGCGCCGCGCCTGTCCACCAGCGCCCGCAGTCGCTGCGCGTCCTGCGGCGCCGCGCTCTTTTGGTCGTTGTCGAAATAGACGAACACCTGCCGGCCCGCGCGTCGCCAGAGAGCGACGCGCCGCGCCAGCGCGCCGAGCGTCCGGCCGTGATAGCGGCCGGCATAGTCGCCGCGCGGCCCGTGCGCCCGCACATAAACGTGGCGCGCGGTCGCGATCCACGGCGCCGGCGCGTCGTGATGGTCCGACAGGCACAAGGCGGCGTCGTGTTCGGCCAGCAGGGTGAGGATCGCGTCGTCGTACCAGCTGAGGTGCCGGAACTCGAACGCGACGTGCCAACGGCGCGGCAGCCGCTTCAGGAACCCGGCCAAGCGCTCGCGGTCGGCCCGCATCCTCGGCGGCAGTTGGAACAGCACCGGCCCCGCCTTGTCGCCGAGGAGGTCGAGCCGCTCGCGGATCAAGGCGAGGCTGTTGTCGGGATTGGTCAGCCGCTTCCAATGGGTGATGAATTTCGACGCCTTCCAGGCGAACAGGAAACCGTCGGGCACCGCGTCGCGCCACCCCTCGACCGCCTGCAGCGACGGCGTGCGGTAGAACGAACCGTTGATCTCGGTGCTGGGAAACTGCCGCGCGTAGAATTCGAGCCAGCACCGCTGCGGCACGTCGGCCGGGTAGAATGGTCCGCGCCAGTCCCTGTAGGTCCAGCCGGACGTGCCGATCAGAACGCTTCCCTTGCGTGCGGCGCGGCTTCCCATGGGGCGGCAATGCAGTTGCGGCACGCCGGTTCCGCCGCTGCGGCCATGGACAAGCGGGGCTGACCTATGGGACAGAGCCCCGGCAACCCCGGTTCAGCCATGTCCGCCACGCCCGCCCTCACCGCCTTCCGCCGCATTGTCGTCAAGGTCGGCTCCGCTTTGCTGGTCGATTCCGCCGCCGGCGAAGTGCGCCGCGACTGGCTTGTCTCGCTCGCCGCCGACGTCGCCGAGCTGCATCGCGGCGGCCGCGACGTGCTGGTCGTGTCCTCCGGCGCCATCGCCCTCGGCCGCGCTTTGCTGAAACTGCCGCGCGGCCCGCTCAAGCTCGAGGAGGCGCAGGGCGCCGCCGCGGTCGGCCAGATCGCGCTCGCCCGCACCTGGTCGGAGGTGCTCGGCGCCCATGCGATCACCGCCGGCCAGATCCTCGTCACCCTCGGCGACACCGAGGAGCGGCGCCGCTATCTCAACGCCCGCTCCACCATCGCCAAGCTGCTGGAATGGCGCGCGGTGCCGGTCATCAACGAGAACGACACCGTCGCCACCAACGAGATCCGCTACGGCGACAACGACCGTCTCGCCGCCCGCGTCGCCACCATGGCCAGCGCCGACCTCCTCGTGCTGCTGTCCGATATCGACGGGCTCTACGACGCCCCGCCGGCACAGAACCCTGACGCGAAACTGATCCCGGTCGTGCCGCGCATCGACGCCGCCATCGAGGCGATGGCCGGCGGCTCCGGTTCCGAACTCTCGCGCGGCGGCATGCAGACCAAGATCGAGGCCGGCAAGATCGCCACCACCGCCGGCACCCACATGGTGATCGCCTCCGGCCATCTCGCCCATCCGCTGCGCGCGATCGCCGACGGCGGCCGCTGCACCTGGTTCCTCACCCCGGCCAACCCGGTCACCTCGCGCAAGCGCTGGATCGCCGGCTCGCTCGAGCCGAAGGGCAC
>Ga0182748_1002635_pt1 | contig 16027 bp, 10 predicted proteins | sample eDN3rd37CKraftOP_FD_128877 | JGI IMG/M metagenome (GOLD analysis project Ga0182748, IMG submission 128877) | Enriched Organic Plus compost microbial communities from Emeryville, California, USA - eDNA 3rd pass 37_C Kraft OP (version 2) (version 2) ...
ATCGTCATTGAGCCCCAGCCTTGAAAGATCCCGTCATAACCTTCGTCGCCGCCGCGTTACTCAGCCGGGGCGCCGACGCGCGACGGCGAAGATGACCTCGCGCTTCTCGGGATCCTGTTCCATGAAATTATTATTTGGCGGCCGCACCCGCGGCCCGCACCAAGATTGGATGTATTTCATAACCTTATCACAGCGTCGTTCGATTTAACAGACTCCATGTTTGTAGTGAGGCTAGACTCCATTATCCAGACAGAATCTTGAATAGCAACTGTTGTGCTATACGCAGGATCGGAGGTTCTAACTTGGAATTCAACACTGCGAGCCAAGACGTCATATACTGCAGGATTGATGCTGAATGCTTGTTTCGGATCGCTTGCAAAGTAGCCGTTTGCAGCAATCATCAGAGTGGCGTGATACACGCCAGATCCCAACACCAGCCGCGAAATACGGGCGCGAAGCCGGGTGAAGCGAGATAGGTCGAGATTGCTCTGGAAGGCGTGCGAAGCGTCAAGAACGCCGCCCCGAAAAGCTGCGATAATGATCTCGCATGATGACGCTTTTTGGGGATCGTTAACGACATAATCAATCACGAACTCGCATGCAGCTCCGGTAACGAGTGTGCGAGTGCTGTTCCCATCCGCGTCGAGAATGTCGACGCCTGTGATTCGGACCGCGCCCGAGCCGTGCCGCTCACCCGCACTGACGAGTTGATCGAACCGCGGCAGCTTGTCGGTGCTGAGCGTCACCTGCCACGGCGTCCGCTCGCCCGCCTTGAGTGCTATCGTGCCGGCGTCAAACGCCCGGCTGTCGGAATCGAAAACGACGGCCCGCACTTCCTGATCCGTCGCGCTTTCGACGACGATGTTGAGCGACGGTGCTTGGACAGACGGCGCATAGTGCGCTCGCAGGAGTCCCTTGTGATAAGGTTGGCCGTAACTGGCAAGCACAACAACGTCGTTGCGCCCCGCCTCGTCAGCCGTCAGCCAATTCGAAGCTTCGAACACAATTTCGAGACTGCTGCCGGTCGTGGACAAGATGCTTGAAGCGCTTCGCGCGCGCACCGGATCGATGCTCGCAAGCGGCTGCGATCCGTCCTCGAGGCTGATCGAATAAAACGTCAGGCTGCCGCTGAATGCGTTTCCCTTGGCCGCCCGGAATTCGACCAACGCCGAACGACCCGGATGGCCTGTCGAGGTGGCGCCAAAAGTCGGGGCGAGGGTCGCCTTACGGCGCAGGCGCTGTTCCTCCTGATCCTTGATGCTTGCTTCATAAAGATTGATCGTCTCTTTTGAAGGTCCGTCGTGCTTGACGCGCCCCCGGTCGATCCAAATCATCCGCTCGCAGATCTGCGCGGCCGAGTAGATGTCATGGGAGACGAGGAGAAGGGTCGAGCCGTTCTCGGCGCATAGCGACCGAATGCGTTCGTAGCTCTTGTGCGCGAAGTAGGCATCTCCGACGCCGAGCACTTCGTCGATGACGAGGACGTCAGGCGACATCACTGTCGAAGCGGCGAACATCAGCCGCGCGCTCATCCCGGTCGAGTAGGTTTTGACCGGCTGGTCGATATATTCCTCGATCTCGGCGAATTCGATGACCTCCCGCGTCAGCCCCTCGGCTTCCGTGCCGGAGATGCCGAGCTGCGCCAGATAGGAAACGACGTTGTCCCGTCCTGTGAAGTCCGGATGAAAGCCGGTGCCGATCTGCAGAAGGGCCTGCGTCGGCGCGCGAACTTCGAGGTAGCCGGAGGTCGGTTCGATCGTCCTGGTAATTAGCTTCAAGAGCGTTGATTTGCCGGCGCCATTGCGGCCGATAATGCCGACCTTCTCGCCTTTGTGAATCTCGAACGAAATCCCGTCGAGGGCCCGATGTTCGCGAAAGCGCCCCTCACGCCGTCGGAGGAGGCCGAGCACGTCGAGGACTCGTTCAGTCGGTGAACCGTATAGCCGGTACGACTTCACGAGGTCCTTAGCGACAATGAGTGGCATGTTATCCGTGGGGCGCATGGCGGGCTGCGAGAGTTCCAAGGAGCGCTTTGATCAGGGCGAATGCGAGAGCGAACCAAGTTTCTCTCGGCGAGGACTGATCTATCGCGGTCAATCGAAATCGACGACAACTGGCTTGAGGCGCTTGAACAGCAAGGCGCCCAATCCCAGCGTCGCAATCGCCAGCAGTGCGAATGCGACGATCACGGCCGTCTTTATCTCGTATCCCGCGATCAAGAACGAACGAAACGTTTCCAGCATGTAATAAAGCGGATTGAGCAAGATGAAGGGCTGCGCGGCGGGCGGAAGCTGTTCGACCCGAAAGCCGATCGGCGAAAGGAACAGGAGGAAGATCAGCAAAATGTTCAGTCCGTGAGCGATGTCGGGAAGAAGCACGCCCAGCGGCGCGACGATCAGGACGAGCCCGATCAGAAAGATGAGCTGGATTGCCATCGCCAGAGGAAGCGCGAGGGCCCAAGCCGACAACGAGCCATCGAGGGCCAAGAGGACGGCGGTCACGGCAAGGCCGACAACCTGGATGATGACAGCGATGAAAACGGTCCGAACCGGTATCAGCTCCATAGGCACGATGACGTTGCGCACCATGTGCATGTTTTGCCGCAATGATACGGCACCGGACGAGAGCGATTCCGAGAATGCGAGATACGGGACAAGGCCGGTAAAAACGTAGGCGACATAGCCAAGATCCGACATGCCCGGAAATCGAACCCGGAATACCACCATGAAGAGGAACATATAGACGAGCAGGAACAACAGCGGCTGCAGGACGAGCCAGCTCAGTCCGAGGGCAGAGCCGGCGTACTTCTTGCGAAGCTCGACCAGGGTCGTGGCCCGCAGGATCTTGCGGTGGTCCATGACAATTCGGACCAAGTCGGTCGTCGCGGCGCGAATGCTGGCTGTCGTCATGCGTGACGCTCCTGATGGTCCGCGCCGTTCAGGTGCTGCACGGTGAATCGGAACTCCTTCGCCACGGCGAGGTCAACACGCGTCGCGAGGCGCAGTTGCGGGGCGGAAAGACTCACGCCGTAGGACGGAGAATAGGCGCCTTCTTCGATCGACGCGGCGAGCGGCTGGAACCACCTGAGGTGGGCCCGTTGCGCGCCATCGTCAAACCACAGGATTACGCCATCGCCCTCAAGCTCTGGTGCAACGCCCGGGGCGAACTGGAAGGTCCAGCGCAGGTGATGGACGCCCGTTCCGTCCAATGCATCTTCGATCTCGAGCAGGCCCGCTTTCATATCGAAGTGGAAAGCGCGCTCGTGCGTGACCGGATGCTCCAGTCGGCGATAACCGACGTGGCGGCCGACATAAAGCGCGCGTCGATCGGCTCCTTCATGCCGGACGTGCTCCGCATCCGCCTTCTCGATCATTCGGAACAGCCATTCGGGATTGAACTCGTTCTGCTCGACGTCGTCGATCGACAGGGTTGAGTGCGCGGCGGTCGAGCGGAAGCGGTTCCGGGCGTCGAAGTCGCTCGTATAGACGAAGCTGCCGGGATCGACGATCAGCGGCGCGCCGCCAAAGTGCAGTTCGAAGCCAAGCTGGTCGTTGTGCTTGTGATTTCCAAATCCCTTGGTGCCGACCTTCGAATTCGTCACGAGCAGGTAATCGCCGGCGGACCGCGCCACGAAATGACCGGCATATGGATACAGTTCAACGGCATCGGGAGGCGCGATCGCCGCCGAGCCGGCACCTTCGGAGTTCGGATAACCCCACCAGGCCGCTTCCCATCGTGCGGCGTCTCCACCGATGCACAGCCAGTCGGGCTGGTTGAGCGCATTAGAGGCCGGGCCGAGCAGATGACGGGCATCCTGGGGCTGCCAGCCGGCCCAGTCGGTGAAAATTACAAAGCGACCGTCATCGGCGTCGCCCACCTGAGGCATGAGCCCGTCCGGCCGCATCACACCGACGAGATAATCCACCATGTCCCGCAGGCGCTCGGCATAGTGAGCCGATAGTGGCCGTCGCTGGTGGCAGGAGAGCACGTAGGAGCCGAGAAAAAGCTCTGTCACCAGCCGATGGTAGGGTATCGACGACTCGAAATCCGCGCCGTCAGGAAGAATCTGAATGTCGATTTCCTGTTCCAGCGAGCCACGGCAGTAGTCGTCCCATTCACGGCCGCTGACGAGGTCGGGAAACTCGGCCGCAAGAATGTGCAGGCCGACGACGTTCGAAAGGTAGTGATTGCTCGTGACTTCGTACGTATTTTCGAAGTTCGCGAAGATAAAACGCCCATGCTTGAAGAGCTCCGCGTAGGCGTGGTGGAAACGCGCGGCAGGGATATCGGGGCAGTCCTTAATGAGTGCGAGGGCTAGCGCCCAATTGGCAGCGCGAAGGGCAACATCCATCGTGCAGGTCCAGTTGACGCCGATGCCGACCGGGTTTGCCTCCACGAAATCTTCGATCTGGTCGACGATCTCCAGCGCGTAGCGCGACTCGCCTGTGAGCCGAAAGGCTTGCCCGAGCGGCGCGAATTGCTGACACCGGGCGAGTTCCCAGGGAAACTTCACGTCGGCGTCCTTCGGGCGCATCTCGAACAGCTTCCATTCCTTGTAGGGAACAGTGTTCGGGAAGCTCACCTTCCGGACCGGATCGTAAGCCCAGTCGATCGGAACATAGCCGTTGGACCGCACGGGGCGAGCGCCATCCACCGGCCGGTATAGACCGCTGCCGAGAAGGTCGAATTCGTGTCGAAGAGCACGATCGGCGCTGGCCAATGTACGGGACACGAGGTCGGGATAGGCAGACTGCAACTCATCAATGGCCGCGGCGACAAGCTCGACGAACTGCCGCCGGTCGTTGCGACGGGCAGCCCACCATTGTTCGAATGTCAGACCGCGCGAGGCAAGCTCCTCGTCCATGCTCAAGCGTGGACCGAATGGAGACTGGCGCCACTTGCGTAGAGCCAACTGGCGCACCATGCGCAGCAGCGTTACTGGGTCACGCATCATTCAACGGGGCTTGCGTGCTTTTACGATCAGATTCCACCCCATCAGCCGGCCAGCCAATCCGATAGGCATCCACTTGAGCGCTGGTGGCAACTCTTCCGCGATGAGTTGGCGCTTATAAATGCGGATATCGTCGAAGCGGCTAAACATGCGGCGAAGGCGGGCGGCCGTGTAAACCTTCACCAGCGGTTTGCTTCCATGCGAGGAGAGTTCGACGTTACTCGACATGAGCTCGCCCATGGAACTGCTTTCCAGGATGTTCTGCCGCAGGCCGAGGTTCAAAAAAAGTTGGCGCCAATAGTGCAGCGAGTTTTCAGCATAGACCATGATGATGGCTTTGCCGCCGGGTTTCAGAACCCGATAAATCTCGTTGATCACATCCTGCGTATTCGGCGTGTGATGAATCACACCGTTTGAATAGACGACATCGAAAGAATGATCTTCGAACGGGAGCGTTTCGCCATCGCCGTGCTTGAAGGTTCCCTCCAAACCGCGTGCCCGGAAATTGGCACGTGCATGTTGCAGGTGCCCGAGTGAGAGGTCGAGGTCAGTGACAATGGCGCCGTTCTTGGCAAACTGCGCAAGGTCCGTGCCGATGCCAGCTCCGATCTCGATGACGCGCTCGCCGCGATGTTCGGCAAACTCCATCAGCTCCGGCATCCAGGGCGCATAGGTTTTATAACGATAGGCTTCGACCTCCAGAAACCACTCGAGGGTGCCCTCTTCAGCTCCTTTCACGTACTGCGAGCCGCACGCGTCGCGATCCCACTGACGTTGGACCTCGTCCTTGTAGAGGTCTCCGGTTTCCAACATGAACCTTCCTCCGTCTCAGATGGGTGCGGTTTCAATGGGGCAAGTTACTGGCGAAATGCCAGAGCTTCTCGGCATGTACATCCCACGTGAAGTGCCGTTTGGCGGCTTCAATCGCATTGCGCCCGAGGGCGACTGACAAGGCCGGGTCGTTGGCGAGTGCGGCAGTTGCTGCGACGAATTCATCGACATTATCGGGCTGACATAGAATCCCGCGGTGATCCTTGACAGCTGCTGCCGTCAACGCCTGACCAACCCGCAGGGATGGCGACAAGATATCTCCAATCTGTTCGAGATCGCTCGCAACAATGCCGACGCCGTATGCCATGTACTCGAACAGCTTGGTCGGGGAGCCGAAGAATCGGCTGTCGACCATATGCGAGCTGTGCGGCGCTACGAATATGTCCGCTGCCGCCATCAGCCGCGCACCGCGCGCCTGGGGCACCCGGCCGACATCGACAACGACATTCCGCAGTTTATGCGTTTCGATGGCGGAATTGACCAGGTGCTTGAGGTTGCCATCGCCGATCAGCAGGAACCGCGCTGCCGGCGCCGCCTGGCGGATACGATGAAGACTGGCGGCGAGGACATCAATGCCATGCCATCCGCCGTAAGTCCCGATGAAGCAGACGACACGGTCTGCCGGCGTGAAACCGAGCTCCGCGCGAACAGCCGTGCGCTCCGCATCAGGAAGAGGATGGTAAATGTCGAGATCGACAGCATTCCAGTTGACGAGCACCTTGCGTGGGTCGATGCCGCGACGAACGACATCATCGCGCACGGCGTCGGAGACGACCGAGATCAGGGTCGCCTGCTCGAACTGGTACTGTTCCGCCTCGAGGAACAGATTTTCGTGCGTGTAAGGCGTTTTGTCGAAGCTCCGCTTCATCGAAAGTTCGGAGCCGTTGTATTCGACTATATAGGGAATACCGAGTTCGCCGCAAATGCGCGCGGCCGCGATGTTACCGAGGCATGCGCGTTCGAAAATAAAAGCAGGACTCAGGATCTCGATGGCCGGGCGAAGCATCTCATAGTAGCGGTCACTTGCCCGCAAGAGCGACAATTCAGTGGTGTCAAGGCCTTCCGGGCGAATGACGACCTGTCGCACGCCCAGTTCATCGAGAAGCGGAAAGCGGTTGGCGAGCAGAACGATGAACGACTCCGTCGTGCGTGCTAGCGCACGAGCTTGGAAGCAGGTATGTCCGTAGCTGCCACCCGAGAGGATTGGGGTCCAGTAGTCCGTGCGCAGATAGACGCCTGTTCCTGCAAGAGGGCGCTGCGGGCTTGGAACCTTGTCAAGCTTGAACGGCGTCGTACTGACACGGTGCCGCGCAGCGGCGGTCACCGCACCGACCCTGGTGGTGATCTGTTCTTCGGCCACAGAGCCTAATCGCCCGCGTGCTAGCAGCCGCGTATAGATCCGATGCGCAAGCCAGTGACGCCAATAACTTGATAGTCTGAGATCGTCGACGATCTCGACGGCGTCCTCCGCCTGCCAATAGAGTCCGACGCGCAGGCCACGGCGCATCAAGCGCCGCATTAGCCGGAGCAGAGTGAATCCGGGGATTCCTTGCTCAAGTCGAACGAGGACACCCGCCACGCTCCCCGCCTGATTGATGGTACGCTCGACGTCTGCGGCGACCTCGAACGTTGGTTCGGTCGACAGCACGAGCTTGTGACGCTCGGTGAAGCTGTCTATGCGACCGTCTTCGATCCATGCGATTGCAGACGCTGAGGGATCGTAGATGGCGTACCGCGACTCCGCTATTGCCGGGACAGAACCCTCAAGCGCGACCATAGATCATATCCTCAATGTGCAGGCTGACCGCCGTTGTTTCCAAGATCTCTCCGACGGAGATGGGCATTGGCTCATCTCGGGCTAGTGCATCGCCCATCGAACTGAGCTCCTCGAAATGCCCTTTCTCTGCGGTGCGGGCCTGCCAGAGCACTTCGCCGTTCGAGCACCGCGTCAAAGACTTAAAGTCGTCGATGAGATAGGCCTCGCCGTCGACGAATATCTCAATGCGTTCCTTCGGCAGCCCGTCTTTCGGGCCAAGCGCGGTGTAGACGAGATTGCCAACGCTGCCGTCCGCGTAGCGGATCGTTGCCGCAAAGTTGTCGTTGCGAAGATGCGCCGCAGACTCGGGCGGTGCGATGGACGTAGCCGAAATGCTCGCGACCTCCGCGCCGGCCAGAGACCGAAACAGGTCGTACATGTGGCAGGCTTCGCCGATATTGCGGCCGCCCCCGTGCTCGTTCTGAATCCAATGGTCCTTGGGGATATAGCCACCGTTCAGACGATACGAGATGATCAATGGTGAGCGGCGGTCGCAAATCTCCTGGCGTAACCTGGTCACAGCGGGCGCAAAACGCCGATTGAAACCGACCATGAGCCGGGCGGAATCGCCGGCGGACACCAAGGCTTCGCGTACTTTCTCAAGCCCGTCCCAGGTGATTGCCAGCGGCTTCTCAACGAAGACCGCCTTGCCAGCAGCCAGCGCGGCAACGACCTGGTCAGCATGATCGTCGTGGCGAGTAGCAATCACGACGAGATCGATTGCCGGATCGCTCAAAACTTCTGACGGGTCTGACGCGAGCACGGCCACACGCCGTGACCTCGCGAAGTTCGAGCCCCGCACCGCGTCTCGGCTGACGACTGCGCGGAGTTGAAAGCGGTCCGGGCGCTTGTCCATCTGCGGCACAAGCATATGAGTGCCGAAGGCTCCCGCGCCGATGAGTGCATACCCGATCCGGTCGCGCTGAGGGCTCTGGCCACCACGCAAAACGATGCGTCGTGCATCTTTAGGCTGCGGCAGCGGCCGGAGATCAGCTTGGTACTCAAGGAGAACGCCGAGTGGCAGCGTCTGCCCAGACTGGGCGAGACGGCGATAGGCCTCGGGGGCGTTGTCGATGGGTACAATGAGCTCGATCAAAGGATCGACGGCAATCTGGCCGCGCGCGATCAGATCGAGATAGGTCTGCATGTTACGGTTGAGCGTAAAGCGCACGTAGGCGTAAGGATAATCGTGGCCTTGTTCCTCGTACGTGTGATCGTATCGGCCGGGTCCGTACGAAGTACTCATCAGCAGGTCGATTTCCTTACGATAGAAATTGGCCCGATCGACCTTGAGGCCGACATCGCCAACGATCACGACACGTCCGCGCCGACGCGTGATCTCCATCGCTTGGTTGATTAGGGTGTGGCTCTTGCTCGCTGCCGTTATCAGCGTCGCGTCGACTCCATGTCCTCCGGTCATATCGCGAATGATCGTCGCAAGTTCGGCCGGGTTGGAGGAGGCGGCGTCGATACCCAGCTCGCGCGCTTTCGCGACTCGGCTTTCGTTGATGTCCATGCCGATGACGCGAGCCCCGGCGGCACGAAGCAATTGCACGGTGATCATGCCGATCAAGCCAAGGCCGATGACGGCCACAACCTCACCGAGACGGGGATCCGCACGCCGCACGCCCTGCAGCGCGATGGTGCCCACGGTTGTCGTCGCGGCGGCTTGGACTGAGCAGCCTTTGGGTATGCGGGCTACCAAATTGCGCCTCACGACGACGTAGTCCGCGTGATTGGCTTGGCCTGCTCCCGCGCACGCGACGAGATCCCCGACTGCAACATCCTGAACGCCGGCCCCAACAGCGATGACCTCGCCCGCTGCTGAGTAGCCCACGTTCCAGCCCTGGTGGCCCATCTCACTCACTGGCAGTCCAGAGGCATCCGGAGCCGTGAGGCGAATCTCCGCTCGTTCCAAGGATACTTTGGAAGCTTTGGCAGCCCCGGCGTTGCACAGGACAACGGTTACTTCTGTACAGCCGTCCGGAACTTCGAACGCGAAGGTGTCAGCGACCGGCCCGGGTCCGATCGTTAGCAGAGCGATCCATGACGACCGATCCTCGTTTAGAAGACCCAGGCCGAGCGGCGCACCATCCAAATCGCCCTCCAACCGGAGTTCGACTGCCAGCCCCTTCGTTATTGCAATCGGGTCGGAGATGGCCTGGTAGTTGGCTGGACTCTCGTCAGTCACAAGCTCCAAGCCGCCGGCTTCCTTCGTCGCAAACTTGCTTGCAGCCGCGGCGCTCCACACCAGCGGCCGGACTTCCTTTGGAGCTTGGGGGGGGACTGACGGCGCCGACCTCAGCTGAGGTGTGCGGGATGCGATATAGGAGGTGACGATGTTCCGAGCGACCTTGATGGCCTTACGCGGATCGCGAGCGGCCTTGCCGAGGTAGTAGGTGGCCTTGCTGGATAGGTCGGCCATCTGCTCTGTAAGTGTATCACCTTTAATGCTGGAGGTGATGGGAGCGAGAGAAGCCAACTCGGTACCGGTAGAAATCAGCGAATAGCGGACACGAACGACTACAGCCCCCGGCGCGACTGAGGGGGCGGGCATACGTGCGACGAGAGGGCCATTAGATCCAACAAGTACTTGACGCATCCCATGCCTTTTACGTCGTTAGATGTTGTTTTTACGAGGGAAATTCGGAGCTTTGTCAGTGGGGCAAGCTTCTACTGCATAAAGCCAGGTCGGACAACCGGCGCGCGGACTTATCCGCGTTTCGGCTACACCGCACTCTAAGGAGGAAATGCCGCACAGAGCGGCCTGCGGATCTTCGAGCTTCAGGCGCTGCTTGAGTCTTCGAGGACCCCTTGGCGAGCGACATCGTCATGTCCGCGCCCCGTCTATGGCCACCTTATAAGAGCAAAGCGATCGCCTGTGCTTCCGGAGCCTCGAAGCAGATCAGCAGAGCCGTGCGATCTCGAGGTTTAGCAGCACCACTGTTGAAGACGGCAAAGCGTTCCAACCGGGACGATCAGGGCAATCGGTGCAAAGCCAACTCGGGATATCAGCTCAACAGAAAAATGGTCGGAGTGGCAGGATTTGAACCTGCGACCCCCTCGTCCCGAACGAGGTGCGCTACCAGGCTGCGCTACACTCCGACAGCTGATCGGCGGGTCTTATAGCGTCGCGCGGGGGGGCCTGCAAGCGGTGTGAGCATGCCATCGACAGGCGTGATCGGTCATTGATTGCCGCGCGGCGCGCCGCTATCGTCCGCCCGCGCCGGAAGCCGCGAGGCACGGCCGATGGGGCGTCGCCAAGTGGTAAGGCAGCGGATTTTGATTCCGCCATTCGGAGGTTCGAATCCTCCCGCCCCAGCCAGCAGCCGCTGCAGCCCTTGACCGAGCGGCAAGCGCCTCGCCGCCCTCTCACACCACCCGCTTGCGGATGTCGGTCAGGTCGATCAGCGCGGCCCGGGCCGGCGCGGGCGCCTCGGTCTGGACCGGCGGCCCCAGCTGCAGCCCGGCGAGGTCGGCGAAGGCGCTGAACGGCTTCGGCGGGCTGAAATAGAAGCCCTGCACCTCGTCGCAGCCCTCGTTGCGCAGGAAGGCGAACTGCTCGGCGGTTTCCACGCCCTCGACCGTCACCGCCAGCTCCAGCTCGCGGGCGAGCACCAGCAGCGAGCGCACGATCGCCGCCGAGCGCCGGTGGTTGGGCAGGTCCGCGGTGAAGATCCGGTCGACCTTGATGCGGTCGAAATTGAGCCGCCGCAGATTGCCGAGCGAGGTGTAGCCGGCGCCGAAATCGTCCATCGCCAGCTGCACGCCGAGCCCGCGCAGGCGCGCGAACATGCTGGCGGTCTGGTTGAAGTCCTTGATCAGCACGTCCTCGGTGACTTCGAGTTCGAGCCGCCGCGGGTCGAAGCCCGAGGTGCGGATCACCTCGCGCACCTGGTCCACCAGCTCGCTGTTGATCTGCACCGGCGAGACGTTGACCGAGACGCGGACATGGCTCGGCCAGTTCTGCGCCGCCGCGATCGCCTGGCGGATCATCGCGTCGGTGAGGGCGCCGATATGGCCGTTCTCTTCCGCCAGCTTGACGAACTCGAACGGCGCGATCGGGCCGAATTCCGGATGGTGCCAGCGGCCGAGTGCTTCGAAGCCGTTGATCGTCTGGTCGCGCGCGCTCAATAGCGGCTGGAAATAGGCCTGCACCTCGCCGTTCTCGATCGCGCGCCGCAGGCTTTCGCTGAGCGCGGCGCGCCGTGCCCGCTCCTTCGCCAGCGTGTCGGTGAAGTGCCGGCACTTGCCGCGGCCCTCCGCCTTGGCTTGGTAGAGCGCGAGGTCGGCATTCTTCAGAAGCTCCTCGCCGTTATCGGCATCCTCGGGGAACACCGCGACGCCCAGCGAGGCGCCGACGGTCGTCGTGAAGTCGCCGAGCGAGATCGGCCGGTTGAGCAGGCGCCGCAGATGCTGGCCCGCCAGCCGCGCTTCCTCCGCGTCCTGCAGCTCCTCGTACAGCACCACGAATTCGTCGCCGCCGAGCCGGGCGATCAGCGTGTTGACCGGCAGTTCGAAGCGCAGCTTCTCGGCGACGCTGTGAAGGATGCGGTCGCCGACGAAATGGCCGTAGACGTCGTTGATCTCCTTGAACCGGTCGAGATCGATCCAGATCACGGCGCAGCGCCCGCCGCTGGCGCGCGCCTGCGTGATCGCCTCCTGCAGCCGCTGCTTCAGCACTTCGCGATTGGGCAAAGCCGTCAGCGGGTCGTGATGGGCCAGGAACGAGGCGCGCTCTTCCGTCCGCTTGCGCTCGCGAATGTCGCGGATCTCCACCAGGCGCCGGTCGACGCCGCCGTAATCGATGGTGCGGGCGGACGCTTCGACGGTGATGCTCGTGCCGTTGGATGTCTGGACCACGGTCTCGATGGTGACGTCCTTGTCGGACAAAAGCCGGTCGATCGCGTCCGCGCTCGGCATGAACGTGCTGATCGTCATGTCCCGGATCGCGTCGGATGGGATCGCCAGGAGCCGGCACAGGCACTCGTTGGCGGCCACAACCTGCATGCCGCTGCAGACGAGAATGCCCTCGTCGAGCCCGTCCATCAGCGCATTGAGCCGCTGGTTCTCGGCGGTGGCACTGTGCGCCCGCCGGCGCATCACCGCGCCTGCGCCCACCGCGGCCAGGCTGATCAGGCCGAGCAGGACGAGACCGGTGAGGAGGACGACCGTCAGGGTCGCCGGATCGCTGTCGGAAAGCGCGTCCGCCAGGACGGCGCCTTGACCAGCCGTCGGGCCGTTCGCGATCAGACCGCTTATCACCGCCACCGCTGCCTGCATGGCGCGGATTCCTACCCCGAACCCCGTTTCGGAGTTCTGAACGGGCGCCACCCTGGCGCGCCGCGGCGCCGCAAATGGGGCCGAAGACGGCTTGATCCGCAAGACTTTGCGTCGACGGTGAATCAATCACTAAGAAATACTGATTGCGATTACCTAGATACCGTCCGCTATTCGCGCCGATTCATCGTTCAGTTACTGGGCCTGGTTTAGGCTGACGGCCAATTCTCAATCATGGATCGAACACATGACACAGGTGCGCGCGTTACTGGTTGCGGGCCTGACGGTGGTAGCGCTCGGCTCCGCGAAGGCCGCCAATCTTCCGGTCGTGGGGACCGGCGACGGGATCGAAGTCCTGCGCATGATCGCCGCCGCCTACAGCGCCAAGAATCCCCATACGACGGTCCTCATTCCGCCGAGCATCGGTTCGGGCGGCGGCATCGCCGCCGTGGGCTCGGACAAGGAAGTGCTCGGGCGCATCGCCCGGCCGCTGTCCGATGCCGAGCGCCAGCAGGGCCTGGTTGCGACGCCGCTGTTCCACATGCCTTCGGCGATCTTCGTGCATCGTTCGTCGCAGGTGTCCGGGCTGACGTCGCGGCAGTTGGCCGACATCTACGCCGGCAAGATCGTCAACTGGCGCGAGGTCGGCGGTGCCGATCTGCGCATCAAGGTGGTTCGGCGCGAAGAGGCGGACAGCACCATCGCGATCCTGCGGCAGAGCATGCCGGGCTGGAAGGATCTGGTGATCACCGAGCGGTCGAAACTGGCGATGACCACCCAGGAGGCCGTCAACTCGGTGAAGGAGGTCGATGGCGCGATCGGCTTCGGGCCCTACACCAAGCTGCTCGAAGCGGAGCTGACGGTGCTGAAGATCGACGGCAAGTATCCGACCGATCCCGGCTATCCCAGCGCGGTCACCGTGTCGCTCATCCATAAGGCGAACACGATCACGCCGGAGGCGAAAGCCTTCCTGGCCTATTCGCGGACGCCGGAAGTGATCGACATGATCACCCAGTTGGGCGCCGTGCCGGTGCGGGAGTGAGGGCGGCTTGCGCCTCCTTTCCTCCCTCAGCACCCGGCTGGTTCTGGTCGTTCTTGCGACCGCGATCATCGCTTTTTCGGCGCTGGTGGGGCTCACCGTCCTGCGGCTCAACCAGAGCCTCGAACGGCAGGCCGAGCAGCTCGGCATGCTGTCGGCGGAGAAGCTCGGCCAGCGCCTCCAGAGCGAGGCGCGCCTGGCCGGTGCCCGCGTCGAGATGCTGTTCGCCGACACCACCCGGGCGCTGGAAGGCATCTCCCGCCGCGCCGATGTGGTGAAGGCGGTCGCATCCGCCAACGTGGTGGAAATCAGCGAGCTGCTGCACCGGGCCGGGGAGGCCGCCGACATCGACGGCATCATCGTCGTCGATGCGAAGCTGCGGGTGTTCGGCGCCGACCGGATGAGCGTCGACGTCGTCGCCACCAACAGCGCACTGCAGAAGCACCCGATCGCGCAGCACATCCGCCCCATACTGGCCGAGAACGATCGGCGCCGGCCGCGCATCTGGACGCAGACATCGGCCTTTGACGACGATCTCGCCGCCGCGATCGCGGCGCAGCCGGCGCCTCTCGGCTTCATTGCCGTGCAGCCGATCTTCGACGATTTCGGCGACGTCTTCGCGGGTCTGATCGCCTATCGCGCCATTCGCCCCAGCGAAGCGCGCCTGGAGCAGTTCTCCCAGCTCGACGGCGCCGGGCTGCTCGTTCTCGACGAGCACGGCGTCATTTCGACGGCCGGCATCCAGAACCGCGATGTCACGGTGGAAACCGTGCCGGGGTCGATCCTGTTGCGGACGACCGACGGCCGCTTCTGGTCACGTTGCGTCGCCTTGTTCGGCGACTGGCGTATCTGCGCGCTCACGCCGGTCGCGGAACTGCACGCGCATCGCGACGAACTGGTCCGCATCGGCGAAAGCGAGGGACGCTCGCTGGCGCGATGGCTCGTCGCCATCGCGGTCATCTCGCTCGTCTGCTTCGCACTGATCACCATGCTCGCCGCCCAGCGCATCAGCCGTCCGCTCGCGCAGATCACCCGCGCGGTCCGCGCGGTGGCGCGCGGCGACTGGAAGGCGCGGATCAGCGGCACCAACCGCTCCGACGAGGTGGGCGACATCGCCCGCGCCGTGCTGGTGCTGCAGCGCTCGCTGGAGGAGCGCGATCGCCTGCGGTCCGACGTCGCCCATGCCGAGGAGGTGAAGCGGCGGCGCGAGGAACTGGAGGACGCGATCCGCCGCTTCGACCGGATCATGCGCTCGGTTCTGCTGAGCGTCAGCGATTGCGTCGAGACCATGGACGACACCGCGCGCGAGCTGGCGCGCATGTCGGCCGTGGCCGAGGGCGAGGCGGTCGAGGCCGCCTTCGTGTCGGAATCGACCGTTTCCAACGTCTCCATGGTGCGGCAGGCGACTGACCGGCTGAGCGAAGCGATCACCGAGACGGTCGACCGGATCCGCCAGACCGCCGACATCATTCTCACCAGCAATCAGATGGCGCAGCTCGCGTCCACCAAGGCCGAGCAGCTGGCGCAGACCACCCGCGAGATCGACGCCGTGATCCACCTGATCGGCGATCTTGCCGCGCAGACCAACACCGTCGCGCTCAACGCGACGATTCAGGCGGGACGCGCCGATACGGCCGACGAGGGCTTCGCGCGGGTGGTGATGGACATCCGCGCCCTGGCGCAGCGCATCGGCAAGGCCAATGACGACATCACCGCGCGCATGGCCGTGATCCGCGGCGCCACCGACGAGGCGGTCGGGTCGGCGCGCACGGTCGCGACCAAGCTCGACTCGGTGATGCAGCAGACCAAGATGATCATGCTGGCGATGGAGCGTCAGGACGCGGTCACGCGCGAGATCGCCGGCAACATGTCGGCAGCCGCCAACGGCACGATCAACGTATCCTCCAGCGTCGAACGGCTGAAGACGACGATCGAGGAGGCGCGGGGCGCGTCGATGAAGGTCGTGACCAAGGCGACCGACATGGCCGACGAGGCCCACCGGCTCGATTCGACGGTGAAGTCGTTCCTGCGCGAGGTGACGGCCTAGCACCGCGCCCGCGGCGCCAAGTGACGGCTAGCGCCGCGCCCGCGGCGCCAAGTGACGGCTAGC
>Ga0182748_1002636_pt1 | contig 16027 bp, 12 predicted proteins | sample eDN3rd37CKraftOP_FD_128877 | JGI IMG/M metagenome (GOLD analysis project Ga0182748, IMG submission 128877) | Enriched Organic Plus compost microbial communities from Emeryville, California, USA - eDNA 3rd pass 37_C Kraft OP (version 2) (version 2) ...
AGGCGGCGCCTGTCTTCCGCACGGCGCACGCGCCGGACGCGGTCGGGGAGTAGCTCAGCCTGGTAGAGCACTGTCTTCGGGAGGCAGGGGCCGGAGGTTCGAATCCTCTCTCCCCGACCACTTCCTTCGGTTCACTAACGCACTGAGAAGCCCTTGAAATCCGATGGGTCCTTAGGGTCGCCCACGCGGTCCGAGGATCTGTTCCGAACGCTCCGTACACAACCTGTACACAACGGAGGTTCGGAATGGCGTCTATCAGTAAGCGGGGAAGCCGCTGGTTCGTCCAGGTACGGCGCAAGGGTTATGCGCCCCTATACAAGACCTTCAGTACCAAGACGGCGGCTCAAGCCTGGGCGCGGGAGCAGGAGCTAAAGGCCGATCGGCAGGACCCCGCGGTTGACCGGAAGGCTTTGCAATCGCTTACGCTGGGGGACCTGATCGAGAGGTATCTGGACGAGGTCACTCCAGGTAAGCGCAGTGCGGACACTGAGCGACTGCGGCTCAGAAAGGTACGGCAGCATCCGATAGCCCAGTTGGCATTGGGGCACCTGGAGCCAAGCCACATCGCCGGTTACCGCGACGACCGTCTCCGTACGGTGAAGCCGGGCACGATCCGTCGCGAACTGTCGCTGATCCGCAATGTTCTAGACGTCGCCGAGCGTGACTGGGGTGTGAGGTTAGTCCGCAATCCAGTTGCGCTTGTGAGTAAACCAAAGGCCAATGATGCCCGAGATCGCCGTTTGCGCGAAGGCGAGATGGAGCGGCTTTCTGATGCCCTACAATCAACACGCAACCCGTTTATCAGGCACATCCTCCTTCTCGCGATAGAGACCGGCCTCAGGCGATCAGAGTTGCTGTCGCTCCAGTGGCGACACATCGATCTTGCCTCTCGAACCGCCCACATCCCGTGGTCGAAAACAGGTAAGCCAAGGACGATACCGCTGACCGAAAGTGCAGTGAGTATCTTTAGCGAACTGCGGTCCGCGGCGAAGTCGGAGCGCGTCTTTCCGATCAGCGCCAATGCGTTTCGTCATGCTTGGGAGAGACTGCGGGTTAGGGCGGGCCTGAACGACCTCCGCTTCCACGACCTCCGCCATGAGGCGATCTCTCGTTTCTGCGAGCTTGGCCTCTCGATCCCCGAGGTCGCGGTGATCAGTGGGCATCGCGATCCACGGATGCTCTTCCGGTACGCCCATCTGCGTCCGGCTGACCTCGCGCTGAAGCTCGCAAGACTGACGAGCGGCGACGGGCAGCAGAAGGAGGCGGCGTGATGAAGGTGCTGCTGATCGCGCTCGCTGCAACTGCCTCTCAGGGCGACCTCAAGACCGAGCAACTTGTCCAATGGCGAGCTTGCCTGATCGAAGAGATCGAACGACACGCGCTTTCCAATCAGCCTTGGGACGTGGTCTGGAAAGCTGCGAGGTCGGCTTGTCGTGAGTGGAAGATCAAGTACTGGCTTGTGACCTCTCGGGACTACGGGCGGTATCCGAAGCTTACCGCGTTCGCGAAGGCTGCGAGGGACGCTGAGGACATGGAGGAACTGCTGGAGGGTGATCTGGCTGGCGAGTTCTTGAGACGGAGATAAACATCCGCCTGGGGTCGTGAGACGTCGACCGACGTTACGGCCCCGGTTCCCCGGGCCAGACCTTGACCCGTTTGACTGCCGTTGAGGATTAGTCCTACGCTTCGACTGCTCGGGTAGGGGGGGCAGGTGTTTCTATTCTTTATGTCGCCGGAGGAGCGCGAACTCAGCCTCTATTTTGAACTGAGGGAAGGCGAGAAAGCTGACCTTGAGGTCATCTCTTCGGCTGCTCTCGCTTGGGTAGAAACCCTTCGCGCCGCTGTTAAAGAGCTTGATGCAGCAACCAACATTCGCGTTGAGTACATCAGTGCGGACGAAGGTAGTCTTCGCCTTAATGCGCTCCTTGAGTGGTTCGCTGAACAGCTGGAGAACTTCGAAGAGGGCAAGAGCCGCAAGTGGCGACTCTATCGCCTGCTGCTCGCACTGGTCGTTTTCGTTCCCGTCGGCGGGTACCCGACCTACGATTTCTATTTCGGCGACCACGCGCAGCCACTCGCAGAGGAGGATCGGAAGCGGCTCGACGAGTTGGCCGAGTTGCTCCGGAAGTCGGAGAGCGTGGAAGCTCCGAAGAGGAAGTTCTACCGGACATTGGAGAGAGATCCGGCCATCACCGCCGTCGGGATCGCTCCGAATCGCAAAGAGAAGCCAGCATTCCTGATTCCGAGTAACCAGTTCGCGGAGATGGGCGGCCTTTGGCAGCTTGAGGACGCGACAGAGACTGAACGGGTGACGCGTCCGGTTCTCGACGTCGTGCTAATCCGCCCAGCACTCGTACACACGCCACGGAGCTGGACGTTCAAGCCTGATGGTCTACCTGAGTTTGAGGCAGTGATGCGGGACCAGCGAGTGTTGAGCGCCATCCGTGAGCGCGGCATCCAGGAGCGGTTGCGCGAAGGCATTTCAATGACCATCCGTCTCGAAGTTCGAGAGCGCAGAAGCCCGGACGGCACTTGGCACTTAGTACGTGGCGGACGTTCAGTGATCGAGGTGATTTCGCCGCGACCTGAGTGATCTCCTGGCACGTCGCCCCTCCATCCACAGAAGCATCGCGAGGACGACGAGGGCGCACAACGCGATCGCAAAAGTAACCCCGGGTGAAAGTCGCCAGAACCCGAACACACACACCAATGCTGTGACGGTGATCGCCAAACCGGAAAGCCAAGAACGGGTTGATTCCTTCCGCATCCAAGCGTCCATACCGTGCAGAAGCTGCGCCGTCTCCGCATCCATTTTCCGGACGGACTCTCTGCTCGCGCAAGCCCGAACAACAACAACGGCACTTCGACCCTTTAACGGCTTTTTGAAGTGCATTCCGTTCGAAGCGGATGGGACCCGCAATCGAGCAAGATGGGACCCGTAGGAGCCCCTGCAAGCGCAATCCATCGGAGGGAAGCAGGAGCGGACGGATACCCGCCTAGCTGCCTTGCCTCCCGATCCTTCCACCCTCTCACGCTGGCATTAGCGCCGAACGATCGTCCTTTTGGGTATACTCATCCGGGACATTGCGGTGGAACACTCTTATGCGTTCCAATAGGGTTGACAACGCTATTTTGGAACGACATACGCATAACCTCTAGACCCAAACGGAACAGAGGAAGGAAGATGCTGGTCGGTTATGCGCGAGTGAGCAGCGGGAGCCAGTCGCTTGACGTTCAACTGGAGGCGCTGGCCGCTGCGGGTTGCGAAAAGGTGTTCTCGGAGAAGAGGAGCGGAACGTCGGCTGCCGAGCGCACGGCTCTTCAGGACGCCCTCGATTTCGTTCGCGAGGGGGACACGCTCGTTGTCACGCGCCTGGACCGGCTGGCCCGCTCCTCGATAGACCTCCACAACATCATCGCCCGCCTGACGAAGAAGGGCGTCAAGTTCCGCTGCCTCCAGCAATCGGGCGTCGATACCGATACGGGCATGGGCAAGCTCGTTCTCGCGATTTTGGGAGCCGTTGCGGAGTTCGAGACGGACATTCGGAAGGAGCGGCAGCGGGAGGGCATTGAGAAGGCCAAGGCCGCTGGCAAGTACAGGGGCCGGAAGCCCACCATCGACCGCGAAGCGATCCTGGACCTCCACAAGCAGGGCATCGGACCAGCGGCCATTGCCAAACAGCTCAAGGTGGGGCGGACGAGCGTCTATCGCGCCTTGGGCATGGCCTGAGCTTGAGGCTTGTCGCGGGCAGTCTGGAACAACCGTTCTGCCCGTGCCACAAACCCGTCGATGGATGCGGACGAGTTTATCCGGAAGTGGCGAGCGGCGGAGCTGAAGGAGCGATCAGCCGCTCAGGAACATTTCATCGACCTCTGCCGCTTCCTGGACGAACCGACGCCAGCGGAAGCGGACCCTTCCGGCCTCACCTATTGCTTCGAGAAGGGAGCTTCGAAAACCACGGGAGGCGAAGGCTGGGCGGACGTATGGAAGCGCGGCTGCTTCGGCTGGGAGTACAAGGGCAAGCGGAAGGACCTTAAAGCCGCCTTCGTCCAGCTTCAGCAATACGCGCTCGCCCTCGAAAACCCCCCGCTCCTGATTGTCTGCGACCTTGAACGGTTCGTCATTCGCACGAACTGGACCAACAGCGTCAGCGAGGTTCACGAACTCAGCCTTGAGGACCTGAGGGACGCGGATCAGCGGCAGAAGCTCAAATGGGCAATGTCGGATCCGGAACGCCTCAGGCCGGGAAAGACGAGAGCCGACCTAACCGCCGATGCGGCAGCAGAGTTTGCGACACTGGCGAACGATCTCCGCAAGCGGGGCCATGAGCCTCACGCGGTAGCGCATTTCATCAACCGGCTCGTCTTCTGTATGTTCGCGGAGGACGTACAGCTCCTCCCCAATGCCATGTTCTCGCGGATGCTTCAGACGGCTGAGGCGGGTGAGGACTTCGAGGAGCTGTCTGCCGACCTCTTCAGGGCAATGCGGGACGGCGGAAGGATCGGCCTGGAGCGGGTCGAGCATTTCAACGGCGGCTTGTTCGATACCGACGAAACGCTGCCCCTGGAACCGGAAGACATCGTTCGTTGCCGCAAGGTTGCCGCCCTGCATTGGGGAGACATAGACCCGTCCATTCTGGGGACGCTTTTCGAGCGCGGCTTGGACCCGGACAAGCGGGCGCAGCTCGGCGCTCATTATACCGACCGGGACAAGATCATGCGGATCGTGGAGCCGGTGATCGTTCGGCCTTGGCTTGCCGAGTGGGAAGCCGTGAAGGGCCGCATCGTGGAGGCGCTAGGAAAGCCCAAGGAAGGTGCTTCGAGCGCGGCTAGGTCGAAGGCCCGGACGGCTGCTCAGGGACTCTACAAGGGCTTTCTGGACCGCCTCAGGGGCTTTCAAGTGCTGGACCCTGCCTGTGGTTCAGGCAACTTCCTCTACCTCGCTCTGACGGCCCTGAAGGACATCGAGCATCGGGCCGGCCTGGAGGCGGAAGCTCTGGGTCTGGAGCGCGAGTTTCCGCGCATTGGACCGGAGAATGTCTTCGGCCTGGAGCTGAACGCCTACGCTGCCGAGCTGGCCCGAGTGACCGTCTGGATAGGCGAAATCCAGTGGATGCGGCGCAACGGCTTCAGTGTTCCAAGCCACCCAATCCTTCGGCCTCTCGCCAACATTAGGTGCCGCGATGCAGCCTTGGCGGACAATGGCGAGCCAGCCGAATGGCCGAAGGCGGACGTGATTATCGGCAATCCCCCCTTCATCGGCGGGAAGCGAATGCGGAGCGCCCTTGGTGATGAGTACGTTGACCGGCTGTTCGAAGCCTATCGCGACCGCGTTCCTCCAGAAGCCGACTTCGTTACGTACTGGGTGGCGAATGCGTGGGAGGCCGTGAAGAGCGGAGCGGCGCAACGCGTTGGGCTAGTTACGACAAACTCCATAAGAGGCAGCTTCAACCGAAGAGTCCTGGAGCCGATTGCAGAGGCCGGATTGATCTTCGAGGCGTGGAGCGACGAGCCGTGGGTAGTCGATGGAGCAGCGGTTCGAGTGTCCCTGATTTGCTTCGGATCGACGCCTTGCGATGAGAAGCGGCTGGACGGTGTTCCTGTTGCCAGGATCAATGCCGACCTGACGAGCGCAACGGCGGACCTGACCCGCGCCAGCCGATTGCTGGAGAACGCGGGCGTTGCCTTCATGGGAGATACGAAGGGCGGCCCGTTCGACGTTCCCGGCGAACTTGCCCGTCAATGGCTTTGCGAACCGACCAATCCGAACGGAAGGCCGAACAGCGACGTGCTGAAGCCCTGGGCTAACGGCATGGACGTGGTTCGGAGATCAGCCGACAAGTGGATCATCGACTTCGGCTGGACAATGAACGAGGCGGAAGCGGCGCTCTATCAGTGCCCGTTCGCCTATGTGGCCGAACACGTCAGACCGGAGCGTGAGAAGAACCGGCGCGAAGCCTACGCTCGCTATTGGTGGCGGCATGTCGAGCCGAGACAGGGCTTTTGGCGAGCGGTGCAGGGGTTGACGCGATACATCGCAACTCCCCGCGTGGCGAAGCATCGGCTGTTCGTATGGCTGCCAAGCGTCGTGGTTCCGGACAGTCGCTTAATCGCCATTACCCGCCAAGAGGACCTGTTCTTTGGCCTCCTGCATTCCCGCTTTCACGAAGCATGGTCGCTGAGGCTCGGAGGGTGGCACGGCGTTGGAAATGATCCGCAGTACACCCCTACGGCTGGGTTTGAGACCTTCCCGTTCCCCGATGGAATGACCCCTGACCTCCAGGCCGAAGAAGCGATGAAAAGCCGCGAGGCTCAGACCATTGCGGAAGCGGCGAAGCGTCTCGACGCCTTAAGGAACGCGTGGCTGAATCCTCCCGAGCTGGTCAGGATCGAACCTGAAGTTGTCCCCGGCTTCCTCGACCGCACTCTGCCGGTTGACGAGAACGCGGCGAAGCTCCTCGCCAAGCGGACCCTGACGTCACTGTACAACGAACGTCCAGCGTGGCTCGACCATGCCCATGCGGAGCTGGATGCTGCCGTTGCGGCGGCTTACGGCTGGCCTTCGGGAATCTCCACGGACGAAGCTCTGGAACGATTGCTGGAGCTGAACCTGGAGCGGACCAGCCGGAAGCGGAAGGCTGCGTAGGGACTCGCCAGGGGCCGGTAGAGAACGATTGGAGCGGACCAGTCTCCCAATGTCGGGACTGGCCCAGAAGCGCTCTAGAAGGCCGTTAACGGGCTTCTAATCGGCCTTTCAGATGGGAGGGGAACGGATGCCCCGAGCTGGCACCCGCCCCTGTTCGATTCGGCACACTGACTAGCTCAGGCTGGCCGCTGAAATCCTACAATGCAACCGTGGCCTGACGCTATTCTGCGCTATCCTGCGTTCACCACTTGCGTTGCCTCGGGAGATGCCTCCCCAGCGGCTTCGGCAGCATCGATGGACTCTAGTTTCGAGTAGTCCATGCTCTTGATGTATGGGCGGAAGGCGTCCGCCAAGCGCGGCCAATAGGTCAGTAGCCACTCATGTTGGGCAGCCCAGCGTTCGCGGTCAGAGCATCGCTCCATACCAGGCATATAGTAGGCGATCCTGCTTGCGATTGCGTCGGGAAGCTCTTCCCATTCGAGCTTGTCGCCGAAGGCCTTTTCGATCTCGTCCTTGCGAAGCTCAAGCGAACGGAAGGCAGCTTTGGCGAGCGAACCTTCAATGTAGATTTCGCAGCGTAAGCTCTTGTCCCAAGGGAAGGATGCGTTTGCCGAGAACGAGGGGTTGCCGCCCCGTATCCGCTCGGCTGTCTGCCAGTTTCCCTTGAAGCCCTGCCGCCCCGAGAGCGCAGGATATCGGTCCTTTGCCTTGGCAACCAGCGCGGACCAGTAATCACGGTACATCTTTTGCGAGCCAGTTAGGTCTTCTTCGGCGGTCTGCTTTGCGGCCTGCGCTTGCTTGCTCCAGTTGTTCGGCTTTGCGACCACAGCGAAGCGAGGGGCAAACGGGCTTTCCGCGATTCTCCAGAGTTCGATCTGGACAGCAAAAAAGGCGAACTCGTCGGTGGTAGCACGGTTGAGGAAGTCGATTGCGGCGCGATGCTCGTCGCGGAACGTCTCAGCGATCCACACCACCGTGTGGGCGTCCAAGCCAGCCGCATAGGTCAACAGTTGGCCGAGGTGGTTGTGGTCAGTTGGCGCAATTTGGTTTTCTATCAGCACCCATTGCTGCGTTGATGCGTCCCTTGCAAGAATGTCGGCTGAGAAACTGCCAACCTGCTTCTCGACGCCCTCAAGCTCCAGCTGAAGCCCGAGTACTTCACCAAGCTGGGCGAGATTCTCTTCTTCGGCGAGCCAGGGCGTAAAGTTCGATGCCTCATTTGGCCACGCATCCCGCAACGTCACTCGCTCTAACTTACCCAGTGCAACGACAGACGACATATGCCAGCTCCGAACTGAACAGGTGCAATGGACAGTAGAGCGGTAGAGCTGTCCCGGTCGAGTCACCCGAGCTGATGATCGTGAGCCTTTCCTTTCCAGCCGAGCGGCGGAGGGATTCCTTCGCGGCACTCCCTCTTCGCAAGCAGCGGACTTGATCAGTCTGGCAATGCTCGAATGGCGCGGGAAGGTGACTAGGAACGTCGTGATCCCGACAGTGCGGTCAAGAATCCGCCAGGTATCATATGTACTTGGCCGCTTGACGGCAGCTTGACAGTCGAAGGCTCAAGCTGCTCTGGTAGCGAAGCTCGGTCTTTCTGTTGGGGGGTAGTTTCGTGAAGCTGCCGAGCGCTGCGGCAATAGTCATACTTGCGTTGGCGGGGGTGTGGGTTGCGAATAAGGGGGATTTAATCAGGAATGCAGTTTGTAACGAAGTTTGCGCTGGCAGTGATTGCGTCCAACTTCCTGCCACCTGCTCCAGAGGCAACAGCAGCAACGCCTGTTCTTGCGCCTGGTGCGACCTTCACCTGCACACCGGTAGCGGTCTACGACGGCGACGGGCCGATTTGGTGTGCTGAAGGTCCGAAGGTCCGCATTGCGGGGGTAGCAGCGCGAGAGATGGACGGCACGTGCCGCCCTAACCAACCGTGTCCGCCCGTCAGTGCGGTCGATGCACGGGGGCGACTTGTGCGGCTCTTTGGGGGAGCAAGAGGAACGTTGCCGACTGGACATATCGTAGTTCGTTCAGCGCCCATGAAGTGCGTCTCTGATGGTTCGGCTGGCGGTTCGCGCACAGCTGCCTGGTGTCGCTCTCCCGCTTTTGGCGATCTCTCTTGTGCCGTCGTGCGCTTGGGGGGAGCCGTCCGGTGGGCACGCTTTTGGCGTGACCATCGCTGCTGATCTCCCATGAAACCTCTAGATGCACTTAGGGCGTTCTTTCGGCCCACCGACACGACGATTGCGCTGCCCGACTCTCCCTTTGTGGCAATCGATCGGGAGAAGACGATTGAGAAGCTGCGCTTAGACGAGCGAGGCGAGCAAGCTGGCGCAAACGAGCTGCCTCCTTCTGATGCCGAGGAGTTTGATGCAGTCGAGGCAGAGATCGTTGCTGAGATCGCTGAGCAACTGAATCGGGCGCAGATCGACGCTGAGAACAACATCAAGGTCTATGGCCAACGACTAGCGGAGCTGGCGCTACTCCGCGAGCTTTCGTCAGTGACTGGGGCGAGCGAAACAGCTCTGGGCGACTACAAGACTGCGATAATCGGATGGCGCAATCGGCTCGCGAACGCAGCCGACGCTATTCGGGAGTCGTATCAGGAACTCGCCACGTTCAAGAGCGAACACAATCTCAGGCGGCCAGCCCACGATGTTCCGCTGCCAATCTATACCTGGTCAACGATCATCGTCTCGGGGATCATTGAGTCACTCGGGAACACGGCATTTCTTCGCGTCAATGATGCCTTCGGCCTCGTAGGAGGGTTTGTCGCGGCCACAGTCGTTGCGGCAGTAAACGTCGGCTTTTCGGCCTTCATAGGCAGGAAAGTTTGGCCGTACCTCTTTCATCGAGACGCTTGGCGGAGGCTGTTGGCTTGGGCCGGTTCGGCCGCGTGGGTTGTCCTTGTGATCGGCTGGAACCTACTCGCGGCCCACTTCAGAGATGCCAAGGCACTAGGTCTGGAGACCCCAGAGTCGCAAGCGTTGACGCTCCTTTTGAACAGTCCGCTTGGCCTCTCAAGCATCTACTCATACGGACTGCTACTGCTCGGGTTCATCTTCGCGATGGTTTCGGCTGCGGCTGGCTTCAAGATGGACGACCCGTATCCGGGATATGGCCCGATATACCGGCGACATGAAGACCGATGCGAAGAGTACGCGAGCGAAATCGAAGAAGCCCTGAATGAGCTAAAATCGATCAGGGATTCTCGCATCGGCCTACTTCAGAATGTTCGGGATCAGCTGCGGATGCAGTTTGCGGAACGGGGCCAAATCATTGACGCGCGGAAGGCTCTCGTCAGCCGCTTTGAGGGCCATCAAGAGTACTTGGAGACCGTCGCTAACTCACTCCTCGATCACTACCGCGCGGCTAATCGGAGAACCCGAACCACGCCGGCGCCGCAGCACTTTAATAAGCGCTGGCGATTGACCCGGCTGTCTCTTCCGACCTTCGCTGAACTACCTGGAATCGAAAGCGAAGTGGAAGCCGCTCAGGCTGCCCTTGGCCAGTCGATTGAGACCATTAGCAGCGCCTACAACGAAGCCATTGAGAGCTTCGCGTCGCTTGAAAGTATCAAGGGGTCACTTTCGCATGGCCAGCCGTAGATCGACAGCCGTCCAAAAGCGGCGAGACCAAAATCGAAAGGCGCTCCGAAACATCGCGATTGCGGCGCTGTTCATCGGATTAGTCGGCTTCTTGTACGTGCGAGCCATGCTGGCGCATAGGTCGCTGGACTCCGAGACGCTTTGCCCATCGGAACCCGCAAGCATCACCGTATTGCTCGTCGATGTTACCGACCCGATGAACCTGCCTCAGAGGCAAGACTTCATCAACCAGCTGGATCGCCTTCGCTCGTCAATACCGCGGTATGGCAAACTGGCAGTCTATAAGGTCGAACCTATCTCGGATCGCCTACTCACGCCCATTATAACGCGCTGTAATCCGGGCACAGCCAAGGACGTTAGCGAGGTCACTGGCAGCCCTCAGCAGACGCAAAAGCTGTATGACGAAAAGTTCAAACGACCGCTGGATAACGCCTTCGAGCGGATGCTGAGTGCGTCGGGGGCAGAGCGCTCTCCCATTTTGGAGTCAATCCAGTCCGCTGCGCTCAAGGAACTGCAATCGTCTGGGGCGGACGGGAAGCCGCGTCGCCTCATCGTCGCCTCCGATCTGCTGCAAAACACAGACTCTATAAGCTTCTACCACGGACTGCCTGACCCATCCGAACTGACGACAAGTCAGGAGTTCAGCCGTGTCCGAACCGATCTAACCGGCGTGGACGTGGAGTTGTGGATGCTCCAGCGGGGGGACTCGCGAGAGACGCAGCCCCGCGCTCTCCCGGACCTTTGGGACCAGATCATCACGAAAGAAGGCGGCAACTTGCAGCGCGTCTACACTGTAAGCGGGTAACAATGGACCAGCCAAGGATCACCTTTCTAAACAGACTCCAAGAACGCGGCCTCGCAGACCAATGGGGGTTCGCCTTCTTTGCTGCGGTCGGCTCGCTCGCAATCGTTGCTGCCAAGACGTTCAACGTCCCGGCAATCTGGGTAGCGATTGGTGCCATTGTCGTGATGCTCGCCTATGCGGCGCTAATAGCGCGGTATGGGTCTGGGCGGCTTCGTTCGGATCAGGCTGGCGATAACTGCTACTATCTGGGGCTGATCTACACGCTCGCAAGTCTCGCGTACGCGATCTTCACGTTTGATCCGGCGCACACAGCAACGACCATTGTTCAGGGCTTTGGCATCGCGCTGGCAACGACCATCGTCGGCTTGGTTTTGCGGGTTGTGTTCAACCAAGGCCGGCCTGATCTTGAGGAGGTCGAGAGTGGCGCTCGCCGCGACCTGATCGACGCAGTTTCCCGACTAAAGACGGAACTGGGACAGGCCGTCGTCGTGATGAATGACTTCAGTCGCCAGGTTCGCCAATCCATCTCTGAAACCCGCGAGGCTGCAACGGCAGACATTACGCAGTTCGCGGAAACTGCTGTTGGCGGATTGAGAGAGGTCGTGGAAACCGCAAAGACGGCCATGCAAACTGAAGCGTCGGAGTTCGCATCACGGGCAAAGCGACATTCAGCTGCGGTTGACCGACTGGTAGCGTCCTTGGAGAAGCATGGAGAGAACCTAGACCGCCTTTCGGAGGCGCATGATCGTATCGCGGATACGTTGACGGGCATCAGCGAGAGTGCATCGGCGGCGCGAGAGGCAACTTCGACACTTGCCAAGGACTCCGTAGACATTTCCTCTGGCTTGCAAGCGCTCCGAGCCAGCGCCGAGAGCGTACGGGAAACGGTAGAGTCGCTTTCACGAGCGTCGTCTGAGGTCCAAACTTCTATTTCTGATTTCCAGGCTGATGTTCGGACGCAAGTTGAGCAGCTCAAGTCCGCGCCCGGAGCTGCGATTAGTGCCTCCACGGAAGCTCTGGCCCGAGCATCCGCAGCTCTGCGGGAGGAGCTGGAGGCTCTTCAGCAGACGCAACAGTCTGCATCCGCTTCGATCAGCGACCAAGCCGCAGCGGCCATTGAAGCAATCAGGCGTCACAATGATGCGCTCGAAACCGAACTGACGCGATCAAGGGAGATGGTCGAGAAGGTACACGCGAACCTTGTCGATATGACGGGCGAGCTTGTGCGTCAGGTTGAGTCTCGCGGCTAATGTCCCGGTACGATTTAAGGCAGGATCGGCCATACAGACGGGGGCTGGTCCTAGGACTGACCATCGCGGAGATCATGATCCTTTTGATCTTCGTACTTTTGATGGCGCTGGCGGCTGCCTTGGCGAACCGCGACAAACGCCTTCGCGCAATCGAGGACGGCACCGGCAGTAGACTCGTTGAGGCAATACAGGCCGCATATCCGAGCGCGGAGAAACCCGACGACTATTACAAGGAGCTGGTCCGGGCCATTGAGGCGAGGAAGGCTCTCGAAGGCTCGAACCTGGAGACTGCGCGTGAACATTTGGCCGATGACGCTGAGTTAGGCGAGCGCGTCCGGGAGGCGGCTGCGAAGGCAGGAGCAGCCGACCCTTGGGAGTTTGCCACGAAGGCCGTTGCGAAAGCGGGCGCTGGCAAGAAGGGTGAGTGGCCGCCGTTCTTCAGCCTGAGCGAAGCAGGTGGCTATTACTTCGACAGCGGTAAAGCCACTCTGCGACCCGAGTTTGAGCGCAATCTGCGATCTACCGTCATTCCGCTGCTGAGGCGGAACATCGATGATTATGGAGTCGATGTAGTCGAGGTTATCGGACACACCGACGAAGTGCCGATGGTAGGCACCTCAAATCTTGACCGCGCATTGATCCCAGCTTCCGTCAATCGACTGCCGATTGAAGCGTTGCGTTCGACGGACAATGCTGGACTTGCGATGGCCCGTGCCGTCGCTGTGGTTCGCATCTTGAGAGCCGATCCGCGCCTTCGGGGAGTAACGATTCTGCCTTTGTCCGGGGCACAGATGATTGTCCCCGTCGATAGAGCAGCAGACGGTACAGCGAAGGCTGGCGACCAGCGGCGGCGTCGCATTGAGATCAGGCTTCGTCGCTCGACGGAACAGCTGGCCACGTCGGTGCAGCCTTCGGAACGGCGTTGATGGATCGTATCGACGAGAATCTTCAGCGGATTTGGGCGCGCATCCGGTTGTTGGAACGTGGCCCTGAGCCGGAGATCGAACGCTCTCCCGCCGCGCCGTTAAGAATTCTTCAGCCTTCCCCAGTTCCAGGCTTCGGAAGAGCAGCTGCGGCTCCAGTGGCCTCGACAAGCGTCCGGGAAGCAAGTGACAGATTGGAGACCTTGGAGCAGCCCCAGGTCACAGCTTCCCAGTCCAAAGAGGTCACTCACGAGGTGATCCAGCCGACTGAGGCTGAAAGTCGGACTGTGAGCGGTGCTTACCGTCCCGATACCCCTGACGCGCCTCTGCCTGACGGGTTATTCCGGAGGCTCTTACGAAAGCTAGGACTCTGACCAGCTAGACAGGCGGAAGGACTATCAGACAGGCTTCCTTCGCGCTGCATCTGGCGCACTTGAGACGCCTCCGAGCTACCGACAGCTGACCGGCTCCACAGACACTGACGAACTCCGGTCCACTAAGGGCCCGACTGGCTCCACACGCTCGACAGTCGATCCTCACGCTTGCCCTGAAGCGCACGACATCGGCTCCTGAACGGATGTGCTTGGTAGACATCCTCCAGATGTAGACAGAGGAGAACGCTTCGGGAACATAGGTCGACTGAAGGTCCACCCTGAGCGCGACGATCCGACCTTCCCGGGTGAGATAATCGAATATCCTCTACGCAGACCTAAGGCCTTACCCCTCGTATTTACGTTCCTCTATATAGAGGAGGTAGACGTAAACACGCGTAGGACTGGCAGTGGTTGAAGGAGATCATCGTCTAAGTCTGGCTCAGGAAGCCCTTGAGCAAACTCGGGAGAATCTTGAGCGGTTCGGAGTGGGTCTTTCCATTAGCGGAGCCAAGGCTCTCAAGGCGCTTTTGAAGGCTCTAGAGGAGGGACTGAGGGGCCGTCTTCCGGCCAGGTATCACTTGGCGTCTCTCGATCCTGGCACAGGGAAATCGTGTGCTGTTTCAAGCTTCCTGAAGGCCTGGAAGCGACGAGGTTTCGATCCTGATGGGAGCATTCTTGTCGGTCTTTCGCGTCTCGAAGAGATCGAGGCTTACGTCCGCGCCTCTGGACTGGGCCCCTCGGACTTCGGCGTCCTAACGAGCAACGATCAGTTCAATGCCCTCGGTGTTCCGCAGGGTCAGCATCAGTCTGCTCGGGTCCTCTTCACGACGCAGCAAATGATCCTCAGTCGAACAAAGGGGAGGCTGTTCGCTGAAGCCGATGAGTTCCATTTCCGAGGGCAAACCCGGGCGCTTCGAGTATGGGATGAGACCATCCTTCCCGCTCTCCCCGTCGTCATAAGGAGGGATTATCTCCTGTCGCTCTGTGCGCCTATGCGGGCTGCCCATCGCACCTTCGTTGAGGCCCTTGAGGCCTTCGCTCTGACACTCCGATACGACAGTGAACCATACGCAGTGGCTGTCCCTGCGTCCCTGATAGATGCGGCACCCTCGCGGAATGACGTCCAGAGGCTGCGGATGGGGTTGCCAAAGGATCTCAGGGACACTCTCGAACGCATCCTCCTCCTGAGTGGCCAAGAATGCCTCGTCATGACCGACAGTCGGGAAGGTGTCACTCTAGTAGGTACTTCACGGTCTCTTCCGTCCGATTTCGCTCCAGCGGTGGTACTGGACGCGTCTGGGCGTGTACGTGCGACCTACGCCTTCTGGCGCGAACACCGGGGCGGCCTAGAGGTCCTTCCGAAGGCCAAGCACGATTACCGCAAGCTGCGCCTGAAGGTTTGGGAAACCAGCTGTGGCAAGGATGCCTTGGGCGACGCCAAGCGCAGGGCGAAATTGGCTGACGTGATCGCCAAGGAAGTCGATCAGGTGCCCGGAGAGTGGCTTATCGTCGTTTACAAGGACGCGGGGGAGCGGCTGGTCGACGCCGTCAGATCACTGGTGAAGGACCCACAATGTGTTCACTGTCTGACGTGGGGCCGTCACCTAGGGACGAATGACTACGCTCACGTCGACAATGTCGTCATTGTTGGGCCGGTCACATACAGGAACAGCGACTACGTCGCGCATCTCATGGCAGCTGCAGGCCTAGGACCAGAAGACGTCACTGCCCAGCGTTTGAGGACCATCCGGACGGGTGAGTACCAACACCATCTACTCCAGGCCCTCTGCCGCGCGTCGGTACGTAAGTCGAAACAGGGCGTTGCAGGAGCGTGTCACGCCTACCTGATCACCTCACCGTCTCCGGGCTTGGGCAATGTGCTTCGGCAGACATTCCCCGGTGTGACGCTCATCGAATGGATGCCTTCGGAGCCGCCACTCACTGGCAAAGCCGCAGAAGCGGCTGAGTATCTTCGCGAGAGGTTCGCTGATCCGAGTGTCCAATCCGTGCGAAAGGCCGAGGTGAGAGATGCCCTCGCGATGAGGGCCGCAGCTTTCTCGAACAACGTCATGAAACGAGAGGCTTTCCTGTCTTTCTTGGCGGAAGAGTACCTCACGCACGACAGGTACAGCTTCAGGAGGATGGAGTGCGAGTTCCCACCTCTCGAAGAGGATGGGGCGTACACGCTCCTGACACACGGCCGTCTTGCGAACGACGATGAGGAGATGGTATCGGTCGCGTGAGCGTTCGGGAAACGGTAGGTTTCTCAAGTGCTTCTGGACCGAGCGTTGCGCCACTGCCTGTGACGCACTGTCTTCGGGAGGCAGGGGCCGGAGGTTCGAATCCTCTCTCCCCGACCACTTTATCGCGAAAGCGACGGATTTCCGCCTTTTAGCGTGTGTCAGCTGAGGGTATCGGTCACATGACGGA
>Ga0182748_1002641_pt1 | contig 16014 bp, 13 predicted proteins | sample eDN3rd37CKraftOP_FD_128877 | JGI IMG/M metagenome (GOLD analysis project Ga0182748, IMG submission 128877) | Enriched Organic Plus compost microbial communities from Emeryville, California, USA - eDNA 3rd pass 37_C Kraft OP (version 2) (version 2) ...
GGAGTTGAGTTCAGGAGAGATCGGTTATGGGATAATGAAATGAAAAGTGATGCACCTTTGACGCTTGGTAAGGTCGAAGGCTCTGAGATAGGGACGGAGGGGCACTTCTTTATAAATAATATTCAGTTTTACAATGTCGCTTTACCGGCAAAATACCTGGCAGCAAATTATTGCAAGACCGGTTTGGATAAAATTGATGGTTTTGAGTACTGGGATAACTTAATAGGTTACTGGCCAAACGATAGGGAAGTCGATTACGGAGAGAAGGTATTGCGTGATTATTCTAAGTACGGTTCTGTATATAATGGCGAAAATGCAGGACGTTCAGATATGGTTATGGAAAATCCCAAATGGGAGTCGAAAAGTATGCTTGATCCGAATGTTTGTCCAAATCCGGAAGCTTCTTTTTATAAGGAAGTGTTCAATACGGTGGACATTCCTTATCTGATCATGTCTTGGTTCGGGATTGCGGCTAATAGGGAATGGAAATTAGAGGGGATTGGTTGGCCGTTGAAATACAAGGTGCTATCAAATTGATCCTGAATTATCAAAAATTGTATTAAAGATGGTAGTTAACGATATAACGAAATTATGAACGGAATAAAAATTCTAAAATTATTATCCTCACTTATACTTGTAGGTTTTTTTATAGGTAGTTGTGATGTGAGGTATGAATTTGATATTGAAAACGGAACAGATGAAGATAAGGGAAATTCTTCAAATGTCACGGTTGACACTTCTTCTGCAATAGATGTCAGCCTTTATGACCGAGCGCGTATTTTTCCAGGTTTGGTAGATACGCTTAAAGAACGACGGATTGCGGATACTACAATATCATTGGATTTGAGTAAAGTTGTGGTAACTGCAAAAGATTTGGGTTCTACAGCTGTACCACAGCCCATATATAGTACTGGATTGTATGCAGGTGCCGGCGAATTGGTTATTGTCAATGTTGAAGGTAACATTATGGGTCTGAGCGTGCAGATCGGGTCACATACTGATAATCTTACGTCCACTGGAGCAATCTCTCGAGATCCCTTAGTATATACAACCAAAGCATTATTTCCAGGGAAAAATTATATTCGCAATAATTTAGGCGGGTATATCTGGATCGTTAAAAAACAGGATATGATAGGCGGCGCTGATTATAAATTAAAAATACAAAATGTTTATAAAGCGCCAGATTATATTGTTGGAAAATCATTTGATGCGAATAGCTGGGCTAATGAAGTTAAGAATACCACTGTTCCTTGGTTAGAATTGCGTGGGAAACATGTCGCTTTTTCAGTGTCGCGAGCCAGGGTGGAGAGTAAATTGAGTCAGGATCCCTCTTATGCGAATAACATGGAAATACTCCTTAACACATGGGATAATGTTGTTAGCAGTTATTATTATTCATACTACGGTTTAAAGGAAGGTAACAGCAATAGGAAATTTCGTATGCCCGAATTTCCCGAACGCGTGGTATTAGACGTGCAGTTGGTCAATAATGTCTATATGAGATGGACAGGTCAGCCGATTGTATCTTTGAATACAGGTGCAATGATGGATGATTTAACTGATCTCAACTCTTTACTGAAGGGGAATTCAGTGAGTATTTTCACTGCTATAGGAAATAATTATTTGTTGTCATCATCACTTTGGTGGTCTCAAGTAGACGCAGCAGCTAAAGTTATACCACTTTATCGTCTTTCTGAAGGTGGATTCCGGAGTGGGCTTACCAATCGTATTAATGATATTTTTACTGGCTCTGGGGCTGGAATTAATCAGTTATTTCCTTTAGCTCTTTCCTATGCAGCTGCTGACTCATCCAAATGGTTTAGATATGACGCGGGAACTAATTTTGATGCTTATGCTTTGTTGCCATTGATCCAGATAGCAAATTATAATGGGGATAACTGGAAATTTTTTGAAAACTTCATTACGAAATTTAAGGATGGAGGAGGCTCTGGTCTTGGATTCTTTTTCAAAGAGTTATGTAGTTATTTTGGAAAAGATTTTTCTCCATTTTTTGACCACTGGGGGATCGATCTCAATGATAATATACGGGCACTTGGAAGAAATTATCCTCTATTAGACAAGACAATTTGGAAATATGACCCATTAGCATCAAATCCTAATGCAAATGTCGTATCATACAACCCAACAAACTTTAAATACAGAACTATTCGTTCATCATGGGAAGTGAAATCATTTGATGCATATTATGTAAATAATGATCAGGTTGATGATGCGGGAGCGATCGAATTAATTCTTGACGGTCAAAAGTCTACCCGTTGGCATTCTTGGTGGAGAGGTGGATCGAGACCTTTGCCACACTATATTGTTATCGATATGAAAAGTAAACAAAACTTTGATGGTTTTTATTTTGCAAATGGTGAAAGACAATACCGTGCGTCTCATATGATTATTCAAACAACAGATCAGGACAACATTCGATTGGACGATGTTAATGTGGTTTGGCGGAAAATCGGAGAAATACGCAAAGACGCTTCTTCAAGTGCAAGCGACGGTATGAAACCCTATGAAGGCCTAACGAAAAATTATCAAAATGAGCGTTATTTTGAATTCTTGAACAAGCAAAATGCGCGTTATATTAGGATAGTATTGCCCGATTCGAGTTTTGCTAGTTCTGACTTGCATACTATGGCAGAGTTTGGTACCTATTTCTACAAGTAATTTTTGAAGTAATGAAAAAGAAAGAAATCAATATACCTATAATAGGAAGTATTACACTTATGTTATTGCTATTAATAGCATCATGCACGAAATATGAAACTCCTCCGGCAGTTGCTGGAGATATACCTGACAGCACGGATAATAGTATCAAACGAAGAGTTTTGTGGATCAATATTGACGGTGCTGTTGGATCTATTGTCAAAAGTAATTTGCCAGAAAATTTAAAAGGCATGCTTCCTAAAAGCAAATATACTTTTGAAGCGTTGGGTGATAATCGTGAAATTACGGATATGAATAAAGAAGATGCCACCACTTGGGCTACGCTATTAACAGGAATGAACGCATCGACTCATAAAGTAAAAGATGATTCATATATCCCTGACTTAATAGTCAATCCCGGAACACCCGAGCAAAAGGTAAAATATTATCCTAATGTTGTTAAGTTGATAAACCAAAGTCGTCCAAATGCAAAATCGTTGTGTATCACTCCGCATGCTGGGCTGAATGCAAATATGTTGAATAATACCTATCGTACGGTTACATCGACTTCAGATGAGGATGGGAAGAATCTTCTTATTAAATCCTTGGAAGAAGAAAATATGGATTTTACGTTGGTCAGCTTTGCGGGAATGTTTGAAGCGGGGAAATCTGCCGGATTCTCGGGCAATAACGCATCATATATCACAGCCTTAAATAAAATTGATGGTTATATAGGTGAATGCATGGCGAAAATTAAAGCACGAAAGAACGCAGCGAAAGAGGATTGGTTAATTATCGTTACTTCGGGCCAAGGTGGCAAGGAAGATGGAACATGGGGAGGGCTTTCTGACCAAGAAAGAAATACGCTTTGCATCTTCTATTATGACCACTATTCCAGCGTCGAAATTAAGGGAAAGACCTTATATGGAGCTTTATTCGATAAAAATAACAGCGCTTATGTATCGGATCCTAATCAAATATATAGTGCAGGTTCAGGAAAAAACCTATCAGTTGAGTTTGTGACACGATTTGAACAAGGACCATCGGGAGGCTATGATGGAAGTGGATGGGAAGGAATGATCAGAAAGAAAAGTTGGTCCATACATCGTCAAAATGCGGATGTAATATTTAGAATGGAAGCTGGAGAAAATGGGATTTCTGCCATACAAGAATCTTTTGCAAATCTTCAAAATTCCCTTTGGCATTCTTTTCAGCTTGGTATTGAAGCTTCTTCGAAAACAACAAAAAACTATGTTCAACTGTATGATGGTACAATTGTAAGAAAGAAAAGTTCGAACACAGCTGGATATAATGAAGATAAGAATAATATTGAAATAGGAGGTACAAATGTACCAACGCCATATTATATTTCGGAGCTTCGTATCTGGGATACTATGTTTGATGATAAGACGTATTCAGATTTAAGTAATCAATTGAATATAACGAATGCTCATCCTCAATACAAACATTTAGTGGGCTACTGGAAGTTTTCTCCAGATCAATTAGTGGATGGGAGGACAATAAAAAACCTAATCGAGGGCAAACCTGATCTTATCTTTAACAATACGCCGAAGTTAGCATCATTTGCAAATACTTTACCTGCACAGCGCAAATCAGGAAATTTAATTATAGAAAATACAATGGTTGTACCACAGATTCTTTATTGGTTAAATGTTGGGCAGGTTTCGACTATGGACGGCTTTAATTTTCTTGAAAATTTCAGTCATCAGGAGGAATGGAGACAAGAATAAAATGAAATCAAAATTTGACATAAACAGAAGAGAAAAGAGAATCAAAAAACATGAAACAAATCGTATATTTTTTATTTGCTATAACAATTCTTGCCTGCTTTAGTTGTAAGTCGAGAAAACAAGAAGGGAAGTTTGAAGTTGGCAAAAACACATTTTTATTAAATGGAAAGCCGTTTACAGTTAAAGCTGCTGAAATTCATTATCCTCGTATTCCGAAACCCTATTGGGAACACCGAATAAAAATGGCCAAAGCTCTTGGCATGAATACACTTTGTTTATATGTGTTTTGGAATTACCATGAGCCTGAGGAAGGAAATTTCGATTTTTCGGGCGATAAAGATATATCTGAGTTTTGTCATATAGCTCAGGAAAATGGTCTTTATGTCATCGTAAGACCCGGTCCTTATGTCTGTGCCGAATGGGAGATGGGAGGTTTGCCATGGTGGTTATTAAAGAAAAAAGACATTAAGTTACGTGAACAGGATCCTTATTACATGGAGCGCGTCAAGATATTCATGAATAAAGTTGGTGAGCAGTTGGCAGATCAACAGATTGATAGGGGAGGTAATATCATTATGGTTCAGGTGGAAAATGAATACGGTGCTTTCGGGGTTGATAAGCCTTATATTTCAGCCATTAAAGATATTGTGAAAGGAGCTGGCTTTACGGATGTTCCTTTATTCCAATGCGATTGGAACTCTAATTTTGAAAATAACGCTCAGGACGATTTATTGTGGGCGATGAACTTTGGAACAGGTGCAAATATTGATGACCAATTTAGACGTTTAAAAGAACTACGTCCTGAAACACCGTTAATGTGCGGTGAATTTTGGTCAGGCTGGTTTGATCATTGGGGAGCACCTCATGAAACACGCAGTGCTGATGAGCTCGTCAATGGTATGAAGGAAATGTTGGATAAAAATATATCTTTCAGTTTATACATGGCTCATGGCGGGACAACATTTGGCCATTGGGCAGGAGCAAATTTTCCTAATTTTTCTCCTACGGCGACTTCTTATGATTATGATGCGCCGATCAGTGAATCAGGCAGTACGACCCCTAAATTTTATAAGGTACGGGAGCTTTTGGGGAAATATTTAGGAGAAGGAGAGAAGTTGAGTGAGATACCGGAAGCAATACCAACTATCGAGATTCCGACTATTAAGATTGAAGAAGTGGCTCCGATCTTCACTAACCTACCCTCCGCAAAGGAAAGCGTTGATATTAAATCAATGGAGTTCTTTGATCTCGGCTATGGCAGTATCCTTTATAGGACAACTCTACCTGAGATAAAACAGGGTGAGTCTTTATTAGTGACCGAAGCACACGACTGGGCACAAGTTTTCGTCAACGGCAAACGTTTGGCTACATTGAGCCGCATGAAGGGGGAAGGATCTGTGCTTCTACCTGCGATTTCTGCGGGAGCAGTTCTGGATATTTTAGTGGAGCCTATGGGCAGGATGAATTTTGGAAAAGGGATTTATGACTGGAAGGGTATTACAGAAAAAGTTGAAATCAAATCCACGCAAGGAATTAAAGAATTGAAGAATTGGAAAGTTTATGGGCTTCCTTCAGACTACAAATTTGCAACGGGCAAGAAATATGAAAAATATGTTTCGCCTGTCGAAGGAGGCGCTTATTATAAGGGACATTTCGAGGTTGAGAAAGTTGGGGATACATTCATTGATATGAGTAAGTGGAGTAAAGGGATGGTCTGGGTAAATGGCTATAACATTGGACGTTTTTGGGAAATAGGGCCTCAACAAACCCTATATCTTCCAGGGTGCTGGCTTAAGAAAGGTAATAATGAGATTATCATTTTAGATATGGATAAACCTAAAGAAATTAAGTTAGCAGGCATAAAAAAACCTATCTTGGATAAATTAACCGGAAATGGAGCATACACAAACCGAAAGTTTGATCAAGAATTGGATTTAAGCAAAGAAAAACCTTTTTATAGCGGATCCTTTGAAGCTGGAAATGGTTGGCAGCATATAAATTTCGGCAAGAAGGAAAAAATCCGGTATTTTACCATTGAATCTCTTAATTCATTTGGGGGTGATGATTATGCCGCTATTGCAGAATTGGAAATCCTTGGTGCAGATGGTAAACCGCTGTCACGGCAACATTGGAAAGTTGCGTATGCTGATAGTGAAGAAGTCGATGCCGCTAATAATATTGCAACAAATGTGTTTGACTTACAGGAATCTACATTCTGGCATACGAATTACTCAAAAACAAAAGCTAAATATCCACATCAATTGGTGATTGATTTAGGTGAGGAAAAAGAAGTGAGTGGATTCTCCTATTTGCCACGAGCTGAATCCAATAAAACAGGAATGATAAAAGACTATCGAATCTATGTCAAGATGGATCCTTTTAAATTTTAAAGAACTTTTTAAATAGGTGTTTTAGAAGTGGGACAGTTTAAAAGCTGGACCACTTTTTTTGTTTATGATGGATAAGCTACTGTTGATTGGAATGATATTAAAAGAACTGAAATGTCAAAATTTGTAGCATTGTATATTCAGTTGTTCTAGATAACTTTAATATACCAAACAAAAAATTATGAGAAATACCATTTATATAGGTTTATCAATTCTTACTTTTCTTTCCTGTAAATATGACTCTGGTGTGGAAGAATCACTTTCTATGAAGAATTTAACCGATACAATTCCTCAGTTACGTTTTTACCGGGACAATATGATAATATGAAAGCGTCTTATCCGATTACATTCCATTTAGGTATGAAAGTGATTTTTCCTGCAAAATATGAGATTAATTTCGCTTATTATGAGATGGTAGATAAAAATATACCAGGTTCTCACTGGAGAATAGGAGGAGGTACATTTTTTTCTGATGCATTTAATCAATATGAACACCAAGAAGATTATCATATTTATAGAGGTGGCGAATTCGAGATAACAGCAAAAGTATTTTTAACTGATATTGCTACGAATGTCGATATAGAAATTTCTTCTTCCCCAATCTCCATGAAAGTGTTGTATCCGAATGGTGATGATATTTTGCAAGTGCTTAATAATGATTTTTCGGCTACATGGACCTCAATCGTTAGAAGATCCTGGAAAAAAGGAATATGGTTTATCATACTACCCAAATATTGGACAACTGCATAAATGTTTAAATTAGCAGTTGAAAATGAAAAAAGAACGCAGGAAATTCAGTGCAAGCTTTAAGGCGAAGGTAGCCATAGAAGCTATCAAGGAGCAGCAGACCATCCAGGAACTGGCTGTTAAATACGAGTTGCACCCAACACAGATCAACACCTGGAAACGGGAGTTTTTGGATAATGCGGAATCGGTTTTTACCACAGAGAAAAGCCCGATAAAGGATGACTCCAAAGAGAAAGAGCTTTATTCCAAAATTGGGGAACTACAGATACAGGTTGATTTCTTAAAAAAAGTATTGGGCAAATGAGTCTTGACGAGAAACGCGGGCTTGTTTGCCCTTCCTATAAGAAAATGAGCGTTTACGGGCAGTGCAAAGTTATTGAGTTGCCCCGTAGCAGTTATTATTTTAAGCCCAAGGGAGAATCTCTGTTCAACCTGCAGGTTATGAATGCCATAGACCGCAAGTTTCTGGACTGTCCCTTCTACGGGGTAGAGCGCATGACGGACTATTTGAGGCAGGATCTGGGTTATTTCGTTGGGCAGAAGCGTGTTCGTAGGCTGTATAAGCTCATGAACCTGAAAACCATACATCCTAAAAAGAACCTGAGCAAAGCAAATAAGGCAGACTATAAATTTCCTTACCTGCTCAGGAACCTTAAGATCGAAAGGCCTGCTCATGTATGGCAAGCGGATATCACTTACATCCCCATGTTCAAGGGCTTCATGTATATGTTTGCTATCATCGATGTATACAGCCGAAAGATAATGGGCTGGGACGTATCCAATACGATGAATGCCGAATGGTGTAGGGATGTGTTGGTAGATACGATCCAAAGGCATGGCAAGCCCGAGATATTCAATACCGATCAGGGGTCTCAGTTTACATCTGAAGTTTTTATAAAAGCCTTGCAGAAAAATGAGGTAAAAATATCAATGGACGGCAAGGGTAGAGCACTGGATAATATCTACATTGAAAGATTCTGGGGATCACTTAAAAGAGAGAAGATCTATCTCAATCCACCCAATGGTGGGGTTGACTTGTACAAACAGGTGAAAGATTATGTGAACTTCTACAACACCCAGAGAAGGCACAAGTCTTTAGGACGAATAACACCAGATGAAAAGTTCTATCAGGAAATTAAAAATGTATCGTAATTATATCTTAGTTTAGTAAAAAGTTGTCCAGCAAATAGGGAGTATCATATAGTTTTCGTTATAAAGTGAGAGGGAATTGGTTAAATTATGATTTGTGTACCATTGCTAAGATATTTAACATTTTGCAGATTTTGATTACCATATTATTTGTTGGTGTGGTAACAGGATCTGCCCAAGAGATTAGTCGGATAGTAAATTAGGATGTACTAAAGATAACAAGCTCAGACCAAGCACTGTCATTAAAAAAACGGAAATAGATTCCTTAAACAATTTTAGAAGGTCTATACGGGATGTTTGGATAAATCTACATCGTGAAATAGCCCAGAGAAAAAGCTATCTTAATACTCCGAAAACAGACTCATTAAATCGTTTAAAAGATTCTATAGGAAATAGGCTGCGAGCTATGACATCTAAAATAAATGAAGTAAGAAAAAAATACGCCCAGGAAGTTACAAAATCTGATGAAACAAAAGCCGTGGTACAGAAGATGAAGATGGCCCAGAATTCTAAAGATTGGGAGACCTATTATAAAGTAGAAAAGGAATATATAGATTCTCTATACAATATTTCATTTAAAAAAAAGAAAAAAGGTATAATTGACGCTGAAACTCATCGTATAGAGATGGATGCTATCAATAAAATTGGCAGAGCGCTTAAGGAAATTGTAGAAGGATCTGTTATAATTATCGGGGCGATCGATTTAGCAAATAAAAATATATAGTCCCAGATAGATATATTTATATAAGAACGTGTCACATTTTTGTTAAAGAGGTTATTTTGAGTGTCATTATTAAAATGACACTCTTTTTTTGTTATTTATACCCCTAATGACTTGGTAAAATCAGTTTATTTTTGATGCATAACTTTTTATAAATCTATGCTGTGAATCAGTTATTATACTTTTTGGAGTTAAGTGTTCCAAAATTACTGTCACCAATTGATTTCCTCTTTTTTTATAAAACCATTAAAAATTAGAAAAATTAAAAAGAATGTCATTTAAAATTGAACAAACTCTAAGGCCACTTTGGATAGTTGGTCTTTTATCCTTAGGGATACTTTCCAGTCACACCTTTGCTCAAGAAAGTAAACAAGGTAGCCAGCGCTTGGAAATCTTTAAAGATAATCTTCCTTCTGGGGAATGGGCAGGAGGTAAAGATTTTGGCCGTGACGGGGGACCTGATGGTAGCAAAAGGTATATTTACATGAATCCCTCAAATAGTCCGGTGAGGGTTGAAGGTTTGTCGATCCCTATCCGTCAGAAACCAGGCCCAGGTGAATATAGATATATTACTTTCCGTTGGATAAAATGGGGAGGAAATAAAATTGGTATACATTTAATTCCAAAACCGGGAGCTGGAGAAAGCCCTGAAGGAAAGAAGATGAATTTTACTTATATCCAAGGTCAACCAGATTCAACATTTTATGGTTTGCAACTTAGTGATAAAGTAACAGGAAATTGGGAAACTGTAACTCGTGATTTGTGGAAAGATTTTGGAAATTTTACACTTACTGGGGTCGAGTTTATCTGCCCTGAATCTAGGGATGCAGGATTTGACAATATCATTCTTGGACAGACAGATAAAGTTTTTGAAGATTCTCCTGGCGTCCTACCTTCAAAGGTAGCTGATCCTGTTGAAGTAAAAGGTGAGGATCTTTCGTTAGATGATTTGGGGAGCTTAGAAACAGATGCAGCAAAGGAAGCTGGAAAGGGCGGAAGTATTAAAAGTAATATTGTGGAGGCGAATGTAGGCTCCCCAGATGAAAATGCTTTAGCGATAGATTGGAATCAACAACTGAGAGCTGGGGGGGTGTGGATGTACCCTATATACGTTCTTGGCTTTTACGGAATTGTTGTTACGATTCTTCGTTTGATCTTATCACGTAGGGGAAGGTTAGCACCTAGAAAGTTACGTAAAAAAGTACGTTTGGCTCTTTCAGAAAATCGAATAGATGAGGCAATAGAAGCGTGTGAAGCTAGTCGTTCCACATTGGCGGATTCTTTAAAATACATTTTTGAGCATAGAAATGCAGAAAGGGATGTGGTGTCACAAGTGAGCGGGGACATGGCTGGTAGAGAGATTCGTGAACAATTGGACAAGATATATCCATTGTCGGTTGTTTCATCATTAGCGCCCCTTTTAGGTTTATTGGGTACTATAGTCGGTATGATTGAAGCATTTGGTCTAGTTGCCTTATATGGAGATGAAGGAGGACCATCTTTACTGTCTGATTCAATTTCTAAGGCTTTGATAACAACGGCAGCTGGATTAATTATCGCCATTCCTGCTATTGCAATATATTTCTATCTAAAAAGAAGTATAAAAAGTTCGGCAACTATTATGGAAGAAGAATTGGAATATGCGTTAACTATGGTCTATCTGAAAAAGGAAGGCAATTATATTTCTGAAAAACCGGAATTAGAAGATAATACAGTAAGCTATTCTAATTCAACGGATTCAAAACAATAACAATCGAAATATGAAAATTAATTTTGAGGATGACGACAAGGTGGAAGTTCCTATGTCGCCTTTGATTGATTGTGTTTTCCTTTTATTAATATTCTTTTTGGTGACAACGATGATGAAGAAATGGGAGAAACAGATTCCATTGTCTCTTCCACCGAGCACTTCTAGCCTTTCCTCGGTTCAACGTGGGAGTAATGCTATTATAATTGCTGTTGATGAAAGAAAACGTATGTATCACGTTGTTAGTCATGATGCATATAGTGGAGAAAGTCGTTATCAGAGGATTATGGATCTTTCTGCCTTTTTAGTGAATCTAAAGCAGAAAAAAGGTTCTGAAATAGCAATTGATGTAACTGCTTATCGAACCGTTCCCGTGCAGACTGTTGTAGATGTATTTGACCAGTGCCAAATAGCAGGTTTTAACAAAACGCGCGTGCGATTAGGAAGTAAAATTCAACAAAACTTAGGTGCTAATAGAAAATAAGTAAGAGCTATGAAATTGAATTATGAGAATAATGATGAGGAGCCTGAGGTTTCCATGTCTCCATTAATTGATTGTGTATTTCTTCTTCTGATATTCTTTTTGGTATCAAGTATGACCAAGGTGAAGAGTAAGGATATAGCCGTAGAACCACCTTCGTCGACTTCGGCGGTAAAGTTACGGCCAGATGATAAACAGGCAGTGGTTGGATTGGATCAGCAGGGTACTATTTATTGGGAAGGAGAAAATTGTTCGACTAATTTCTTGTTGGAACAATTGAGAGAAATTAGTATATCACAACCTGATAGAAGGATACGGATAGATATGGATAAGAATGCTCCATTTGGAAGGTTTGTAGAAATTATGGATGCATGCCAATTTTATAATCTTGGAAATATAGGAATTAGAACTTATGACGAAAATTACAACAAGAGCTAAGATTGGTGCGAACGTTATTGCATTGTCTACTGCACTTTTAATTAGTGGAGGAGTTGCATATTTAGTGTTAGGTGATGCGGTTTCTTCTTTAAAGAGCCCGCACTTGATGGGGCAATCAAATATAAAGAAACCAGAGGCGCATACAAAAAAGGGCAAAAAGACTGAAAGGGAACGAAAAGAACAAGCATTGAGACCTCTACCAAAACAGCATGCTGATCAGATGGCTCAAAAAGCTGAACAAAAATCAGAATTGCAGCTAAAAGGAGAACTCCAGCGTTTTGAGCAAATGGCAGAAAAATTAAGGCAGGCAAGCAATCAAGCGCTAAATAAGGTTGAGCGTAGGAAATTGCCTACAGGAGCTCCACGGGATGCAAATGATGTTTCTGGTGCACGTAAGATAGCTAAAGCAGGAACGACACCCCTGAGCGCTAATGCCGGTGTTGCGGAGATGTATGAGAGATTGCGGGAATTCGAGCATGAAATGCAGCAGCGTAATATTGCTATAACAGCTGCTAAGAAATCTCTCAGCGAGGGACTGTCGTTTCCTGAAGTATATGCCTCGTTGAAGCCTGGAAATTCCAGTATGCCTGCGTATGGTGATCTTTTGAAGGATGAGTTTGGGAATGAGTTTGATACGAAATCTGGTGTTAATCTTTCATCTACGGATGATCTTAATAAATATAGAGGTCTTTTGGATAATGCTTCAAGACAAGCGGGACTAGCAAGAGCACGTTTGGAGGGACTTTTTGGAGGAGGTCGGAGTATTAGTGTAGGTGGTGGTAACTCTGGTGGGGCGAGTAACGGTACAGGTTCAAATGGAGGCGGTAATGGAAATAGTGGCAATGGGGGGGGCAATGGAGATAAAGGGGGCGGCCCTGGGGGAAATGGTCAGGGTAATGGAGGTTCCAGTCTAGGATTAGGGAAAGATGGAAAAACCGCACCATATGCAGAGTATGCGGGCCCACGATTGAATCCTGAGATGGTGAAAGCACAAGCTTTGCCGGGAAGACGATTTTCAAAAAATGCTTCAAGAAAGGGATGGTTGTATGTCAATACCTGGTATATGATCGGGCCGTGGGAAAGTTATGGTCGCGATGATTTTGCCCTAACACATCCTCCTGAAGTATCGGTTGATTTTGATGCAACTTATACTGATGGTAAAGTTGGTGTTGGTGTGGCCGAGACAGATTCTGATCCGCTACAAGTAATTGGCCCTCAAGTAAAACTAAATGGAGTTTTGAAATGGCGTTTTATGCAGAGTGAGTCAATGCATAATACCATGCCGGTTACAACAGGAAATGCGACATATTATGCATATACTGAATTGTATTTTGATGAAGCTGCGTCGATGTTGGTTGCTATGGGGACTGATGATAGTGGACGTATCTGGATAAATGGGAAGGAAGTCTGGCAAGATAGGGGTACGAGTTGGTATAATATTGACGAGCATATTGTGACTTTTAATTTTAGGGCGGGCTGGAATAAGGTGCTTGTACGTCTTGAAAACGGAGGTGGCGGCCCTGCTGGCTTTAGCTTTCTTATATGTCCGAAGAATGCTGTTCGTTTATAAATTGGTTTGGTTATAAAAATAATAATTGAGGGCATAAAATACGAAAAACACCTTTTTTTTGATTGTTTTACCCCCTATAGAATTTAAAAAAAACATTCAAATTTGTTTTTAAATAAACGCAGCTTAATTAGAGAATAAAAATAACCAAAATTTGAACCTTATAAATATATTACCATTGTCGTTTGGCTTAGCCACCGTTTTTGGTAAAATTCAAAAAAGGGTAATCACAAAGATAATTTTAAGAAAATATAGAAATCAAAATGAATAAAAGAATTTTAACTTTTGGGGCGATTGCTTTATTGAGCACTATCAACTATGTTTCAGCTCAAGAAAAGAATGATGAAAAAGCTAAACAAGAGCAAAATCAAGGAAAAACCATCGGAAAGGACTATCCTACACTTGTGTTGAATGGGGCGGATGATAAACGTGTAATATCAGTGAGCCTAAAGGATCTTGATCCCAACCAGGATGTAACGATTGTAACTCCCGCTGGTTTTTCCGTGAATCCCTCGAGGATTCCTGCGGGAACCAAAGATGCAAAAATAACCCTTTCACTGTTGAGTAGCAAGAAAAAAACAGAAGGTGTTTTGGCGTTTCGGTCTGGTGATAAAAGGACCTTTATAAATCTTATTGGAAAAGCCGAGAATTTGCCGACAAAAGATCTCTCAACCTCTCCAGTATACAAAGGGAATGATAAATCTTTCTTAAAGAAAGCAGTGGACGGATTTAAACCTACTGAAAAAGGGTATACTGTAGAGTTTAAGGTAAAAAGTAAGGATGTGGGAAGTGGATTCTTTCCATATGTTGTTAATGGCAAAGGAATCGGCTTTAAGGCATTTGTGAACGGTGATGGGACTGGTTTCTATAGTTCAAAGAGTGAGAAGGGATTAAGTAACCGCAGTACACAATTTGAAGGGGGATTAGGTAAATTCTATAATACAGATGATAAATTTCATGTTTATCGTTATGCTGTAGCTCCGGATAATAGGATTTTTGTATATAGGGATGGATTAGCGATCGATACTGTCAGGGCATTAGATTTGGGGCCTCAAGAAAATTTTGCATCTGGTATTGGAGAGCCTGTTGAAAATTTACTTAAAAATCCAGGTTTCGAAGGAGAATTTGATGTTGTTTCTGCAACTGATAAAATTGCGACCAAAATAGAAGGCTGGGATGTTGTAGTGGGTGACAGGTGGAATTCACAACAATTTATCATCCCTGCAGAAATTGATAACGAACAGGATTTTACCAATCATGTACTTAAAATGGAACGTTACATGTGGGCAGATGGATGGAGTGCTGCTGAAATTGCCCAGGTTGTTGATGTTGCACCTAATGAAAGTTATACATTACAAGCACTTGTTAGAGGGGGAATAAAAAAAGAAGGTGATTTATTGGGAAAAATAAAGATTCAAGAAGTGCAGGATCAATCAATAGGTGCATCTGTTGATGTAACGGGAGCAACATGGGAGACTTATTCTCTGGACTATACTACTTCCGCTAACTGTAAACAGATTCGTGTTTTGTTTTATTTGGAAAGAGATAAATGGGGAGCCCATATTACACCTATGGAAATTGACAATGTAAAATTAACAGGGCGTGCTCGTACTTATGAACCAAAAATTGGCTTTGATAATGATGGATCAGAATTGGCATATTTTACTTATGATCTTTCGGGAGCTTACGCTCCGTCGAAAGTTCCAGAGATCAATGTTGTGCTGGATGGTTCAAAATAAAACGAGATTATGAAAATAAAATACTTAATTATGGGTGCTATGCTGAGCTGGGGTGTTGCCTCGGCACAGCATGTTATTCAACCCGGTATCCAATGGAATGATATTACGGGTAAACAGATAAACGCTCATGGAGGTTGCGTAGTATTTGATAATGGAATATATTATTGGTTTGGAGAAGATCGTACAGGACTTGTATCGAATGGAGTGAGCTGCTATCGTTCCAAAGATCTTTATAATTGGGAGCGAGTTGGGATTGCACTTAAAACTGAAGGGGAGAAACGAGATGATGAACAAGATGTGGCACCAGGACGTCTTATGGAAAGACCTAAAGTTTTTTTTAATGCAAAAACAAAAAAGTGGGTGCTTTGGGCGCATTGGGAAAATGGTGACGGCTATGGTGCTGCCAAAGTAATAGTCGCACAAAGTGATAAAGTAGACGGGCCCTATAAATTCTATAAAACATTCCGTCCAAATTCACATGATTCCCGCGATCAGACTGTTTTTGTGGATGATGATGGAAAAGCTTATCATCTCTGTTCTACAGATATGAATTCCAATATTAATGTAGCTTTATTAAGAGATGATTATCTGGAGCCGTCTCAAAAAGAAACAAAAATTTTGGTTGGGAA